>Ga0075012_10000418_pt1 | contig 45831 bp, 34 predicted proteins | sample All_14_2_FD_71474 | JGI IMG/M metagenome (GOLD analysis project Ga0075012, IMG submission 71474) | Freshwater microbial communities in response to fracking from Pennsylvania, USA - Allegheny Zone_MetaG_DW_15 | ecosystem: Environmental > Aquatic > Deep subsurface > Groundwater > Drilled...
CGCGGCGCGAAGCCGAGACCGCTGGGTCATGGCGCTGAAGGGGTTCCTCAACATGGTCCCGTAATCTTACCGTCATCCCGCGGCAAAAGCAAAGCGGAGTTGACCCCGGGCAAAGGCCCCGCTCACCGCGTACGCGCCGCGTGCGCCTGCTGCCGGTGGCTGTCGCGGTACTGCTTCGGGGAGCAGGACATCATCCGCCTGAACGTGCGGGTGAAGTGGCTGTGGTCGTAGAAGCCCACGCTCAGCGCGATGTCGGCGATCGTGCGGTCGGTGCTTTCCAGCAGCGCGCGGCTCGCGCTGACGCGCACGCGCAGCAGGTACTCGCCCGGCGACGTGCCGAGGAGCTGACGGAAGCGGCGCTCGAGCTGGCTCTGCGAGACGCCGGCCTCGGCGGCCAGCGCCGCGAGGTCCAGCTCTTCCGCAAAGTACTGGTGGATGCGCCTGAGCACGCCCGAGAAGCGCCCGTACCATTGCGGCGTGTCGCGCAGGCCGTCGACCACCCGGTGGATGCCGGCCACGCCGATCACGCGTTTCCGCTTGTCGTAAACCGGCACCTTGCTGTAGACGATCATCTTGTCGGAGGACTCCGGGGCGGGGGCCAGGGCGTTGACGATGGGCTTGCCGCTGCGCATCACCTCTTGGTCGCCCTGCACGTAGAGCTCGGCGCGCTCCCGCGGGAAGAAATCGTAGTCGGTCTTGCCGAGGATCTCCCACTCGTGGCTCTTCTGGAAGAATTCGCACGAACGGCGGTTGTGCATGACGAACCGCCCGTCGCTGTCTTTCATGAAAAAGGCCACGTCGGGCACGAGGTCCAGCAGTTGCCGGAACGGGGCGAGGTCGCCGATCTGGGCGAGGAACCGTTTCTGAAAGGCGTGTGGCGTCATGCGGCTATTGTACAAGCACCTGATTCGATTTTACAAGAAAGGATCAGGCGGATGCGGTACAGTGACAACAAGGATCGGTTGATTCCAAGGTTCACGGCTCAGCGGAGGAGGGCAGGGAGGAACGGAGGGTCGGGGATGAGGCAGACGAGAAGAACGTTTCTGAAGGAGATGGTGGCGGCGGGCGTCGCGCCGCTGGTCTTGCCGGCGCGCGTGCTGGGCAAGGCAGGCGGGACCGCGCCTGGCGACCGCGTGAACGTCGCGCTGATCGGCACCGGCCGGCAGGTGTTCCACGCCAACATGCCTTGGTTTCTCTGGTCGAAGGACGTGCAGGTCGTGGCGGTCTGCGACGCCGACGCGTGGCGCATGGACATGGCCCGGCAGGCGGTCGAGGCGAACTACGCCGTGTCGGCCGGACGCAGCGGCTACAAGGGGTGCGCGGCGCACCGCGATTTCCGCGAGGTGCTGGCGCGGCAGGACGTGGACGCGGTGATGATCTCCACGCCCGACCACTGGCACGCCCACATGGCCGTTGCGGCCATGAAGGCGGGCAAGGACGTTGCGCTCGAAAAGCCGATCTCCCTGTGCGTGCGCGAAGGGCGGGCGATCGCGGAGGCGGCGAAGCGGCACGGCCGCGTGCTGCGGACCGACACGGAGGTGCGGGCCCACCGTCCCTATCACCACCTCTGCCAAGTCGTGCGAAACGGGCTGGTCGGCGAGGTGCGGCGCGTTCTCGTGACCGTGCCCAGCGACCCGCCGCCGCTCGCGGAGCGCTGGCCGGCCACCGCGCCGGTGCCGGCGGAGCTGGACTACGACCTGTGGCTCGGGCCTGCCCCGGCGGCCCTCTACACGGAGAAGCGGGTGCACTACCGGCAGGCGGGCCTCGACTACGTGGGCGGCAAAGGCCCCGGCTGGATGCAAATCCAGGACTACTCGCTCGGCGTCATGCTGAACTGGGGCGCGCACGTGCTCGACATCACGCAGTGGCTGCTCGACACGGAGCGCGGCGGGCCGACCGAGATCAAAGCCTCGGCCCGGTTCACGAAGGACAACCTGTGGAACGTGGCGCAGCGCTTCAAGGTCCGCTACCGCTACGCCAGCGGAGTGGAGGTGGTCTACACGAACGGCGAAGCGGCGTCGGTGCGCGTGGAGGGCTCCCGCGGCTGGATCTCGCACACCTGGTTCAAGGAGCAGGCGTGTCAGGCGAGCGCCCCGTCGCTGCTGAGCTGGCGGCCAGGGCCGGGCGACCTGCAGCTGCCGCGGCTGGACGAGAAGCAGGATTTCATCGACTGCGTCCGCACGCGCAAAGAGCCGCTGATCACGGCGGAGATCGGCCACCGCACCGCGACGATGTGCCAGCTCGGACACATCGCGGCGCAGCTGGGCCGGACGCTCAAATGGGACGCCTCGGCCGAGCGTGTGCTCGGCGACGACGAGGCCAACGCGCGGCTCGCGCGGCCTTACCGGGAGCCCTGGGGCTTGCCGGAGAGCTGAGGGGGAGGAGCGCATGGCTGGCACGATGAGGCGTTTCCTGATGTGGGTGGCTCTCGCGGCGCTGGCCGCTCGGGCGGAGAACCCCTTTTTCGCGATGGACACGGGGCTGCGCGACGATCCCTCGCGGACGCCCGCGCAACAGGCGCGGCTGCTCAAGGAGCTGGGGTTCGCCGGCGTGGGCTGGAGCGAGGCCAGGATCCCGGAGATGCTGGCCGCCTGCGACGCCGAAGGGCTCAAGATGTTCAACGTCTACGTCGGCGCCGAGGTTTCTCCGACCCACCGCGCCGCGCCCGCGCAGGTGGTGCGCGTGATCGAACAGCTCAAGGGTCGCGACACGGCGCTCTGGCTCTTCCTCAGAAGCAAAGCGTACCCGCAGCCTTCCGACGAGGCGGGCGACGCGGACGCGGTCGCGCTGCTGCGCGACGTCGCGGACCGCGCGCAGCAGGCCGGCCTGAAAGTCTCGCTCTATCCGCACACGGGGTTCTGGATGGAGCGCGTGCAGGACGCGGTCCGGCTGGCCAAGAAGGCGGGCCGGCCCAACGTGGGCGTGACGTTCAACCTGTGCCACTGCCTCAAAGTCGGCGATGCGGACCGCATCGGCGAGCTGCTCGTCCTAGCGAAACCTGACCTGACGTTTGTGACGCTCAACGGCGCCGACCGCGAGGGCGACTGGAGCCGGTTGATCCAGCCGCTCGGACAGGGCGCGTTCGACGTCGGAGGCGTGCTGCGAAAGCTCCGCGCCATAGGTTACACGGGGCCCGTCGGCCTGCAGCACTACGGCGTGAAGGGCGAGGCGCGCGAGAAGCTGGGGCAGTCGATGGACGCCTGGCGGACGCTGCGCCAGGAATGAAGAGAGGAAAGGAGATGAAGATGAGAGCATGCGTGTGGGGTTCGGCGATCGCTCTTGCGGCTTCGGTGGTTTGCGCCGGAGGCTTCGACGTGGGAGTCGCCGCGTATTCGTTCCGCAATGTGACCGCCTTCGAGGCGATCGAGAAGACCAAGGCCTGCGGCGGCGACGTGATCGAGTTCTTCCTGTGGCAGAAGCTGAGCCCCGAGCATCCGGAGGTGATTCTGAACTCAGACCTCTCCGACGAGCACCTGGCCGCGCTCCGGGCGAAGCTGCAGGCGTGCGGTGTAAAAGCCGTGAGCGCCTACTTCAACAACGCGGCTTTCCAGGACAAGCAGAAGGCGGAGGCCAACGTCCGCCAGCTCTTCGCGTTCGCGCAGAAGCTGGGCCTGCGCGGCCTGACCGGCGAGCCGCCCGTTGACCAGCTCGACCTCGTCGAGAAGATGGTCAAGGAGACCGGCTTGCAGTTCTGCTTCCACAACCACCCCAAGAACGAGGCCAAGCCGGAGTACAAGAACTGGGACCCCGTCTACCTCGCGGGCCTGATGGCGAACCGCGACCCGCGGATGGGCTTCTCTCTGGACACGGGGCACGTCAGCCGGTCCGGTTTGGACGCGGTCGAAACGGTGCGGCTGCTCGGCGGCCGCGTGCTGTCCGTGCACCTGAAGGACGTCAAGGAGCCCAAGCGCGAGAGCATCGACGTGCGCTACGGCCAAGGGATCGGCAACATCGCCGGCGTGCTCGCCGAGCTGAAGAAGCAGGGCTTTAAAGGCCACGCCGTCGTGGAGTACGAGAACATCACCGACCACGTGCAGGACGACGTGTCGTTCTGCCTGGAGTTCATCCGCAGCCACTGAGGCCAGCCACAGGAGATGCCATGAACCCTTCCCGTTCAAACCGCATCGGGCGCCGCAGCTTCCTGCGGAGGTGCGTGGCCGCGGCCGCGGCTCCGCTGATTGTGCCCGGCCGCGTGCTGGGCCGTGACGGCGGCGTGGCGCCGAGCAACCGCATCGCGTTCGGCGCCATCGGCGTCGGCCCGCGGGCGCGGCACATCCTGCCGAACTTCCTGTGCCAGCCCGATGTCCAGTGGCTCGCCGTCTCGGAGGCCCGCGCCGACCGGCTGGCCTCGGCCAAGGAGCTGGTCGACGCGCACTACGGAAACACGGACTGCCGGGCGTTCGGCGACTTTCGCGAGCTGCTCGCCCGCCGCGAGATCGACGCGGTGCTGATCGCCACGGGCAACCGCTGGCACGCGATGGCGACTCTGTTCGCGGCCCACGCGGGCAAGGACGTCTACTGCGAAAAGCCGGTGAGCCTCACGATCCGCGAGGGCCGCCGCATGGTGGAGGCCTGCCGGCGCTTCGGCACGATCTATCAGGCCGGCACGCAGAGGCGCGCCACCGCCTCCTACCGCTTCGCCCGCGAGATGGTGCGCCAGGGGCGCGTCGGGCGCCTGCACACGGTCGAGTCGCAGGTCTGGACCGGCGCGGTGGTGCCGCACCAGAAGGCGACGCCCGTTCCCGAGGGCTGGAACTACGACCTGTGGCTGGGGCCCGTGCAGTGGCGGCCCTTTGTGCCCGGCCGCGTGAACGGTTGGACCTGCTTCTGGGACACGGGCGAAGGCATGCACACCGACATGGGTACGCACTACACCGATCAGATGCAGTGGGTGCTGGACACGGACCTGACCGGTCCGGTCGAGTTCGAGACCTCCGACCTCGTGTGGCCTGACCCGGCAAAGTACATGAGCGAGACCGCGATCTCGGGCACGTTCCGCTGCCGCTACGCCAACGGTGTCAACGGCGTCATCTACCAGCGCGGCGCGTTCAAGGACCGCTACATCCGCTACATCGGCGACGAGGGCTGGATCCAGGTGGACGACCAGACGGACCTCGTGACCGCCCAGCCGGCCTCGCTGCTCAGCGAGCGGCCCTCCGGGGGCGTGTCGTGGAGCGATGCGAGCGGGCACATCGTCGACTTCCTGAGGGCGATCCGCAGCCGGCGGCCGGCGCAGTGCAACCCGGAGGTCGCGCACCGCGCGCAGAGCATCGTGGGCGCGATGACCATCAGCGCGCGGCTGGGCCGCAAGCTGCGGTGGGATCCGGTCCAAGAACAGTTCGACTGCGAGGCCGCCAACCGGATGATGGCGCGAGAGCCGCGCGCGCCGTGGTGCGTGTGAAGGAGCCTGATATGAAACAAAACACCATCCTGCTCTGCTGGGCCCTGAGCGTACCGCTTCTGTGTTCCGCCGACGCGCCGGCCGCCGACGCGGCAGCTTCGGCCGCCGCGTATGAATCGGGAGCGGATGTCGGGCCGCTGCGGCAGCTTGAACAGCAGATCTGCGCTGCGGCCGGAGATCCCGGACGTCGCGCGGCGTGCGAGGCCGCGCTGCTGCGCATGCTGGCTCCGGCCGCCTCGTACGAGGCCAAACGGTTCGCCTGCTCGGGCTTGGCGGTGATCGGTTCCGACGCCTCGCTGCCCGCACTCGAAGGGTTGCTCAAAACGGATGAGACGGTCGGACTCGCCTGCCTGGCGCTCGGCGGGCTGCGCACGGACAAGGCGGGCGACCTCTTGCGCGCCGCCTTGGCGGACGCCCGCGGACCGGCGCGCGGGCAGCTGGTGAGCGCGCTGGGCACACGCGCCGAAGCGGCGTCTGTCGCGCCGCTCGCAGCCCTCGCGCGCGATGCGGACCTCGCGCTCGCCTGCGCCGCCGTGCGCGCCCTCGGCGACATCGATGCGGCCCCGGCGCGCGAGGCCGTGGCGGCGCTGCGCAAGGAGGCGCCGCCCGCGCTGGCCGCAGCCGTCGGGGCGGCCTCGCTGTGCGGGGCGGAGCAGGGCTTCGCCGCCGGCGACCGCGCGTCCGCAGCAGCTCTCTGCGAGGCGTTGCTCGCGCCCGAGTGGCCCGCAAACGTCCGCCGCGGCGCGCTGGGCCTGCTGCTGCGGAACGACGGCGACCAGGGCGCGCTCCGCATCCGGAGCGTGCTCGCGGCGTCGCCACGCGACCCCGTGCTGATCGCCGTGGCCCTTGCCCGCCTACCGGAGCTGAGCGGCGCGGGCGTGTCGAAAACGTTCGGCGCGCTTCTTCCGGATCTCCCGCCCGCAGAGCAGGTGCTGATGGTCGAGGCGCTGGCGGCCCGGGGCGACGCGGAGGCGCGGGCCGTGCTGCGGCAGCAGGTGGCCTCGTCCGAGCCGTCCGTGCGCTGCGCGGCGCTCGGCGCGGTCGGCGCGCTCGAGGGCGTCGCGGCCGTCGGGGTGCTGACAAAGGCGCTGTCTTCGCCGACGCCCGAAGAGCAGAAAGTGGCGCAGGCCGCGCTCGCCGGGCTGGGTGGCGGCGAGGCCGCGGACCGGGCCCTGATCGACGCCGCGCGGCAGGCTGCGGGCAAGGACAAGCTTCCGCTGCTGGCCGTGCTTTCACAGCGCGGTGGGCGGCTCACGACGGCTGAGCTTCTGACGGTGGCGTGCGGCTCGGACGAAGCCGCGGCGCGCGCCGCCGCCCAGGGCCTGTCGAGGATCGCCGGTGCTGGCGATGCGGCGGCGCTGCCCGTGCTGCAGCAGGCGGTCGCGAGCGGCGAGGCCCGCGCACAAGAGGTCGCACTGCGCACGCTGGCGGCCTGGCGGGGCTTGGCCGCGTGGGACACGTTGGCCGGCGCCTATCTCAAGGCGGACGACGAGGCCCGGCACAGGCTGGCGCTGCGCGGGCTGCTCCGGGCTGCGAGCGAGGCGAACGCCGCTCCCGGCGCAGGCCAGGCCGACCGCTATCGCCAGCTGCTGGACGGCGCGCGCGGCGCGGAGGAGCGCAAGCTGATCTTGAGTGTGCTGGGCGGAGGCGCGTGTTCGGAAACCTTGGCTATGGCGCTGGCGCTGCTGGACGACCCGGCGGTCCGCGCCGAGGCGGTAGAGGCCGTGACGCGGCTCGCGAAGGCGCTCGAGGCCTCGCACCCGGAGGCGGCTCGGGCGGCCTTGCAGCGGGTGGGAGTGGCGAAATAAATGGGGGCCGATCACGATTAAGATGAGGAGCGCGAGTACGATTAGGAATGTCCCCGTCTCCTCTTAATCCTAATCATGCTCTTAATCATAATCCAAAACCCAACATGAAGGCACGGGCAAGATGCCCGTGTCACGCGGATGAGAAAGGATGAGGCGATGAATCAGATGCGGCAGGCGATCTCGAGGGTATCCCGCGCGTTTTCGCGTCGGGAATTTGTGGCGGGTGCAGGGGCTGCGGCGGGACTGGCGCTGGTCAGCCGGCCCGCGTTCGGGCAGCAGGCGGCGGCCGCGTTCAGCGGTCCGAAAATCAAGATCGGCATCGTGGGGTGCGGCGGGCGTGGATCGTTCATGGCGAACCTGTTCCGGCAGCACGGCGGCTACGAGATCGTCGCGGCGGCCGACTATTTCCAAGACCGCGTGGACGCGCTGGGCGACAAGTTCGGCGTGCCCGCCGGCCACCGGTTCACAGGTCTGAGCGGCTACAAGCGGGTGCTGGACGCAAAGCCTGACGCGCTGGTGGTGACCTCGCCGCCGTACTTCCATCCAGAGCAGGCCGCCGCCGCAGTCGAGGCAGGCGTGCACGTCTATGTGGCCAAGCCTGTGGCGGTCGATGTGCCGGGCTGTCTCTCCATCGAGGCGAGCGGTCGGCGCGCAAGCGAGAAGAAGCTCTGTTTCCTGGTGGACTTCCAGACGCGCGTGAACCCCTTCTACCAGGAGGCGCTCCGCCTCGTGCACGGCGGCGCGCTCGGCGAGTTCGCTTTCGGCGAGGCCAGCTACCACTGCGGCCGGCTGAACATCCACCCGCCGGACGGGGGGCAGGAGGGGCGCGTGCGCAACTGGGTCTTTGACCAGGCGCTCTCGGGCGACATCATCACCGAGCAGAACATCCACGCGCTCGACGTGATGAGCTGGATTCACAACCGGCCGCCGCTGCACGCGTGTGGCACTGGCGCGCGCAAGGTGCGCCTCGACGTGGGCAACAACTGGGACACCTTCTCGGTGATCTACCAGTATCCCAACAGCGTGGCGATGAACTTCAGCTCGCGGCAGTTCGAAGGGCACGGCACGGCCGAAGGCATCCTCTGCCGCATGTTCGGCTCCAAGGGCGTGCTGGAGACGAGCTACGGCGGCAACGTGCTGATCCGCGGCGAGACCTTCTACCGCGGCGGGGCCACCAAGCAGATCTACGTCGAGGGCGCCGCCGCCAACGTGGCCGCCTTCCACCAGGCGGTGACGGGCGGCGATTTCTCGAACCGGACCGTGGCGCCCAGCGTGCAGAGCAACCTGATCACGATCATGGGACGCAAGGCCGCCTACACCGGCCAGCGGGTGACCTGGGAGGAGACGCTCAAGGACACGGAGCGGCTGGACGCACGGCTGGACGGGCTGAAGGGGTAGGAAGGAACGCTCAATTCTCAACGTTGAACGCTCAACGCTGAAGGAGAAAGTCTATGAGCCAGGAGATGGAGGCGCTTTATCAGGCGAGGCTGCGGCGGTTCGTCACGGCGCTCAACAACAAGAAGCCGGACCGGGTGCCGGTGCGGCCGTTTGCGGCGGAGTTCACGGGCCGGCACGCCGGCTATACCTGCCAGCAGCTGACGCAGCACTATCCGGACGCCTTCGAGGCGATGATCCGCTGCTGCAAGGACTACGACTGGGACGCGGTGCCGGCGAGCATGGTGTACGTGTGGACCGGCATCACCGACGCCGCGGGCGTGCGCTACTACGGCGTGCCCGGACTGGACGTGCCGCCGGACCGCGGCTTCCAGTACCGCGAGCCGCCGGAAGAGGGCGCGTTCATGCGCGAGGACGAGTACGACCGCCTGATCGACGACCCGACCGCTTTCCTGTATGAGGTGTGGCTGCCCCGCGCGTCGCGCCGGATCGCGTCCGCCGGAGAGCCGGTGACCTTCCGCCACAACGTGGCGCTGGTCTCGGCGGCCATGGCGATGACGCAGTACTTCAACGCGTTCGGCCCGCACTGCGCGCGGCTGCGCAGCGAGTGCGGCATGCCCGGCGCGATCGCCGGCATTTTCAAAGCGCCGCTCGACATCCTCGGCGACAAGCTGCGCGGCTACATCGGGCTGACCATGGACCTCTTCGAGCGGCCCGAGAAGGTGATGAAGGCCTGCGAGGCGCTGATGCCTCATCTGCACTGGGTGGCCGCAGCGACGGCCGACCCGGCGTCGCAGCTGCCGATCGGTTACTGGATGCATCGGGGCTGCGTGCCGTTCGTGAGGCCCGAACAGTTCAGCAACGTCTACTGGCCTACGGTGCGGCCGATCATCGAAGAGCTGTGGCGTGGCGGCCACCAGACGATGTTCTACGCCGAGGGCAAGTGGGACGCGCACCTCGACGCGTTCCGCGAGCTGCCGGACCGCAGCATCGTCTACCACATCGACCGCGGCGACCCGCTGCTGACGCACCGCAAGCTGCACGACAAATTCGCGCTGAGCGGAGGCGTCAACAACGTGACGCTCGCCATCGGCACGCCCGAACAAGTGCGGCAGGAGGTGCGCACGCTCATCGAGACACTCGGCCAGGACGGCGGCTACATCATGGACGCCAGCGCGATCATGCAGAACGATACGGCCCCGGAGAACATGCGGGCGCTGGTCGAAGCCACGCACGAGTTCGGCGGCTACGATGCGCCGGATGTGCTGCCCGAGCCGCTGGCCGTGCGGCCCGCGCAGCTCGGGACGAACAGCGGAAGCGTCTCCGGGCACGGGCGTCCGCCCGGCGTGTGCGTGCCGTGGGCCGAGCGCCGCGCTGAGCTGGAGGGGCCGGTCCAAGGCAGCGAAGAGCTGGCGGAGCGCGTCTGGCGGGCGGCCGACGCGGGCGGCGCGATGTTCATCTGGCAGATGCTGCTCTCGTTCTGAGCCCCCTTCGCCACGCAAGGGCCGAGCGCGAAACATGAGCTTTCTGTTAGGCTGCGACTAGAGGTTGACGAGGAAGGGATTCGCCCTTGAAGAGCCCCCATGGGTGTGCTAACGTTGCCGCACATGGAGGATGTGTGAAGCAGTTTATTTGCATGAAATGGGGCACGTATTACTCGGCCGAATATGTGAACCGGCTCTATAACATGATCGCTCGGCACACCACGCCGCCCTTTCAACTCTACTGTCTGACGAACGAGCCCGAAGGGATCAATCCCGCCGTCGCAATCCGGCCCTGCCCGGTCCTGGAGCTGCCGCCCCGCATGCGCAACGGCGGCTGGCGCAAAGTGTCGCTCTGGGCGCCGCAGGTCGCCGACCTTGCGGGCACCTTCCTGTTCCTCGACCTCGACCTCATGATCACCGGTCCGATGGACGATTTCTTCACGTACCAGGGACAGTCCGACTACCTGGTGATGCGGAACTACACGACGTTGCGCCGGCGCATCGGCAACACCTCGGTTTTCCGCTTCACGGTGGGTTCGCATCCCGACGTATTGGAGCGGCTGCTCGCGAACCCGCAGGCCATGCGCGACACGTACAGCAACTCGCAGACCTTCGTGTCGAACACGATCAAGAGCATGGACTTCTGGCCCGACGGCTGGATCAGACAGTTCAAGGTCCATTGCCTTCACCCGTGGCCGCTGCGGCTGTTCACGCAGCCCCGCGAGTTCAAGGACGCGAAGATCGTGGTCTGCACGGGCCATCCCACGCCGGAAGAGCTCGCCCAAGGCGAGTGGCGCGCGCCGTGGTATAAGAAGTTCTACAAGCGCACCCCGCCCGTCAAATGGGTGCAGGACGCATGGCGGTAGAGCGGTCGCCTCGAGCGAAGCCATGAGGGGTAGGGCGGTTTCTCCGAAACCACCGCGGACGCCTCGGAGAGGCGTCCCCACCCAAAAGGGCTACACATGAAACAAAAACCGGCCTAACGGTACACGTTGTCGGCCCACTCGTAGGCTTCGGAGTACGGCTCGTTCAGCAGCGTCTCGAGCATGAACTTCAGGGTGCGCTCGCCGCTGAAGAGCCGGTGGTATTTCGCGCGTCCGGCGGCAGCCACGGCGCGTCGCTCGTCGTCGTGCGCCTGGAAGTAGAGAATCTTCTCCTGCAGGTCGCCGAGGTCGTGGAAGAAGGCGGCCTCGCGGTCGCTGAAGAATTTCTGCATGCTGCCGCGGTCGCTCAGGAAGGTCAGCAGACCGTTGCCCATGAGGTGCGCGATGCGGTCCGACGAATAGAGCGGCCACTCCTCTTTGCGGTTGAGGTTGAGCGCCATCTTGCTCTCGGCCAAGGCCCGCTCGTAGTTCGCGCCCCACACCGGCGGGTTGCCGAACATGCCGAAGATGTCGAAGCGCAGCTGGCCCTTGAGGTTGCTTGCCAGCGTGCGCAGGAAGTCGTTGCGGTCGTCGCCCGCGATCTCCTTACCGCAGAACAGCAGGTCGTGCGCGAACGCGGTTTTCTGCGAGTTGTCCTCAACCTCCATCGAGGGGTCGGACGGGTTCGGCATGTAGGCCACCACGTTCTTGCCGGTGCAGAACTGCTTGAGCGGCTCGCCGCCGGTGGTCACGAAGATGGCGTCGGTCGAGTGCAGGCGCTCGCGGATCTGCTGGATGTGCCAGTCCATCCAGATCGGGTCGATGTTGAAGTGCGCCATGCGGATGCCGGGCAGCGCCGCGCGGATCTCGTCGAGCGCCCAGTTGCGGATATAGTCGCAGTGGCCGATGAACAGGACGTCGGGCTTGAAGTTCTTGGCGGTCTGGATGAGCTTCTGGTTGGCCAGCTTGGCGCCGATCTGGCGGATGCCGAACGGGGCGAGGTAGCGCGCGATGTCGCGGTCGCTGAACTCGGCCAGGCGGTGGTTGCTGCGGATCGCGCCGCAGACGAGCTTGCGGCCCGGGCCCATTTTCAGGTTGCCATACTGGCGGAGCTGCATGTTGTCGACCATCAGGATGCGCATGGGTCCTCCTTGCGTGTTGCGGGGGCGGTAAGTTGGCGGATGGCGATGGCGGTGTCCCACCACATCAGGCGCTGGCGCCACGCCCTGACAGGCACGAAGGCCATGAGCAGGGTGGTCAGCAGCCGGGCCGGCGAGCGGGTGTTGAACGCCTTGAGCTGGCGCGCGGTCTTGCGGTCGCGAGCGAGCGCGGGCACGAGGCCGAGACGCCGGCAGCCTTCGGCGTAGAGCGCCGCGAGGCGCGGCTCGCGCTCGCGCTTGGGCAGGTGCGAGACGATGTCCGCCTTGATCGTGCTGTAGAGCAGGTATGAGAGCGGGACGCCGCCGAGGAGCTCGTACTCGAGGTCGAAAAAGCGGTAGCGCCCTGCGGCGTCGACCAGGCAGTTGCGCGGCACGGCGTCGAGCGCGTGCTCCGGCAGCAGCCCGTTCTGCGACTCGGGGAACGCCGCACGGACGCCGCGCAGGAAGGCTTCGAGCTCGGCCTCGACCGTGGGCCAGTCGCCGCGCGTGACGGCGTCGCGCAGCCGGTCGGCCGGCACGTGACCCGGCATCTGCAGCAGCGGCTCCCGGGGCAGCGCGCGCTGGCGGAAGCGGGTGGGCAGCAGGCGGCGGCAGCGCCGGAGGACGCGCTTCTCGACGCACCAGACGCCCTCGTGCAGCGAGAAGACCGTCTCGAGGTCGTCGCGCTTGGCGGGGTAGAACAGCCAGGCGACCTCACCGGCTCTCGCTCTCTCCGCGAGCTGCGCGTAGAGGGGGGTGCCCTGTGCGACTCGGTAGGGCGCGAGACCCTCGAGGGGAATCGCCGGCGTCACCAAGATGCGGGCCAGATCGGGCTTGCCCTCGACCAGGGTTTGGCTGACGGCGCGCAGCAGCCGCCCCGCGCGGTTATGGAACGCGAAGAACGTGGGGCTCATATCCCGATCTCTTTGACGTCACCCAGGCACAGGTCGAGCTTGAAGATCCCGCCTAGGCGGATCTGGATGCGGAAGATGTTCGGCATGTCGATTCCGGTCAGCAGGTGGAGCTTGAGCCGGTTCAGGCCGAGGTCGAAGTCGCAGAGGTGGCGGCGAGAGCGCTTGAGCGTGATCACGCCGGGCTTCGCCGCGATGTTTGCCGCGTTGAAGCCGACCTTCGGGCTCAGAGGCTTGCAGTAGGCGTAGCCCTTTTCGCAGAGCCAGGCCGCGAGCAGCTCTTTGAGGTAGCCGTCTTTTTCGGCGGCGAAGCGCGCGGCGTAATCGCCGAGTCCCAGCGCGGCGGCGTGTTCTGCGAAAAAGGCGTAATAGTCCGGCGCGACGGCGGTCTTGTGGATGAGCGCGTGGTAGAGGAGCGAATAGAAGTGGTCCTCGGGCGACGGGACGCGCAGGTGGCCTTCGATCACGCGGCCGTGGGCGATCATGTCGTTGGCCAGGGCAGGGTCGTAATAGCCGTCGGCGGGCTCGCGCAGGTCCAGCTTGACGACGCGGTCGCCGACCTGCAGCAGATAGCCGACGTGGGTCGGCTTGCTGGAGGTCTTCATCGCGCCGGTGATCGCCACGAAGAGATCGCGGTCGGAGACCATCAGGTCGATGTCGTCGTGCTCGGAGACCGACTGCGGGTCGAGCAGCTGCTCGAAATTGCGCATCACCACGTAAGGCACGCACTCGTTGAGGATGTAGAAGAGGTGCTCGAGGCTGCGCCAGCCCTTTTCGCGCGGCGGGGCGGTGAGCAGGTGCTCCACGGCGCCGTCCGGCGTGACCTTCTTCAGAAAGTCCTCGAGGCTCATGTCGAGCAGGATCGAGAGGTTGTGGCGCGTCTCCTTGAGGTTGACCGACGAGTGGACCTTGTCCTTGCTCTTGATCAGCGTGCGGTAGCGCTTCTTGGCGTCATAGATGTTGAGGTTGACCAGCTCCTTCATGCCGCGCAGGTTGTCGCGGTAGTCATACGTCGCCTGCGGGTCTTCGACGATCACCACGCGGAAGTTGCCGGTGCCGTTGCGGCGCGCCTTGGCGATCCAGACCTGGGAGGAGTGGCCGTAGAAGGACTCGAGATGCTTGATCCAGGTGATCTGGGGCCAGGCGACCTCGTACTGCTTCAGCACGGTGAAGTGCTGCGCGATGTCCTCAAGGATCTCCTTCTCTTTGTGCCGGGCGGCTTCCCAGAGCAGAAAGAGAAAGATCTGCCGTTCGTTCGGGTCAGGTGTGAGGGTTTGTTCGGGCATGGTCGTTGATCCTTGTTGATGCAAAAGGGAAACGGTGTCAGAGGCGTGCGGCACAGAGAACGGAGAGCCCTTCGGCCAGCTGGCCACGAATCCGCTCGGTCGAAAAGGCCCGGTCGTAGAGGGCGCGCGCCGCGCGCCCGCGGGCCGCGAGGCCCGCGCGCTGGGAGGCCCACTCGGCCACCTGTGCGGCCAGCGCCTGCGGATCGCCGGGCGCCACGAGCGCCAGCGCGCCGGCTTCGACGGCTTCCGGCGGGTAGGCTTCGGAAAGGCGGCTGATCACCGGCCGGCCCGAGGCCAGCGCTTGGAAGACCTTGTTCGCAATGACGCGCCCCGCCTTCTGCGTGGTGCCGAAGACGCCGAGCAGGATGTCGGCGCGGTGGATGCGCGCGGGCAGCGCCGCGTAGGGGATGCGGTCCTCGAAGAAGACGTTCGTGAGCCCGTCCGCCGCCTTCTGGCACGCCGGTTTGGCAGGCCCGTCGCCCAGCAGGCTCCAGCGCACCGGCGGGCCCTGATAGAGGCGCGCCGCCTCGACGATGGTCTGTGCGCCGTGCAGCGGGATAAAGCTGCCGTAGAAGAGCACATCGACCGGCGCGCCGGGCTCGCGCTCGGGCGCGGGGCGGAAGAGCGTCTCGTCTGCGCCCACGTAAACCACGCGGACCTTCTCGCGCGGCACGCCCAGCGTCTCGCAGAAGAAGGCTTCGTGGCACGGCGTGTCGGCGATCACGAGGTCGGCGAGCGCGAAGACCTTGCGCTCCCAGGCCAGCAGGCGCTCGGCCTCGCGGCTGCCGTCCTTCAGCTTGAAGCGCTCCCACACCTGCTTGTCGTAGGCGCTGATGAGCGGGTCGAAAACGAGCGGCACGCCGCGGCGGTCGCACCAGCGGCGGGCGGCGGCCAGGTCGCGCTGCCGAAAGCAGGGCACCCACACGGCCTCCGGCGCGGGCAGGCGGCGCAGCGCGGCTTCGAGGTCGCCCAGCGCGCAGAAGGCCGGGTGGAAGTCGCGGACCGTCCAGCCCAGCGCGGCGAGGTGCTGGCGCACCACGCCGTTGCGGGAGTAGGCGGGATCGAACCGTCCCCACCAGAGCATCTGTTTGCCGGTAGCCATGGATGAACGCTCAACGTTCAACGCGCAATCTTCAACGCTCAAGTCATTCGGGATCCACTTAGGCGTCGAGCGAGCGGCGTTCAGCGGGTGCCGTTATCCTTTCTCAGCGTCTCATACGTCATGAAGAAGCGTCCGCCGAACTCGATCAGCGCGTCGCGGTTGAAATGCACGTTGTCGCTGTTGGCGCCGAGGCCTTCGGATGAAACCAGCGCGCTGCGCGGCACGGCGTTGGTGACCTGCGGCAGCATCGCGTTGAAGCCGGCGTAGCCGGGGTTGTAGCGGCCGAGCTCGCCGACGAGCACCGGCACATCGGGGGCGTTGAGGTCTTGCCGCAGCTGCGCGATCATCGCGCCGAAGCGCGCGGGGTAGGTCGCGGTCTTGGCGGCGGAGCTGTCGGCCTCGCCCTGGTGCCAGAGGATCGCCTTGAGCTGGCCGCTCTGCAGGGCCACGCGCATGCGGGCGACGGCATTCGTGTAGAGGGCGCTGCCCGGCTTCCACTGGTCGAGCGAGGTGCCGCCGAAGGCGCAGGGCACGAGGCCGACGCGGGCCTGCGGATCGCTCGCGGCCACGCGGCGCGCGAATTCGGAGCCGAGCCCGACGCCGGCGACTTTGGGCTTGTCGAAGTGCACGGGATCACGGGCCGGAACCCACGCGTTTGCCCGGTCGAGCATGAAGAGGCGCGGGTTCGTCTGCTGGTCGGCGGGCTCCACCTTGCCGCGGCCGGCCATGTTCGACTGGCCGATCAGCAGAAAGAGCTGCAGGTCCGAGGGCTCCGCCGCGAAAAGCGCGGAGCAGACAAAGATAAAGCCGAAAACGGCCGAAAGGACGGTCTTTGCGGTAGGCATGCGGTACTTTCTGGTTGGCGGCATTCCTTCCAAGAACACCTGTTGTCGGGATTGTAACATCGGCGCGGGCTGCTCTCAATGCCATTTCGCCAAGCCCAGGCCGGGCCGCGGGGCGCCGGAGACCGTCAGCGCCGCGCGTCGGCCGCGGCGGCGTAGATTTCCGGCAGCGGCCCGTCGGCCCCTTCGACCGGGTCTGTGGCGGGCGCGGCGAGCGCGGCGATGACCGGCTCGGCCGCTTCGCGTTCGCCCGGCTGGCCGGTGTTCAGGTCGGGCCACTGGCCGGGCGGGTAGGCGCCGACGATGCTGAAGTCGTCGCTGGCTTCGATCTTCTTGTGCGCGACGCCGGCCGGGAGCACCGCGGCGTCGCCGGCCGCGAGACGAACGATCTCGCCCGCCTCGCCGCCGAGTTGGACACGCACCCAGCCCTTGCAGACGCCGAGCGCCTCGTGTCCCCGGCTGTGATAGTGGTGAAACGCGTAGAGCCCGTCGCACCACGTGCCGCCCCAGCCGTTGTCCGTGAAGCGCCGTTCGATGGCCGCCGCGCCGCCGGCGGCGCCGGTGAAGGCGCCGCGATAGAGCAGTACCGGCAAGACCGGGCTGTTCGGAAACTCACCCGCAGGCGGGACCATCATCGTGGTCGGGCTCATGACTCTCCCGCGGGGCGCAAAAGGCCGATGGCTTTCTTCATCAGCGCCAGATTGATGCGGTGCACTTCAACCTTGGTGCCGAGCGGGGCGGGCAGGGTGATGCAGAGACGGCCGCCCAGATGTTCGCGGAACTGCTCGATGCCGGCCAGCACGTCCGGCTCGCCGTGCGCGCCGGGTCGCTCCAGCAGGGGCGACCAGACGGGCAGGCCGCAGGCGGCCAGGCCTTGGACGATGGCGTCGCGCTCGGCGGGCGGGAGGAGCTTTTTCAGCATCGCGTAGGTGCTGTCGAGCGCAATGCCGATGGCGACGGCTTCGCCGTGCCCGAGCGTGAAGTTCGACATCAGCTCGAGCCGGTGCGCGGCCCAGTGCCCGAAGTCGAGCGGCCGCGCGCTGCCGAACTCGAAGGGGTCGCCCGACGAGGCGATGTGCCGCAGGTGCAGCGCGGCCGTTTTGTGGACGAGCTTCTCCATGACCGCCTGGTCGCGGTCGCGCAGCGCCTCGGCGTTGCGGCAGAGGTAGCGGAAGAAGGGCTTGTCCTTGATGATGGCGACCTTGAACGCCTCCGAGACGCCGCCGATCCACTCGCGCTGCGGCAGGCTTTTCAGGAAGTCGAAGTCGTCGATCACCGCGAACGGAGGGGCGAACGTGCCGGCGAAGTTTTTCGCGCCGCCGTCGTTCATGCCGTTTTTGACCCCGACGCCCGCGTCGTTCTGCGCCAGCACGGTGGTGGGGATGCGCACGAAGCGCAGGCCGCGGTGGATCAAGGCGGCCGCGAAGCCCGCCATGTCCAGGACGCTGCCGCCGCCGACCGCGACGATGTAGCTGTGGCGGTCCAGATGCTCGGCGCCGGCGGCGACCATGATCTCGCGGACGCTGGCCCAGCCGTTCTTGGCGTTTTCGCCGCCCGGCACGAGCAGGGGTTTGCGGACCAGCGTGATCCGGTCGCGGCGGGCGCGGAAAAAGGCCTCGATGTTGCGGAGCAGCCCTTTCGAGGCTTTCGTCAGGCCGGCGTCCACCACGACCAAGGCGCGGGCGGTGCCGCCCGGAGGCGGCCGGAGAACCGCCGCCAGCGTCGGGTTCTGCGGATCGAACACGCGGTGGGTGAAGCAGACCGGATAGGTGAAGGGGACCGTGAATGTCTGAACGATCGTTTTCATGCCGTGAGCCACTCGCGCAAGGCGCAAGCGAAAGCGGTTAATGTATCGGATTTGAAGGGGAGCGTCGAGAGAAACGCGGTCTCGCAGCCGGCTCCGGCCAGTCCGTGCGTGCCGCGGATGCGGGCGGCGTCGAGGCTGGTCCGGAACGGGGTGCGTCCGAAAAAGAGTTCGCAGGGGTCGTAGCCGGGCTTGTTGTGGATGTCGACGTGGGCCGCGTAGTCCGGCGCCTCGCGGGCCTCGGTCCACCACGGATAGGCGAACCACGCGCCGGGCTTGGCCACGAGCAGCAGGTCGCCGGCGCGCGGATGCGCGGCGTCGAGCTCGGCCTGCCGGCTGCGGTCGAGCACCAGGTCCACGCCGTCGAGCGCCCGCAGGACCTCGGCGGCGCGCGCGCGTGCGGCGGGGTCTGGACAGGTCACCAGCGCCACCTGGTGATCGGCCAGGGCGAAGGCCTGGCTGTGGTGGAAATCGGGGTAGCGCATGTCGCGCACGCCGCGCACGGCGAAGAGGCCCGCCTCGCGCAAGGCCCGGTTCGGGTAGACCGCGCCCTGCGTGACCGGCGTGATCGCGTAGTCGCCGAAGGCCGCGACCTCGTAGCCGTTGGCTTGGGCGGCGCCGAACAACAGCTGCAGCTCGCGCGTCACGGCCGCCAGCGCCCGCGCGCTTTTGGGATGGTCCGGGCCGAAGCGCTGGAGGTCGTAGTCGAGCCCGGGGAGGTAGGCGAAATAGAGGTCCGGCGCGTTCGGGGAGGCCAGGTCGCCGGCGACCGCCTCGGCGATCCACTCGGAGCTCTTCACCGAGGCGAGCGGGCCCCAGTAGCGGTGCAGGCTGAAGGCGCGTCCGACGTGGCGCACGAGCGACGGGTAGAGCGTGTCCGGCGTGCCGGCGCAGCCCATGATCATGCCGCCGCCGTGCGTGTGGACCGGGGCCGGCGAGACGGCCTGGTCCACAGCCTCGCCGAGGCTCTGCTGGAAAAAGGCGAGCCCGACTGTGCCGCCGCGGGCGCGGAAGTCGTCCCACACGCGCGGCCCCTGCACGAGCGCGGAGGACTGCTCCCAAAAGAACGGCTTGCGCAGGGCGGTGTCGAAGAATCCGTTGGCGACCATGCCGTGGCCGGCCGGGGGCAGCGCGGTGCGCAAGGTGGCCTGGGCGGGACAGGTGAGCGCCGGAAACACGGGGCGCATCGGCCGCAGCGGCAGGCCGGCGAGCTCCCGCAGGCCAAGGCGCTGCGAAAACGCGTAGCCCCAGCCGGCAACCTGGATGACGAGCAGTTTTTTCATGGGTCGGTCTCACTTCCTCGTGCACCGGATTATACGGACGTGAGGGTCATAAAAAGAGCACAAAATGTGGCATTCGGAACGGGGCGCAGATAAAAATCTCAAATCGGGGATTGACATTCGGTAAACAAAGCCCCACAGTACACGACCAGCGACCACATGAGTGGACGCATTTCCGGACCCCCTTCTCGTGTTATGGATGAGGACTCCGCAAACTCAGTTACATGACACAAGATGAGCGAGGGAACATGGATATCTACGTGGGCAACCTGCCTTACGACGTTTCAGACACCGATCTTCAGCAGCTTTTCGAGCAGCACGGCAGCGTCGCTTCGGCGCGCGTCGTGATCGACCGGGCCACGGGCCGCTCCAAGGGCTTCGGGTTCGTTCAGATGGATGACCGCTCGGAGGCCGAGAAGGCCATCGAGGGCACGAACGGCTACGAGATGAACGGCCGTGCGCTGCGCGTCAACGAGTCGCAGCCGAAACCGCCGCGCTCCGAGGGCGGTGGCGGGGGTGGCGGCTATCGCGGCGGCAACAGCCGCGGCGGAGGCGGAGGCCGCTGGTAGTCCCAGCTGCGATCCGTACGATGAGAAAGGCCTTGTCGCTGAAAAGCGGCAGGGCCTTTTTTGTGCCCGGAGGTGCCGTTCCCCATCGGCACCGCGCTTTCCGCTTCATCTCGTCGGAGGCGGCGGGTACAATCAGACCCGCGCGCACGGACGCTGCCGTCCTGCAGGTCCGGCCTTACCGGGCTGGGCCAAGCAGGGCCGTCCGGCGTTGTGAGCCGGACGATGTTTGGAAAAACGAGGTGAACGTATGTTTTCAGGGATAGCGGTACTCGGTCTGTATGCCGGCTTGTTCGGTCAGGCCGAGTTCACTCCAGACGACTTTCTGACGCTTTCGGGCAAGCTCTCGCCGGATGTGCGGTTCGCGGTGCGGCAGGAGAAGTCCGGTTACCGCGTGCGCGTCGAGGCGGAGAATCCCTATGCGCGCGTCACCGCTCGGCTGGCCGTCGCGGCCGCGACCGCGCCAGCCGTCCTCGCGCTGGAGAAGCTGCCGGCGGAGCAGATCGTCAGGGCCAAACCGGCGGATTCCTTGCGGCTGGCGCTGGAGGTGAGCTGGTTCAATGCGGACGGCTCGCTGCGGCAGCGCGAGGTCTTTCGCGCGCCGGCGACCGGAACCCGCCTGCCTGAAGACGCGCGCCAGTGGGAGCCCTTCGACTATGACGCTTACCGCGAACGGGTGGCGGACCGGGCGCAGCGCATCCGCATCCCCGTGCGGCAGCCGATGGACGGCAAGCTCTCGGTCGTCATCGAGACGCCGGATGGGCGGCGCGTGCGCAATCTCGTCTCGGGCCAGGACGCCGCGGCTGGCGCGCAGGCGATCGAATGGGACGGCCGCGATGAGAGCGGCAATCTCGTGGCGCCGGGCCGCTACCGCACCCGCGCGGCTTCGCACCCCGGCATCACGCCCGAGTTCCAGACGCAGTTCGCCAACGGCGGCGAGCGCGGCTTCTTCCCCTTCGGCTCGAACCACGGCACGATGACGGCGCTGACATCCAACAGCAATCTTGTCTTCGCCGCCGCGCCCCTCACGGAGGGCGGGTGGGCGATCGTCGCGCTCGCGCCCGACGGCGCCTTTATGCGCGGCTACCGTCAGGTCGGCGGCGCGGGCATCGAAGAGGTGTTCCTCGCGACGGATGGCCAGCGGCTGTTTGTGCTGAACGACGGCGGCGCGTGGGGCGGCCGCGGCAAAGCCCCGGCCATCACGCTGACGGCCTACGACATCGCGAGCGGCGACATCGTAACGCTCAAGGGCAACAAGGGGCAGTACGCCGTGCTGCGCGAGCGCGAGCTGCGCGCGTACGCGCCGGGCGAAAAACGGTGCTATGCGCTGGCGGGAGCAGCATATCTGAACGGGAAACTCTACGTGTCGGACCGGGAGCGCGGATGCGTCATGGTGGTGGATCCCGAGACCGGACGTCCGGCGGGTGAGATTCCGCTGGAGCAGGCGGGCGTGCTCGCGGCCGACGGCCAACGGCTGGTGGCGGCATCGGGCGACGCGTTGGTCGCGATCGATCCCGCAAGCCGGTCGGCGACCCCGCTCTTCAAGGTGCCCTTTACGCCGCGCGGTCTTTGCGTCGGCGCGGAGGGCTTCTTCCTGACCGGCGATGCCGACAGCACGATCACGAGGTACGACCGCACAGGTCGGAACGTCAAAACGCTGGGCGAGCCTGGCGGCGCTTACGCAGGCGCGTGGCGGCCCGAACGGCTGGTCAATCCCGTGGGCGTGACGCTCGCGCCGGACGGCGCGCTCTGGGTCGCGGAGGACCGGCGCAATCCCAAGCGCCTCAGCAAGTGGGAGGTGGCGAGCGGCCGCTGCGTGTACGACAAGGTCGGCTGTCCCGCCTACGGCAGCCCGGGCGCGGGCTTCGATCCGCAGCAGCCCACCCGCTGGCTCGGCCAGCGCTGCCAGTGGGAGGTCGATGCGGCGAGCGGCCAGGCGCGCATCGTGAGCGTGCTGCAGAAGGAAGAGGGCCACCTGCACGGCAAGATCGAGGAGTGCCTCAACTACACCTTCGTTCACGAGGGCGGCCGCACGTTCGTGCTGGGCTCTTACAAGGGCACGCTGGTCTCCGAGCTGATGCCCGACGGCTCACTCAAGGACCTCGCGCTGATCTCGTCTCCCCACAGCCTGCTGTACGGCATGGACTGGCATTACGTGCCGGCGTTCTGCGACACGGTGGAGCGCCGCTTCGCCAAGGCCAACCGCGAGCAGAAGTACGGCGACGACTCCTGCCGCTACGTCGGCACGCTCTGGGTGGACCGCGACGGCGACGGCGACTTCGACGCCGACGAGTTTCAGTTTACGCCGGAGGGCACGCGCCTGAGCGCGTTCGGCTGGGGCGTGCAGCTGAGCGGCCTGACGCTGCGCCTGCCGTACCGCGACGCGAACAAGCGCGAGCGGATGCTGACGCTGCGGCCAGAGGGCTTCAACGCCTGCGGCGCGCCGGCGTACTCCTTCGAGCGGGCGCTGGCGGAGTCTGTTCCGCTCAAAGACGAGTTGCCGCCCGGCAGCCGGACGATCCTCGACACGACGCTGAACGACGCGCGCGGCAACGCGGTGGTGAACACCGACCCCTACATGTTCAGCCTCGCGGAGGACGGCCGCATCAACTGGCTCTACCCCAACCGCTGGACCAACGTGCACGGCTCGCACAATGCGCCGCTGCCGAAGCCGGGCGAACTGCAGGGCGTGCTGTTCGGCCTCGGCACGGCCCCGCTCGACCGCGAGGGGGACGTCATGGTCTTCGTGGGCAATCACGGCCGCTTCTTCCTGCTCACCACCGACGGCCTCTACCTCGACGAGATGTTCCAGGACTGCCGCGTGGCCGAAGTGGTCGGCCCGGGGCTGATCGGCGGCGAGGCGTTCGGCGGCTTCTTCGGCTACGATCCGCAGCACAAGCGCTACGTGCTGCAGGCCGGCAACAGCGGCTACCGCATCTATCATCTGCGCGGCCTGGACCAGGTCGTGCGGAGCGAGGGGACGGTCGAGGTGACGCCCGACATGCTGGCTGCGGCCGCGCGCCGCGGCCAAGCGGCGGCCCGCGCCGCGGCCGCGCCCAAGCAGGCGACGCTGCCGCGCCTGAAGGAGGCGGGACAGGTCGCCTTCGGCGCGCTGCCCGTCGCGGCGGAGTGGGCCAGCGGCGAGTGGAAGATCCGTGTGCGCGCCGCGGCCGACGCGCGCAACCTCTATCTGCAGTACGACGTGGCCGATCCCTCGCCATGGATCAACAACGGCAAGGACTGGACGCAGCTCTTCAAGACCGGCGACTGCGTGGACCTGCAGCTCGGCACCGATCTGGCCGCACCGCCGACGCGCAAGAACGCCGCGCCCGGCGACATCCGGTTCTCGATCGCCGCGTTCAACGGACAGCCTCTGGCCGTGCTTTACCGCTACCGGCTGAAGGACAAGACGGGCGCGACCCCCGTAGAGTTCGCGAGCCCGTGGCGCAGCGAGAAGGTGGACGACGTGCGCCGGCTGGAATCGGTCAAGGTGAACGTGCAGATTTCCGAAGGCGGTTACCGGCTGGAGGCGACCGTGCCGCTCGCCGAGCTGGGGCTTGCGGACCTTGCGGGCCAGACGCTGCGCGGCGACTTCGGCGTGATTTACGGCGACCGGCTCGGCACGGTCAACCTCTCGCGCGTCTACTGGTCGAACCCGGCGACCGGTCTGGTCAACGACGTTCCCGGCGAAACGATGCTCTCGCCGGACCTCTGGGGCACGATCACGTTTGGGGAGTGAGAAAGATTGGCCGCAAAGAACACAGAGAATGGGCTGGATACAAAATCCTATACCATTTTTCTCTCTGCGTTCCTTGCGTTCTTTGCGGCGAAATAAGGATTTTGGCTATGCGATTGTCATGTGTCGCTATTTTGTGTGGCGGGTTCATGTTGGCCCGCGCCGAGACGCTGCGCTTCGAGGGCGTGCTGGGGAACTCCGGCGAGCTGGAGAAGCCGGTGCTGTTCGGCTCCATGGCGCGCGGGACGCGCGGCCTGGGCGTGGCGTACGACGCGGCGCGCGGCGTGCTGTTTGAGCGCGCGGGCGGCGGACGGCTCAACGCCTACGCGCTGGACGGCCGCCTGCACGCGCACTACGGGCTGCCGGAGTCGAACGACTCCCGCGACATGATGACGCTCTGCGGCGACCGGCTCGTCCTGCTGCTCTCCGGTAAGCTGTATACACTGCCGTCGGCCGCGCCCTCCGGCGCAAAGGCCGATGCGGTCGCGCCGGAGGTGACCGATGCCGACACCCTTTCGTCCTCGGCGCGGGAGGGGCGCGTGGCCGTGCACACGAAGGCGGGCCGGCTCCTGTTGGTGAATCCGGCCGATGGCGCAGTCACGCCCTTCGGCGACGCGCCGGGCCAGTATTGCAACGGCATGGACTGGGATGCGGAGGGCAACTTCTTCATCCTGTTCGGCAAGGAGGCCAACAAAGTGTCCGGGGGCAAGCTCGTGTCGGACAGCCTGTGGCCCAAGCGCTTTGCGGGCGAGCGCGAGTCGGGCATCGAGCGCGCGACGCGCATCGGGGCCTACTGGTACGGCAGCGCGTGGCACGGCACGATCAAGCGTTTTGCGGCCGATTTCGAGCCGGCGCCCGGCGTGGTGCTCGGTGGCGCGTCCGGACACTTCATCGGGCACGTGCCGTGCAATTACGACGCGGAGCTGGCGCGCGGCATCCGGCCGCTCGCGCCGGGGCTCTTCGCCGTCGGCGGCCTCTACGGCATCGTGCAGCTGGCGGAGTGGCGCCCCGAACAGAAGGCGCTGACGCTCGTGCGCCGCATCGGCGCGCTGCCCGATCCCGGCGGGATCGCCGTGGACGCGCAGGGACGCATCCTCGCCGGCCAAAACATCTGGACGTGGACCGACGACAGCCTGGCGCCGGCGGAGGTGAGCAACGTGTTCAAGATGGTCGCGCCCTGCGCGTGGCTGGATGCCGAAACGGCCGTCGGGCTCGCCGAGGTCTACGGCAAGGTGTCGGTGGCGATGGGACGCTTCGAGGAGGAGCAACTCTTCTGCAACCGGCTCGACCGGCTCGAGCTGCCGAAGGCGGTGGTCGGCCTTGCGGCCTATCGGGAGCAGGCCGGCGCAAAGGGCGGCTGGCGCCTGCTGGCACTCGGCGCGGACGGCGAGACGCGGCTGCATGAGATCGCCGCGGACCGGCGCAGCCCGTGGCGCAAACATCTGGGCGAGATCAAGCTCCGGACCGCGCAGCCCGTCCAGGCCTACACGTCGGTGACGATGAGAGACGCCGACACGCTGCTGGCCGCCGCGGACGGGCAGGTGATCGAGTTCGGCCGCGACCACTCGGACTGGAAAGAGACTGGCCGCTGGAGCGACGGCTTCGGCCCGCATCTCCGGCTTGCGGTCAGCGCGGGACGGCTCGCCGTGGCGGATGCGGCGAAGAACCGCGTGGCGCTGTATGCCTTGTCTGACCGCCGCAAACAGGCCGAGGCGATCGTCGGCGCGCCAACCGAGGTCGCCCTCAACGGCCCGTTCCTCGCTGTCTACGACTCAGCCGGCCAGCGGCTGATGAAATACCGGCTCGAATAAGGGAAGCGGCCGCGCCGCCGGTCACAGCGGCTTGACGTAGGTCGCGCGGCCGTCGCCGGCATCGTAGTAATCGTCGAGCAGCTCGCACAGCGTGAAGCCCATGCGCTCGTAGAAGGCGCGTGTGGTGGCGTACTGCGGCCGTCCGGACGTCTCGCAGTAGAGGCGCGTGCCGCCCATGGCTTTAGCCCGGCTCTCGACCTGCCGCAACAGCTCGCGGCCGAAGCCGAAACCTTGAAATTCGGGCCGTACGGCCAGCCAGTACCAGTCGAAGCTGCTCTTGGTGCAGGGGATGGGGCCGAAAGAGGTGTAGCCGATCACGCGGCCCTCGACCTCGGCCAGCACGAACTCGTAGCCGGAGGCCGCGCCTTTGGCGAGGCGCTCCTCGACCAGCTCCACGGCAACGGGGATCTCATAGTCGTGAAAATAGCCGGTCGAAGCCGTGACGTCGCGGACGGACTCGATGTCGGCGGGAGTGACCTCGTAACGCCACGTGACTGTCGGGCAAGCCGGCTGAGCCCGCCCTTGCGCTCCGGCACGTCGAGCGTCGAGCGTCGAGCGTCCCGCGCCACCCTTTGCCGCCGCGCCCACGATCTGCTCCATCGCGTCGGCGTAGGGGATTCCGGCCTGTTCCAGCGCGGCCGCGAAGCCGCTGTCGGGCGAGAGGCAGGGGTTGGCATTCACCTCGAGGATCCACGGCGTGCCCGCCGCGTCCACGCGGAAATCGACGCGCGCGTAGCCGCCGAGGCCGAAGACCTCCCAGCAGCGCAGCGCCAGCCGCTTCAGCTCCGCGAGCAAGGCGCCGTCGGCGTCGGCGCCGGCGAAGCGCCGCACCGTGTGCGCGTACTCGAATGAGCCCTCGTCCCACTTGGCGGAGTAGCCCACGATGCGCGGCTTGTCCGCGGGGAAATCTTCGAACACGATCTCGGCGGGGGGCAGCACCTCGGGGCCGCCCGGGCCGGCGAGGAGCGCCAGGTTGAACTCGCGTCCGTCAATGAAGCGCTCGGCGAACGAGCCGGACGGAACATGCGCGGCGGCTTCGGCGGCGGTCAGACCGCGCAGGATGCTGGCGTCGGTGAGTCCGACCGAGGCGTGCTCCCAGACCGATTTCACGATCCAGTCGGATTCCCGAGTTGAGCGTTGAGCGTTGAGCGTTGGGTGTTGGGCGTTTGTCTCTCCGCCTTGCACCCATTCCGGCACGGGCAGGCCTGCGGCGCGCATGCGCTCCTTCGACAGCAGCTTGTGGGTGGTGAGGTAGAGCGCGTCGGCCGAGCTGCCGGTGAAGGGGATGCCCGCCACCTCCCACACCGCAGGCGCGAGGTGGATCAGGCGGCCGGAGTTGTTGAGCGTCTCGACCAGGTTGAAGACGCAGTCGGGGCGCAGCACCTCGAGCTTGCGGCGCACGTTGCCGAGGTCGTCGGTGCAGGCGAGGACGGTGGCGGCGTGGCCCTTGGCGGCGAGCGCCGCGTGGATGGCGGAGGCTTGGTCGAGCACATCGCGCTCGTCGGCGGGCGCATCGGCGGGCACGTGCTGGTGGAGGATCGTGATCGTCATGGAAATCCTTGATTACTTTCAACGCTCAACGTGCAACGCCCAAGTATAACCCAGGCGGTTTTGGCAGTCATTCGTTCGACGCTGAAGTAATGAATCCGCTTCAACGTTGAGCGTTCTCTTTGATCCTCGCGACCGCCGAGTCCATGATGCGGCCGATGAGCGCGGTGTAAGAGACGTTGGCCATGCGGGCCAGGATCGGCAGGTCGGAGTCCTTGGGATTGAGGCCGGCGAGCGGGTTGACCTCCAGGAACATCGGGTTCTGCGCCGCGTCGCAGCGGATGTCCACGCGGCCGCCGTCGCGGCAGCCGAGGGCCCGCCAGGCGGCGAGCGAAACCTGTTCGGCCGCGGCGGCCACGGGGTCTTTGGCCGGCTCGCAGGGGCGGTAGACGACGCGGTCCTCGTACTGGCTTTTGTTGTCGTAGGAGTAGCCCCCCTGCTCGGCGTTCGAGAGCAGCACGATTTCCATGGAACCCACGATGGCGGCTTGGCGGCCGGTGCCGGTGATGCCGACCGTGAACTCGCGACCCGCCAGATAGGGCTCGATCAGCGCGGGCTGGCGGAAGCGGGTCACGAGCTCGTCGCAAACGGCCGCGAGGTCGGCGCGGTCGCGCACGACGGACTTCGCGGAGCAGCCTTTGCCCGTGCCTTCGGCCACGGGCTTGACGAAAAACGGCGGCCCGAAGCGGAGGTCGGCCAGATCCTCGGCCGACTCGTAGACGCAGAAGTCGCTGGTCGGGACGCCGGCGTCGCGGACCACGCGTTTGGTCATGCCCTTGTGGAGGGTGAGGGCGAGCACCAACGGGTCGGAGAACACATAGGGAACGCCGTAGAGGTCGAGGAGGGCGGGCACCTGCGACTCGCGCGCCACGCCTTCGAGGCCTTCGCAGATGTTGAAGACGAGGTCCCAGCGGTCGCCGGATTCCAGCCGCTTGACCAGCGCCTTGGCGTGGCCGATCCGGTCGGTCGCGTAGCCGAGGTCGCGCAGGGCACCCTCGATGCCGGCGATGGTTTCCTCTTTGTCGAACTCGGCCGTCGCTTCCAAGGAGAAGCCCAGGGCGAGATAGTCCGAGCGCAGATCATAAGTTAAGCCGATAAGCATAGGTGAATGTCCAATATCCAACAGGGAATGTCCAATGTCCAACAGAGCAGCGTCAGTGACCAGCGGTCATGGGGTCTGCCTTGTCGATCGAGACAACTTTTCGCCGTTCTTTCGCGCCGTCTCGGCGCTTTTGAACAAGATGGAAATCACTTCGTCATTTTCTTTCAACAGCGATTGGAGGCGGTCGGCAGACGAAATCAGCTCCGCACGAGAAAGGATTTGCAACCACACTTTGGTTTCGCGGAGTTCCTTGAGCGCGATCCTGATTTTGTGAACGAAGTCCGCTCTCGATTCTGCACCCTGTGCCTCGCCATAGTTTGCAGCCGGTGATGTTCCGCTCCGCAATAGCTGTCCGGCAATATGCTGCCCTGCCACCGTATTCGGCAATGATGCGGCCACTTTGATGATTCTGACTGCGAACTCGATCAACCGTTCTTCCAGATCGAACTTCCCATCATACATGTCTCCTCCTTGGTCATTGGCCTTTCCCCGTTAAACATTGATCATTCCCTGTTGGACATTGGATATTCATGCTTGGATGTAGTCCGGATACCGGTAGCTGCCGCCCTCGTAGTTGGTGAGGCTGAGGTTGCCGGCGGCATCCTTGCCCGCGACGTAGTCGGGGGCGAGCGGGATCTTTCCGCCGCCGCCGGGCGCGTCGATCACGTAGGTCGGTACGGCGTAGCCGCTCGTGTGGCCGCGCAGGCTGCGGATGATCTCGACGCCCTTCGCGACCGGCGTGCGGAAGTGGGCGGAGCCGGAGATCGGGTCGCACTGGTAGAGGTAGTACGGTTTGACCCGCATTTTCATCAGGCTGTGGACGAGTTGCCGCATCACCTCGCCGCTGTCGTTCATGCCGCTGAGCAGGACGGTCTGCGAGCCGAGCGGGATGCCCGCGTCGGCCAGCAGGCCGCACGCCTTGACGGTCTCGGCGCAGCACTCGTCCGGGTGCAGGAAGTGCAGGCTCATCCAGAGCGGGTGGTACTTGCGGAGCATGCGCGTGAGCTGCGGCGTGATGCGCTGCGGCAGAACGGCCGGGACCTTGGTGCCGAGGCGGATGATCTCCACGTGCGGGATCGCGCGCAGGTTAGAGAGGAGAAACTCCAGCTTCTCGTCGCTGAGGGTCAGCGGGTCGCCGCCGGAGACCAGCACGTCGCGGATCTGCGGCTTGCTGCGGATGTAGTCGAAGATCAGCTGGAGCCGCTTGGTGCTCGGGGTGATGGCGCCATGGCCGACCACGCGCGAGCGCGTGCAGTAGCGGCAGTAGGCGGAGCAGAAGTCGGTGGCCAGCAGCAGCACGCGGTCGGGGTAGCGGTGGACCAGGCCCGGGATCGGGCTCTGGTGCTCCTCGCCGAGCGGGTCGTCCGCCTCGCCGGGGCAGCGCCGCATCTCGTAGACCGTGGGGATCATCGAGCGGCGGATGGCCTGGTCGGGATTGTCGGGCGAGACGAGCCCCATGTAGTGCGGCGTGACCGCCATGGGGAGCATCTTGTTGCCGAGCTCCAGGGCCTTCTCCTCCTCGGTCGTCAGGCGGATCATGCGGCGGACCGTCGCGAGGTCGCGGATCCGGTGCTGGATCTGCCAGCGCCAGTCGGACCATTGCGCGTCGGTCGCATGGGGGAAAAAGCGGTCACGAAACGCGCGGCACAGAGGACTCATCTTCAGCGCGCGGTTCCGGAGCGGAAGCGGCTGGTTCGTCTTCAGGCGCGGTTTGCTGTCCGTCGTAGGGACAGTCAGGGTCGACACAGAGGGCGCTCCTTGTGGAGGCTCCTCTTCCTGGTCATCCAGGTGCAAGCTCAACTGCATCGCGTGCTCAGGCACACCGTACACAGCAAAACTCCTCAACAAAACGGGCGTGAATCTCTCACCGCGTGACAACGCGGCACAGAGCGCCCTATTTGCGGTTCCCTAATACGCCTGTTTGCCCCGCTTGTCAAGCATGGCCGAATAGAAACATGGAAAATCGACGCCAGACCGGCGAAGGCAGGGGAGAAAAAGCCTCCGCATTCGTCGGCCGGATTCGGTGTTGCGCGGGGTGACCGCGCTGTTTCCCGCAGCGATCACTTGAACGTCGCGGTCGCGGGCTTGAGGCCGTCGGCCGTGGCGGTGAGGGTGACCGGCGCCGTCGAGCCGGCGGCGCGGCGCAGGACGGCGACCGCCTTGCCGAAGTAGAGCGGGTGGCTGGCGGTGTCCGTGAAGGCGTCGTGGCCGCGCGGGTTGCCGTTGCCGACCGCCACGAGCTCGCCGGGGCCGCTGAGGCTGAAGCGGATGCGGTTCACGGCGCGCGGGTCGCGCGTGCCGGCCGCGTCGGTCACATCCACCTGCACGAAGACCACGCTCTCGCCGTCGGCGGGCAGCGCGTCGCGCTCGGGGGTGAGCTTGACCGCGACCGCGGGTCCGGCGGTGCGCATGACCTGCTCGGCGATCTGCTTCCCGTTCTGGTAGGCCACGGCTTTGAGCTCGCCGGGCTGGTAGGCGACGTCGAGCCAGCGCAGGCGGTAGGTGTCGCAGATGTCGTAGTAGGGGTTGGACGGTTTCTGGTCGGAGACCACGACCTCGCGCAGCGAGGCCCAGCGGTTCTTCTCGAGCGCCGTGAAGGCGACGCGCAGGTAGCGGCAGGTGGCCGGCCGGTCGAGAACGGCGGGCGCGGCTTCGCCGAGCTTCTTGGTGAAGAGCGGGGTCCAGGCCGCGTCGTCGTCGGAGGCGAGCACCTCGTAGCCGTAGCTCTTGGCCTCGCCTTCGAAGGTCAGCGAGAGGTAGCGGAAGGCGGTCGGCGCGCCGAGGTCGACCTGCCACCACTGCGGCACGGCGTCGCCGGAGGCGCACCAGCGGGTCTCGGTGGTGCCGTCGAGCGCGGCCGAGGCCGGGTTGTCGTGGGCGGCGCTCTTTTCGGCGCTGGAGGCGGTCGCGGGCTTGCCGGCCGCGAAGTTGGCGGGCTTGGGCTGCGGCTGGCCCTTGGTGCGGCGGCCGAGGGAGCGGCCGTTGAGGAAGAGCTCGGCCGAGTCGCCGCTGGTGTAGACGTAGACCGGCACGTTCTGGCCCTCCTTGCCGGCCCAGTTCCAGTGCGGCAGGATGTGCAGGGTGGCGGCGGCCTTGTTCCAGTGGCTGCGGTAGAGGTAGAAGCGGTCTTTGGGCACGCCGCAGAGGTCGACGATGCCGAAGTAGGAGCTGCGCGCCATCTCGCTCTGCGGGTATTTGCGCATCTGCTCGAAGTAGTGCATGTAGGGGGTGGGCTCGCCGAGGTAGTCGAGGCCGGTCCAGACGAACTCGCCGCCGCAGTAGCGGTCGCGTTCCATGCGGGCGAACTCGGGGTCGGGGATGTCCGACCAGGGCGCGGCGTTGTGGTCGTAGGAGCAGACCTCGCGGTCCTCGACCGCGTAGTCGGTCTTGTTCTGCGCCGGCGGCACGGCGTAGTAGCCGTAGGAGCTGAGGGCCGAGGCGGACTCGGAGTAGAGCACGGGCTTGTCCGGGTATTTGCGCTTGATGGCGGCGTACTGGCCGCCGTAGTTCCAGCCGGTGAGGTCGAGGTTCTCGAAGACGCCCATGCCGATGGCGTTGGCGTGGCAGCAGCCGATGCCGACCGGGCGCGTGGTGTCGAGCGTGCGGATGACGGAGCGGAAGAGGGTGCAGCGGGGCTCGGTCATGCCCGGGTCGCTGGCGTCGCCGGGCTTGGCGGGCGGGATCTCGTTGCCGATGGACCAGACGAAGACGCAGGGGTGGTTGCGGTCGCGGCGCACGAACTGGCGCAGGTTGCGCGAGACGTACTCCTCGAGGTTCTGGTCGCTTCGGCGGCCGGAGGTGCCTTCCCACTTGTCGAAGGCCTCGTTCCAGACGAAGATCCCCATCTCGTCGCAGAGATCGAGCACTTCGGGGGCGGGGCAGTTGTGGCTGGTGCGCAGGGCGTTGAAGCCCATGTCGCGCATGATCTCCAGCTGGCGGCGCATGGCGGAGAGGTTGAAGGCCATGCCCAGCGGGCCGAGGTCGGCGTGCAGGTCCACGCCGTAGAGCTGGACGCGGCGGCCGTTGAGGTGAAAGCCGTCGTCGGCCGGGAAGGCGAAGGAGCGGATGCCGAAGCGCGTGGTCTCGGCGTCGGCGCAGGCGCCGGCCTTGACGCCGATGCGGACGCGGTAGAGGTTGGGCGACGCCAGGTCCCACCGCTTGGGCGCCGCAACGGCGAAGCGGTGTTCGAACGGAGCGGCGGTGTGCGCGGGCACCGAGAGGGCGAGCGCTTGGCTGGCAACGGTCTGGCCCTCGGAGTCGAGCAGGGTCAGGGTCGCCGTGGCCTCCACGGCCTGGTCTGTGGCGTTGGTCAGGGCGGAGACGACCTGAACGACGGCCTGGTCGGCGCTCACCTCGGGCGTGGTGACGAAGGTGGCCTCGTGCGCGACGTGGACGGGGTCGCAGAGGGTCAGGGTGACCTTGCGGTAGAGGCCCGCGCCGGGATACCAGCGCGAGTGGTGGGCCCGCGTGTCGGCCCGGACGGCCACGGTGTTGGGCTGGCCGAAGCGGAGGAAGGGCGTGGCGTCGACGCGGAAGCCGATGTAGCCGTAGTCCCAGCCGCCGGCCCGCTGGCCGTTGACGTAGACCTCGGGGCTGGCCATCACGCCGTCGAAGTCGAGGTAGGCGCGCTGGCCGGCCGCGGCGGCCGCGGGCGTGAAGGTCTTGCGGTACCAGCCGACGCCGCGCCAGGGGAGCTTGCCGGTGCCGCCGTCCGCGTCGGGGGCGAAGGGGCCGGAGATGGCCCAGTCGTGCGGCAGGCGCACGGCCTGCCAGGCGCGGTCGTCGAACGCGGCGGCGGAGGCGTCGAGCCGGGCCTCGGGGTCCTTCTGGAAGCGCCAGTCGGCGGTGAAGAGCTGGGTCGAGCGGTCGGCGAAGAGCGAGCCGGCGCAAAGCGCGAGCCCGGCGGCGAAGCGAAGTGTCATCGTGAGTCTCCCAAGACGTGTGACGGGCGGGCAGAGGTCTCCCCCGAGACCCCACCCCAAGCAGAGTCAGTTTATCAGGAGGGGGGCTGGGAACACAATCATGGTTGTCGAAATAGGATTTGAAAAGCGAGCGTTGAACCGGCACAATGAGGCGTTCTTGACCCTCTTCGGCGCCTGAGCCCGCGAGCCGCGGCAAGACCGCTGCGAAGCGCTAACCTTAACCCACGGGACACACGTGATCGCCACCGACAACTGCACGGGACGCAAGGCCAGCATGGAGCGGCTCCTTCTCAAGAGTCCGGCGGCGCTCTATCTGATCGCGGCGCTGGCGTTCATCAAGAACCCGTTTTCGCTGCTGGATTTTCCGCTGGACGACGCCTGGATCCACCAGGTCTACGCCCGCGCGTTCGCGTTCGGACACGGCTTCGCCTACAATCCGGGCCAGCAGGAAGCCGGCTCCACCAGTCCGCTGTGGACCGTCGTGACAGCGCCGGCGCACTGGCTTGACGGCCTGGGCTACGAAGCCGCGACGCTGGCGGTCAAAGCCATCGGCCTCCTGCTGGGGCTCGTTTGCGTGCTGCTCGTGCAGCGGATCGCCGCGGGCGTGAGCCGTTCGCGCGCCGCGGGCGCCTGGGCGGCGTTGCTTTTCGCGCTCGACCCGCGCCTGCTGTTTTCCGCCTACTCCGGCATGGAGACGTGCTTGCTGGTGGCGCTCCTGTTGGCCGCCGGCCTGATGCTGCTCTCGGGCCGGCCGCTGCTGTTCGTCTTGTTTCTGGGGCTGACGCCCGTGACGCGCCCTGAAGCCCTGTTGCTCATGCCGCTTGCGGCCTTGGTCCTGTGGGTGGAGGGCGGCCGCGAGCTGCGGCTCGGCCAGAAAGGCGCGGCGCTGCTGCTCTGGGCCGTGCCGACGCTGCTCTGGGTCGGCTTCTGCCTCCTGACGACCGGGCACCTGTTCCCGAACACGTACTATCTCAAGGCGAAGCCGTTCGCGCTGAACGTGGACAAGCTGCGGGTGGGGGTGACCGCCCTCGTGCAGTATGGCACGCTTGCGCCGTGGCTGTTCGGCGTCGGCCTGCTGGGGTTCTGTGGCCTCTGCAGGCAACGCGGCCGAGCCGTGTGGCCTGTTTCCGGGCTGTTTCTGTACAGTTCAGCCGTCTTGCTGGTGGGGGTCCTGGGGTCGAGGACCATGAAGCTGGAGGGGTATTACTGGACGCGCTGGACCGATCCGTCGGCGCTCTTGCTGGCCGCCTGCAGCGCTCTGGGGCTCGTCTTCCTGGTCCGCTGGGGGGTGCTGCGCCTTCGGAACGCCGCCGCGAGCGCCTCTTCCGGACGGCGCGCCGTCAAGGCGGCGGCACTGCTCGCCGGCGCCGCCGTCTTTTCGCTGGCCGCGTCGGCGTATGCCGACACGTTTGCCGGCCGGAGGTCCCGGTTCGCCTCGGATTCGCGCGCGATTTCCATCGTGAACGTGATGATGGGCAAATGGGTCGCGCAGAACACGCCCGCGGATGCCGTGGTCGGGACGATCGATGCCGGCGCGGTCCGCTATTTCGGCAACCGTCAGACGGTCGATCTGTTCGGGCTGAACAACCAAGCCCGGGCGTTCAAAAAAATGTCCTTCGAGGAGGCCGTCGGACGCTGCGATTGGCTGACGATCTTTCCGCGCCTTTACGACAAGCGCGTCGCCGGCGATTTCGAGCCGTGCGTGTCCATCACCATCCCGCAGGACGAGTACACGGTCTGCGAGACCGACATCATGACACTGCATGTGGCTTTCCGCCGGGTCCGCCCCTACCGCGGGCTGGCCGCCGCGCCGGAGGCCGACGGCCGACAGAGCCCGTAAAGCCTGCTTGCGCTTGTTTGCGGCACGGGTTCCCCGTATACTGTGCCAAATGACATCTCAAGAAAAAGTGAAATCCCGGGTAGTGGCGATCGTCGGGCGCCCGAATGTCGGCAAATCGGCGGTCTTCAACCGGATCGCGGGCAAACGCATCGCGATCGTGCACGACGAGAGCGGGGTGACCCGCGACCGGCTGATGCGCGAAGTGGATTGGGATGGTCAGAAGTTCAGCCTGATCGACACGGGTGGCGTCATGGTGCTCTCCGCGCGGCACGAGAAGAACCCGATCGAGGCCGGCATCCGGGCGCAGGTGGATGCGGCGCTGGCGGATGCGGCCGTGGCGATCCTGGTGGTCGACGTGCAGCAGGGCGTGCATCCGCTCGACGAGGAGGTCGCGGGCATCGTCCGCAAGGCCGGCGTGCCGTGCGTGGTGGCGGTCAACAAGTGCGACCAGCCGCAGCACGAGGCGGGCGCGGGCGAGTTCGCGCGCCTCGGATTCCCCTTCTTTCCGGTGGCGGCGCAGCACAACCGCGGCATGGGCGAGCTGATGGAGGCGGTGGTGCCGCACCTGCCCGAGGCGGCCAACGAGACGGTCGACAAGCCGCTGCGCGTGGCGATCGTCGGGCGCCCCAACGCGGGCAAGTCGTCGTACATCAACCGCCTGCTGCGCGCGGAGCGCGTGATCGTCTCCGACGTGGCCGGCACGACGCGCGACTCGATCGACGTGCCCTTCACGATCGGCACCGGCGACCAGGCGCGCCACTACATCCTCGTGGACACGGCGGGCATGCGCCACAAGCACCGCATCGACAACGCGGTGGAGCGCTTCAGCCTGTTCCGCGCCGAGGAGAGCGTCAAGGACGCGGACGTGGTGGTCTTGGTGCTCGATCCCGAGCTGGGTCCGACCGTGCAGGACAAGCACATCGCGGCGCTGATCCAGGAGAATAAGAAAGGCTGCGTCCTGCTGATGAACAAGTGGGACATCGCCGAAGAGAAGGGCATGACGCAGACCAAGACCGAGCCGGTGCTGCGCCAGGTGATGCCCTTCATGAACTATGCGCCGGTGGTGTTCATCTCGGCCAAGACCGGCTTCAACGTGCGCAAGAGCATTGAGGTGATCGACGCGGTCGCGGCCCAGACGCGCGTGCAGCTGCCCACCGGCATGCTCAACCGCACGCTGGTGGAGGCCACGCGCCGCGTGGTCGCGCCGGCCAAGGCCGGCAAGCGCCTGCGCGTCTACTACGCGGTGCAGGTCGGGGTCGCCCCGATCCGCATCCGGATGTTCGTCAACGATCCCAAGCTGGCGACCAAGCAGTACACCGATTTCATGACCCGCTCGCTCCGCGAGCGCTTCGGGCTCGAAGGCGCGCCGGTCGAGATTCTCTACCGCGCCCGCGCGCGGCCCGAGCCGGGCACGCGCTCCGCGAAGGCCGGCGCCGCCAAGGCGCCTGAGGACGAGGGCGAGAATCCGCTCGAGCTGTTCGATGCCGAGCTCGATTGAGCCGGCCGGCGGCGCGGGACGGCGCGCTTCTGTGCCGCCGCGCCGCTTCGCTGTTCATGGATGGGACGCATGCGATGCTCCGTAAAATCTCCATTCAGTGGTGGCGCTTCTGGATGGCGGGCGAAGGGCTTTCGATCAAGACCGGCCGGGCGCTGATCCTGTGCGCGCTCACCGGGCTGGCGGCCGGCCTGGCCGCCGCCGGGTTCTACGGGCTGCTGGAGGTGGCCCGCCATTATCTGACGGAATCGCTGGCGAACTTCTCGCCGGTTCTGGCGGCCGGCGAGGTGGCTCTTTTTCCCAAGGGGGCTCACGGCGCGCCGCTGCGCTGGGTGCTGCTCGTGCTGCCCGCGCTGGGCGGGCTGGCGGCCGCGCTGCTGGTCAGGGCCTTTGCGCCCTCTGCCGGCGGCCACGGCACGGACGCCGCCATTTGCGCGTATCACCGCAACGAGGGGCGCATCCCGTTCGCCGTGATCCCGGTGAAGGCGGTGGCGTCGGCGCTGGTGATCGGCTCGGGCGGCTCGGCGGGCTGCGAGGGACCGGTGACGCAGATCGGCGCCGGCTGCGGCTCGGCGATCGCGGCGCTGCTCAAGCTGGATGCGGCGGAGCGGCGGATCCTGATGGCGGCGGGGCTGGCGGCCGGCGTGGGCGCGCTTTTCCGCGCGCCGCTGGCGGGCGCGATCTTCGCGGCCGAGATCTTCTACAGCGGGCTGGACATCGAGTACGAGGTGTTGATGCCCTCGCTGATCGCCTCGACGATCGCCTACACGGTCTTCGCCCTCTTTTTCGGGTGGCAGCCGCTCTTCGTGATGTCGGAATACGTCTTCCATGAGCCGCTGAAGCTGCTGCCCTATCTGCTGCTGGCGGTGGTCGTGGCGCTGGGCGCGAAGGTCTATATTCTCGTGTTCCGCCAGACCGAGGCGGCGTGCCGCGCGTGGCAGGTGCCGGCGTGGATGAAGCCCGGGATCGGCGGTCTGCTGACCGGCCTGATCGGTTTCTTTCTGCCGCAGGTGTTCGGGGCTGGGTACGGGCTGATCCAGCAGGCGCTGGCGGTCGAGAGCCCCCTGGCGGAGCGCTTCGGTGCGCTGTCCCTCACGACGCTGCTGCTGGTCTTCGTCGGCAAGATCTTCGCGACCTCGTTTTCGGTGGGCAGCGGCGGCAGCGGCGGCGTGTTCGGCCCGGCGCTCGTGGCCGGCTCCGCGCTGGGCGCGGCCACGGGGGTGGCGCTGATGCGCTTCTTCCCGTCGCTCGACCTGCATCCGGGCGCGTTCGCGATGGTCGGCATGGCGGGTTTCTTGGCGGCCTCGGTGCGCGTGCCGATCGCGGCGATCATCATGGTCAGCGAGATCACGGGCAACCACAGCCTCCTGCTGCCGAGCATGTGGGTCTGCGGCATCGCCTACTGGCTGGGCAACGGGTGGACCCTCTACCGCAGCCAGGTGCGCACCCGCGACTGTTCGCCCGCCCATGCCCGTCCCGACGCGGCCTAGCCGGTTTGTCCGCGCTTGAGAATTCGCGGGGAGGTTGTTAAACTGGCGGAACAATAACGAGAACGTTCACCCCCGAACGGTGTTCAAGTCAGAAGGAGCGCGGTATGCGGAACAAGGTGACGGTTTTTCTGGCGCTCATGATGGGCGCGGCGTCCGCGATGGCGGGAGAGGACGGGTCCGCGGCGCATGGGTGGGTGGTGCCTTCGGCCCGCTTCATCCTCCAGCTCGGCGTGCTGGTCTTCGTGGCCAAAATGGGCGGCCGCCTGTTCCACCGCTGGCATCTGCCGCGGGTCCTCGGCGAGATGTCCGCCGGCCTGCTGGTCGGCCCCTACCTGCTGGGCGGCCTGGCCTTGCCGCTGTTTCCCGACGGGCTGATGCGCGACGCCGGCGCGCTGCTCAGCGCGCACGGCCCGATGTACGGGGTCGTGACGATTTCTCTGGTGGTCTTCTTTTTCCTGGTCGGCCTGGACACCGACCTGCGGCAGATCCGCTACTCGCCGGCCGGGGGCATCGCCGCGGGGCTGGGCGGGTTCGCGCTCTGCTTCTTTGCGGCGCTCGCGGCGCTGGTCGCGGTCGCCCCCCGCCTGACGGGCGCGGCCGCCTGGACCTGGACCTCGCCGCAGGCCCTGCTGGTGAGCACGGCGGTGTCGGTCTCGTCCGTGGGCATGCTGGCGCGCACGCTGGCGGCGCGGCAGCGGCTCGAGTCGCCCGCCGGCAACGTGGCGCTGGCGGCCGCGCTGACCGACAACGCGGCCGGCCTGTTCCTGTTCACGGTCTTTTCGGGCGCCTGCGCCGCGGCGGACAAAGGCGCGGTTCCGGGCTTCGACCTGCTGGTCTCGATGTCGCTGCGCTCGGCGATCGGGTTCGCCATCGTCGCCGCGTGCGGCTTCCCGATCGCGCGGTTCGTCAACGGGCTCGCGCTCCGCGAGAAGAACTACACCAGCGCCTTCGCCGTCTCCGCCGCGAGCCTGCTGATCGCCGGCGGCGTGATGGGCTCGATGGGCCTCTCGGTCATGTCCGGCGCCTATGTCATGGGCATCGCGTTCTCCACCACCGACCTGCGGCACGAGATCCGCGAACGCCTCGACTTCGTCAGCGTGGTGCTGGTGCCGGCCTGCTTTGCGGCGGTGGGCATGCAGCTCGACCTCAGCCTGCTGGGCGACACCGCGATGCTCGCCGGCCTGGCGGCCTTTGTGGCACTCGCGCTGGCGGCGAAAGGGGTGGGCAGCGCGCTGGCGGCGGGCGTGGCGGACCTGAACGGTCTGGGCTGCCTGCGCGTCGGCGTCGCCTCGCTGCCGCGCGGCGAGCTGTCGCTGGCGGTGCTTGCCGCGGTGGTCGGCATGGCGGCGCTGCCCGCGGGCGTGCTCTTCGGCGGCGCGCTGCTCGTGGCGGTGACCTGCGCCTGCGGGCCCGCGCTGGCGGGGCTGACCTTCGCGCGGGGCGGCAACGGCACGCGCAAGAATGTGGCGCTGCCGGAATCGGTCAAGGTCACGTTCCACCTGCCCTCCCACCAGGCGGCGCAGCTGCTGGTCAACCGGGCCGTGGAGATCTTTGAAGACGACGGCTTCTATGCCCACCGGCTCAACCGCCATCAGGTGCTCTACCGCATCAGCCGCGAGGCGCAGGTGATCCACCTGCAGAGCGTCGGCGGCGAGGTGACGTTCGAGTGCTCCGAGCGCGAGCGGCCGCTCGTCAACGCGGTCATGCTGGAGCTCTCCTCCGGCGTGGAGCAGAGCCTGCGCGAGCTGCAGAAGCCGCTGGACGACATCGAGCTCCGCAAGAGCCTGCAGAGCGCCGCGCCCACTTCGGCCGCGGCGGTGGCGTCGAACATGCTGAAGAACCGCTTCGCGGTCGAGACGCTGAAGCCCCGGCTGCTGGCCACCACGAAGCAGGGCGCGATTTCGGAGCTGGTCTCGCTGCTCTACGAGAACGGGCTGGTGATGGACCGCGAGCGCGCGGTGCAGGCGGTGTTCGAGCGCGAGCAGGGGCTCTCCACGGGGCTCGAGTTCGGGCTGGCGATCCCGCACGCCCGCACGGATGCGGTGTCGCGCCTGGTCTGCGCGGTGGGGCTCAAGAAAGAGGGGCTGGACTTCGATGCCGCGGACGGCAAGCCCGCGCGCATCGTGGTGCTGGTGCTGGCGCCCGACAACGCGGCGACGCCGCAGCTGCAGCTGATCGCGCAGGTCTGCCGGATGCTGGACGAGAAGGGCCGCGCCGCGCTGTTGGCGTGCGAAACGCCCGAGGACATGTTCGGCGTGCTGACCGTGGGCGCGGGCGGAGCGCCGGCCGCGGCGCAGGGCAAGCAGGCGCCGCCGCTGACGGCCTGCCTGCCGTGGCAGAGCCTCTCGCTCGATTTCGCCCCTGCGGAGCAGACCCAGGCGATCGCCCTGCTGCTGGCGCTCTGCGCGCGCAGCGGCGCGGTGGGCGCCGTCGAAGAGATCCGCAAGGAGATCCACGCCCGGCCGGAGGTCGCGCCGGAGCGGATCGGCGCCGGCGCCGCGCTCTTCGCCTTCGAGACGCCCAACGTCTACCGCACGGTGGCGGCGCTGGGCGTGAGCGCCGCCGGCGTGGCGTGCGCGGGGGGCCTGACGGCCCGCGTGTGCGTGATGGTGCTCTATCCGGCTTCGGCGGCTCAAGAGCTCGCGCGCATGAAAGACGCCCTGTCGCGCGCGCTCGACGCGCCAGGCCTCGCGGCGCTGCTCGCCGCCAAAACCAGCAAAGAGGCGCTGGACGTGCTGGCTCGCTAGAGCGGATGAAGGGAACGCGTGGCCGCTCTCCAAAATGGGGTAGGGCGGGTTCTCCGAACCCGCCGCCGGCCCTGAGACAGCCGAAGGGCCGGCCGCCTCTCCGAGGCGGCCCTGCCCGAACGGCCGCACGGTTAAACGAAACGCGCTAGAACTTCTTGTGGAAGGTGCGGTGGATCACGTCGAGCTGCTGCTCGCGCGTGAGCTTGATGAAGTTCACGGCGTAGCCCGAGACGCGGATCGTGAGCTGCGGATATTTCTCGGGGTGGTCCATGGCGTCCAGCAGCAGGTCGCGCTGCAAGACGTTCACGTTGATGTGGTGGCCTTTTTCCGAGAAGTAGCCGTCCATCAGGCTCACCAGGTTCTCGACGCGCTCGTCCAGCTCGCGGCCCAGCGCGTCCGGCACGATCGAGAAGGTGTAGGAGATGCCGTCCTCGCTGTGGTCGTAGGGCAGCTGGGCCACGGAGCGCATCGAGGCGATGCAGCCGTGCGAGTCGCGTCCGTGCATCGGGTTGGCGCCCGGCGCGAAGGGCTCGCCCGCCTTGCGCCCGTCCGGCGTGGAGCCGGTCATCTTGCCGTAGACCACGTTCGAGGTGATCGTGAGGACCGAGAGCGTGGGCTTCGCGTGGCGGTAGGTGCGGTGTTTGGAGAGGCGGCCCATGAAGGTCTTGACCACCTCGACCGCGATCTGGTCCACGCGCGGGTCGTTGTTGCCGAACTTGGGGTAGTCGCCCTCGATCTCGAAATCCACGGCCAGGCCGCGCGCGTCGCGGATCGGCTTGACCTTGGCGTACTTGATCGCCGAGAAGGCGTCCGCCACGACCGAGAGCCCGGCGACGCCGCAGGCCGCCGTGCGGAAGACGTCCTCGTCGTGCAGCGCCATCTGGATGCGCTCGTAGCAGTACTTGTCATGCATGTAGTGGATGACGTTGAGCGTGTTGATGTAGAGGCGCGAGAGCCAGCGGCAGATCTGGTCGAACTTCCGCACGATCTCGTCGTAGTCGAGGGCCTCGGAGGTGACCGGCGCCATCTCGGGGCCGACCTGGTCGCCGGTGATCTCGTCCTTGCCGCCGTTGATGCAGTAGAGCAGGGCTTTGGCGAGGTTGGCGCGGGCGCCGAAGAACTGCATCTGCTTGCCGATGCGCATGGCCGAGACGCAGCAGGCGATGCCGTAGTCGTCGCCGAACTTCTCGCGCATCAGCTCGTCGTTCTCGTACTGGATCGAGGAGGTCTCGATCGAGAGCCGCGCGCAGAAGCGCTTGAAAGGCTCGGGCAGGCGCGGGCTCCAGAGCACGGTCATGTTCGGCTCCGGCGCGGGGCCGAGGTTGACGAGCGTGTGCATGAAGCGGTAGGTCATCTTGGTGACCATGTGGCGGCCGTCCACGCCGACGCCCGCGAGCGACTCGGTGATCCACGTCGGGTCGCCTGAGAAGAGCGCGTCGTAGGCCGGCGTGCGCAGGAAGCGCACCATGCGCAGCTTCATGACGAAGTGGTCGACGAACTCCTGGATCTGCGCTTCCGTGAAGCGGCCGGCGGCGAGGTCGCGCTCCGCATAGATGTCGAGGAAGGTCGAGATGCGGCCGATCGACATGGCGGCGCCGTTCTGCTCCTTCACGGCGGCGAGGTAGGCGAAGTAGAGCCACTGGATCGCCTCCTGGGTGTCCTTCGCGGGCTGCGAGATGTCGAAGCCGTAAGCGGCGGCCATGGCCTTGAGCTCCTGCAGGGCGCGGATCTGCTCCGAGAGCTCTTCGCGCACCTGGATGGCTTCGGTGTCCATGGCGTCGAAGACGTAGCGGGCCTTGGCGGACTCCTTGTGCGCGATGAGGAAGTCGATGCCGTAGAGCGGCAGGCGGCGGTAGTCGCCGATGATGCGGCCGCGGCCGTAGGCGTCGGGGAGGCCCGTGATGATGCCGTTGTGGCGCGCGAGCTTCATCTCTTCCGAGTAGGCGTCGAACACGCCGTCGTTGTGGGTCTTGCGGTAGTTGAAGACGTTCTCGATGTCGGCGGGGAGCTCGCGGTCGTAGGCCTTCAGCGAAGACTTGACGGTGCGGATGCCGCCGAAAGGCATGATCGCGCGCTTGAGCGGCGTGTCGGTCTGGATGCCGGCGATCAGCTCGAGGTCGCGGTCGATGAAGCCCGGCGCGTGGGAGACGATGGTGGAGATGCGGGTGTTGTCGATGTCGTAAACCCCGCCGCGGGCGCGCTCCTCTTTCATCAGGGCTTTGACCTTGTCCCAGAGCGCCAGGGTGCGCGCGGTCGGGGGGGTCAGGAAGGCGTCGTCCCCGTCGTACGGGGTGTAGTGCGTGACGATGTGCTCGCGCACGTTGATGTTGATGCGCCAGATATCCTGCGAAAGAGACATAGCGGAACCCTCCCTTGATGGCGTCTTATTCTACCGGTTCCGGACCGCACAAGGCAACCAGAAAGTATACTCGGCAGGTCGTGATTCGGCGTGCGGGTACAAAAAAGCCGCAGGCGGCAAGGCGTGCGGTCAGATGGTGCGCCTGGCGGGGGTCGAACCCACAACCTTTGGCTTCGGAGGCCAACACTCTATCCAGTTGAGCTACAGGCGCGCAAAAAAGTGGACGCTATATTAGAAGCTGGGGTGGCAAACTGCAAGAGGAATCAGGCAAACGCCCGCTCGAGCCGGCCGAGCATCGCCTTTTCTTCGTCGGACAGGCGGCCGAACCCCAAGAAACCGCCGGCGGCCTCGGCCACCTTGCGCGCGTCGGACAAGACTTCCTCCCGCAGCGACTGACGCTCCGCCTCCGACAGGCGGGGGCTCAGCTCGCCCACGTAGTGCTCCCAAGCCTCAAGCAGCGCCGGATCGGGTCTCTCCCGCAGCCACTTGGCGAGGATCTCCTGCGAGAGGTCTTTCCGCCGGCCGCCCGTCTTCTCGGCGTAGGCGATGAGCTGCTCCCGCTCGCGTTCGTGCATCTCGCCGTCGGCCCAGGCGACCTCGACCAGCGGGATGGCGAACAGCGTGGCCAAGGTCTCGGGGCGGATGTCGAGGGCGAGCAGTTTGTCCAGCACCGCGTCATCCTGGATGCCCGACACTTTGGACAGGTTTTCCTTCGTTTCCTGGAGGCGCGCAAGCCGCTCGCGCGCCTCAACCAGCTGCTGATCCTTCTCAAAGAAAAAAAGATCTTCCATTGTTCTTCCAGGGGTCTCGAGAAACATCGTAAATCCTCCGATTCAGCGACGCGCGTGCAAGAGGCGCGCCGCAAAGAGAAAGAAGTATGCCCGAATCGTGAAAAGGGGTCAATGCGGGCGCGTGCCCGGCACGGGGGCGCATGGCCGTTCTGATGGGGATATCTTTCTCATTATCCTAATCCTAATCTTAATCTTAATCCGCTAACGGGTCATGGACCGCCATCCTTTTTAGACGTGTTTCCAAGAGGTCTCCCGCCCAAGCCATAAACCGAATCGCATCCCGATAGACGGTCCCTCTCTCGTGATCGAAGTTCGTTTTCATGGATGCCGTCCACTCTGGCGAAAGCGATCAACTCAAGAGCAAGATTAAGAGTAAGAGTATGATTAGGTTTCAGCGGCACCAACAGTACTGCCGTGCGCCCCCCGGCACGGGGGTGACACGCGGCAGATGCCCTTGGCTCTGGCGTGTAAAGGAACGGTCGTTTCGCCGCTCCCCAGGGAAAAGCCGGGGCCGGAAACGGAAGGGGAATGAGGGCGGCAGGCGCTCTAGGGCACCGGATTCCCGTCTTCGTCGAACGCGAAGGTGCTCGAGCCGTCGGCGTTGGGGCCGCAGCCGGCCTTCTGCACGGCCACATGCTCGACCGGCTTCCAGTTGCAGTTGATGCCGTTGTGGCGCCAGTTCTGGAGCTCGACGATCACGTTACAAACCCCTCGGCTGCCGCTGATCTCGTCGAAGAGGGCTTGGACCGAGCGGGGGGTCAGTTCGTCGCCGATTCCCGGGAGCGTCTTGAGGGAACCCTGGATATAGACCGTGCCGCGGCAGACCTGGTGCGAGAGCCAGCCGAGGTCAATCTGGTGTCTGACCAGAACCTTGCGCACGTTCAGGCTCGTCTCCAGATCGGGGACCGCGAACGGGTTCATTGCAGTTCCTCCGCCTCGCCGATCAGCGAGACCACCTTCTGGTGCAGGCCGGCGATGGTAAAGGGCTTGTAAATGATGTCCACGGTCCCGTCGGAGAACGCGTTCTGCCAGAGCTCCATGGCCGTTTTGGACTCCACGCTGAACGCGCGCACGTCGCCGGTGACGAAGAGCACCGGGGGATGGGTATCGCCGCACATCTCTTTGAACACGTCCAGCCCGTTTTTGACGGGCATGCAGATGTCGAGCAGCACGAGGTCGACCTTCTGTTCGCGGAACAGGCGGTAAAACTCCTCGCAGGTGGTTGCCGTGAACGTCCGGTAGCCCTTGGCATCGAGCACTTTTTTGACGAAAAGCATGACGACGGGGTCGTCATCAAGCGCGAGGATTGTCTTCATATTTCGGTCCGCCCTGGAGAACTCTGACACAACGCAACATCACAACACGTCTTTTATCTCACGATTCGGCCACACCGGTCAAGCCTTCATCAGGCCCGCCGGCCGGTTTCCGGGCGCGTGCTGACCCGCGACGAAAGGGGGCTCAAGACGGGCGAGTCGGCGACGGGGCTGTTCCCGAACCCGGCGTCGGAGCGCCGCGCGTTCAGCGCGTACGACGCGGCGCTGGGGCGCTTCCTCTCCGCGGACCCGTTGGGACTCGGCGGCGGCCCGAACGTGTATGCGTACTGCCTCGGCAACCCGCTGGCGTACATCGACCCGCTCGGGCTGTGCGGTGTGGAAAACCGCCTTGAATTCAATATGCCGGGGTTCGGGGAGAGCCAAAGTTACCAGATCGTTGGGGGCAACGTGCGGAACTTGACGATGAGCGCGGAATAGGAATCGTATTTATACATTATACAACCGGACGTTGATGGAGGTAGGCCGGTATGATACAGTGTCGGCATGGCCACACCGCTCAGGCATCATGACGCGGGCGGGTCCTTCGGTGGCACTCAGAACAGGTGGTACCACATCACCGCGAGGGACATGGGGCGGCGGGAGGGAAGAAGTTCTAAAGTTCGAGAGTTCTAAAGTGCGGGCGTAGCAGGTGCGATAGACCGTGAGCAATGGCTGAACCTGAGCAACGACAGTCTGGAGGAGTATCTGAGGCAGGGCGGGGAGGAAGGCGCGTCCGCGAGGGTCACGGCCGCTGTCGTGATCGGCGGGGCGACTGGGGCCGGGACCTGGCGCTGCA
>Ga0075012_10000421_pt1 | contig 45722 bp, 40 predicted proteins | sample All_14_2_FD_71474 | JGI IMG/M metagenome (GOLD analysis project Ga0075012, IMG submission 71474) | Freshwater microbial communities in response to fracking from Pennsylvania, USA - Allegheny Zone_MetaG_DW_15 | ecosystem: Environmental > Aquatic > Deep subsurface > Groundwater > Drilled...
ATCTAATTCCGGTTTTATTGACTGGCGTCGCTTTTACTTTCGATTAGTTTTGAAAATCACTTTTCCAGTTAACATTTTGAAAAGATGAAGCGGTCGATTTTTAATTATCTATGAAGCAGTCCCTTTTTAATTTTTTAACCTATCAAATTCTCGTCATATTTAGGGTAATTCATCAAATATATATTTGATCTGCATATTGCTTACTGTTCAGCACAATTGCCATTATCCGTTTTAGCTTGTAGATATTTAATTCTGTGTTACTGTATTTATTTATTCGTTTAGGTGATTTGCTGTGATATGTCGGTTGTTTTTATTTCGAAGTTAACGACATGACTGCTCTATATTCTGGTCACCAGAATGCGCCGATAGTGCTTTGCGCAAGCTTTGTAGCTGACCCGTTGTTGCCGCCGCTCACAAGTCTGCTGTCGTTTGCGCACCTGCCTTTCCAACCTGTGCTCGGCCCTTACCACCAGATATTCCAGTGCCTGCTGGCGCCAGATTCAGCGTTGACCCGTGTTGACGGTGGGGTCAACCTGGTGCTGTTGCGCCTTGAAGACTTCGCCCGTGACCATGACGATGCCCAAGCGGCATTGGGTGTGGTGCAGCGCGTGGCGGATGACTTGCCAGCCGCGTTGCAGGCGGCCTTGACCCGCACCGGGCGGCCGTTGCTGTTTGCCGTGCTGGCGGCCAGCCCGGCGGCATGCAGCCGCTTTGGCAGCCCCATAGAAGAGCTGCGTGTGCAGTTGCTTGCCCGCCTGCAATACCTGCCGGGGCTGACCTTGGTGATAGATGCCGAGATTGAGCGCGTTGCCCACGGTCCCCGTGAAGACGCAGAGTCAGACCGCCTGGCCCACATTCCGTTTGCCGATGGCTACTTTGCCGCCTTGGCGCTGGCGGTGGCGCGCAAGTTGCACGCCATGAGTGTGCCCGCCCACAAGGTGCTGGTGCTCGACTGCGACAACACGTTATGGCGCGGCGTGGTGGGTGAAGACGGCGCGGCCGGCATCACGCTGCCACCCGGTCTGCTGGCGCTGCAGCAGCATGCTGTTGCGCTGCAAGGCCAGGGCGTGCTGGTGGCGTTGGCCAGCAAGAACGTTGACGACGATGTGGCTGCCGTGTTTGACGCCAGGCCAGACATGGTGCTGCGCCCCGAGCACATCATTGCCCGCCGCGTGAACTGGCTGCCCAAGCCAGACAACCTGCAATCGCTGGCCGCCGAGCTTAACCTTGGGCTCGATGCCTTTGTGTTCATGGACGACAACCCGGTAGAGTGCGCGCAAATGCGTGCCATGTTGCCGCAGGTGGTCACGCTGCAGCTGCCGGCCGATCCGGCCAGGGTGCCCGCTTTTCTTGATCACCTCTGGGCCTTTGACCGCCTGAACACCACCGCCGAAGACCGCCAGCGCACCGCCCTTTACCGTGAAAATCTGGCGCGCCGCCAGTCAGAGGCCGCCGCTGGCAGCTTTGGCGAGTTCATAGCCTCGCTTGCCATGCAGATTGACATGGCTGCGCCAAGTCTGGACGAGTGGCCACGCATTGCGCAGCTTAGCCAGCGCACCAACCAGTTCAACTTCACCACACGGCGTTATACCGATGCAGAGTTGCAAGCCTGGGCCGGCAGCCAGGCGGGCGCAGTGGTACGGGTGCGCGTGCGTGACCGCTTTGGCGACTACGGTCTGGTTGGGGTTGCGGTGTATGCCGCTGCCGATGGTGCGCTGCTTGTCGACAGCTTCTTTTTGAGCTGCCGCATTCTGGGCCGCGGTGTAGAGCATGCGCTGCTGGCGCACCTGGGGCGCCAAGCGCTTGAGGCGGGCCTGGCCCAGGTGCGCCTGCCTTTCCGGCCCACGCCTAAAAACCTGCCGGCGCTGGCTTTTGCTGAAAGTGCCGTGGGCGAGTGGCGCACAGCCCTGCCCGAAGGTCAAGACTTTGTCATCCCCGCGCAAGTGGCGGCAGGCCTGACCTATCGGGCCGGCGAGGTACCCGCAGCGGTGATGTCCGCTTTGCGTGCCGACGAGAATAAGGCCGCCCAGCCAGTGGCGCATCCAGCCACGGGCACCGTGGATCGGTCCACGCGTTATGAGCGTTTGGCCACCGAGCTCACCAACGGGCCAGCGGTGCTGGCGTGGGTGCAAGGCCTGCAACGCTTGGCGCGCCCTTTGCCTGGGCCGGCCATGCTGCCAGCCAACGAGCTGGAGGTGGCCATGCTGGCCCTGTGGGCAGAGGTGCTGCAGATGGACGGCCTGGGTGTCGAAGACGACTTTCATACCTTGGGTGGCACATCGTTGCAGGCGGCGCGGTTGATTGCGGGCATAGAGCGGCGCTTTGGGCCACGTTGGCCGTTTACCACGCTGCTTGCGGCGCGCACACCACGCGCACTTGTTGCCAAGCTGGGTGCTGACCATGTCGGCACCACAGACCTGGGGCTGGTCACACTGCGGGCCGGGTCGGGGCCGCAGATTTTCTTTGTGCACGACGGTGATGGTGAAACCCTGCTGTACCGAAACCTGGCCCTGCAGCTGCCTGCCGGGCTGGGGGCGGTTGGCATTGAGCCGCTGCGCCGGGGCGGCATACCGCTGGCGCATGTGCGCATCGAGCACATGGCGGCGGCCTATGTGGCTGCCATGCGCGCGTTCCAACCCGAAGGGCCTTACCGCTTGGCTGGGCTTTGTGCCGGGGGCGTCATTGCCTACGAGATGGCGCGCCAGTTGCAGGCGGCCGGGCTTGCGGTGGATTGCGTCATGCTGCTCGATGCTGCGGCACCGGGCGCGCCGCGCCGCGCAGGCATTGGCGGCCAGACAAGGCTGGCCCGCACGCTGGCCGCAGCGCGCGGGGCCCATGGCCATTGGTTGACCAGGCTGGGCAGCATGGTTGCGGTGGTGCTGCGCCGCGCTAGCAACTATCTGCGCTGGCGCCTGGCCGACTGGCGTTACCAGGTTCGCCGGGCCCGGCGCTTTGCCCGGTTGGGCCAAGTTCTGGGCCAGCAGGCGGTGTGGCCTGCGCACTGGGCACCGCTCACCGTGCGGGAAATTTACGAAGAAGCCGAGCGCCGTTACCAGCCTGCCCGGTTGGCAGGGGTGCCTGTGCTGCTGGTGCGCGCAACCGCTGGTGTCGGGGGCGATACGCCTTACACCACGGTGTATGTTGACCCGGATCTGGGCTGGGGTCGCGTGGGTGCTGAGCGTTTGCAGCTTGTGGACGTGGCCGGTGGCCATGCCAGCATGTTGCAGGCGCCGCATGTGGCCGCGCTGGCCGGGGTGCTGGGTAGGCAGCTGGGCACACAATGAGCCAGCACGCCTTTGCCACCCATGCCGTTGGCACCGTCGCCGTGGTCATGGTCAGCTACCGCAGCGCATCGCTCACCATTGACTGCCTGGGCACGCTGGCAGCAGAGCGCGCTGCTGGCCGCCCGGCCAACCTTAAGGTGGTGGTGGTCGACAACGATTCTGGCGACGCCAGCCTGATTAGTGCAGCCGTTGCCCAGCAGGGTTGGGCAGACTGGGTGAGGGTGGTGCGTGCGCCCCGCAATGGCGGTTTTGGTTATGGCAACAACCTGGGCGTGGCAACAGCCCGCGCAACCTGGGGGGTGGAATGGGTGCACTTTCTTAACCCCGACACACTGGTGCGGCCGGGCGCCATCGTTGCCCTGCGCGACTTTCTGGCGGCGCATCCGCGCGCTGCCATGGCTGGCGGGCGCTTTCTGAATGGCGACGGCAGTGCCTGGTCTTACGCCTTCCGCTTCCCTGGCCTGGTCAGCGAGTGCGAGCATGGCTTGGCCTTGGGGCTGTTTAGCCGCCTGTGCCATCGGCATGTGGTGCCGCGGGTCATGGGTGAGCAGGCGGCACAGATCGACTGGGTGTCTGGTGCCTCCATGATGATGCGCGTAACGGCGTTTGAGCAATTGCGCGGCTTCGACGAAGGCTTTTTTCTGTACTACGAAGAAACCGATCTTTGCCTGCGCGCCCACCAGGCTGGTTGGCAAACCTGGTATGTGCCCGACAGCCTGGTGGTGCATCTTGCAGGGCAAAGCACCGGGGTTACCTGCCGTGACCAGGCGCCGCGGCGTTTGCCTGCCTACTGGTATGAGGCGCGGCGGCATTACTTTGTGTTGAACCACGGCCGGCTGCGGGCGGCCGCCATTGATGCCGCAGCGCTGCTGGCGCACGCGCTGGGTCGCGCCAAGCGGGGCTTGCAGGGGCGCGCCACAGACAACGTGCCGCATTTTCTGGGTGACCTTTGGCGGCACAGCGTGTGGCGCTGTTGGCACCAGCCTGAAAACCGGCGCTGGCCAAGCGATAACACGGTGGGGCATTGATGCAGGTTGCCGCCTGGGCCAGCCTGTTGCCGCCGCATGCTACCTGCTACACGGCACCAGCTACGGCTTTCGTTCCCCCTGCCTGCCAAGCTCACGGTGCGTGGGGCGAACCGCTTTGGCCCCCTGGACTGGTGGGATCAGTAACCCATGCCGGGGGCTACCGCACCGTAGCTACCGCGCCGCGTGCCCAAGTGGATGCACTGGGTATTGACATGGAGCCGCTGGCACCGCTGCCGCCTGCCATGTGGCAGCGCCTGTTTGACCCCGCCGAGTTGGGCGAACTGCTGGCCCTGCCGGCACCGCAGCGGGGGGGAGCCGCGCTTGCGCGCTGGTGCCTGAAAGAAGCGCTATTCAAGGCGCTGCTTGGCCAAGTGCCGCTGGACCAATTGCCCCTGTGCCGCGATGGTGCTGATTGGCGGCCGGCGCCAGCTTTGTCTGGACATTTGCGCCGCCTGGGTTACGAACCCAACGGGTTCACCCTGCGCGCAGCAGCAGCGTGCGGCTGGCAGCGCGCTGCGGTGTTCTATTGCTCACAGCCTCAGGCATAACTTATGGTCAGCACAGGTGTGGTTGTTATCGGGCGCAACGAGGGTGAGCGGCTCAACCAATGCCTTGCATCGGTCTTGCGTGTGGCTTGCCCTGTGGTGTATGCAGACAGCCAATCAACCGATGGCAGTGTGGGGGTGGCCCAAAGCCTGGGCGTGACCGTGGTGCAGCTGGACCCCGCGCGACCCATGAATGCGGCACGGGGTCGCAAGGCTGGGTTCGAGAGGTTGCTGCAAATGTATCCCACGCTGCAGCGAGTCCTTTTTCTGGATGGCGACTGCGAACTGGACGCGGACTTTTTACCAGCGGCTCAGGCAGCCATGTTGGCGCGACCTGAGGTGGCCGTGGTTTGTGGCCGCCGCCGCGAGCGCCACCCCCAAGCCAGTGTGTACAACCGCATGGCTGATCTGGAGTGGAACACGCCGGTGGGTGAGTGTGAAAGCTGCGGGGGCGATGCCCTGTTTAGCGTGCGCGCCTATGTGCAAGCCGGGGGGTTTGACGACACGGTGCTGGCCGGCGAAGAGCCCGAGCTGTGCCGGCGTATCCGCCGCCAGGGCTTTAAGGTGCTGCGCATAGATGTGGCCATGAGCTGGCACGACATGAACATGCACCAGTTGTCGCAGTGGTGGCGCAGGGGGGTGCGCACTGGCTACGGTGCGCTGGACGTACGCCGCAGACACGGTGTGCAAGATTTCGACCGGCTGTTGGTGAGCGCCTGGGTGTGGGTGCTGGCTTGGCCGCTGGTCAGCATGGCCTTGGTGGCGGGTGTTGCTTTTAGCGCAGGTTCCGCCGCGGCAGGCTGGCTGGCACTGTTTGCCGCGTCTTTGCTGCCCCTGCAGTTGCTGCGCGTGGCACGCACTGGCCGCCAACGCGGCCTAGCCTTGCCAGACGCTCTGGCCTATGGTGCCCTGATGATGGTGAACAAGTGGTCCTGCGCCTGGGGCCAGCTGAAGTGGCTGCTGGAAAAGCGATGAAACCAAACAACACTCACCACATGACTGCCTGGCAGCAGGATCTGCTGCGCTACCCGCCGCGCCCGTTTTTAAAGGAGCAGTCCATTTGGGCTATTGCCGTTTACCGCTGGGGACATGGTTTGTTTCAGCAACCGGCGAGTTGGCGCAAGCGTGTGCTGGTGCAGTTGTATTGGCTGTGTTTTAGGCTGGTGGAAACCATCACCGGCATCAGCCTGCCACACAACGCGCAGATTGGTGGTGGGCTGCGCATTCATCATTTTGGCAATATCTTTATCAACCCTGGTGTGGTTATCGGCAGCAATTGCACCTTGCGCCAGGGGGTCACCATTGGCAACCGCGTGGTAGACGGGCCTGTACCTGTTATCGGCAATGGGGTGGAGATGGGAGCCTACGCGCAGGTGCTTGGTGGGGTCAACATTGGCGATGGTGCGCGCATCGGTGCTATGAGCGTGGTAATGGTAGATGTGCCTGAGGCTGGTACTGCTGTGGGTAACCCGGCTCGAATTGTTAAAGCTCGCGCTATCGAAATGTAATTATCAATATAAATGGAAAAAAAATGATTTTGTACGGCATCTATGTTTACTCACTGGATCCATTTATTTTCTCAGTCGCTGATAATTTTATTCCGAGATTAATGGAACACATGCCCGTCAGAATAAAAAATAAAGCACACTTTCTAGTATTCCCCACTTGGACGAAGGAACCATGGAAACAAGTTATTTCTACCGCTTGGCGTCTTCGTTCTTTGCCAAAAGAACGCACTACCTTCATGTGCTCCACGCCCAAAGAAAAAGCGCGTCTTAAATGGGCTGGTTTCAAGACACGATGGTGTCACCAGAATCTTTTTTGTGATGAAGACGAGTTTGTTTACATCGACTCAAATGAACGTAATTTTGATGTTGTTTACAACGCAGTGCTTTCCCCCTACAAGCGGCATGAGTTACTGGTCGATGTTAAAAACTTGAGATTGATCACAGGCAGTATCAATAAGCTGGATTTGTTGCCAAAGATGGGGCTGTCAAATGTAGAAGTTAATGATCGCTATTTAACCAAGCGTGAAATAGCAGAAGTTTTTAAAGAATCTAAATGTGGCTTGGCTCTGTCCAAGGCAGAGGGTGGCATGCTTGCCTCCACCGAATACCTCTTGTGCGGACTGCCAGTTGTGTCCACACCGTCAATCGGTGGGCGTGATGTTTATTACAACAGTTCAAACCACATACTCTGTGACGATACGGTTAATGCAGTTACCAGCGCGGTTAGTTCGGCAACAAGTCGCGATTGGGATCGCGCTGAAATACGGCGCACTGCCATAGAGAAGTCAAGAGAATTCAGATACGACCTGGCAGAAAGTGTGCGGCTAATTTCAGGTGCCTCGCCTTTTGATGCTGCTGACGTCACCGGGTCATGGTTTACACGAAATTTCCTGCCGGTGCATTTTATGCAGGAGTTTTTCGAGAGCTATAAAGGCAGTGGTTTTACTAGAGTTGATTTATTAGGCAAATTTGCTTGACGAGTTATCAAGTCTGTAACGGTGATTGTTAAACCTATCGTTAGTCTCGAAGAGTGGTCGCTGACAGACCCGCACCGTTTGTGAACATACTGCTTTCTGGCGGCACAGGTTTTCTGGGGCAATACGTTAGTGCGAGCTTGGGGTTTGCAGGTGGCCATACAGTCGTCATCAGTCGCAAGCAGGGCTCAGGTTCAGCACTCAGTGAGCTGCTTTCAGTTGTCGTGCATGATTTGGCCAGCACCGAGGTGTTTGATGCAGACATAAGCCAGCCGGTGGATGCTATCGTCCACATGGCGCACCCCATGGGTGGTGCGCGTGAAGAGCAGATCAAGGTTGCAGAACGCGGCACCAGTGCCTTGCTTGCTTATGCAGTCAAGCACCGTGTCAGGTCTTTTGTTCTGTTAAGCAGCTTGTCGGTACTCGATTTGGCCTCTGTGCCCGCTTATGGGCAGGTCAATTCGCACACCCTCCGACTCAATCAAGATGCCAGTTTGCCCGCCTACCCGGCCGCAAAGCTTGCCCAGGAGCTGCTGGTTGAGCAGGCCGTGGCTACTGGTGCCCTTGACGCTTTGATTCTGCGCCCTGGTTTGATTTACGACGATACGGTCATGTCCAACGCCTATGCCGGTTTGATCAAAAACAAGCTGCAAATCAGGGTGAAGCATGCCGGCCAGATTCCGCTGGTCTGCGCCCAGCACGTGGCTGATGTGATCGTGAAGGCGCTCTCATCCCCACTGGCACCGGGCCTGTCCATTCAAACGGTGCTGGATCAAGCCCCCTGGTCCATGCAGCAATATCAACGGGCGCTGCTTGCACGGGGTCGCATTCGTTCCAACACCTTGGACTTGCCATGGTGGCTTATGGACGGCGTGGGCGCCTTGGCGCAAGCAGGTGCTGGCGCGCTGGGGCTGACGCATCGCCTGCCGGAGTTGTTCAGGCAACCCGGCCGCGCGGCCCGCTTGAAGCCACACCTCTATTGGCCAGCCAGTTAAGTTACTTTTTTAAATGCAAGCATCACAAAATACAACGTCGGTATCTGCTGGCAAGCCCGGTGTGTTGGCCTACATCACCGGCTGCTACCCCCGCGCTACTGACACCTTCATACAGCGCGAAGTGCAAAGCTTGCGGGCTTTGGGCTGGACTGTGTTGCCGTATGCGGTCAGGGCACCTGGGCAAGAGCACGGTCACATCACCGCCGTCATGCAAGAGCGGCAGCAAACCACCTATTTGCTGCCCTTTCGCCTGCCTGTGCTGGTGCGCATCAATGGGGCCTGGCTGGTCAAGGCGCCCCTTCGGTACTTTAAAACCCTAGGCCTTGCTTTTAAAACACGCAAGCCGGGCCTGAAGGGCCTGGCTTACCAAGTGGCGTATTTTCTGGAGGCAAGCTGTTTGGCGCATGACCTGGCCCATAAACAGGTGGCCCATTTGCACAACCACCTGGGCGATGCCAGTGCCACGGTTGCCATGTTGGCGGCCAGGCTCGCGGGCATTGGTTTCAGCATGACCATTCATGGTCCGCACATTTTTTTTGACCCTGTCAATTGGGCGCTGCGTGCCAAAGTAGCCCACGCTGATTTTGTCGTCTGCATCAGTGATTTCTGCAAAAGCCAGATGATGCTGTTTTCTGACCCGGCAGACTGGCGCAAGTTGCTGGTGGTGCACTGTGGTGTTCAAACCGCCACCTATGCCTGGCACAGGCCGCGTGAAACCGGGCAAACCATTTTGTTTGTGGGCCGCTTGGCCGCCGAAAAAGGCATTCTGGTGTTGCTGGAGAGTTTTGCCGACCTGATTCAGCGCAGGCCGCAGGCGCGCCTGCGCCTTGCCGGCGATGGTGAAGACCGCCAGGTATTGCAAACCCGCGTGAAACAGCTCGGGCTCAGCATGCATGTGACATTTTTGGGCTATTGCAGCCAGGAGACCGTGCGCCAGGAGCTGGAAGCCGCCGATCTGTTCGTGTTGCCCAGTTTTGCCGAGGGTGTGCCGGTTTCCCTGATGGAGGCCATGGCCATTGGGGTGCCGGTGGTGTCCACCTTTGTGGGCGGCGTGGCCGAGCTGGTGTTGCCCGGCGAAACCGGTTTGCTGGTGGCGGCCGGCAATGCCCAGCAGCTCACACAGGCCTTGCTGGCAGGTCTGACCGACGCAGATTTGCGCCAGCGTGTCTCGGCCGCTGCGCGGCAACTGGTGACAAGCGCCTATGACCTTCAACAGCAGGTGGCCACACTGTCGGCTGTTTTTGAGCAAAACCTGGGGCCGGGCGCGTGATCATTCACGCAACCGACCATGGCCTTGCTGCGCTTGAAGCTATGGCCGCAGGTTACGACCATTGCCTGGTGGGCGCCGGCATTGTGGGCGTGTGCCTGGCCATCACGTTGGCCGAGCAAGGCAAGCGGGTGCTTGTGCTGGAAACCGGTGACTTGAAAGAAACCCCTGGTTTGCAGGCTTTTTACCAGGGCGAAGCCAGTGCGGTGCACCCACCGGCCCACGAATACCGCCGCCAGCGCTTGGGGGGCACCAGCCACCTGTGGGGGGGGCGTTGCATTCCGCTCGACACCCAAGATTTTGAAGCCAGGCCCCACGTGCCCGAAAGCGGCTGGCCGCTAACCGGCGCCGATTTGGCACCCTACATGCTGCGGGCGCATGAGATGCTGGATGTGGGGGCCGTGGCTTACACCACCCAGGCACTTCAGGCAAGTAAAAAGGAACTGATTGCCGGCCTGGGCAGCATAGCCCCCAGCGTCATCGAGAACATCGAACGCTACAGCCTGCCCACCGATGTGGGCCACAAATACCGGGCGGTGTTGCAGGCCTCGCAAAACATTCTGGTGATCATGCGGGCCCGTGTGGTTGATCTGGAGCTGGACGCAGCCACCCAAACGGTCACCAGCGCGCAAGTGCTTGTGGGGGAATCCACCCAAGGCTTCAAGGTGCGGGCTGGTGAGTTTGTGTTGTGTGGGGGAGGCATTGAGGCCACCCGCTTGATGCTGCGTGTGCGCCAATCGCAGCCCAGCTGGGCGCGCCTGGATGCGGCGCTGGGCAAATACTACGGTTGCCACTTTGACACCACCCTGGGTGAGCTGCAAATTAGCCAGGCGCGGCCCCGGTTCGACTTTGAAAAAACCGTTGACGGGGTGTATGCCCGGCGCAAATTGCAGTTTTCCCGTGAGTTCCAAGCCAGGCATGGCCTGTTGAATTCGGCTTTTCGCTTGCATTTTCAGCCCTATGCCAATGCGCAGCATGGCAGTGCGGTGTTGTCCACCATCTACCTGTTGAAGTCGATCCTGCCCAAAGAGCACCAGGACATTTTGAACCACAGCCGCGGGGTGGCAGCAACCGACAGCCAGAAGTTGGCCCACTTGTGGAACATTGCGCGGGACCTGCCGTCGGTGCCATCGTTTGCGTGGGAATGGCTGTCCAAAATCAAACTCGCCCACCGCAAGCTGCCTTACACGCTGATTGCGCCGCGCACAAGCAAGTTCCCCCTGGACTTCAACAGCGAGCAGGTGCCCAGTGCGCGTAACCAGATTGCGCTAGCAGACCAGGCTGACGCGCAGGGCATGCCCCGCGTGTGCATCCATTGGCAACTTACCGACCAGGACGTGGCATCAGCCCGCGCCAGTTTCATGCACCTGCAGGCGCAATTGCAGCGCATCAAAGGTGTGCAACTGACTCTGAACCTCAACGCGTTGGAGGCGCAGTTGCAGGATTCCCACCCCATTGGCGGCCACCATCTGGGCAGCACCCGCATGGGTGCCACGCCAAAAAATTCGGTGGTCAACCATCAGCTCAGGGTGCATGGCACCACCAATTTAAGAATCGCCGCCGCTTCGGTGTTCACCACCACCGGTGCGGCCAATCCAACCATCTCACTGCTGGCCTTGGTGCTGCGATCATTCAATGCGCCGGCCCATTCCTCGGATCAATATGAAAAACTACAACCCCTATAAACGCATCCTCGTCACCGGCGGCGCCGGCTTCCTCGGCTCGCACCTGATAGACCGCCTGCTGGCGCGTGGTGACGAGGTCATTTGCCTCGACAACCTGTTCACCGGCAGCAAGCGCAATGTGGAGCACCTGCTGGGGCACCCGCGGTTTGAGTTCATGCGCCACGATGTGACCTTTCCGGTCTATCTGGAGGTGGACCAGATCTACAACCTGGCCTGCCCGGCCAGCCCCATCCATTACCAGCACGACCCGGTGCAAACCACCAAGACCAGTGTGCACGGTGCCATCAACATGCTGGGCCTGGCCAAGCGGGTGAAGGCGCGCATTTTTCAGGCCAGCACCAGCGAGGTTTATGGCGACCCCGCCGTGTACCCGCAGCCTGAGGGCTATTGGGGCAATGTCAACACCATTGGCCCGCGCAGCTGTTATGACGAAGGCAAGCGCTGCGCCGAAACCCTGTTTTTTGACTACCACCGCCAGCACGGGCTGGACATCAGGGTGGCGCGCATTTTCAACACCTATGGCCCACGCATGCACCCCAACGACGGCCGGGTGGTGAGCAACTTCATTGTGCAGGCGCTGCAGGGGCAAGACATCACCTTGTATGGCAGCGGTGAGCAAACCCGCAGTTTTTGTTATGTGGACGACCTGATTGAGGGTTTCATCCGTTTCATGGACATGCCCCGAGCCGAAGACGGTGGCCCGGGTTTTCCGGGGCCCATCAACCTGGGCAACCCGGGCGAATTCACCATTCGGCAACTGGCCGAAATGGTGATAGCGCTCACCGGCTCCAAGAGCCAGATGGTCTTCAAGCCCCTGCCCGCCGATGACCCCCTGCAGCGCAAGCCCAACATCGCCCTGGCACAAACATGCCTGAACCAATGGCAACCCGAGGTGCAGCTGGAAGAAGGCTTGGGCAAAACCATTGCCTACTTTGACGCGCTGCTGAGCGAAAAGGCCTGATATGTTCACGGTCATCATTCCCGCGCATAACGAAGAGGCCGTCATCGCCCATTCCCTGGGGGCCCTCACCGCCAACATGACGCCTGGCGAGATGCAGATCATTGTGGCCTGCAATGCCTGCAAAGACCGCACCGCCGAGATGGCCCGGCGCTTTGCCGGTGTGACCGTGCTGGACACGGCCACACCGGGCAAACCCCATGCGCTGAACATGGCCGAGCGGGTGGCGGCGCACTTTCCGCGCATTTATCTGGATGCCGATGTGCGCATGAGCGTGGCCACCGCCCGCGAGCTGGCGCGGGTGCTGCGCGGGGGTGTCATTCATGCGGCGGCACCGCAGCTGCAGGTGGACCTGGAAGGCCGCTCTTGGCTGCTACGGTCTTATTACCGCATTTGGACGCGCCTGCCGTATTGCACGCAGGGCATGGTGGGCTCGGGGGTGTATGCCTTGTCTGAGCAGGGCAGGGCACGGTTTGGCGACTTTCCGTCAATTCTTGCAGATGACGAATTTATTCGGATGCTCTTTGCCCCCAAAGAAAGGTTGACCCTGCCTGGCCACAGTTTTACCGTGGCGGCGCCCACCAGTTTTGGGTCGCTGTTGAAGCTGCGCCGCCGCTGGGAGCGCGCCAATCGGCAAATCGACAACACCTACACCGGCATGCGCGTGAACGACCAGCGCAGCTACACACCATTCTTTCGCGAGTTGCTCAGCAGCCCAAGCCTGTGGCCAGCGTTTGTGGTGTATGCCTACGCCATTGTCAGTTGCCGCATAAGTGCCGCGGTGCAGCTGCGCTTTGCCAAGAACCCGTGGGAGTGGAGCCGGGACGACACGGCGCGCGCGGAAATGGGCAAGTCGTCCAGCAAAGGCCAGTGAATCGAATCACGGCGTTTTTACCTGAGGCGCACGCTGGCAACAGCACCGTGAACCAAGCGCAGCGCGAAGATTGGCCAGACATTGCCAAAGGCATGGGCATCACGCTGGTGGTGTACGGGCATGTGGCCAGGGGCTTGTTCAACGCGGGCATCCCCCTGGACCCGGTTTGGCACCAGCGCATCGACGGTTTCATTTATGCGTTTCACATGCCGCTGTTTTTCTGGGTGTCGGGGTATTTGTACTTTTTTTCAATCCAGAAAAAAGGCACGCTCGCGGTACTGCAAGACAAGCTAAGAAACGTCGCCTACTTGTATGTGCTGTGGTCGCTGGTGCATGGCCTGATTGAGGTGGCGATGAGCCATTACACCAATGGCCACTTGGCACTGCGCGATGTGCTGGCGCTGTGGCAGCCACGGGCGCACTTCTGGTTTTTGTATGTTTTATTCCTGGTGTTTGCCATCGCCACCGGGGTTTACCGCTTCAGGAACAGGTGGGCAACGTTGGGTGTTTTACTGGTTGCTATTCTGTGGTACCAGAACCCCGGTGTGCTTGAAATGGGGTATCCGCTCGTGCTTGTTGGCCCCTGGCTGGTGTACTTTGCCGCTGGTGTGGCCGTGGCGCAGTTCAAGCCCGTGGTGTTCAGGCAAGCTGGCTGGGTGCTGCCAGTGCTGCTGGCACCGCTGGCGCTTGGCAGCAACTGGCCCTTGCTGTGGGCCAGCTTGGGGGTAGTGTCGGTCTTGTCGCTGAGCCGCTGGCTGGATGTGCATGGCCACGGCCCGGCAAGGGCCGCCTTGATCTATCTGGGGCAACTGTCTTTGCCCATTTACCTGCTGCATATTTTGTCGGGCAGTGGCATCAGGATTGTTTTGCAGAAGTTCGTGGGTTTGCAAAACGTCGGGGTGCACTTGATCGCCGGCATGGCCTTGGCCTTGCTGGTGCCCATCCTTGTGCACCAGCTGTCGGTGCGCTATCACTGGCGCTTTCTGTGGGCGTGGCCAGTGGCGCGCCACGGCTGACCAGTTGTTCCGCTCAATGCTATCGAATAACTAGCTAGTAGCTCTGTATCTATAAGGGGCTGGAAACAAATTTTATATATAAATCATAGATTTAAAACCACATGGTCGTACCCATTCTGCGGCTGCAATTTCAAGTCAGGCAGTGTTACTGCACGAATGTATGGATATTTAATCATGTAATGATGTATGCATAATAAAAATATAAAGACTTTAAAGTATCGGCCAGATATTGATGGGTTAAGGTCCATCGCTGTACTTCTTGTTGTCATCTTCCATTTCAACTTGATCCCGGGTGCCAAATCTGGCTTTATGGGCGTGGACGTGTTCTACGTCATCTCGGGATTTCTGATCACCGCTATCCTCATCAAGCAATTGGATGCGGGTACATTCAGTTTTTCTTCTTTCTATGTTCATAGAATTCGGCGGCTTGGGCCGGCATTGTTTGCGGTACTTGCCCTGGTCATGCTTGCAGGGTATGTTCTGCTGTTCCCTGCTGCATTTGAAGAGCTTGCAAAACAAGTTCTGGTGTCGCAGTTTTACGCTGCCAATATTTACTATTGGCGATTTATCAACTATTTTGGCTTGCACGCAGACAATATAGTATTGCTGCACACGTGGTCGCTGGCGGTTGAGGAACAGTTTTACCTGCTTTATCCGCTGGTTGTGTATCTGATACACCGGCACTGGCGTGCCAGGCTTTGGTGGATACTGGCCATCGGGTTTTTGGCATCTTTTGCCCTGAATCTGTATTTTGTTTCAAGCAAGCCCGAAGCAAGCTTTTACCTGCTGCCGACACGTGCTTGGGAGCTGCTCGCTGGCAGTCTGGGCTACCACATAGCCACCCGGTTTGCCCGTCCTCACCAGGTAAATGAATGGCTTGGCCTGTGTGGCCTGGCCCTCATAGCCGGTGGCGTGGTGACCTATTCCCAAGAGATTGCATTTCCTGGCGTTTTTGCACTGCTGCCGGTCATGGGTACCGCGTTCATCCTGGTTGGTGGGCAGGCTGGTCAGCTAACAGTTGTCTCACGTATTCTTGGCGTGTCGCCCGCCGTTTATATAGGGCGTATTTCGTATACGCTTTATTTGGTGCATTGGCCGGTCAATGTTTTTGCACATCAGATCTTCGCCCAAGGGTACACAGCTTCAATACGCGTCGCCATGTTCCTGTTTTCTATCGCGTTATCAGCAGTTATTTTTCACCTGATAGAAAGTCCAATTCGCAGCAACAGTGTTCAATTTTCAAGGCGATGGGTTGCCAAGGCTTACGGCGTAGGTTTGGCAATAACCATAGGTCTTGTGTCGATCACTGTATTGATGCAAGGGTTGCCGCAAAGATTTCCCGCTGAGGCCATGCGCTTGGCCAACTATGTGAAAGATGGTACGCAAGTCCCTGCGTGTGAATATCAGGGAAATCCTTTGTCGACTAGGGACCATTTCTGCCGTATCGGGGCCAAGGGTGTTGAGCCTGAATGGTTGATATATGGTGACTCGCATGCCGCTGCTGCCTATGGTGCCTTTGACCAGTGGCTGGCCGGGCAGGGCAAGGCGGGCCTGTTTATGTTTAGAAACTCCTGTATGCCTGTTGCCGGGTTACATGTGTTCAAGGACAAGGGGCTTTGTTTGGCATTCAATGATGCGGTGGAAAAGTATCTTGCACAGCCTAACGCCATACGCAATGTATTCCTGGTGTCGTGTTGGCGGCAACCCATAGAGAGGGGCGGTGTCTCGCCCGCCGTCAACACGCTTGTATCCAGAGATCAATCGGTAGGACATTTTGAGAATCAACTCACTGAGTCGCTTGAAAATCTTCACCGGCTGGGCAAACGTGTCTATGTGTGGGAACCTGTCCCCGGGGCCCGGGGCAACGTTCCTGTTGAAATGGCCAAGGCTGAAATAGCAGGCCAAACTGCCGAGATTGAATTTTCAAAAGACGAGTACCTGTCTGAATTCGCCTTCTTTTTTAGCGCGTTGGATAAAAACAGAGATCTGATCCAGCAGACCTTTTCCCCATCAATCGCGCTATGTGCATCAGGCACCTGCCAGGTGGTCGTGAACGGTAATCCGCTGTACCACGACAACGCACACGTTAGCCAGTCTTCCGCTGGATTCTGGGCGGCAAACCTTAGTGCACAACTCAAGCCATGAACGATGCAAGGTCAATCGAGATGGCCACCGGGCTGCACCCCGCACCAAGCCGAAAGTTACTATTAAGGTAATAGCGACTGGCCATTTATCTATAAGGGCTAGAGGCCAATTTTGCATATAAGTGCATGGCCACCACTTTCCAGCTCATCCCGTCGGCATCACTGGCTGGTCCCCTGCTGCCGCTGTTCTGATTTTTCTCCACAAGCGGGGCTTGGCCCCCACAACACCGCATGAAACTTGATGTCAACACGCCCGCGCGGCCCAAGGGGTTGCTGGGCTGCGGGTCGCGCCCGTTTGTGCACGCTTTGCTGGGTTTGCCCTTTGATCTGCTGACGGTGCCGCAGGCCTGTGAGCAGATTCGCAAGGCAATTGCCGGGCGCAAGCCGCTTTTTTTGACCACGCCCAATGTGAATTTTGTGGCGGCTTGTGTCAACAACCCGGAGTTCAGGGACTCAGTGATCGACAGCCACTGTGTGGTGGTGGATGGCATGCCGCTGGTCTGGCTGGGGCGCTGGCTGGGTTTGCCGGTGCCCGAGCGAGTGGCGGGGTCGTCGGTGTTTGAGCGCCTGCAAAAAACCCCGCCACGTGCTGGCCAGGCGCCCATACGGGTGTATTTTTTTGGCGGCGGCGCAGAGGTGGCGCGCTTGGCGGCAGAGCGCATCAATGCAGACCCGGTGGGCATGGTGTGCGTGGGCTACACCGCGCCAGGTTTTGGAACCATTGAGTCGATGAGCACGCCAGAGATGCTGGAGGACATCAATGCCACCCGGGCAGATTTTCTGGTGGTGGCACTTGGCGCGGCCAAGGGGCAGGCCTGGATTCAGCACAACCGCGGGCGGCTCAACGCCCCGGTGATCAGCCATCTGGGGGCGGTGGTCAACTTCAGTTCGCGCAAGATACGCCGTGCACCACCAGGCTGGCAGCGGTTTGGCATGGAATGGTTGTGGCGCATTAAAGAAGAGCCCTTTCTGTGGCGCCGCTACGCGATGGACGCAGCCATTTTGCTGCGCCTCATCGTCACCGGTGTGCTGCCAGCCATGTGGCACCGCCTGACGCACCCGCAGGTTTCCCGCAGGGTGGGGTCGGCCAGTATCAAGGTAGAGATGGCGGGCGAATGGGCGGTTCTTCATCTGAGCGGTCTCTGGAACCAGCATGCCCTGACCAAATGGGAAGATGTCTGGTACGAGCTTGCGCCAGACCTGACGCATCTCACTTTGAACCTGAGCCAGGTCACCGCCGTAGACAGCGCTTTTTTGGGCCGCCTGCTGCAGCTGCTGCACACCAGGCGCGCCTTGGGTCTGGATTTGCAGCTGCATGGTGCCAGCCACAGCGTGCGCCGCCAGATGCGGCATTACGGCGTTGAGTACCTGCTGACCAAGCCATGAAGCCGGTGTCGGGTGTGCTGCCCAAAGTGGCCCTGGTGGCCAGCCACGCCTCGCTGCAAATGGGCGGTGAAGCGTCCTTGGCCGTGCACCATTTTCGTGGGCTGCTGGCGCGCCAGGTGCCGGTGTACCTTCTGTGCCACGCCCGCGCCCGGCAAGAATTACAGCAGCTGTTCCCAGAGGCCCAGCACCGCATACTGTATGCGCCGGATTCATGGCTGCAGCGACTGCTTTGGCGTCTGGGGCAGCGTTTGCCACTGCGTGTGCAGGCGGCCAGCACCGCGGTGGTGATGCAGTGGCTGACGCAAAGGTGGCAGGTGCAGCAGGTCAAGGCGCTGGTGCAGGCGCAACAGATCAACCTGGTGCACCAGCCCATGCCGGTGTCACCCCGCGAGCCGTCTTGTCTGACTGGCCTGGGTGTGCCGGTGGTGCTGGGCCCGATGAACGGCAACATGGACTACCCGCCTGGCCTGGCGCACCGCGAGCCAGCTTGGGTGCGTGCCTGGGTGGTCTGCGGACGCCAGCTGTCGGCCCTGGCCAACCGCTGGTGTGCGGGCAAATTGCGGGCAGACCTGTTGCTGGTGGCCAATGCGCGCACTCGCAATGCCTTGCCGCCTCAGGCCCGGGGGCGGGTGGTCGAGATGGTGGAAAACGGTGTCGATCTGGGGCAGTGGCCACCGCGGGCGTGGCCGGCCGTGGCACCGGGCCAGCCGGTGGCTGTGCGTTTTTGTTTTGTCGGGCGCTTGGTGGCGTGGAAAGCGGTCGACCTGTTGCTGCGGGCCTTTGCCTTGGCGCGCAGTCAAAGCGACTGCCCGATGCAGCTCGACATTGTCGGCAGCGGCCCGCAGGCCCTCCGCTTGCGCCAGCTGGCCAGTGACTTGTGCCTGACCACGGCGCAGCCCCAGGCCCCGTTGGGGGTGATCTTTCATGGCTGGCAGAGCCAAGCGGGCTGCGCGCAGATCTTGACCACCAGCGACGCCCTGGTGTTGCCCAGCTTGCTGGAGTGTGGTGGTGCCGTGGTGCTGGAGGCCATGGCCAGCGCCGTGCCGGTGATTGCCGCCCACTGGGGCGGCCCGGCAGACTACCTGGATGCCAGCTGCGGCATGTTGGTGCCGGTCACCAACGAAGCCACGTTGATAGCCGGTCTGGCCGACGCCATGCTGCGCCTGGCGGGTGATTTTGACCTGCGGCGCAGTCTGGGCCAGGCCGGGCGGTGCAAGGTAGAGGCAGAGCATGCCTGGCACATCAAGACCGAACGCATGCTGGGGCTGTACCAGTCGGTGCTGAAAAGTTGAACCCAGACCTTCGGTGGCATCAATAAACCGTTAAAATCATCATAAACGCCAAACAATTGTGATTTAAATGAACAAATTGACAAAATTGTTACGACCAACCTGGTTGGTGGCCACGGGTGTGTGTTTGGCATGGGCCGTGTGGGCGCAGACCGCTGGCGTGAACGCAGCCGAGCCATCGGCAGCAGACGTGCAAACCTACATTGAAGTCAATCACGGCAAACTGATAGCCTCGGGCGACTCCGAAGAAGACGCCTATAAAGCCGCGGTCGATTCAGCCCTGGAATTTTTCTGGAAAAGGCCCGAGCTGGTGGCCGCCGCCCTGCTGAGCCTGGACTACGAGCCCACCCAGATTGCCGTGATGTTTGTTGAACTGGGGGTGTCGGCGCCCAGTACCGCCACCGCCGTAATCACCGCCGCAGGCGCAACTGCCACCGAGCCGGTCAAAGAGGTGCTGTTGCTCAACACCACGCCCGAAGAAGCGGTCGCCATTGAGGCGGCCGTGGCCGAAGTTGTGGTGAAGCAGACCACGCTGGCGCCATTAGAAGCGCCAACGCCCCCGGCAGAAGAAGCCCCGCCCGAGGAGCCAACGGCACAAGAGCCAGTAACAGAAGCCGAGCCCGTGCCGCCTGCTGAGCCAGAGCCTGTGGTGCCTGAACCTGTAGTGCCTGTGCCGCAACCGGTTGAGCCGGTGCTACCGCCCACCCCGCCAAGCACCGGCGGGCTGGGCACCACCCGCGCCTGATGCGCTGTGTGAGATGGCTATAACGGCACGTCACGCGCCCGCTTGGGGTTGGCAGCTCTGGCTTTTGGGGCTGGTGCTGGCCTGGGCCCCGCTGCCGCTGGCCAGCAACCGGGTTTGGGCGTTGGCCGGTTTGAGCATGGTGCTGGTGGCATTGTTAACGCTGGCGCTGGGCCTGTGGGCGCTGGGGCGGGCCGCGCCCATGCCGCCGTGGCGGGCTGCTTGGTTGCCTGGCGGGTTGCTGCTGCTGTATGCCGCGCTGCTCTGGGTGCAAACCGGGGCCTGGGGTGGCGCGCCCCTGAGTGTCGATGCCCACCACACCTGGCAGGCGCTGCTGCAGAGCGTGGGCTACATCAGCGCGTTTTTTCTGGTGATGGTGTGGGTGACACCGGGCGAGGGGGTGCTGCGGCTGGTGCGGTGGCTGGTGGTGCTGGGCTTTGGCCAGGCGTTGCTGGCTTGCCTGTTGTATTCGTTGCAAGCCAGTTACGCCTTGTACCATTTTGATTTCAACCACGCCACCCGCACGCTGGGCACGTTTACCTACCACAACAGCCTGGCCAATTATTTGCTGATTTGCATCGGGCTGGCCATTGGCTTGCTGCTGCGCGGTGCCGAGTCTGCCCCGCGGCAGGGTCCGCGGCGGCACTGGCAGCAGCGGTTGCGCGGCGTCTTGACGTTTGCGCTGTCAGCGGCCATGCGCTGGCGGCTGATGCTGGTGGTGATGGTGATGGCGCTGGTGCTGACCAAGTCGCGCATGGGCAATGCGGCGTTTGTGGCGGTGCTGCTGCTGGTGTTGTTGCCGGTGCTGGCCTGGACGCAGCGCCTGCGGGCCAAGGGTCTTCTGTTGCTATGCAGCATTATTTTGGTGGATGTGCTGATCATCGGGCAGCTCATTGGGCTGGACCATGTAGCCGAGCGGCTCAATCAGACCGGCCTGGAGCAGCCTGAAGGCGTGCACGAAGAAAGCCTGGATCTGCGCAGCGGCCCGGCACAGCAGGCTTGGCAAATGGTGCAAGAGCGCCCTTGGCTGGGCCGGGGTGCCGGCACGTTTTACACCAGTTTTCCGCAGTACGCGGGCAGCGACATCCGCCAGTACTACGACCATGCCCACAACGACTACATGCAGTTTCTGGTGGAAGTGGGCGGGGTGGGGCTGGGCGCTTTGGCCCTGGCCGTGCTGGCCACGCTGTGGCATTTGGCAGCGGTGCTGCGGCGGCCTTATTCAGCCAGCGACCGCGGTCTGGCGGTGGGTTTTTTGATGGCCATGGTGGCTGTTTTGATCCAGGCTCTGGTTGATTTTCATTTTCAGATTCCTGCTAACGCGTTGCTGTTTGTGGTGGTGCTGGCCCTGGCCTGGAAGCTGCGCCTGCACCCCCCACCAGCGCCCAACCTACGATGAACCAAACCATGAACAAGCCTTTACGCCTGTGTATAGCTGCCGCCGTGGCGGCCTTGCCTTGGGTGGTACTTGCCCAGACCGCCCCGGCCGAGCCCGCCGCGCCGGCCAGCGACCCCGAGGCCGACCAGGGTCGCCCTTTCAGAATAGGCAACATCTATTTGCGCCCGTCTCTGACCGTGCGCTGGGGCTATGACGACAACATCACCCAGGCCCCGGGCACGGCGGCGCAGCCCAAGGTGGCTTCGGGCACCTGGAACTTCACACCGGGCCTCACCGGCGACATTGAATACAAGGGCGACCGCTACTCGCTGGACTACCAGGGCAACATCACCCAGTACAGCGACAGTACCCAGGACAACATGGCCAACCATGCGCTGTTTGTGCGCGGCAACAACACATTGACTACCCGCAATGCGATTCGCTGGGAGGCGGGTCTGCAAGACGCCTACGACCCACGCGGCAGCACCGAGTGGGAGCAAAGCAGCGGCTTGGGCAGCAGTGAGCCCAGCCACTACCGCACGTACCGCTACGGCGGAACCTACAGCTACGGTGCGCCGGGGGCTAAAGGCCGCATAGAGCTTGAAGCCTTCCAGACAGACAAGACCTACCTGAACAACCGGGCCGTGACCACCACCGCAGATGTGGGCAGCACCGACCTGGCGGGCCGCTTTTTTTGGCGCGTGATGCCCAAGACCTCGGCGGTGTTGGAGGTGCGCCAAACGGCCTCGGACTACACCGCCAGCAACGCGCTGCTGGACAGCCGGGGCACGCAGCTGATGGTAGGGGTGAACTGGAGCGCCACCGCAGCCACCTCGGGTAGTTTGCGGGTGGGGCAGACCACCCGCAATTTTGACGACCCGCTGCGTGCCAGTTTCAGGGGGCTGGGCTGGCAGGCCAGTGTCAACTGGAAGCCCTGGACCTACAGCGTGTTTGACTTCAGCACCGCCCGTGACGTGAGTGACACCGCCAACGACCAGGCCGCTGTGGTGGGCAGCTACATCGTGTCGACCAGCTACGCCGTAAGCTGGCACCATGACTGGCTGTCGTACCTGCACAGCCAAGTGAAGTGGAGCTACCAGGAGATGGATTACGAGGGCATAGACCGCAGTGACCAAAACCAGAGCCTCATGCTGGGTGCCTACTACGATTTTCGACGCTGGATGAACCTGGGCTTTGAAGTGACCCAGTCAACCCGGCGCAGCAGCATGGAAAACATGGACTACGACCGCTGGCAGACCATGGCCGTGTTACAGGCCAAGTTCTGATGGCCCCCTTCTTGTTTGACCGAGGTCTATGGACGATCAACATGCGTAAATTGGTGAATTTGAGTTGGTTTTGGCAGCTTGGGCGGGTGCTGGCGCTGTGGGCGCTGGCGGGCTGGGCATCGGCGCAGGCGCTGCCCGAGGCGGTGCCCACCCCGGAGGTTGAGCAGCGCATTACCCAGTTTTTGTCGGTGTACCGCCTGGGGCCGGGTGATGTGTTGACGGTTCGGGTGTTTGGCGAGCCCGACCTGAGCATTGCCAGCGCCAGGCTGACCGACTCGGGCACGATCTTTTTACCGATGCTGGGGGAGATGCTGGTAGGCGGGCTGACCCTGGGCCAGATTGAACACACGGTGGTAGAGCGCCTGCGCGGGCGTATTCTGGTCAACCCCAAGGTGTCGGTGTCGGTGGACCAGTACCGGCCCTTTTTTATCAACGGCATGGTGCGCAGCCCGGGTGCCTACCCTTACCAGCCCGGCTTGACCGTGCGCAAGGCCAGCTCGCTGGCCGGGGGCTTGGAGGAGCGGGCGTCGCTGAAAAAAATATTTGTCATCCGGGCGAGCGACCCGCAGCAGCTGTCTCAGCGCATCCAGTTTGACGACATCATTTATCCGGGTGACATTGTCACTGTGGAAGAAAGTTTCTTTTGAGGCTCCCTGAAATGACATCCATGAAACGCGGCATGAGCCCGCTCAATGCCACTGCTGTGGCAGGCGCAGATCCCTTTTTTGGCGAGGCCGCGCCGCAGGCCCAGGACGGCAACGACATGGCCCTGTATTGGGGGGTGGTGCGCAAACGCTGGTGGGCCATTGCCTTGCTGACGATGATGGTGGGCCTGGTGAGCTGGGCGGTGAGCAACACCATGCCGCTGATTTACCGGTCAACCGCCACCATCATGATCGAGGTGGAAAACAAGGGATCGACCAAGATTGAAGACGGGGTGCCGGTGAGCCCGTTTGGTGACAACCTGCAAACCCAGATAGAAATCCTGAAATCGCGCAACGTGGTGATGCAAACCATTGAGCAGATGCGCCTATGGGAGCAGCCCGAATTTGACCCCCGGCAGGCCCCTGCGGCCTGGAAAACCCAGCTGCAGCGGTGGCTGGGGGTGACCGAGTCGGTGCCGGTGAACTGGACGCCAGAGCTCTTGGCTGAGGCCGTGTTTGGCGCCTTCATGGGCCGCATCGACACGCAGGTGGTGCCCGGCAGCCGTTTGGTCAGGGTGAGTTTTGAGGCGCAGGACGCCGACCTGGCGGCCAAGGTGGCCAATGTGTGGGTGAAGGTTTACATTGCCGAAGATCAGGAGTCTCGCTTTCGCACGGCACAGGGGGTGACCGACTGGGTGCAGACGCGTGCCGACGAGCTGCAAAAAAATGTGGCCAAGTCCGAGCGCGCCCTGCAGGACTTTCGCGAGAAAAACAACCTGGTAAGCGTCAATGGCGGCACCCAAGCTGTGAGTACCCGGCAGATGGAAGAGCTGACCCCGCGCGTGGTAGAGGCCAAGGTGCGCCTGACCGAGCTGGACACCGCCTATAAACAAATGCAGCGCGTGACCGACGGCGACTACACCACGGTGCCTTGGGTCATGAGCTACGGCACGGTGCCCGATGCCCGGGCCCGCGAAACGGCGGCGCGCTTCAAGGTGGCTGAATTGGCGCAGAACTACGGCTTTGAGCACCAAAAAATGGTGCAGGCGCAAGCCGAGTTGGTGCTGGCCAAAGAGCACCTTCGGCGCCAGATGGCGGTGGCCGCCGCGAGCTTGACCCGCGAGTTTGAAACGGCATCGGCCACACTGCAGGCACTCAACAGCACCCTGTCGCAAGAGCGGGGGCAGTCTCTGCGCGTGAACCGCTCAGAGTTTCAGCTGGCCCAACTTGAGAGTGAGGTGCAGGCCAACCGCCAGTTGTACGAGTTGTTCATGTCGCGCGGCAAACAGCTTGACGTGGTGGCCGACATCGAGAAATCTGTGGCCCGTGTGATAGACCAGGCTTTGCCTGGACGGGCACCGATAGCACCCAACAAGCCAAAGATGATTCTGGCCTCGGTGTTGCTTGGCTTGTTTGGCAGTTTGGCCATGGCGCTGGGCATCGAATTGTTGAACACCTCGATCAAGGGCAGCAATGATGCCGAGAAGAAGCTGGCCTACCCGGTGATCAGCTCGCTGCCGGTGCTGAACGACGCCACCCGGCCAACCGGTTTGCTGGAGTACCAAAAAAACCGGGATTCGGTGTTCAGCGAGGCCATCAGAACGGCGCGCACCAGCTTGATGCTGTCTTGCCTGGACGAGGACCGCAAGGTGTTCATGATCACCTCCAGCTCGCCCGGCGAGGGCAAGACCACTTTTGTCAGCAATTTGGCCCTGGCCATGGCGCAGAGCCGCAAGACCCTGCTGATTGAGGCTGACATGCGCCGCCCGCAGTTTGCCCAGCAGTTTGGTTTGCGGCACGGGAGCAAAGGGCTGGCCAACCTGGTGGCGGGTACGGCCGAGTTGGCCCAGTGCCTGCACAAGGTATCAGACACCTCCGAGCTGGTGGTGATGCCCGCCGGCGACCAGCCGAGCAATCCGCTGGAGCTGCTGATGTCGCGCCGCCTGGAAAAAGTGCTGGAGGATTTGAGCACCCAGTTCGACTACATCCTGATTGACACCCCGCCCATTGAGGTGGTGAGCGACGCGCTGGCGTTGTCGCGCCTGATCACCGGCGCGGTGTATGTGGTCAAGGCCGAAGAAACCACCACCACGGTGGTCAAAAATGGCCTGAGAAAGCTTGAGCGTGCCAATGTCAATGTGTTGGGCCTGCTGTTGAACCAGGTGGATTTTGAGCGGTCGAAAAAATATTACGGCGAATACGAAGGTTATGGCAGCTCGGGCTACAAGTCAGCGGCGTATGGCAACCCGGTGCAGGCTTGACTGAGCGCGCCGGGGCGCAGTTGCCGTGATTGACATGCACTGCCATGTTTTGCCGGGCGTGGACGACGGCCCCAAAGACGATGCGCAGGCCCTGGCATTGATGCGTGCCTATGTGCAGGACGGTGTGAGCCATGTGGTGCTCACCCCACACCTGTGGGCCGGGCACTATGTCAACACCCGCAGCACCAACCAGGCCGCCTTGCAGCGCCTGCTGGGGCTGGTGAGGCAGATGGGGCTGCCGTTGACCCTGTCTGTGGCTGGCGAGGTGCGGCTGGATGAACATGTGCCGGCGCTGTTGGCGCAGGGTGAGCTGCCGTTGCTGGGCGAGTGCGGCGGCTACCGGCACCTGCTGCTGGAAATGCCCGACAGCCATGTGCCGGTGGGCACCCACAAGCTGGTGACATGGTTGCTGACACAAGGCATCCGGCCGGTGCTGGCGCACCCGGAGCGCAACCGCGCCATTCGCGACGACCCGCACAAGGCACAGGCCTTGTTGGCCATGGGTTGCAAAATGCAAATCACCGCAGGCGCTGTGTTGGGCTTTTTTGGCGCCCAGGTGATGCGCGCAGCCCAGGTGCTGCTGGCGCAAGGCTGGGTGGACGCCGTGGCCAGCGATGCCCACAACGTGACCACCCGGCGCCCGTGCATGACCGCAGCCAGGTCTTGGCTGGTGCAGCACCATGGCGAGGAGGTGGCGCACCGGCTCACCCGTACCGGGCCCGCCAGCCTGTGCGGGCTGCCAACATGACACTGGCGCGCGTGTGGCGCTGGCTGCTGTTGGCTCTGGTGGCTGCGGTGTTGGTATGGGTGTGCTGGCTGGGCAGCAGGCTGGCCCGGGCCGATTGGCTGGCCATGGAGCCACGCCACCGCATCACCCAGTGGACCACCGGCGGCAAACCCTGGCAGATGGCGCAGTGGGCGCAAATGCAGCGCCAGCTGCGCCAGGCCCTGCGCATCACGCCAGACAACCCGGTGCTGCATGAGCACCTGGCCAGCCTGTACGCCTTGCGCGGCCAGGCTTACTGGACCACCCAGAGCTTGCGTCGGGCCTTTTTTCTGGACGCCCGGCGCCACCAGGTGGCATCGCTGAAGCTGCGCGCGGTCAATGGCCGCACTTGGGTGGCGCTGGCCTTGTCCATGCACGCGCTGAGTGAGCCCCCGGCGCAGCTGTTCAAGGCACTGGCCAACGCCCGCAAGTTTGCCCCCGGCGACCCCAAGGTGCAGCGCCTGGTGGCCTCGCTGGTGCTGGCCCATTGGCGCGAAGCCCCCCGTGATTGGCGCCAATGGACCCGTGGCCTGTATCAGCAGCTCGACGTGCGCCGCCGCCTCGGCCTGGAGGCCATGTTCAAGCTGTACGGTGTGCCACCCCCTGTGGTGCAAGATGTTTGAGGCTACCAGTACGACCAGTGGCCAAAAACCATGGCGTACAGCCCGATCAGCAAATTGGTGACCGCATGCGCCAGAATGGCATCGGCCAGGCACTTGCGCCGCAGGTACACCAGGCCATAACACACACCGGTGAGCGCCGCCACATGCCAGTGCGCATGAAACAGGCCAAAAGCCAGCGAGGTGATGCCCAATGTGGCCCAGGTGGCTTTGCGCTCGCTGAGGTGCTGGCCAAGGCGGGCCATGACCACGCGCCACAAAAAGCCGCGGAAGGCGAGCTCTTCCACCAGCGGTACCACCAGGGTTGAGCCCAGCAGCCGCAGCACCAGCCAGGCCACGCCCGGCCCGCTGGCCGCGTTGAACAGGTTCAGGGCAAAGAGGTTGTTGTCTTGCGGGTCTGACGGGATCAGCAGCACCCAGAACACCAGTACCGTCAGGCCAGCCAGCAACGCCACGCCGGGCGAGTGGCTGGTAAGGGGGGGCAGATGCTGGCGAAAACGCCACAAAAATACCGCTGTGACCACGATGTGCACCGGGTAGGCCCAGTAGAAGCTGCCGGTAAACAGCTGCGTGAGGAAAGAGGTGGCAATCAGCACCACCAGGGGCAGGAGCCAGAAATCGGGCCCGTCTACGGCAAACCGGGCCGGGGCCACGGGCGAGGGCGTGAACCAGTGAAACCGGTTGATGAGGTACAGCGCGCTGGCAATGGTCAAAATCAATTCAACCCACCCGGCGGTGGCATGAAAACCCATGGCGGCAATGTCTGGCGACCAGTGCGCGCCAATGCTGACCAGCAGGGCAATGCGCAAGGCGTTGAGCAGCAGCAGCAGGGCGATGCTGGCCGGCAGGATCAGCAGCACCTGCGGAAAGCGCAGGTCTTGGCGCTGGGCATAAAAGTACGACAGCAGCACCAGCAGCACGATGCTCACGCCCTGGTAGCCCAGGCAGGTGGGGCCAATGTCGACCACAAAATTGGCCGTGCCAAACAGGGTGGGGCCGGCCTGGGCCACCACGTTCAGGCCCAGGGCTTTGCCAAAGATGGTGGCAATTTGCAGGGTGGGCGAGAGAAAGATGTTGGACCAGAGCGCTTCTATGTGCGTCAACAGCACCTGTGAGGCGACATACATCAGCACGCCAGCGAGCATGCCGATCATGCTGGCCCGATGGGTCTGGATGAAGTCTTGCCAGCTGGCGCCGGGCGCCAGCAGCAGGGCGCTGGTGCCGATGAGGCCGAGCCAAAGCAGGGCCAACAGCAGGTAGCCCATGGCGCCCCACAGGGCCGCGTCCAGCCCTGAGGCTTGCAGCCAGTGCAGGGTGCCGGCTTGCGGCAGCCACCACAACAGGGCCACCAGGGCGGTAAAAAACAGCCACTGGGCCAGCCAGGCAAACAGCTTGGGCTGGTGTTGGAGCAGCGCCGCGTGGCCGCTGGTCTTGAGCAGGTGCCTGGTGACCAGAACGCCCATCACCAGCACCCCGAACAGGATGCCTTTGACCAGGTCGCGGTGGGAGGCCAGCATGATGAGGGTGGTGTCGCCAAGAACGCCTGCGTGCTCAATGGCCAGCCAGCGTGTGTAGCGCAGCACCACCGCTTGCACCGCCAGCAGCAGCAGGGTCAAGACCAGCAGCGGCAGTTTGACGGGGGTACGCAAAATGTCAGAGCGCATAAGTGACCCCGAGGGTGAGTAAGACTTGGGCCAGCGTGACCGTGCCCAGGGGCAGCCAGCGGTTGGCATCGGCCGCGCGGGCCTGGGCCTGGCGCGCGTGCAGCCGGTACAGCGCCAATGCGGCCATGACCAGGCCAACACCCAGCCCCAGGGCGATCACCAGCGATTCTTTGGGCAGGGTGTTTTGCCGGATGTTGACCCAAATGGGTAAAGCCAGCGCCAGGGTGGCAGCGCCTGCAGCGAGGCTCAGCCCGAGAAAGTAGGGGGTGGTGTAGCTGGCTTCGCGCCAGCGGTCAAGCCAACGCGTGGGCCGGTCGCGCCAGATGGCAAATTCGACCCGATCGCGGGAGGTGCGGTAAAACCAGAGCATGGCCGCCAGCAGCAACACCAGCAGCATGACTTGCAGGGTGGCCAGCGCCCAGCTTGTGCGTTGCGGTGGGCTGAGCGAGTCCAGGCGAAAGGCCGGCGCCACCAGCTGCTGCTGGGCCGCCAGCAGGTCTGGGGCGAGGGCCACCCGCGCCTCGCTGCGCAGGCGCGTCAACAGCGCCTGGGTGGCCTCGGTTTGGGTGGCGTTTTGCACCAAACCCCTGGCAATGCGCTCGGCCTCGTCGGCGCCAATGGGGTCGGGGTAAACGTCGGCTTTGTGCAGCACCAGCAGGCTCTGGCCGTCCGGGGCCGCAAATACCCGGTGTTCACCCGTGGCCAGGTTGGCAAGCGTCTGGCGGTACAACGGGTTGAGCTGCTCCGGGCCGCGCCAGAGGTGGTTGACACCGTAAGACCAGCCCAGTTTGTCCAGGGCGTCTTGCAGCTCTTGCTGGCTCGTGAGCGCCGCCAGGGCGCTTTGGGCCTGGGCCAGATGCGTGCTGGCAGGCTGGCGGATGATGAACTCGCTGAAGCGGTACACCTTGCGGCTGGCAAACAGATCGGCTTGCTGGCTGATGACAAAGTTGACCTGGCGCATGGGCGGTGTGGGCAGCTTGGCCAGTGCCTGGCTGAGGTAACGGTTGGCCACCAGGCTGGTTTCGATGAGCTTGAGCTGGCTGGCCAACTCGGGTTGCTGGTGCAGGCCCAGTGCCACGGCTTGCTGGGCGAGCAGGGCTTCGTCGACCAGGGTGTCGAGCACCCGCTGGCGCTGGCTTGGCGTGCTGGCGGGGTGCGCTGCGCCTGCTTCAGCCTGGGGGTTAAGCGCCAGGTTCAGCTCGGCCAGGGTGATGGTTTCGCCATTGACCTGGGCCGCTGGCTGGCTGGCATCTGCCTGTGCTGGCGGAGCCATGACCAGGCTGGCCTGCAGCCGCAGCCGGGTCAGGTGGTGGCGCCGGGCGGTGTCGACAGCTTCCAGCCAGAGGCCGCGCCCAATGGCACCCCGGATGCGGGCCGGGTCTTTGGGGTCGGGGTAGGCGGCGTGGCGCACCAGCAGCAGCGGCTGGCCAGTGCCATCCTCCACGGGCAACCATTGGAGCTGGCCGTTGCCCATGCCCTCCAGCAGGGTTAACTGCTGTGGCGCAATTTGTTCGGCGCCCAGCCACAGCGATTCGGTGCGCAGTGGCAGCTTGATGCGCTGGAAAAAGCTCTGCAGTGCCGGCAGGTCTTTGCCCGCCGGGAGCTCGCGTTGCAAACGGTGCAGGGGCCAGTCGTCAGTGGCGCCGAGCGTGGCGCGGGTGAAGTGGTAGGTGAGGCGTTCGCCAAACAGCTTGGGGTGGCTGGCAATGAACTGGTCGACCTGTTGCGCGGTGGGTTGGGCCACCTGGTTCAACTGGCGCTGCAGATACGCCTGGCCAAGCGCCTGCCTGCGCGCGCGGGCGAGTTGCAGGCGGGTGGTGGTTTGCTGGTCAAGACCGGCGCGCAACGCCGACTGGGTTAACAGCTGGCGGGTGATGAGCTGGTTGATGCCCGCCAGTTGCAATGCGGCCGGGTTGCCGTCGGCCGCTGCAGGCGCCGGGGCGCTGGCGACCAGTTGGTCAAGCTCGGCCCGCGTGATGGCGGTGCCGTTAACCTGGGCGGCGACGGTGCCGGGGTTGGGCGCGGTGGCGTTGGCACACAGCGCCAGACTGCCGGCGATGAGTGCCAGCCCCAGCCGGGCCAGGCAGAAAGCAAAGGGCTTGGCGGGCATGGTCTGGCGACAAAATGACGGCTCAAGCAGCACAACAAAAAAGCCGAGACAAGCCCGGCTTTGGCTGGTGAGTGCCTGCAGAGCAGCTGGCTGGGATCAGGCGAACTGAGTGCTAAAGCCAGGCGTGGGACGAGCGGCCTTGAGGCGACGCACCATGAACACCAAAGCCAGAATTAACAAAGCCGCCTGAGGGAGCTTGGAGCCGTCGATTTCGGGGACGGCAACAACTGGTGCTAACAATGGAGGCACAAACCCTGAGATGATATCCGTGCCTTCGCTGGGTGTGTAGCTCAAGCTGCCATCGTATTTGGAGCCTCCAATGCGCTGACCTGTCGTGTAATTAGCGTAGTAACTCACAGAACCTGCGTCGAAATCGAATTTCCAAGGACTGCTGCTATCCATTACAAAGTTCGACATGGCGTAAGAACTTCCGTCAACGGTCAGCGTTCCCCAGCCACTTGTGATTGTTGAACCGTCATAGACAAATCCAGCTCCGGAAACCACAACCCCGTTTAGAGTTGTAAAAGAAAAGTCATACCGCGTGTCAGTTGCCTGCGCCCCCAGCGACAAAACAAATGCTGCAACAGCAAAAAAGAGCTTGAAAATTTTCATTCGGCCACCTGGTCGATCATGTTGGTAAAAAAAGGGTGACTGGCGCCGCATTTTTAGCGGCATTTGAATGATTATGCATCATTTAAACATTTTTCATCGATTAGATTGAAATTTGAGTGAATTTGGTTGTTGTGCGGCAACTTGGCGTGACAAGCGCGCTGGCGCTGCCGGGTGTGCTGGGATAAGATGTTGAATTAAACGTTTTAATGCATTTTGTGCTTTCAAGACACATTTTTCATCATTCATCATCTCAAGTGGGGCCAAATATGAAGTTTTTGCAATGGGCTGTGGCAGCCAGTGTTGGCTGGCTGGCCATGACCACCCCTGTGCAGGCGGCAACGCCGGTGGATATGGAGCTGGCGCTGTTGGTGGATGCCTCGCGCAGTGTCAACGCCGAGAAGTTTGTGATGCAGCGTGATGGCTATGTGCATTTGTTCAGCGATGACAAGCTGTTTATGGAATTCATGCGCGAAGGTGGCCTAAAAAAGGTGGCGGTGACGCTGATTTACTGGTCATCACCCAAAAAAGGCCATGTGGCGGTGGACTGGAGCGTGATTGACAGCGCAGACAGCGCCAGGGTTTTTGGCCAGGCGGTGAAGGCGGCGGTGCCTTTTAATGCCAAGCTCGAGCCGGGGGCCAAGCCGTTTGATGGCACCACCGCGCCTGGCTCGGCCCTGTCTTTTGCCTTGCCCAGGTTCAAGGACACGGGTGTCACGGGCAAACGCCAGGTGATCCTGATCTCGGGGGACGGCATCGAGAACGATGGCCTGTCCACACCGAAGATGCGCGACGAGGCGCTGTTGCAGGGGATTGACGCCATCAACACGGTGCCGGTGGGGTCGGTCGGGTTGAAGAACTGGTACACGCAGAATCTTCAGGCGGGTGCGGGTGCTTTCACGGTGGCTGCCAGTGACTTCCCGAACCTGGGGGCGGCCTTGGAAGCTGCGCTGAAGCGCACGCTGGTGGGGCAGGCCGCTGCGGGTGCCAAGCCATGACCAAAGCCATGATTCTGGCCGCAGGCCAGGGTACACGAGTGCGACCGCTGACGCGCACGCTGCCCAAGCCGATGATTCCGATTCTGGGCAAGCCGGTGCTGGAGTACCTGATTGAGCATCTGGCGTTGCACGGCATCACCGAGATCATGATCAATGTGGCTTTGCACCACCACAAGATTGAGAGCTATTTTGGGGATGGTAGCCGCTGGGGGGTAGAGATTGGGTACTCCTACGAGGGTGCGCTGGCGTACGGCGAGGTGGTGCCCCGACCGGTGGGCTCGGCCGGCGGTATGCGCAAAATCCAGGATTTCAGCGGTTTCTTTGACGAGACGACTGTGGTGATTTGCGGCGATGCGATTGTGGACCTGGACATCACGGCAGCGGTGCAGGAGCACCGCGCCAAGGGGGCCTTGGCCAGTGTGGTGACGCTGCAGGTGGAGCCCGACAAGGTGCAGGAGTATGGCATTGTGGTGTCGGATTCGCAGGGCCGGGTCTTGTATTTTCAGGAGAAGCCGACGCCACAAGAGGCCAAGTCGAACCTGGCGAGCACCGGTATCTACATTTTTGAGCCCGCTGCGCTGGCCAATGTGCCGCCGCGCCAGGCGTTTGACATTGGTGGCGAGCTGTTTCCGCTGCTGGTGAGCAAGGGTTTGCCTTTTTATGCGCAGCAGCATGATTTCAACTGGATCGATATTGGGCGCATCACGGATTATTGGGCGGTGTTGCAGCGGGTTTTGCGCGGCGAGGTGGACAAAATGCATATGCCGGGCGCGCAAGTCAAGCCGGGTGTCTGGGTCGGGTTGAACACGTCGGTGCCGTGGGACGAGGTGGACATTGCCGGGCCGGTCTATATTGGCTCGGGCTGTCGCATTGAACCCGGTGCGGTGTTGCGGGGGCCGAGCTGGATTGGCCATGGTTGCCATATTCGCGCAGGGGCGGTGGTGGAGCGCAGCATTTTGTTTGAGTACACCCGCATTGGTGCGAGCCAGGTTTTTGCCGATAAGGTGATGTCTCCAGAGTATTGCGTGGACCGTGAGGGCCATGTGGATTACCGGGGCGACGAAGCCTGCCAGCTGCATTGGGGCGATGCGCGTGCCACCCATTGAGCAGTTCCAGCCGGGCATCGGTGTGGGGCGCAAGGCGCTGTTCAAGACCCTGATGCGGGTCGCTTTGGTGGTTGGCCTGGTGCTGATTCTGGTTTTAGGCGTGCTGGCGCCCATGCCCGGTGGCGAAACCGGGGTGCTGTCAACACATGACAAATTCACCCATGAAATTGTTTACGCGGGGTTGGCCGTGGTGGGCTTGCTGGCGGGTTTTCGCCCGGTGGGGTTGAGCCTTGGCTTGCTGATGCATGGGGCTGCGGTGGAGCTGCTGCAGTCGTTGACGCTGTTTCGCACCGGTGACTGGTTTGATTTGCTGGCCGATGCCTCGGGCGTGGCAGTCATCATGCTTGGACGGGTCATCGTTCTGAAATTGTGGAAATGGTAAGGGTTGAAATAGCCATTGAGATCATGTCACTCCAGCAAAGGCGCATGCCGTCGACTGAGGCTTGAAGATGTTGTGCAATCCCCACAGTCATATAGTTTCAATCGTTAAAAACAATATAATCATTATAGAATCACGTTTTTCACAAATTAGACTGTTTTTGATGAAGGCGATTCTTTTATTGTTTTTTTTGCATGGAGGGGAATATTAATGAAAAAGCTATTCTTGGCTGCTGCAGTTTCTGTAGCATTTGGTGTGCCACAAGCGTTTGCGCAGGCGAACAACTTCGCAGGTTTTAGTGTCGCTGCCAATGCGAACTTCATCACTTCGAACTTGGAGTTGGGTGCTTCTGAAATTGGCTCCGTTAAAGTTGGTGATAGCTCAGACCAAGTCAGTCTGCAAGGAGCTTATGGATTTCCAGTTAGTGACAAATTAGTTGTGGGCGTTGGTGCGACCTACACTCTTGGTGATGCAAAGTTGGCATCTTTAAACTTGGGGGAAATGAGTGCAAACATTGAGGGCAAGGACCTCTACTCCATCTATCTGGAGCCAGGCTATGCAGTGAGCCCCACAACGCTCGTTTATGCGAAATTGGCATACCTGTCGATGAAAGGTGAACTTTCTGTATCTGGCGACGGGGTTTTGGGTAGCAGAAACTTCAAGGGTACGGGAATTGGTTTTGGTGTACGCACCTTCCTGTCTAAGAACGTGTTCTTGCAAGCCGAATTTACCAAAGCAAGTTACGACAACGAAGTGGCATTTGAAGCTGTTGGATTCAAACCCACTGCTACGACCGGCACAGTCGGCATTGGCTACCAGTTCTGATCGTACTCAAAGCCTAAAAAAGCCCGCGTTAGCGGGCTTTTTTTGCAGAAATGTGCCATGGTGGGACGCATGCGTTTGCATGCCACGTCATCAGTCGTTACGCTTGGCTGGACACTGGCACGCATGACAGCCTGCTGGAAGCCGCCAGCTTCATCGCCACCCTGCAAAAACGCCAGGGACTGCAAGTGGCATGCCCTGAAGAAATTGCCTTTACGCAAAAATGGATCGATGACATTCAGATCCACAAGCTGGCGACACCAATGGCCAAGAACTGCTACGGGCAGTATTTGCTGAACCTTTTGAATTAAAACCAATACATGAATTGCGGATCAAGTCCGCGATGACACACCTATCTCAGATACAAGTGCGGATACGAATCCGTGTAGCCACCGCATATCCAGCGGTTTCTTGAGAAGCGTTACCTTTGACGGTAGGCCACCACGTTCGGCTATTTCCGCCTGGCTCATGCTGGTCATAGCAACCAAATGCATGGCGTCGTATTGTGGGGTTGAGCGCAGCTTCCTGAGGAACTCAAAGCCGTCCACACCCGGCATGCGCAAGTCGCTGAACAGCACATGCGGCTGAAGTTCGCTGATGCACATCAGCGCCTCAATGGCGGACGACAGGAGCACACATTTCACGTTCAGGTCCCACTTGTCGGTGGTTTCCTTGATGGCGGTCAGGAAGACAGGGTCGTCGTCCACAATCAGTACACGCAGAGTGCTGGTTTGAGGTTGATTGCCCGGGTGCTTTTCGAAGCGGCGTTGGTAGTTTTGAACAGACTCGCGCGAGATACGCCGGTGCCCGCCCTGCGTTTTCCAGCACTGCAGGTCGCCGCGCTCCACCAGTGCCTGCACCGTTCCCACAGACACCCCCAACACTTTGGCAACAGCAAAGGTGCCCAAAAAATCGACACGGTCATTTGGCAAGGGTTGTGAGTTCATGGGTTGTCACCTTGTATCAATCAGAAATATGCGGACCTCTCACTTTGGGTCGCGATTCTGGCATGTTGTGCCGCCCATTGTGGCTGTTAGCGACAAAAAAGTGTCGGTTTTAACCCCGATATGAGTGCAACCGACCCAAAAAACAAATGCAGCAATAGATGGCGCTTTACATGTTAAAACTGAAGCCAATTAGCTACAATGTGATAAAAATGTCACTAAATGACAATGTTATGTCATTTGCAAAAATATGCTGCATTTGACGAGATGTCGTAGAGAAACGCCCATGGTTGAACATCACTTTTCGAACTCGTTCGCCGCTGAAATCACGCGGTCCGATGGCGCGGCCAGCAGCTCAGGTGGCCTGGGGCGTGACTGCCGGACCTACTTTCTGGAATCGGTGGCCGCTGGTTGCTGGATCGGTATCGATGATCTGGAGTTCCGCGCAGAGGATGACCTCACTGGTGATGATGTGGCACAGGTGCTGTTTGTCCTGACTGGTGGTGCGTTGGACGGTGACGGCTCATGCGGGCAATGCAAGGGCTATCAGGTCATTTATGAATCTGCCAAGCCTGCCCAACTGTTGCTCAAGCCGATTCAACCAATCGGGTGTCCGGCACAACCTGTGTTGTATTACTTGGCTTGAAGAATTGAAAGGTGCGATGCATTCTTGGAAACGTGGTATCGGGAACCCAATGAAAGAAGTCGCCATCGAGAAAACCTTTTGCACCACCCGCGTCGCGGCTGGTTTGCTGGGCGTGTCGGTGGGAACCATACAAGTTTGGGTGGAGAATGGCTTGCTCCAGGCTTGGAAGACCGCGGGCGGGCATCGGCGTGTGCTGCGGGCATCGATTGACCGTTTGCTGCGCGAGAAATCCCTGGAGATGCAGGCTCAAACTGACAACGTAACCAACAGTGCGCATACCCCGCAGGGGGTTCCAATGCAGCCATTTCGTGTGCTGGTGGTGGAAGACGACGAAAACCTGCTGCGTTTGTACCGCTCGCGTTTGGCTGGCTGGCCCATGGCGCCGTCAGTCAGTCTGGCCAACGGCGGCGTCAGCGGATTGTTGATGATGGGGCGCTGCAGCCCTGACCTGTTGATCACGGACCTCAGTATGCCGGGCATGGACGGTTTCACCATGCTGCAGGACCTGCGGCACACGCCAGAATTGCGCCACACCACCATTGTGGTGGTGACCGGGTTGGATACCGAGGAACTGGCTCGCAAAGGGGGGGTTCCCGAAGGTATTGAGGTCTTGCCCAAGCCGGTCCCCTTTGACCGACTGAGAACCATCGCCACGATGGTGGCCGCCAACAAGTCGGTGGCCAGGGAAAGAGCAGGTCATGCCCATGAAATTTGACCAGCAGGTGGCCGACCAGATGGTCGAAGGGTTGATTTATTTGAACTTTAAGGGCGAAGTGCAGCACAGCAACAAGGCGGCTGCGTCGTGGTTGCCCGCTTGCCTGTCTGCCAAGCCTGCCATACGCCGCCTGATTGCCGAAGAAATCACCGGGCGCATCCAGCTTCCGAAGCTGGTTGATTTTGTGTCGGGCACAGACGTTGACAACACTGGTAACCCACAGGTCTGGTTGAGCAAGAACGCACCGCAGGAGTATCTGCTGATGGTCATGGCACAGCGTGGCCCCGCCGCCGACCAAGCGCAGGCCAGAAGGTCGGACGTTACCGGCCATCACTACGTCATGCTCATGGGTGATCAGATACGCCAAACCATCACTGCCTTCAACGAAGCCGCTCAAATGAGTGGATTGCCGCCCGCGCTGGGCGCCATTGCCTGGCAACTGGATGCGCTGCTGTATGAGGTGGGCAGCCTGGCCATGTTGATCCAGCGTGACCAGGTGTTTTCCTCTGACCGCATTGAACTCACCACCTTGCTTCAGACCTGCCTGAAACGCCTGGCCGAGGGGGACGAACGTGCTGCCCGGCATGAACTTGAGCTGTATGACTCATCACTTGGCACGATTTATGGTGACACCCAATGGCTGTCTTATGCCTTTGAGGTCTTGCTACTTGGGCTGGTGCGGGGCATGGCACCGCGCAGCCACCTGCACATCAGCGCGCGTCAGGTTGGCGATTTTGTGGTGGTGACCGGGCGCGATATATACGCTAGTGCACACCGGGCCGTGCGGTGCGTCGAGCTGCTGACAGAAGACACCAGCGCTGACCAACTGAAGTACGACCCGGTGCAAATCTCCACCCGCATGCTGATGGCCCAGCGCATTCTCGAGTTGCATTCGGGTTACCTCAAGCTGGCATTCCTGCCGACGCCGGAGCATCCCGAGTATCCGTTAGCGGGCCCGATCGAGTCATTTTCGGTGACGCTGCTCACAGGTCTGCCGCAGCATGAGCGTAGCCGGGCCTCCTGCACCCAATGTCCTTTCAGCGCCCAGGCGCAGGCCTATGCCGAAGACATGGCGCAGCTTTTGGACTCAGATCCCTGAGTATTGATTTTTAAAGGTGACGACATGGCACAAGTTCTGATTGTTGATGACTACTCTGACATCCGGCGTCTGCTGAGTGTGACGCTGGGCAAAAAGTTCACCCTCACGGAAGCCGAAGACGGCGTCGGTGCCATGGATGTGATCCGCCGCGATCCGCCGCAGGTGGTGCTGCTCGACGTGATGATGCCCGGAGAAATGGACGGCCTGGCGGTGTTGGATGCCATCAAGGGCGACCCGAAAACCCGCAACATCCAGGTGGCCATGCTGACCGCACGTGGGCAGGTGGTAGACAGCGACGAGGCCCGCAGCCGGGGTGCAGACGCGTACTTTGTCAAGCCATTCAGCCCCTTGCAAGTGGTGACATGGGTCCGAGAAAAACTTATGTGAGCGTCCCTCATAAACGACGGGAGTTGTACGATGACACGCAGCAATGCACCAGGGCTCGTCGAAGAGGATCACCGTTGTTGGCTGGCTGTTGTCGGCTGCAATGACGGCCTCTGGGACTGGAACTTCCAAAAAGAGGAAGTGTATTTCTCGGATCGCTGGAAAGCCATGTTGGGCTATTTGCCGGACGAAATCGGCAGCTCGCTCGAAGAATGGCGATGCCGGGTGCACCCCACCGACCTCGACAGCGTCACCCGGGCGATCCAGCAACATCTGGCGGGCGACACGGAGCTGTACTGTGCGGAGTACCGAATACGCCACAAGTGGGGGCAATACCTTTGGGTTCTGGACCGCGGCCGTGCGCAGATAGACGCGTCTCGTATGCCGGTGCGCATGGCCGGCACCTACACCGACGTGACCGAGCGCCGTCTGGCCGAAGAGGTGGTGCAAAACCTGAGTGAGGAATTGCAGACCATATTGAAACTGAGTCCGGACGACTTTGTGGCGTTTGACCGGCTGGGCAAGGTCAAGTACCTGACCCAGGCCTTTGAGGAGTTGACCCAGTTGGCTGCACGGCAGGTGCATGGCTTGAGTGAAGAACAGTTTTGGGACTTGATGGCCTCACAAAGCAAGCCGGGTTCGGCCACAGGCAATGTCACGACGGCGCGAAACAATCTGGTGCAGAACAGCACCTTGCGTCGCAGTTTGATCGAACTGGCATCGCCCGCCGGTCGCGTGTTGTCCGCTAGTCAGCGCACCAGTGGCGCCACCTCCATCGCCAAGATACTGTGTTTTCGGGACGTGTCGCATGAAACCGAGGTGGACCGGCTGAAGACCGAATTTTTGTCCACTGCCGCCCATGAGTTGCGCTCGCCGCTGGCCAGCATCTTTGGCTTTACTGAACTGTTGCTCGCCGAGCAAGACGCGGCCCGGCGCCAAGAGTTCACCGAGATCGTGTACCAGCAAGCGCAGTCCATGATCCATCTGCTCAACGAGATGCTCGACCTCACACGTATTGAGGCGCGCCGACAAACAGACTTTGTGTTTACTACGGTTTCTGCCAAAGACCTGGTGAAGGCGGTGGTGCATCACTTCATCCTGCCTGCAGGGCGCGAGGCGCCCAGCCTGGACGCACCACCAGACGGCCTGTTTGTGCGTGTGGATGTCAAAAAAACCAGTCAGGTCATTGCGAACGTGCTCTCCAATGTCTACAAATATTCACCGGCAGGCGGGCCCGTTTCGATACGAATTGAGCACTTTCCTGGCACCGAAGATGCCTCTGAGCTGGTGGTTCACATTTGCGACCAGGGTATGGGCATGCACCCAAGTGAGGTGGCTCAGGTGTTTGAGCGCTTCTACCGCGCCCGTCCCAATTGCGGCATACCTGGCACCGGCTTAGGCATGAGCATCGTCAAGGAAATCATGACCTGCTTCCATGGCCGGGTCCAGGTTGACAGTCAGCCCGGCGCGGGCACTTGTGTGGCATTGTTTTTCCCCTCCGCCTGAATCACACGACGCGGATCAGCACCATGGGATTTTTTGACTCAGACCAGGCTGACCGTCAATTCAGACGCACCTTATGGGTGGTGTGGCTGAGTGCAACGCTTTTTGTCGTGCTGGTTGGGTGGCATCTGGTGAGTCTGACAAATGACGATGCCCAGCGCCGCTTCGACATCACCACCCGCGACTTGGCCAACCTGACACGGCTGGGTCAGGAGCATGCCAGTCGCACCTTGCGCAGCGCCGACCAAGCTGTCAGGTTTGTGCAGGCAGCCTATCTGGAGCTGGGCAACGGGCTTGATCTGGCCGCCATCACCCAAAAAGGGGTGATGGACACCGAGATCTTCAATCAGGTCAGCATTTTCAACCCCGACGGAATCCAGATACTGAGCAGCTGGCCCGGGGCAGCCCCACTCGATTTATCAGAGCGCGAACACTTCAAGGTGCATGTGGCGCAGGGTATGGGCGATTTGTTTGTCTCGAAGCCACGCTTCGATGATGTCACCGGGAAATGGTCGATTCGGCTCACAAAACGCATCAACTTACCTGACGGCAAGTTTGGCGGGGTGGTGATGGTGTCGGTGGACCCGCGTTACTTCACGCATTTCTACAGTGACCTGCGCCTGGGCAAGAAGGGCCTGATGGCGCTCTACGGTCTGGATGGTGTGGGCCGCGGGCGTCGGGTAGGTGAGGCGGAAGACTTTGGCACCAAGGTCACGCAATCGCAGCTGTTTGACACGCTGCAAAAGGGCCAAAGGGAGGGCTCTTTTGTTGAGCGTTCCCAGGTGGACGGCGTTGAGCGCTTGGTTCACTTTCGCAAAATCCCGAACTCTTCGCTGCTCGTCGTGGCAGGTTTGGACACCGAGGAACTGCTAGCCGAGCATTACCGAACCCGACAAGGCTTGCGCTCCCAGGCCGTGCTGTCGGTCATTCTTATCTTGGCACTGGCCGCAGCGCTGACGCGTTTTCTGCTCAAGCTTCGGCGTACTTATGTGGCGCGCATCAACATGCAAGGCCTGTTACAAGAACGCACCGAGCAGCTTGATGCCATTTTCGAGCTGAGCCCCGACGGCTTCGTGTCGTTTGACCAGGGTGGGCGCATCACTTACGTCAACCCGGCGTTCTGCCAGATGGTGAGCGAGGTTGACTGCCAGCTGGAAGGCCTGAATGAGCATGATTTTTCAGCATGGCTGGCTCAGCGATGTGTGAACGGCGCATCAGTGTTTGATATTAACGCGCTGCGCACCCGTATGCAGGCGGGTGACGCCGATGCCAGCCAGAAGATCGATGTGCAGGTACCAGCCAGGCGCGTGCTTCAGGTTGGTTTGCGCTGCACCGCGTCGGGGCGGGTGTCGCAAATCCTGTTCTTGCGCGACATCACCGCCGAGACCGCGGTGGATGCCATGAAGAGCGAATTCATTGCCACCGCCGCCCACGAACTGCGCACGCCCATGACCAGCATTCTTGGTTTCACCGAGGTGCTGCTCTCGCAAGAGAATGACCCCGCAGAACAGCGCGAATTTCTGACCATTGTGCTGGAGCGCTCACGCCTCATGGCCAGCATTCTGGATGACTTGCTTGACCTGGCACGTATTGAAGCGCGCCAGGGGCGCAATTTCCGCTACACCGGGGTAGATGTCCAAAAACTGGTCACCGACGTGACCCGTTCGCTGCGCCTCAGCGCAGACAGTCGACCACCGGTACTGCATCTGCCAAGCGGGCGGTTGATTCTGATGGCCGATGTCGCCAAACTCAAGCAGGCGCTCACCAATGTGCTCAAAAACGCCTACAAGTTTGGTCGGCGGCAGGTGCCCAATCAGGTGACTGTGGCGGTGCTGGTGAAAGAAAGGCCCGAGGGTGTTCAGCACGTGTGTATCGAGGTGACTGACACCGGCATCGGCATGACGCCAGAGCAGTCCGGCCGCATGTTCGAGCGCTTTTACCGGGCCGACGCTTCCGGCCAGGTATCAGGCACCGGCCTGGGCATGAGCATCGTCAAAGAGATCGTGGACTTGCACCACGGCCAAGTCAGCGTTGTCAGCGTGTTGGGTCAGGGCACCTGCGTGTCGCTGTGCCTGCCGCTGGACCACAGTCATCCACACACAGAGTAAACACCCTATGGAATTTTTCAAACCTGTGCAACCCACCGTACTGGTGGTCGAGAATTCGCCGGTCGAAATGGAGCTGATTGCCGATGTGCTGCGCCCGTTTTATCGTGTGCAAACGGCCAACAGTTTGGCGCTGGCGCTTCAGCGCTGCCAGGCAGACCCGCCGGACCTGGTGCTGGCGGATGTGACGGTGCCCAACCCCAATGGCCACGAGCTGCAGCGCAGACTGGCCGTGGACAGCCGCACCAACGCTGTACCAGTGATTTTTTTGTCACGAAAGACCGACAGCTTGAACGACGACTATGGCATCGACTGGGGTGGGGCGACCTATTTCATCCGGCCGGTTCACCCGCGCCTGTTGCTGGCACGGGTGCGTCAGCACTTTCTTGAACGTGCCCGGCTGGATGCCTTGTATGTGAACAACGAATATCTGGAAGACACGGTTTCCAAACAGCAGCATCAAGTGGATGTGATGCAAAACGTCACCATTCTGGCGCTGGCCGCGTTGGCTGAGGTGCGTGATGTGGATACCGGCAACCACCTGCGGCGCACACAAAACTACGTGCTGGCCTTGGCCAGTTACCTGGTGCGCCATCCCCGGTTTGCGGCCGAGTTAAGTGGCAACCGTGTCCAGACACTGTACAAATGCGCCCCTTTGCATGACATTGGCAAAGTGGGTGTTCCAGACCGCATACTGCTCAAACACGGGCGCTACACGCCAGAAGAATTCAAGATCATGCAGGCCCACCCACGGCTTGGCCGTGACGCCATCGAGGCCATGCAGGGCGCCGCTGACAAACACCTTGACTTCCTGGTGGTTGCCAAGGAAATCGTTTATTCGCATCACGAGAAGTGGGACGGCTCGGGCTACCCGCAAGGCCTGGCAGGCGATGCCATTCCGGTGTCGGCACGTTTGATGGCCCTGGCCGATGTGTACGACGCCCTCATCAGCCGCCGTGTCTACAAGCCAGGCATGTCACACGAACAAGCCAGCGCCATCATCGTCAAGGGCCGCGGCGCCCACTTCGACCCCGATGTGGTCGATGCCTTCCTGGCGCTGGCCGATGTGTTTCAGGGCATTGCCAAGCGCTTTGCGGACACTGATGAAGACATGCGGCGTAAGGCGTTCCTTCTGGAACAGGCCGCAGATCAAGATAGCATCCAGTTATACGACGGTGGCTTGGCAGCCATCCACGAGGTGCATCTGGCGCCCGGATGAGATAAAGAAGGTCTCTCCGCGACCTGTCTACCCCAAGCCGCTTCAGGAGGTCGGGGGTGCCTAGCCTGGCGATCACCTGATCCAATATGGCATTGTTTTGCGATGGCAGGTCACCAGATGTCCAGCACTTCGCGCAGGAGCTTGATGGCGGCCTCGGCGGCGTTCTATTTCTAGTCGTCCAGCGCCTGCTGGTAAACAAGTTGCGCCTTTTTGGCCAGGTCTACCTTCGGCAGTGCCGGGGCAACCTGGCCTGGGTTGCAGGCGCCGGTGCCGGAACCACCACTTTTTTCTGCACTTCCGCGCGGGGGCAGTGGGTTTGGGCTTGACCACCACCAGCGCCGCACCCACTGGCGCGGCCGCGGCAATGGGCGCCACGGGTGCCGCTGACACAACGGCGTCCACTGGGAGACTATCGCTCGGCTGATCGGGTGACTTGCCGGTGTTGACGCGCCTATGGCAAAGTTCTGCTGGCTGTGTGGCGGCCAGCCTGCTGCAGGCCGGTGATATGTCAGAGCTTGTCGCTTAATCCCCGGGAGACTACCAGTGCATCGCTATCCACCTGGCCCAGGAGCCGGACATTCTTGCTGCTCTCCGGCTGAGGCTGAAGTTGAACAAATCTGAGTGTGCAGGTTGCGCCAAGGCTGACGCATGACACCGAAACTGCCAACCGGGCAATTGACCAGCAGCAACAGGCCACGCTGGAACCAGAATGAACATTTCCGGGTGCCCAAATGAGACAGAGCTTTCGGGGTCGTGCGACATCGCCCATCCTTCGACCACCGATTGCAGTTCCAGATGTTGCTTTTCTACGCCGCGATGGAGGCACAGCCTGTTACGGATGTGGGTGTTGGTATGACTGAAATTGATTAAAAATAATAAAAAACAACATATAAATTTTAAAATTAACAAAGTAATTTAAAATATGCAATAAAACATTTAGAAGCCCATGAACGAAGTCCCCATCCAAAAGTCATTCTGTACCACCCGTGAAGCGGCTGCCCTGCTGGGAGTGTCAGTGGGTACCGTGCAACTCTGGGTGGAAACTGGCCTGTTGCAAGCCTGGAAAACGTCCGGCGGGCACCGTCGGGTGTTGCGTGATTCAATCAAAAGTCTGTTGCATAAAGATTCAGACGGCCCATCGCCTGCGGCCTCTGCATCTGCGGTTGCAGCACTTGCTCCTGCGATACCGGTGCTGACTGACGACCAGGCGGCACCCGCAGCGTTAACCCGGCCACTGCGGGTGCTGGTGGTTGAGGATGATGAGAACCTGTTGCGCCTGTACAAGGTGCGTCTGTCTGCTTGGCCGGGTGCGCCGGTGGTGAGTCTGGCCGACAACGGTGTCACCGGCTTGCTGATGTTGGGGCGTAGCAACCCGGATTTGCTGATCACCGACCTCGACATGCCCGGCATGGATGGTTTCAACATGTTGCGTGTGTTGCACCAGACCCCAGAGATGCGCAACACCACCATTGTGGTTGTGACCGGGCTTGACGGTGACGAGGTGGTGCGTCGCGGGGGGGTGCCCGAAGGTGTCGAGGTATTGTCCAAGCCGATTCCATTTGGTCGTCTGGAAAACATCGCCGCGGAGCTGTCAATCAGGCGCAATACGATGCAGTGAGGGGGGACATGCAACTGAATATTGATTCGAGCATTGTGGACCAGATGGCTGAGGGCGTCATCGTCCTGAACTTCAAGGCCGACGTGCTCAGGCACAACGCCGCTGCGAAATCTTGGCTGCCTGCCTGCCAGGCTGCACGCCAGACCATCCGTCGACTGATTGTGGAGGCTATTACCGGCCAGATCAGTTTGCCAATATCAGCCGATTTTTTGATGGATGCGGAACCTTCGGTGGCAGCCGGTACCAAGGCGTGGCTGAGCAAGAACGGTCCGACGGAGTATTTGTTGATTGTCTCGGCACCTCGCTTGGCCGAGTCGGTGGCAGAAACGCCGACCAGGTCAGATGTTGCAGGTCACCATTACATGACGCTGCTGAGTGACCAGGTTCGTGAGAAGTTCGAAGAGCTGCAACTGGTTGCCGAGTTTATTGAGATGCCGCCCGTCATGCGCGAACTGACCACGCAGGTTGATTCGCTGGTGAAGGAGATGGGCGACCTGTCCATGCTGCTTCAGCGCGACGAAGTGTTTGCCGCAGAACGCATTGACCTCAACGACCTGATTCAGGCCAGTTTGCATCAACTTGCGGTTCAGGGCGGACGGCTCGGACGGGATGCGTTAGAGACGGATTTCGCGCAACTTGGCGCCATTTATGGCAACACCCGGTGGCTGGCTTACGCCTTGGAAGTGCTGTTTCATGGCTTGGTGCGCGGCATGGCACCCAGTACCCATTTGCAGATCAGTACCCGTCAGGTGGGAGACTTTGTGGTGCTCTCCGGGCGTGATGTGCCGGGTACCGCCACGCAGGCCGCGGTCACCGAGGTTGGGGTGACTGCAAGTGACAGGGTGGTCAGTGCCAGCCGTGATCCGATTCGGTTGAGCACGCGCATGCTGATGGCACAACGCATTCTGGAACTGCACTCCGGTCACCTCAAGATCACTTTCCTGCCGCTTGAGGTGTCCCCGGACCATGAGCTGGCAGCACCGATTGAATCGTTTTCCGTGACGCTACTCACCGGACTGCCCTTGCATGAGCGCAGACGTGCCTCTTGTGCTCAATGCCCGCTCACGCTACAGGCACAGGCCTATGCGCAAGACATGGCCGCGCTGCTGGAAACCAGAGACTGATCATTTTTATACAAAAGGGAGCTTTCA
>Ga0075012_10000422_pt1 | contig 45705 bp, 33 predicted proteins | sample All_14_2_FD_71474 | JGI IMG/M metagenome (GOLD analysis project Ga0075012, IMG submission 71474) | Freshwater microbial communities in response to fracking from Pennsylvania, USA - Allegheny Zone_MetaG_DW_15 | ecosystem: Environmental > Aquatic > Deep subsurface > Groundwater > Drilled...
ACCTACGGCGTTGAATTCAAAAATATCACCAAACGGTATGGCATCGACAAACGTGCACCACTGGTGATCAAAGGGGTGGATTTCGAGATTGAGCAAGGCTCACTCACCACCATTCTGGGGCCCTCCGGCTGTGGCAAAACCACGGTCTTGCGCATGATCGCCGGGTTGGAGACCCCCACCAGCGGGCAGATTCTGATGCAGGGCAAGGACGTCACCACGCTGGGCCCGGCGGACCGCAATGTCAGCATGATGTTCCAGAGCTACGCGCTGTTTCCGCACATGAACGTGCTGGAAAACGTGATGTATGGCCTCAAGATGTCCGGCATCGAGAAGGGCGAGGCCGCGCGGCGTGCGGTGGAGACCCTGGGCAATGTGGGCCTGGTCGGTTATGACGACCGCCTGCCCAGCGAGTTGTCGGGTGGTCAGCAGCAGCGTGTGGCGCTGGCGCGTGCCCTGGTGCTGGAGCCCGGTGTCTTGTTGTTTGACGAGCCTTTGAGCAATCTGGATGCGCGCCTGCGTCGTGAAATGCGCGAGGAAATCCGCAGCCTGCAGCAGCGCCTGCACCTCACCGTGGCCTATGTCACCCACGACCAGAGTGAGGCGTTGGCGGTGAGTGACCAGATCATCGTGATGGACAACGGTCTGATTGCCCAGCGCGGCACGCCGCAGGACATGTACGAGCGCCCGAGCAGCGAGTTTGTTGCCGGTTTCATGGGCGAGGCGATGTTGTTTCCTGGGGTGGCTGACGCCGCTGGCATGGTCCAACTGGGGCCGCTGCAGATCCATTCGCGCCAGACCGTGCCTGCAGGCCAGGTCAAGGTGGCGGTGCGGCCTGAGGCCTGGCACATCCACCACGATGGCAGTGGCCTGCCTGCCACCTTGCGCAAGCTGGCCTACCTGGGCAGCTTTTTTGAATACACCTTTGACACCGCACTCGGGCCGATTTTTGTGGTCTCGCCCGATTTGACCGATGTGCTCACGCTCGGCGCGGAGGTGGGCTTGACGCTGGCGGATCACGGCGTGTCGGTGGTGGCAGCTTTGTAATCGGTGTGTGCGTTTTGTCACCGAGCCGCCGGATAATGGCGGCATGAACCAACTCAACGCCCTCAAACAATTCACCACCGTGGTCGCTGACACCGGTGACTTCAAACAAATTGAAGCCTTTCAGCCCACCGACGCGACCACCAACCCGTCCTTGATCCTCAAGGCGGTACAAAAGCCGGAATACCGGTCTTTGCTGAACGAGACCGTGGCCAAGTTCCCCGGTCGTGCCCTTGACGAAATCACCGACCGCCTGCTGGTGCGTTTTGGCTGCGAAATTTTGTCCATCGTGCCCGGGCGCGTTTCCACCGAAGTGGACGCCCGCTTGAGTTTTGACACCAACGCCACCATCACCCGCGCCGAGCGCATCATCGAGCTGTACCAGGCCGAAGGCATCCACATCGACCGGGTGCTGGTCAAGGTGGCGTCCACCTGGGAAGGCATCCAGGCCGCGGCCGAGCTGGAGCGTCGTGGCATCCACACCAATCTGACGCTGCTGTTCTCGTTCTGCCAGGCGGTGGCCTGTGGTCAGGCCAAGGTGCAACTGATCTCGCCGTTTGTCGGCCGCATTTACGACTGGTACAAAAAGTCAGCGGGCGCGGCCTGGGTCGAGGCCGACAACACCGGTGCCAACGACCCCGGTGTGCAGTCGGTCACGCAGATTTACAACTACTACAAAAAATTTGGCATCGCCACCGAGGTGATGGGCGCCAGCTTCCGTAATGTCGGTCAGATCACCGCACTGGCCGGGTGTGACCTGCTGACCATCAGCCCCGATTTGCTGGCTACACTGGCCAACACCGATGCGCCCCTGACGCGTGCACTGGACGCCGAGGCCGCCAAGGCGCTGGACCTGGCGCCGCTGAATTTTGACGAAGCCGGTTTCCGCTTCGCCTTGAATCAGGACGCCATGGCCACCGAGAAACTGGCCGAGGGTATCCGCGCGTTTTGTGTCGACGCAGGCAAGCTGGACCAACTCTTGCTTGGTCACTAGCCATGAACACCACCCGATGTGATCGCACCCCCGCCTGGGCTGCCCTGCAGGCCCAGTTTGAAACCACTGGCCGCACCTTGGATGTGCGCGACGCCTTTGCTGCTGACCCGCAGCGGTTTGGTGTGTTCAGCCAAAGTGCGCCGCACATCTTTGCCGACCTGTCCAAAAACCTGATCGACGAGGCCACCCAGGCCTTGTTGCTCGACCTGGCGCGGCAAAGTGGGCTTGAATCACATCGTGACGCGATGTTCGCCGGTGACAAGATCAACACCACCGAACAACGCGCGGTGATGCACTGGTTGCTGCGCACCCCAGCCCAGGCGCAGCGCGACGGCCTGCAAGGCCTCGCCACCGAGTTGGCCCAGGTGCACGCCACGCTGGCGCCAATGCTGGACTATGCCGAGCAGGTGCGTCTTGACGCGGCCATCACCGATGTGGTGAACATCGGCATTGGCGGGTCGGACCTGGGCCCGCAAATGGCGGTGCTGGCGCTCGACGAGTACGTGATACCGGGCAAACGCTTCCACTTTGTCTCGAATGTGGACGGCCACGAACTCGCTGCGGTGCTGAAGAAGGTCAAGGTGGAAAGCACCCTGTTTTTGATCGCCAGCAAAACCTTCACCACCATCGAGACCATGACCAACGCCCATAGCGCCAAGGCTTGGTTTGCGGCGCAGGGCGGCACCGACGTGGCGCGGCATTTTGCGGCGCTCACCACCAATGTGGCGGCGGCCAACGCGTTTGGCATCGACACCACCTTTGGGTTTTGGGATTGGGTCGGCGGGCGGTATTCGGTGTGGTCGGCCATTGGCCTGCCGCTGGCCATGGCCATCGGTGCGCAAGGCTTCAAGGAATTTCTGGCCGGTGCGCACGACATGGACGAGCACTTCCGCACCGCGCCGCTGGACCAGAATCTGCCGGTTCGACTGGGCCTGCTGGATGTGTGGTACCGCAATTTCCACGGTTTCACCAGCCGCAGTGTGGCGCCGTACCACTGTGCGTTGAAACGTTACCCGGCGTATTTGCAGCAGCTGGAGATGGAAAGCAACGGCAAACGCGTGGACGCCAGCGGTGAAGCGGTGCCATTTTCGACTTCCCCTGTGGTCTGGGGTGAGCCCGGCACCAACGGTCAGCACGCCTACTTTCAGATGTTGCACCAGGGCACCGATGTGGTGCCGGTGGAGTTTGTGGCGGTGAGAACCGCCAAACACAGCTTGGCCGGTCACCAGACGCTGCTGCTGGCCAATGTGCTGGCGCAGGCGCAGGCGCTGATGCTGGGCAAGGCGGACACCGGTGGGCACAAACACTTCAGCGGCAACCGCCCCAGCACCTTTTTGCTGCTGGACGAACTCAGCCCCGCCAGCCTGGGCGCACTGATTGCCTTGCAGGAGCACCGCGTGTTTGTCTCGGGCAGCCTGTGGGGCGTCAACAGCTTTGACCAGTGGGGCGTGGAACTGGGCAAAGTGTTGGCCAAGGATGTGGAAGCCCGCCTGCTCAGTGGCCACACCGAGGGGCTGGATGGCTCCACCGCCGGGTTGCTGGCCCGGTTACGGGCCTAAACGGCCACTGCGTCACGCAGCGCGTAGGGAGTCTTGCCAGACATGAATGTCGTCTTTGATCTTGGCGCGGTGCTGGTCACCTGGCAACCGGCGCAGCTGATGCTGCAAACCTTTCCGCAGCAGGTGGGCACGCCCGATGAGGCCAAACACTTGGCGCACCAGGTGTTTTCGCACCCGGATTGGCATGCGTTCGACCGGGGTGCGCTGGACGTGGAGGCTGTTATTGCACAAACAGCCGAACGCCTGGACTTGCCGCTGCCAGCCATGTCAACGCTGGTCAAAGGCATTGGTGAGCGCCTCACGCCGATGGACGACACCGTGGCGCTGCTGGGCCGCCTGCACACCGCCCGCCAGACGGGGCAGGGTGTGGCCGGGCTGTATTACCTGTCCAACATGCCGGTGCCTTACGCCCGGCTGCTGGAGCAGCGGTATGAATTTTTTCAGTGGTTTGATGGCGGCGTTTTCTCAGGCGATGTGCAACACATCAAGCCCGAACCCGCCATTTACCAGCTGCTGCAAAGCCGCTACACCCTGGCGCCTGCGCGCACCGTGTTTGTGGATGACCTGAAACACAACATCACCGCCGCCCAAGAACTGGGCTGGCAGGGCATTCATTTCGAGTCGGCGCAGCAGTTGCAGGCCGATCTGGCCTTGCTGGGCTTGCTGGTTTAAATTTCAACATCGGGCTCAGGCCGCCGTGGTTTGGCGCACCGCATGTTCCCAGCGCGCCTTGAGTTCGCCCGCGCGCTCGGGTGACATGGTGGGGTAGAATGTGCGCTCAGCCGCCCACAGGTCTTCCAACTCTTGCAGCGAGGCGTACACCCCGGTGCCCAGACCGGCCAAATAGGCCGCGCCCAGCGCCGTCGTCTCGACCACCTTCGGCCGCACCACCGGCACCCCCAGCAGGTCGGCCTGGAACTGCATCAGCAGGTCATTAACACAGGCGCCACCGTCTACGCGCAACTCGGTGATGGGCGGCGTGTGCTCAGCGCTGGTCAGCGCGTCTTTGCACATGGCGGTGAGCAAGGCGGCGCTCTGAAAGGCGATGCTCTCCAGCGCTGCCCGGGCAATGTGGCCGATGTGGGTGCCGCGCGTCAGGCCCAGGATGGCGCCGCGCGCGTCGGCTTGCCAGTAGGGTGCGCCCAGGCCGGTGAAGGCCGGCACAAACACCACCCCCCCCGAGTCCGGCACGCTTTGGGCCAGCGACTGGACGGCCGAACTGGCGTCAATGGCGTGCAGGCCGTCGCGCAGCCACTGCACCACCGCCCCGCCAATGAACACGCTGCCTTCCAGCGCGTAGTGCGGCTGCGCCCCGATCTGCGCGGCACGGGTGGTGATCAGCCCGTTGCGCGAGGTCATGACTTCATCGCCGGTGTGCATCAGCAAAAAACAGCCGGTGCCATAGGTGTTTTTTGCCAACCCGGGGCGAAAGCAGGCCTGGCCAAACAGGGCGCTTTGCTGGTCACCGGCCACCCCGGCAATCGGCAACGGCACACCAAAGTGATCAGCATCCGTGATGCCGTACAGGTGAGAAGACGGGTGAACCTCTGGCAGCAAGGTCACCGGCACATCCAGCCGTTCCAGCAGTGTGGTGTCCCAGCTGCTGGTGCGGATGTTGTAGAGCATGGTGCGTGAAGCGTTGCTGACATCGGTGGCGTGTACGCGCCCGCCGGTCAGCTGCCAGATCAGCCAGCTGTCCACGGTGCCAAAAGCCAGGTCACCGCGCTCGGCTGCCGCGCGGGCACCGGGCACCTGGTCCAGCAGCCAGCGCAACTTGCTGCCAGAAAAATACGGGTCCACCACTAGGCCGGTGCGTTGCAAAATGTCCGGGGCGTGACCGGCTGCGCGGAGCTGCTGGCAAAACGGCTCGGTGCGCCGGTCCTGCCAGACCACCGCGTTGTGCAGGGGCTGGCCGGTGCGCCGATTCCACAGCAGCGTGGTTTCACGCTGGTTGGTGATGCCGATGCCTTTGATCTGGCTCGCCTGGATGCCGGCACGCTGGATGACCTCGCGCGCGGTGGCCAGCTGGCTGGCCCAGATTTCCATCGGGTCGTGTTCCACCCAGCCGGGCTGCGGGAAGATCTGGGTGAGTTCGCGCTGCGCCGTGGCGACCATCTGGCCCTGGCGGTCAAACAGAATGCTGCGGGAGCTGGAGGTGCCCTGGTCCAGGGCCAAGAGGTAGGTCATGGGGGTCTTGCTGTCCAAAAGTCAGGGGCAAACTGCGCAGCGCACCCCCGCCTCGTCGAGCAGGGTGTCAAACGGTGCGGGCGGGGGGCGATCGGTGTAAAGGGCGGCGAGTTGGTCGATACGTGCCAGCTCGACCATGGCCGGTCGGTTGAACTTGCTGTGGTCGGCGGCCAGCCAGACTTCACGGGATTGCTCGATGATCATGCGGGCCACCGACACTTCGCGGTAGTCGAAATCGCGCAGCGTACCGTCGGACTCAATGGCCGAGATGCCGATCAGGCCAATGTCGACCTTGAACTGGCGGATGAACGCCACCGTGGCTTCGCCCACGATGCCGTTGTCACGCGAACGCACCATGCCACCGGCAACGATCACCTCGAAATCCGGGTTGGCGGCCAGGATGCTGGCCACGTTGAGGTTGTTGGTGATCACGCGCAGGCCCTTGCGCCTTAACAGTTCACGCGCAATCGCCTCGGTGGTGGTGCCAATGTTGATGATCAGCGAGCTGCCGTCAGGCACCGCCTCCGCGACGGCGCTGGCAATGCGTTGTTTGGCGCTGTTGTTGAGCTGCTGGCGCTGGCGGTAGGCCAGGTTCTCGGTGGTGGATACGGGCAGGCGCACACCGCCATGAAAACGCGCCAGCAGACCGGCCTCGGCCATCAGGCTCACGTCGCGGCGCACGGTTTGCAGGGTCACGCCAAAACGCTCGGCCAGCGCCTCGACGCTCGTCGACCCCTGTTCACGCAAGAGTTCAACAACGCTGGATTGCCTTGGGTTGGGGACGAAGTTCACGACAGGAAGCGTAGCAAAAAATGTTCGATTTCTTGTTGAGGGTTTTCCCTGTATTGCGATATTCGCAAAAAAGTCTTACAAACGAATATTAGCGAAACAAAAAGCATCAAGCAATGTTTTCTTTTTTAGAAATTAACCCATGTGGCTCCATCAGGTTCGCTGTGTCGAATCGTCGTAGGCCATGGTGATGAGTGCGCCAGACATCAGCCGGCGGAGCGCAGAAGGTGCCAGCCCGTTGGACGTGCTGGTGGTGGGTGGTGGGATCAATGGCGTCGGGCTGGCGCGTGACTTGGCCGGGCGTGGTCTGTCGGTGATGTTGGCCGAGCAGGATGATCTGGCGTCGCATACTTCGTCGTCGTCCACCAAGTTGATCCATGGCGGCCTGCGGTATCTGGAGTATTACGAATTTGGGTTGGTGCGCAAAGCCCTGGCGGAGCGTGAGGTGCTGCTGCGCAGCGCACCGCACATCATGTGGCCCTTGCGTTTTGTGATGCCGCATGACCCGGCCATGCGCCCGGCCTGGTTGATCCGGGCGGGGCTGTTTTTGTATGACCATCTGGCCCGGCGCAAGTTGTTGCCGGGCTCCTGCTGTGTGGATCTGCACCAGCACGAGGCGGGCGCTACGTTGCAGCCGCGCTTCAAGCGGGGGTTTTTGTATTCCGACGGCTGGGTAGACGATGCACGCTTGGTGGTGCTGCTGGCGATGGATGCCGCAGAACGGGGCGCACAAATCAGGACTCGGTGCCGTGTGACCGAGGTGCAACGCACGGGCGCGTTGTGGACGGCCAGCCTGTGCCATGCCGATGGCCGGGTAGAGCAGGTCAGTGCGCGTGTTTTGGTCAACGCCACCGGCCCTTGGGCCAGCCAGTTTTTGCAGGACTGTGCCAGGATGGCCAAACCGCGTCCGCTGCGATTGATCAAGGGCAGCCATGTGGTGGTGCCCAAAATGTTTGCGCATGATCATGCCTACATCTTCCAGAACGCGGATCGGCGCATCATCTTCGCGATTCCATACGAGCAGGATTTCACGCTGATCGGCACCACCGACCTGGAATACCGCGGCAAGATCGGTCAGGCGCACATCGACTCCTCCGAGATGGCGTACCTGTGTGAGCAGGCCAGCCGTTATTTCAAGAAGCCGGTCAAGGCGCAAGACGTGGTCTGGAGTTATTCCGGGGTGCGTCCGCTACTTGATGAGGGTGACGGCACCGATGCCTCGGCGGTCACGCGGGACTACGAGCTGGAAGTGGACCGCAACGGCGCACCGCTGATGTCGATCTGGGGTGGCAAGATCACCACCTTTCGCAAACTGGCTGAGGAGGCGGCGGATCAGGTTTGTGCCCTGCTTGGTCAAGACCGTCCGTCCTGGACGGCCGATGCGGTGTTGCCCGGCGGCGACTTCACCAACTGGGGTGTTGCCAATGCCTTGCAGACCAGTGGAAAACCAGCGCTGGACAAGGAGGCTGCGAGGCGGTTCCCCGCGGTGCCCGAGACCGTGCGACGCCGCTGGCTGCGCAGTTATGGCACCCGCATGACGCAACTGCTGGCTGAACAAGCGCTGGGCGACGAGGTTGCCCCCGGTGTGTATGAGGCAGAAATGCACTACCTGTACCACCATGAGTGGGCCCGCTGCGCTGATGACGTTTTGTGGCGCCGCAGCAAACTCGGTCTGCATCTGGATGCCGACGCGCGAGCCCAGGTGGTGCGATGGTGCAACCGACACTGGCCCGCGCTTGGTGGTACAACCCGCCACCACGATGCTCATCCACGCGCCTAGTCCATCGGATTTGTTCAGTGTCGCCGATTGGATGTTTTCAAACTTTTTAACCCCGCCTGGGGAGGTGCCGGTCCAAACCGCCCACTCGCCCCGGGTATTACCTTGAAGGAGACTCTCTCATGAAATTCAGCAAAATGACAGCCGCCCTGTTGGTGGTCGGCTTGGGCATGTCGAGCGCCTGGGCGCAGCAGTCGATGCGGCTGGCGCACGGACTCAACGACAAACACCCGGTGCACCTGGCGATGGTCAAATTTGCCGAACTGGCCAAACAGAAGTCCAACGGTGAACTCGACATCAAGGTGTTCCCCAACGGCACCCTCGGCCAGGAACGCGAAACGCTGGAACAGGTGCAAAACGGCATTCTGGAGATGACCAAAGCCAGCGCCTCACCGCTGGAAACCTTTGCGCCCGAATACAAGGTGTTTAACCTGCCGTTCGTGTTCCGCAACAAGGACCACTTCTTCAAGGTGCTGGATGGCCCGGTGGGTGAGTCGATTCTCGGTGCCTCCAAGGCGCGAGGCTTCATCGGTTTGACTTTTTATGATTCGGGCGCCCGCAGCTTCTACGCCAAGAAAGCGATCAACACCCCCGATGATTTGAAAGGCATGAAGATCCGTGTGCAGCAAAGCCCGACCACCATCAAGATGATTCAGGCGCTGGGCGCCTCGCCCACACCCATGGCCTGGGGTGAGGTGTATCCCGCGCTGCAAGCGGGCGTGGTTGATGGTGCCGAGAACAATGTCACCGCGCTGACCACCGGCCGCCACGGTGAAGTCAGCAAATTCTTCTCACAAACCGAACACCAGATGGTGCCTGACGTGCTGGTGATCTCCAGCGCCAAGTGGGACAGCCTGAAGAAACCGCTGCAAGATGCACTGCGTGCGGCGGCACAGGAATCTTTCGTTTACCAGCGTGGCCTGTGGGCTGAAGCCGAAAAGACCGAGGCGGTTGCCGCCGAAAAAATGGGTGTGAAATTCAGCACACCGGCCAAACAGCCGTTTGTGGACAAGGTCAAGCCGATGCTGGATGAAGAGCGCAAGAACGCCCGTGTGGCAGGTCTGCTTGACCAAATCAACGCCGTCCGCTAAACCGCCTCGGGTGACATCATGCTGAGATTGCTGCGAACCGTGATCGACCGTCTGTTGCAGGCGGGTTTGATTCTTTCCTTCACCGTGCTGGCGCTGTGTGTGATTTGGCAGGTGGTCAGCCGCTATGCGCTGGGTAACCCGTCCATCTTCACGGAGGAAGTGTCACGGTTTGCAGTGATCTGGCTCAGCCTGCTCGGCACGGCTTATGCCTGCGGGCGACTGGAGCACATGGCCTACGACATGCTGGCCGAAAAACTGCAGAGCCAAGCCCTGTTGACCCATATGCGCGTCGTGGCGGCACTGGTGCTGGCTTTCTCGGCTGCGGTGTTTTTGTATGGCGGGCTCAAGCTGGTGCTGCGAGCCTTTGAGGTGGAGCAGTTCTCGGCCACGCTGGAAGTGCCGATGGGCTACGTCTACAGCTGTATTCCAATCGCGGGCGCATGTATCGTTCTTTACCAACTGGCGATTCTTGTCGACCCGGCGAGTTTCAGGCGCGTCAATGAAGTCGACGAGGCGATTGAGCACGTCAAACAGGAGTTGCCCGCATGAACGCACTGATGATTCTGGGCGTGGTGTTCACACTGCTGTTGTTATTTGGTGTGCCGGTGAGTTTTTGCATTGGCATTGCCACCGTGCTGGCGCTGTTTACCGTGACGCCGTCGATTGACACCGCCTTGATTGTGTCCGCCCAGCGGGTGGCCTCCAGTCTGGACAACTTCACGCTGGTGGCGATTCCGCTGTTCATTTTGGCGGGCAGTCTGATGAACACCGGTGGCATTGCCCTGCGGCTGATTGATCTGGCCAAGGTGCTGGTGGGCTGGCTGCCAGGGTCGCTGGCACAGATTTCGGTGGTGGCCAATGTGCTGTTTGGTGCCATTTCTGGCTCAGCCGTGGCCAGTGCGGCCAGTGTGGGTTCAACCATGTCACCGCTGCAACGCAAGGCAGGCTACAACATGCCGATCTGCGCCGCAGCCAATGTGGCGGCATCGCCCTGCGGTCTGCTGATCCCGCCCTCGGGGGCCTTGATCATTTACTCGCTGATTTCCGGCGGCACACCGGTGGATGTGCTCTTTGTCGCCGGGTACATCCCGGGCATCCTGATGGCCTTGTCGATCATGGTCTGGTTGCACATTCTGGCCAGGCGTGGTGACCTGCCCAATGACGTGCACCGCTACACCCGTCAGGAAGCCCTGCTGGCCTTCTGGCGCGCGCTGCCCGCGCTGACGATGGTGCTGATCATCATGGGCGGCATCGTCGGCGGCATCTTCACTGCCACCGAGGCGGCTGGGGCGGCGGCGGCGTACACCCTGGTGCTCAGCCTGTTGTACCGTAGCCTGAGCTGGAAGAAGTTGTTTGATGCCATGCTCAGTGCGGCCGTGGGTACAGCCGTGGTGATGCTGATGGTGGGGGTGTCCATGACCATGTCGTGGCTGCTGGCCAGCACCGGCTCCATCACCGTGCTCAGCAACGCGATCACCAGTTTCTCGGACAACCCGATCGTACTGCTGACGCTTTTCAACGTGTTGCTGCTGTTGCTGGGGACGTTTCTGGACATCACGCCAGGCCTGCTGATTTTTACGCCCATTTTCTTGCCGGTGGCCATGCAGTTGGGCATCTCCCCGGTGCACTTCGGCATCATCATCACCTTCAATCTGTGCATTGGCATTGCCACGCCGCCGGTGGGCAGCACCCTGTTTGTGGCGGCACGTATGGCCAACGTGACCTTGTCTGAGCTCACCAAGCCGCTGATGCCGATGTTTTTCTTCCTGATCGTGGCCTTGTGCATGGTCACCTACATTCCGGCGCTGTCCCTGTGGTTACCTCAAGTGGTCCTGGGCAAGGTCGGTTAACTGGAAACGCCCTATGAGACTCGACCAAATTCCTCTTTTTTCACTCGACCCCGCCTGCAGCGGCAACCATCTGGTGCTGCGCAGCTCCCAGGGCGCCCTGGCCCATGTGTTTGTGCTCGAACACGACATCATCCGTCTGATGGTGTTGCCCGATGCCAAACTGCACTTCCCCCGCACCTGGGCCATTGCGCCCGGTCTGGACGACATTGCGGCCGAGGGCCGTGACCGTTTTGACCTCTCGGGGTTTGCGCTGCCAGACTTTGAGCTGACTCAGGATGCTGACACCCTCACTATCACCACCCGCGAACTGCGCCTGAGCATCCAGCTCAAAGGCCTGTTTTGCCGCTGGGAGGTCAAACGCGGTGGTGTCTGGCAAGCTGCGGCCAACGACCGCCGTACCCAGGCCTACAACTTTGGCTGGTGGGACCAGCGTGTTTACCACTACCTGCAACGCGAACGCGGTGAGATGTACTTCGGCCTGGGTGAGCGTACCGGCCCCGCCAACCGCGCCGGTCAGCGTTACCAGATGTGCAACCTGGACCCGATGGGTTACGACGCCCGCAGCACCGACCCGCTCTACAAACACATCCCGTTTTACTTGACCCACAAGCCGAGCAGCGGTGTGTGTTTTGGCCTGTTCTACGACACCTTGTCCGAGTGTGTGTTCGACATGGGCAAGGAAATGGACAACTACCATGGCCACTACCGCTACTTTGTGGCCGAACATGGTGACCTGGACCTGTACTTCATCGCCGGTGATGGCCCGGCTGCCATCACCCAGCGCTACACCTGGCTGACCGGCCGACCGGTGTTTGCACCGAAATATTCGCTGGGGTATTCGGGCTCGACCATGAGTTACACCGATGCACCCAATGCCCAGGAACGCATGGGTGAATTTCTGGCACGTTGCCAGGAGCACGACATCGCTTGTGAGTCGTTCCATCTGTCCTCGGGTTACACCTCGATTGGTGGTAAACGTTATGTCTTTCACTGGAACCGCGACAAGTTCCCTGACCCGGCCGGGTTTGCCGCCAGTTACCTGGCGAAAGGTGTTCGCCTGTGCGCCAACATCAAACCCGCGCTCTTGCACGACCACCCGCGTTTTGCCGAGGCAGCAAAGGCTGGCTTGCTGATCCAGGACACCGACGGTCAACCCACCGCCGTGCAGTTCTGGGACGACACCGGTGCCTACCTCGACTTCACCAACCCGGCCACCATCAGCTGGTGGAAAGAACGCGTGACCGAGAGCCTGCTGGAGACCGGCATCGCCGCCACCTGGAACGACAACAACGAGTACGAAATCTGGAGCACCCAGGCCCGCATGTTTGGCTTTGGTGAATCACGCCCGGCGGTCGAAGCTAGGTCCTTGCAAACGCTTCTGATGATGCAAGCGTCCCACCAGGCACAACAGGCTTTTGCCCCAGACGAGCGACCCTGGCTGATCTCGCGCTCGGGTGCACCGGGCATGCAGCGCCACGTGCAAACCTGGTCGGGAGACAACTACACCAGCTGGGACACGCTGCGCTTCAACATCCGGATGGGGCTGGGTTTGGCGATGTCGGGGGTGTCCAACACCGGGCACGATATTGGCGGTTTTGCCGGGCCTGCTCCCGGGCCTGAACTGCTGCTGCGGTGGGTTCAGAGCGGCATTTTCCTGCCACGTTTTTCCATCCACTCCTGGAACGACGACGGCACCGTCAATGAGCCTTGGATGTACCCTGAAATCACGGCACGCATTCGTGAGCTGATCGCCTTGCGGGTGCGCCTGACGCCTTACCTGTATCACCTGCTGTGGCGCTCCCACTCGGCCTACGAGTCGATGATCCGCCCGACCTTCCACGACTTCCCGGACGACGCGCAAAGTTGGGAAGAAAACGACGACATGTTGCTGGGCCCGAATTTGCTGGTGACCTCGGTCGTTGAACCGGGTCAGACCCAGCGCCGGGTCTGGCTGCCAACGGGCTGTGACTGGTTTGAGTTCTGGAACGCTCGCCTGCACCGTGGTGGTCAGTGGGTCACGCTGGAGGCCCCGCTTCACAGCAGCGAACCGCCTTTGCTGGCGCGTGCTGGTTGCGCCATCCCGTTGAATGTGGCGCCAGTGCATTTCGGCAGCACGGAAGACGCCCGCGGATTCCAGGTTTTCCCGCTGGCACAAGGTCGACTGGAGGCGGAGTGCTTCGAGGACGATGGGCATAGCCACGCATTTCAACGCGGCAACTATGGGTTCTGGCAACTGGCGCTCGACTGTTCAAGTGAAAGCTTGGCGCTGTCGGTCAGCCGTTGTGGTGGCCGACTGCCGCCGTCAGATGCGCTGACCGTCTTGTTGCCGGCTGCGGATACGCGCGTGTTGCAGGTGTCTGGGGCGGAGATGGTGTCGGACACCCAAACGGGTCACTGGCGCTCTCTTCAGCTGCGTTGCGCTGCCACGCCCTGATGCCGGGTCTGTCTGGTCGTTGAGGTCAGCTTTTTAAAGTGAAAAAGCCCTGCAGGCATCGATCCTGCAGGGCTTTTGGGTTGGTGCGCCCGGTATGAGCGCACGCCGGATGGTTTACATGCCCATGCCGCCCATACCACCCATGCCACCCATGTCGCCGCCGCCCATGCCAGGGCCAGCTGCGTCGTCCTTCGGAGACTCAGCCACCATGCATTCGGTGGTCAGCATCAGGGAAGCCACAGAGGCTGCGTTTTGCAGCGCGGTGCGGGTCACCTTGGTCGGGTCCAGGATACCCATTTCGATCATATCGCCATAGGTGTCGTTGGCAGCGTTGAAGCCGTAGTTGCCCTTGCCAGCCATGACCGCGTTCACCACCACAGAGGCTTCGCCACCGGCGTTGTAAACGATCTCGCGCAGGGGCGCTTCGATGGCTTTCAACACCAAAGCAATGCCGTGGTCCTGGTCAGCGTTGTCACCCTTGATGACGCCAGCAGCTTGCTTGGCGCGCAGCAGAGCCACGCCGCCACCAGCCACAATGCCTTCTTCCACCGCAGCGCGGGTTGCGTGCAGGGCGTCTTCGACGCGGGCTTTCTTTTCCTTCATTTCGACTTCGGTGGCAGCGCCGACCTTGATCACGGCCACACCACCGGCCAGCTTGGCCACGCGTTCTTGCAGTTTTTCGCGGTCGTAGTCGCTGGTGGCTTCTTCGATTTGCACGCGCACTTGCTTGACGCGGGCTTCGATGTCAGCAGCGGGGCCAGCACCGTCGATGATGATGGTGTTTTCCTTGCCCACTTCGATGCGCTTGGCGGAACCCAGGTCAGCCAAAGTCACTTTTTCCAGTGTCAGGCCCACTTCTTCAGCAATCACCTTGCCACCAGTCAGGATGGCGATGTCTTCCAACATGGCCTTGCGACGGTCGCCAAAGCCAGGGGCCTTGACAGCCACAACCTTCAAAATGCCACGGATGGTGTTCACCACCAAAGTGGCCAGGGCTTCGCCTTCGACGTCTTCGGCAATGATCAACAGCGGACGGCCAGCCTTGGCGACTTGCTCCAGCGTGGGCAGCAGGTCACGGATGTTGCTGATCTTCTTGTCGAACAGCAGCACAAACGGGTTGTCCAGCAGGGCGGCTTGTTTTTCGGGGTTGTTGATGAAGTAGGGCGACAGGTAACCGCGGTCAAACTGCATGCCTTCAACGACGTCCAGTTCGTTTTGCAGAGATTTGCCGTCTTCCACGGTGATCACGCCTTCCTTGCCAACCTTGTCCATCGCGTTGGCGATGATTTCGCCAATGGAGGCGTCAGAGTTGGCAGAAATCGAACCGACTTGGGCGATTTCCTTGGAAGTGGTGGTGGGCTTGGAAGCCTTCTTCAGCTCTTCGATCAGGGCGGTCACAGCCTTGTCGATACCGCGCTTCAGGTCCATCGGGTTCATGCCGGCGGCCACATATTTCATGCCTTCGCGCACAATGGCTTGGGCCAACACGGTGGCGGTGGTGGTGCCGTCGCCAGCGTTGTCAGAGGTCTTGGAAGCGACTTCCTTGACCATCTGCGCGCCCATGTTTTGCAGCTTGTCTTTGAGCTCGATTTCCTTGGCCACGGACACACCGTCCTTGGTCACGGTGGGGGCGCCGAACGAGCGCTCCAGCACCACATTGCGGCCCTTGGGGCCCAGGGTGACCTTGACCGCGTTGGCCAAAATGTTCACGCCTTCAACCATACGAGCGCGGGCTTCGCCGCCGAAAATAACGTCTTTTGCTGCCATGTTATGACTCCAGAAAATGAAAAATTTGAGATTTGTTGCGGGGTAGGAAAGCGTAGCGAGCAGGTGTCAGGCTAGGCGCACGGAGCGCAGCAACCGGAACGTACTTCTGTACGTGAGGATTGCGAGCACCGCGCAACGACGCATGGCGCCTGCGCAGTAGCTTTACTTCTCGACAACGGCGAAGAGGTCGTCTTCCTTCATCACCAGCAATTCGTCGCCGTCGACCTTGACGGTCTGGCCGCTGTACTTGCCGAACAAAACGCGGTCGCCGACCTTCACGGTCAGGGCCTTGGTTTCGCCCTTGTCGTTGGTCTTGCCGGGGCCCACAGCCAACACTTCACCTTGATCCGGCTTTTCAGCAGCACTGTCAGGGATCACGATGCCGGAAGCGGTGCGGGTTTCGTTCTCAACACGCTTGACGATCACGCGGTCTGCCAAAGGGCGCAGTTTCATAAATATCTCCTAAGTTTCGAAACAGGGGTTAAAACCAAAACGCCAACTGGTGAGGTTGGCCGTTGTTGTCTTGAAGCGATGGAGTGACAGTGTTTGTTAGCACTCATCTCTATCGAGTGCTAATGATAAGGGCGTTTGGCGGCATTTCAAGAGCCAGACCGGACAATTCCCTTATCTTCTGTGGCGGGACATGCAGATCACCGCACGCCCTGGCGGGGGCCGGATCAGGCCAGGGCGCGGGCGGGGCGTGTGACCTGATGGCTTTTGTGACGCTGGGTGTAGCGGTCCAGGCCCAGGCCTTCGGTGCTGATCTCCGGGCACTGGCCCAGAACCAGGTCGGCCACCAGTTTGCCCGAGCCGCAGGCCATGGTCCAGCCCAGGGTGCCGTGGCCGGTGTTGAGGAATAGGTTGGTATAACGGGTGCCGCCAATCACCGGCGTGCTGTCGGGGGTCATGGGGCGCAGCCCGGTCCAGAAGGTGGCGTTGGCCACATCGCCGCCCGGGAACAGGTCGTTGACGACCAGCTCCAGGGTGGCGCGGCGGCGCGGATCCAGACGCAGATCAAAGCCGCCCAGCTCGGCCATGCCGCCCACGCGGATGCGGTCGTCAAAACGTGTGACCGCAATTTTGTAGGTTTCATCCAGCACCGTGGACTGTGGCGCAAAGGCCGGGTCCACCAGCGGCACGGTCAACGAATACCCCTTGACCGGGTACACCGGCAAATCCAGCCCCAGCGGTTGCAGGAAACCACGCGAATAACTGCCAAAGGCCAGCACAAATTTGTCAGCGGTCAGCACCTCACCGTTGACCCGAACGCCCGTGATGCGCCCGCCCTCGGTGACCAGACCTTCCACGGCCTGGTTGAAGCGGAAATCCACACCCATAGCCTGGGTCTGCTCGGCCAGCGCTGTGGTGAAGCGGTAGCAATCGCCGGTTTCGTCCATGGGCAAGCGCAGGCCACCGGCCAGGCGATCACGGGCCTGGGCCAGGCTGGGCTCGACACTGGCCAATTGCTCGGCGGTGAGCAATTCGTAAGGCACGCCACTGTCCCGTAACACGGTGATGTCGCGCTGCACCGCATCCACCTGCGCTTGGCTGCGAAACAGCTGCAGGGTGCCGCCGGTGCGTTGTTCATATTGCAAACCCAAGTCAGCGCGCAGTTGCTGCAGACACAGGCGGCTGTATTCGGACACGCGCACCATGCGCTCCTTGTTGATGGCGTAGCGCTCGGCCGTGCAGTTGCGCAGCATCTGGGCCATCCATTGCCACTGGAACAGGCTGCCGTCAGGCCGGATGGCCAGGGGCGCATGTTTCTGGAACATCCATTTCATCGCCTTGAACGGGATGCCGGGCGCCGCCCAGGGGGTGGAATACCCCGGCGAGACCTGACCGGCGTTGGCATGGCTGGCTTCCAGTGCCACACCGGGCTGGCGGTCCAGCACGGTGACCTGGGCGCCCGACTGGGCGAGGTAATGGGCTGTGCTGGTGCCGATCACGCCACCACCGAGAACAATAACTTTCATGGTCAGATGCCTAATGAGTGAGGAATTCGCAAAATATAGGGGCATCAGATCAGTGAAATCACCTGAAATCGTGGATCATTTCAGTCAGATTTGCTGTTGTTGATTTCAAAAACCGAGGTGAGGAGTGAAATGGCTGAACTGGACCGCTTGGACAAGAAAATTCTGGACATCCTGCAGCGTGACGGGCGCATCTCGATGACCGATTTGGCGCACGCCATCGGCCTGTCCACCTCGCCGTGTTCCGAACGCGTCAAACGCATGGAGCGCGAAGGTGTCATCACCGGCTACCACGCGCGGGTGTCGCCCAAGGCCCTGGGCAAGACCTTGCTGGTGTTTGTGGAGATCACGCTGGCGGCCAAATCCGCCGAGGTGTTTGACAAGGTGCGCGCCGAGTTGCTGCATGTACCCGACGTGCAGGAGTGCCATCTGGTGTCCGGCAACTTTGACTACCTGGTCAAGGCCCGGCTCGGTGGCATGGACGAATACCGCAGCCTGCTGGGCGACATTCTCAAAAAGCTGCCGGTGGCGGCGCAGTCCCACAGTTATGTGGTGATGGAGGATGTGAAGGAAAGCCTGGTGATACGGACCGATCGGTAGGCCGTCAGCCTGGCGCCATGCAACCGGGTCAAGACCGGTTGTTCCGTGCCGGTGGATGCGCACTGATTCCATCTCCATCCGACACGTTGTTGCAACGCCATGCCGTACGTCTTTACCGTCTGCGGCCTCGCGCCTCGTGTCGTATCGATCTGGAAATGGAATGACCCCGCGAGTTGGCTCACACCCCCGGCCCATATACTTATTTCAAGTGATGAAAGTTGGAGCACCAGCAAGCCAAATGGGCACACAACGCCGAACAAAAAACCAGCCGCCACAGCCTGATGTTGATCCGACGGGTGAAGCACCCGGTGGGCGGTGTCTCAGTGATGAGCGCTTGCTGGTTGCCGGCAAGGCGCTCCAATTTGGCATCTGGGACTGGAACCTGGCCACCGGTGAGCTCACCTGGACGGCGGAACTGGAAGCCATCTATGGCCTGAAACCGGGCACCTTCGGCAGAACCTACAGCGACTTTTCAAAGCGGGTGCACCCGCAGGACCTGGGCCAGGTTGAACGCCTCCGCGACGACGCCCTGGCGGCTGGCCGCCCCTTCCACGTCGAGTTCCGCATCACCCGGCCCGATGGTCAGATTCGCTGGGTCCGCTCAGCGGGTGATGCCCTGCGGGATGCTGCAGGGCGGGTGACGCGGGTGATTGGCACCAACATCGACATCACCGAGCAAAAGCGCCTGCAGTTGGCCCTGTCAACCAACGAAGCGCGCTTGCAGACGGCGCTCAAGCTCACCGACCTGGTGATCTGGCACCAGGACGCCAGATTGCGCTACACCTGGGTGGCCAACCCGGCCCTGGGCATGACGGCGGAACTGGTGGTGGGCCGACGCGACGAGGACCTGTTTGAGAAGGAAGATGCGCGCCAGCTGAGTCTGATCAAGCGGCGCGTCTTGCGATCCGGGCGGGGTGAGCGGCAGGAGGTCTGGGCCACCAACCGGGGCGAAACCGGCTGCTTTGACTTGATTGTTGAACCCGAGCGCGCTGCCGATGGCCGGATCACCGGCTTGATCTGCGCTGCGGCCGTCATCACGCCGCGCAAGCGTGCCGAGGAACACCTGCAGCTGCAGGCGGACATTCTCCATAACCTCCAGGAGGGGGTGAACATTGTGGACGGCCACGGCATCTTGCACTACACCAACCCCAAGTTTGACGCGATGTTTGGTTACGCGGCGGGTGAACTGGTCGGGCAGTCGGTGGCCATCCTCAATGCCCCGGGCACCTCGGACCCTGTTGAGACCGCGCAAGCCATCCTGCGCATCCTGGCACTCGATGGCCACTGGTCCGGCGACCTGCAGAGCCGCCGCAAAGACGGCAGTGTGTTCTGGTCCAACGCCAACATCGTCGCCACCCAACATCCCAAATTTGGCAAGGCCTGGATTTCGCTGCAGTCGGACATCACCGTGCTGCGCCAGGCACGGCTGGAGCGCGACATGGCCTACCGCGCCATCGGTCAGCTGGCTGACCACGTGCAAGACAAGATGGAAGAGCAGCGCCGCGAGATCTCGCGCGAGGTGCACGACCAGATCGGCGCGGCGCTGACCGGCATCCGTATGCAGCTGGTGGCGCTGTCACAAGCACCGGCGCCCGCCAACGTTGCGCCGGTGCTGGCTGACATTGACAAGGTCTTGGCCACGACGCGGGTGCTGTGTTCGGACCTGCGCCCGCCCATCCTGGACGACCTGGGTCTGGCGGAAACCCTGCGCTGGTATGTGCGCGACTGGGCCAAAAAGTCAGGCATCCGAGCCAGCACCCGCATTGCCGCGCTGGGCATGGAGCCCGCCGACCCGCTGCGTATCGACATCTTCCGGATCCTGCAAGAACTGCTCACCAACGTCACACGCCATGCGGGCGCCCGGCGCGTCAACATCAGCCTGAGCCATGCCGCAGGCCAGATTCGTTTGCACGTCAGTGACGACGGCCACGGTTTCCAGCCCGGCCAGACCGGCGGTTTTGGGCTGCTGGGTATACGTGAGCGGTTGCGCCGTCATGGCGGGGAACTGCGCATCCAGTCCACCCCGGTCGGTACCCGCGTCACGGTGTCTGCCCCCGAGATCGGGCCATGAAAGAAGCCCGGCTGATCATTGCCGACGACCACCAGGTGGTGCGCCAGGGGTTGCGCAACATCTTTGAGCGGGCCTCTGGCTTCACGGTGGTGGCTGAAGCGGCAGACGGTGCCGAGGCCGAGCGCCTGGCGCGTGAATTGCCGGCCGATCTGCTGATCCTGGACATCGCGCTGCCTATCAAGCGCGGCATGCAGGTGCTTGAATCCTTGCGCGCCTCTGGCAACACGCTCCCGGTGCTGCTGTTTTCAATGTATTCCGCGGCCCAGTACGCGGGTTACGCGCGCAAGCACGGTGCCCAGGGCTTTGTCGGCAAGGATGTGGCCGAGGCCGAGCTGTTGCAGACGATCCGCGCCATCCTCGACGGCGGCACCCGGTTCCCGCGGCCGCAGCACAACGCCGCTGACCGCGCCAACCCCTTTGCGGAGTTGTCCGCCCGCGAAGAAGAGGTGATGCGTGGTCTGCTGTGTGGTGAAGCGCTGGCCGACATGGCGGTGCGCCTTGGCATCGGCGCCAAAAGCATCACCACCTACCGGCGCCGCCTGCTGGACAAACTGGGCGTCAACAGCAACGCTGAACTCGCGGCACTGTACGCCCGGCAAAACCAGCCGTGAGCCGCGTTCTTGTCGGCAATCACTGACAGACAAGGCCCCATTTATCCCGGATGATCCGACGATGTCGGGGGGCGGCCTGGGTGGTCTTGCCGGTCGTGGTTCAAGGACCCACCGCCCCTGTTGAAGCCAGATTGGCAGGTGTGGCAACTCAGTCAGGGACCAGAAATTGCAAAGCAAACCAGGTAGGTGGAAAGACCCGCGGTCATGGCTGGCCTTCCATTCCTTGCGATACCAGCTGGTGGTCGCCGTGGTGGTTTTGTTTGGCGGCCTGCTCATGGCTGTCACAACGCTGGCTGTGCAACGGCTTGAAGCGGGTTTTCTGGCCGAGGTGCGCAAGCAGCAACAAAGCAACGTCCACACCGTGGCGCTGTGGATTCAGAGTGAGGCCCACGAACGCTACCGCGCCCTGGACGCCCTGGCCAAAGGGTTGGCCGTTGACGCCTGGGCCGATGCCGCCCAGGTGCAAGCCTATCTGGACGACAAACCGCTGGCGCTGAGCATCTTCAGCCGCGACGTTTACGTCATTTCCCCGCAAGGTCTCCGCATGGCCGAAGTGCCCCGGCGCAACGGCATCGGGATGGATTACAGCCATTCTCCCTACGTGCAGCGTGTCCTGCAGACCAAGGTGCCCATGGTGATGCCGCTGATCGGGCGCTTGTCCGGGCAGCCCAACCTGATTTTTGCCGTGCCCTTGCTGGATGCCACTGGCAACGTGCGGGCCATCGTTTGCGGCTCGGAGTCACTGGCCCCGGGCAGCCATTTCTATCTCTCCAATTTCATCAGGAACGGCGAGGGCGGTGGCTACCATGTTTTTGACTTTCCGCACAACATTTATGTGGCCAGCACCGATGCCGAGCGCGTTCTCAAACCGCTGCCCCAACCCGGCCTGAACCCGCTGTTTGACCGGCGCAAGAGCGAGGGTTACCTGGCCTTTGACCGGACCATTGATTCCCGGGGGCTGGACATCTTTTCCGTGGCCGAGTATTTGCCGGAATTTGGCTGGACCGTGCTGGCCTACATTCCCGCGCACGAGGTGCTGCGACCCGTGCAGATGCTGACCCTGACTTTCTGGTTGGGTGCGGCGGGCGGGTTGCTGCTGCTGGGCGGTTTGATTTGGTGGCTGATGACCCGCAAGCTGGCGCCGCTGGAGGCGGCCTCCAGGATGATGGCGGGTTACCAGGCCGGTGATGCGATTCCGCATTTGCCCGAAACCGGCAGCCAGGAAGTCCATGGCCTGATGCGGCATTTCAACCAGCTCCACCAGTTGGTGCAGTCCCAATACGAAGCCCTGCGCGCCGAGCGCGACGAGCTGGACCACAAGGTGATTGAGCGCACCCGTGCGCTGGTGGCGCAGTCCAACGAACTCGAAGACCTGTACCAGAACGCGCCCTGTGGCTACCACTCGCTGGACCAGAACGGCGTTGTCTGGCGCATCAACAACACCGAACTGCGCTGGCTGGGGTACGCGCGTGAGGAGGTGATTGGCAGGCCCATCACCGATTTTTTGACGCCTGAAACCGTCCAGCTGTTCAAGGCCAACTACCCGGAGTTTCTGGCCAAGGGCTACATCAACGATTTGCAGTTTGAATTTGTGCGCAAGGACGGCTCCCGCATCCGTGGCTTGGTCGCGGCCACGGCAGACTTCGATGCCGAGGGGCGGTTTCTCTTTTCGCGCTCGATCGTCCAGGACTATTCAACGCTGTACGCCCAGCAGCAGAATCTGCAGCACATCCTGTCGCGCGCGCCGATCGGGGCGCACATCGTGTCACTCCAGGACGGTGCCACCCTGTTCATGAACCAGCGTTTTTGCGAGATGCTGGGGATCGATGCCAGCGCTCTGCAAGACACCCACCTGGATGTGGCCGGCTTCCATGCCGACCCCGATGAGCTGGAAGACATCAGCCGCCAGGTGCTGGCCGGGAAGGTGGTGAGCAACCGGCTGATCGAACTGCGCCACCCCACCCAACCCGGCAAGTTGCCCGGGTGGGCATTGGGCACCTTCATGCGCATCACCTACCAGGGGCAAGATGCCAAACTGGCCTGGTTTTACGATATCTCCGAGCTGCGTTTTGCCCAGGCCAACCTGACCGAAGCGCAGCGGATCGGTCACATGGGCAGCTGGCGGCTGGACCTCACCACCAACGCGGTCACCTGGTCCGACGAGTTGTACCGCATGTTTGGCGCCGACCCCGCCAAACCACCGCCAGGCTTCCTGGACCAGACCAGCATCTTTGAGCCCGAAAGCTGGGACCGGCTGATGAGCGCGGTGAGCCACACGGTGGAGAGTGGCGTGCCGTATGAAATTGAGCTGCAGACCCGCCGCGGCGATGGCGAGAAGGGCTGGATTCTGGCGCGTGGTGAGCGGGTGTGTGGCCCCACGGGGGAGCCGGTCATCATGCAGGGCATTGTGGTGGACATCACCTTGCGCAAGGAAACCGAGCTGTTGTTTGAGCAGGCCAGGCGCACCGCCGAGGCGGCCACGCTGGCAAAAAGCATGTTTCTCGCCAACATGAGCCATGAGATCCGCACGCCGATGAACGCCATCCTGGGTTTTGCCCACCTGCTCAAGCGCTCCCGGCTCGACCCGGAACAACGCGGCTTTCTGGACAAACTCGGTGCCGCCGGTGAGCACCTGATGACCATCATCAACGACATCCTCGACTTTTCCAAAATCGAGGCTGGCAAGCTGACCCTGGAGCACATCGACTTTCCGCTGAACGCCATCCTGGGCGGGGTGCAATCGCTGATCGGAGAGCAGGCCAGTGCCAAGGGACTGACCGTTGAGCTGGATACCGACGACGTGCCCATGTGGCTGCGCGGCGACCCGACCCGCTTGCGCCAAGCTTTGCTCAATTACGCCAGCAACGCGATCAAATTCACCGAACAAGGCAAGGTGGCCTTGCGTGCCTGCTTGCTGAAAGACGAGGGCCAGCGGCTGTTGGTGCGGTTCGAGGTGGAAGACACCGGGGTTGGCATAGCGCCGGAGCGGCTGGGCAGCCTGTTCACGGCTTTTGAGCAGGTGGATGTCAGCACCACACGCCGCTACGGTGGCACCGGCCTGGGGCTGGTGATCACGCACCGGCTGGCTGGCCTGATGGGGGGCGAGGTGGGGGTGGACAGTGTGGTGGGCAGGGGCAGCCGATTCTGGTTCACCGCCTGGCTGGAGCGCGGGCAGCCGATGCAGCCGGACCGGCCGGGCGGCCTCCATGAGGCCGAGGCCGACATCCAACGTCGCCATGCCGGCAAGTCCATCCTGCTGGTGGAAGACGACATCTTCAACCAGGAGGTCGCCCAGATCCTGCTGTCCAAAACGGGGCTGCGCATGACGATCGCCAACAACGGCCGCGAGGCGGTGGCGCTGGCGTGTGAGGAGGACTTTGCGGTGATCCTGATGGACATGCAGATGCCCGAGATGGACGGCCTGCAAGCCAGCCAGTACATCCGACGGCTGAAGGGGCATCGGTTAACGCCTATTCTGGCCATGACGGCCAACGCCTTTGAAGAGGACCGGCAGCGTTGCATCACGGCCGGGATGGTTGACTTCATCCACAAGCCAATTCATCCTGATACCCTGTTCTCGACGCTGCTGAAATGGCTGTCGGTCAAGGAATGAATCAAGGGAAACAAGCATGAACAGTGTGCTGGTAGTTGAAGACGAATGGATCAGCCAGGAACTGGCCCAGCGTGCGCTGCAACGCCTGGGCTTTGCCCGCATCGCCGTTCGCCAGGGGGTAGCGCGGCGGGTGGTGTATGTCTGTTTTTGAGCTTTCTTTCTTAAAAAGGCGCGGCACCAGCGGGGTCTGTGGCTTGGTATTGCCTTGGCTGATTGCCCGGCGTGTGTTTTTGGCGGCGCTGCTGCTGGTGGGCCTGTGGCTGGGTTGGGCGCCTAGCGCCTGGGCTGCCAGTGCGCCTTCGGCGTCCCTGATTGATGCGGGCGGCACAAAAAAATCGATCCATGTGGTGAGCGACGAGAACTTTCCACCGTATTTGTTCCGCAATTCTGAAGGCCAGGTGGAAGGTTACACCGCCGACCTGTGGCGACTGTTTGAGCGCAAAACCGGCATCCAGGTCACCCTGACCGCCACCGACTGGGCCAACGCCCAAGCCATGGTGCAAGCGCAAAAGGCCGATGTGATCGACCTGATTTACCGCACACCCTCACGGGAGGCGGTTTATGACTTCTCGGCGCCTTATGCCGATTCCCCTTCGGCCATCTTCAGCCACGCCTCCATCGGGGGGATTTCCGGGGTGCAGATGTTGAAAGGTTTCCGGATTGGTGTGCAGGCCGGTGACGCGTGCATCGACAAGCTCCATGAGGAGGGCATCACCGACCTGGTGACCTACCCCAACTACACCGCCATGATCGGCGCCGCCACCCGCCAGGAAATCAAGATGTTCTGCATGGACGAATTTCCGGCCAACTATTACCTGTACCAACTGGGGGCACAGCAGAACTTTCTGAAATCTTTTGTGCTGTACAGCGGCCAATTCCACCGTGCCGTGCTCAAGGGCCATGCGGCGGTTTTGAACCAGGTGGAAGCCGGTATGGCGACCCTGGACCCGGCGGAGCTGGAGCAGCTCAGGGAAAAGTGGCTCGGCTCCAAGGTGCAGTTCTTTCCCTATGGCAAGTACCTGGCCTGGGGGGCCTTGCTGGTGGTGTTGACCGGCTTCGTGCTGGGGGTGTGGAACCTGTCATTGCGCCGCCAGGTGGCGGCCAGAACCGAGGCGCTGAAGCAGGCGCTTGACGCGCTGAAAACCGCCCACGATGCCGCCCAGGACAGCAACGAACAACTCACCGCCACGCTGGAAGCCATTCCCGATGCGCTGTTCAAGATGGATGCTGAAGGGCGGTTCCTGGACGTGTTTGCCATCAAAGCCGACAAGCTGTATGCGCCCAGGAGTGAACTCGTCGGGAAACGCATCAGCGAGGTTTTGCCGTCTGAGGCGGCGCAGACCATTTTTGACTCGATCCGCGCGGCAGCCCAATCGGGCAGCGATTACGGGCGCGTGGTCCAACTCAAGGTGGCTGGCCAGGACGCCTGGTTCCAGCTGTCGACCACCACCAAGAGCCAGAAAGGCGCGTCATCACCCCAATTTCTGGTGTTGTCGCATGACATCACGCAGCGCCAGCTGGCCGAGCAACAACTCAAGACCAGCGAACTGCGCATGCGCACCCTGATCCAGGCGATTCCCGACCTGGTGTGGCTCAAAGACACCGAAGGTGTCTATCTGGCCTGCAACTCCCGGTTTGAAGAGTTTTTTGGCCAACCGGAACAAGCCATTGTGGGTAAAACGGATTTCGACTTTGTTGACAAGGCGCTGGCAGAGTCTTTCCGCAAACATGACTTGCTGGCGATGGCGCTGGATGGCCCGAGCGTCAACGAAGAGTGGATCACCTTTGCGTCAGATGGCCACCGGGAGTTGCTGGAAACCACCAAAACGCCGGTTCGCAATGAACTGGGGCAGGTGATGGGGGTGCTGGGCATCAGCCATGACATCACCCAACGCCGGGAGCTGCTCGACAGCCTGACCGCGGCCAAGGAGCATCTGAACCAGCTCAACCTGGAGCTGGAGTCCAAGGTGGCCGCGCGCACGCAGGAGGTGCATGACCTCTACGACCAGGCGCCGTGTGGTTACCACTCGCTGTCGCCCGAGGGGGTCATCCTGCGGGTGAACCAGACCGAGCTGACCATGTTGGGCTACACCGAAGACGAATTCGTCGGCCGCCGGATGGTGGACTTCCTGGCGCCCGACAGCGTGTTGAAGTTCAAGGACATTTACGCCCGCTTCCTGGAAACCGGGTCACTGCGCAATATCGAATACAACGCCGTCTGCAAGGATGGCTCGATTCGCCCGGTGCTGATCGATGCCAACCTGGTCCGGGGGCCTGCCGGTGAACCCCTGCTGACCCGCAGCACGATGGTGGACAACTCCCAGCGCAAGGCGCAGGCGCAGCAGATCAAGACCCTCAACAACCTGCTGCAAGAGGTGGTGGAGTCCTTGCCCTACGGGGTGGTGGTGTTTGACGAAACCGGCCTGGTCAGGCTCAAAAACCGCCGCGTGACCCAGCTGCTGGACTACCCTGCTGACTTCTTTGACCGCCCGCAGACCAGCTTTGGCGACATGTTGCACTTCAACTGGGCGCGTGGGGACTATGAAGACCGGCCTTTTGAAGACGTCCAGGCGTACTTTGTGGAGGCAATGGCCTCGCGCCAGACCATCCAGTTTGAGCGCAAGCAGGCCCACGATGTGTTTCTGGAAGTCTGCGCAGACCCCTTGTCCAACGGCTGGACGCTGCTGACCTACACCGATGTCTCGGCCCACAAGCTGGCCGAACAAACCCTGGAACGTGCCAGGCAGACCGCCGAGGCGGCCACCGTGGCCAAAAGTGCCTTCATTGCCAATGTGAGCCATGAGCTGCGCACACCCATGAACGCCATCATGGGGCTGTCGTACCTGCTGGAAAAATCGCACCTGCCCGGTGACGCCAACGAGGTGGTGGCCAAAATCCGCGCTGCCAGCAACACCTTGATGGCCATGTTGAACGAGGTGCTGGATTTTTCCAAGATCGAATCCGGCAAGCTGATCCTGCAGGCGTCCCCGTTCAGGCTGGGGGACATCCTGGACAACCTGGCCGGCATCATGTCCACCAACGCGCACGACAAAGACCTGGAGCTGGTCATTGCGCTACCCCCCGTGGGCACCAGCGAGCTGGTGGGTGACTCGCTGCGGCTGGAGCAGGTGCTGATCAACCTGACCGGCAACGCCATCAAGTTCACGGCGCAGGGGCATGTGGCGCTGACCATCAGCACCGTGCGCGAAGCCGGGGACGAGATCACGCTGCGTTTTGCGGTGATCGACTCCGGCATCGGCATCGCCCCGGATCAGCAGCAGCAAATTTTTGCCGAGTTTTCGCAGGCGGACGGGTCCACCAGCCGCCAATACGGCGGAACCGGCCTGGGGCTGACCATCTGCCGTCGGCTGGTCGAGGCCATGGGCGGTGAACTCCATGTGGCCAGTGTGCTCGGCAGCGGCAGCGAGTTCTGGTTTGTGCTGACCTTCAAACGCATTCAGGCACCCGTGCTGGACACGCCGGAAAAGACGGCCCTGTCGGTGGTGATTGCCGACGACAACCGCATGGCGCGTGAAGCGCTGGGCACCATGGCCGATGGCTTGGGCTGGCAGGTGACCACGCTGGGCTCTGGACTTGAGGTGTTGGCCCACCTCAAGTCCAGAGCACAACCGACTCACGCCGACGAAGTGTTGCTGCTGGATTTCAAGATGCCGGGTTTGGATGGGCTGCAGACCGCACACGCCGCGCGTGGTGCCCAGCCGGGGGCTTTTGACCCGGTGGTCATCCTGGTCACGGCCTACGCCAACGAAGAACTGGCCAGCCACCCGCATGCCCATCTGGCCGATGCGGTGTTGCTCAAACCAGTGACCCCGTCGGCCCTGTACAACGCGGTCACCAAAGCACTGCACCTGCGCCGCGGCGGGCAAGTCCAGGCACCGGCTGCAGGTCAGGCGCGGCTGGCTGGTTTGCGCCTGCTGGTGGTGGACGACAGTGACATCAACCGCGAGGTGGCGCAGCGCATTTTTGCCAGCGAAGGTGCCGAAGTCACCCTGGCCAACGATGGGCAGGAAGCGGTGGACTGGCTGCGGGACCATGGGGATGCCGTTGACCTGGTGTTGATGGATGTGCAAATGCCGGTGCTGAACGGTTATGAAGCCACGCGGCAAATCCGCCAGTTACCCCATTTGGCTGAACTGCCCATCGTCGCCTTGACCGCCGGGGCTTTTCTGGACCAGCAGGCGCAGGCCAGTCAGGCGGGCATGACGTGTTTTATCTCCAAACCCTTTGATGTGGACGCCGCCGTGGCACTGATGCTCAAACTCACCCACCATGTCCCGGAGCCTGCCGCGCCCCAGCCAGAGAAGGCCCAGACGCCGACCGACCTTGACCGTGGCGACTTGCCGGGTTTGTCGCTGAGCCAGGGGCTGGCCATCTGGCGTGACGAGGCGGCTTACAAACAATTTTTGCGGCTGTTTGTGACCCGGTATGGTGATGTGGTGGCCGACTTGCGGCGCCTGGAGCCACCCGCAGCGCAAGCGCTGGCGCACAAGCTCAAAGGGGCAGCGGCGTCATTGGCGCTGGCGGATGTGGCCGCGTCTGCGGCAGCGCTGGAAGCCAGCCTGCGTGCCCAGGCCGACCCCGGTGAGGCCATGGCCCAACTGCAGGGGGCGATGGACACGGCCTTCACAAGCATCCGTCTGTTTGCCACCGAACCGGTACCGCCTGCCTCGGAAGACATTCCGTCCGGGCAAGCCGGTGCGGTGGGTGATCTGCTGGCACAACTGTTGGTCTCCTGGGGTAGTGACAGCGCCCAGGAGGTTCGGCAAGCCCTGGCCAATTTGCTGCCCGTGTTGCCCGCCGCCCGATTGACCGCGGTTCAGGCGGCTTTGGATGGTTATGATTTCAGGGCGGGTGAAGCGGCCACGCGGGCGCTGCAAGCGGCGTTGAATTTGAGCAAGGGAGCGCACGGATGATGTCCAACACCATACTGATCGTGGATGACGAGCCCATCAACCTGGCGGTGATGGAGGTCGCCTTGAAGGACGACTACCGGCTGGTGTTTGCCCGCAACGGCCTGGACGCCATGGTCGCGGCTCTGAAACACCTGCCCTCACTGATCCTGCTGGACATTCAGATGCCTGACATGAATGGCTACGCCGTCTGCCACCAACTCAAGGCCGATCCACGCACCGAGGGAATTCCAGTGATCTTCATCTCCGGTCTGGCCGATGCCGGGCACGAAGAAGAGGGTTTTGCCTGCGGCGCGGTGGACTACATCCACAAACCCATTTCCCGGGCCATCTTGCGGGCCCGGGTGCAAACCCATCTGTCTTTGGTGCGCGCCAGCCGGCTGGACCGAAGTTACCGGGAAGCCATCCACATGCTGGGGGAGGCCGGGCACTTCAACGACAACGATACCGGCGTCCACATCTGGCGCATGGCCGCATATGCGGGGCTGATTGCCAGCGCCTACGGTCTGGAAAAAGAACAATGTGAACTGATCGAGCTGGCCGCGCCGATGCACGACACCGGCAAGATCGGCATCCCCCATGCCATCCTCAAGAAGCCCGGCAAGCTCGATGCCGACGAGTGGGAGCAGATGAAAACCCATTCCAGAATCGGGTACGACATCTTGTCCAAAAGTGATGCGCCGATCTTCCAGATGGCGGCCACGATTGCCCTGCACCACCACGAACGCTGGGACGGCTCAGGTTACCCGGACCAACTGGCGGGCCTGGACATCCCGGTGGCGGCCCGCGTGGTGGCCTTGGCCGATGTGTTTGATGCCTTGTCGATGAGCCGCCCCTACAAACCCGCCTGGCCCAAGGCGAAGGTGATTGCCACCATCCGCGCCAGCGCGGGCAGCCATTTTGAGCCCGCCATGGTGCAAGCCTTTGACGCCGTGCTGGACAAGATGTGCCAAACCAAGGCCGACTGGGACTTCAAGGAGCAGCAGGCAGCATAGTGACCCATTGGGCACCACGCTGGTTGCATCCAACGGCACCGATCACAACGCGCTCATCGCCCCTTTGATGCCAACCGCCTGGATGCGCGCGAGCGAGGCGGCTGTCTGCTCGGCCAGGCCGGGCACCCGCGTCAGGTCTTCGCCCCACAGGCGTGTGTCGGCCAGCAAGGTGGACGCCACCTGGGCCATGTCGGTGGCGCCTTGCCAGGCGGCGGACATGATCGCCAGGATGTCGGCGTTGTCCTTGATCGGGTAGGTCTGCCCCTGGCGCTGGCCCACATACTCGCCGTTGGCCGTGCGCTCGCACTGGTAGAACTTGAGCAGCGCCGCCAGTGAAAACGACAGCCCGGCGGGTGCCTGGCCATGCTGGGCGGCGTAATCCTTGACGGTGGGCAACACCCGCACCTGCCATTTGGAGACGGAATTGAGCGCGATCGAGCTCAGTTCGTGGCGGATGTGCGGGTTGGCAAAACGCTCCATGATGGTCTCGGCATAGGCGCGGCGCTCGGCGTCGGGCAGCGGCACAAACGGCACGATCTCGGTGAACATGACTTGGTTCAGATACTTGGAGACCACCGGGTCTTCGGTCATCTCGCGCACGGTATCGAGCCCGGCGCAGTAGGAGGCCAATGAACTGGCGGTGTGTGCGCCGTTGAGGATGCGCACTTTGCGGGTGCGGTAGGGCTGCAGGTCGTTGGTCCACACCACATCCAGCCCGGCCTTGTGCAGCGGGAGTTCGTCGGCCAGGGCGGCCGGGCCTTCGATCACCCACAGCAGGAACGGCTCGGCCGCCACCATCAGCGGGTCTTGGTAGCCCAACTCGGCAAACAAGGCTTGCGCCTCAGCGGCTGGAAAACCGGGCACGATGCGGTCCACCAGCGTGTTGCAGAACACGTTGTGGGCTTCCACCCAGGCGACAAATTCGGCAGGCAGCTGCCAGGCCTGGGCGAACTGCAACACAAACTTTTTGAGCTTGGTGCCGTTGGCCTCGATCAGCTCGGCGGGCAGAAACACCAGGCCCGATGCGGCGGAGCCACCAAACGCGTGGAAGCGTGCCAGCAGCAGGGCGGTGACCTTGGCCGGGAAGTTGGCCGGGCATTGGCCCTGGACCAGCGCTTCTTCCACATAGGCGATACCCGCCTCGGTGGTGTTGGAGACCACAAAACGCAGCGCCGGGTCTTGCATCGTGGCCAGCATGGCATCCCACTGGGTGTAGGGGTTGAGCGTGTTGTTGACACAGCTCACCAGACGCTTGGACTGGGTCGGCAGACCGTTTTGCACACCGCGCAGCAGCACGGTGAACAGGTGGTCCTGGGCTGTCATCAGGTCGGCGATGCCACGCTCCTGCGGCTGGGCCATGGTCACCTGACCGTTCATCAGGCCAGCGCCATTGGCCACGTCCACCATCCAGTCGACAAAACCGCGCAGGAAGTTGCCGTCACCGATTTGCAGGATGCGAACCGGTTTCAGGGTGGAGGGGGCAGAGGATTCCACTGCCAGTTGGCCTGCGGCCAAGTTGGTGCGATTGAGTTCAATCATTTGTTGGTCCAGTCATCGAAAGTTGTTGTGGCCATACTCAGAGGAGGCAGGTCACTTTAAGGTATTTCTCAGGATGCGCGGCGATGTCGGCCACGGTGGCGGGGGTTTCGTCCATCGTCACGGTTTTGGTCAGCAGGGCTTGCACGTTGACCTTGCCCTCGGCAATCAGGCGCAGGCTCTCCGGGAACTGGCCCACGCTGTTGCGTGAGCCGCGAATGGTCAGCTCTTTCTTGGTGAACAGCGCGGTGGGCATGGGAATGTCGCTTTTGGGCCAGCCGACCAGCGCAATGTGTCCGGCGTAGGCCACGTAATCCACCGTGCCACGAATCGCCCGCGCATCGCCCGAGCATTCGATCACGGCCTCGGCCATGCGGCCTTGGGTGATGGACAGGATCTCGGCCACCACATCCTGGCTGACCGGGTTGAGGGTGTGGGCGACGCCCAGCGAGCGCGCCAGCGCCAGCCGCTCCTCCACCGGGTCCACCATGATCGGGATGGCGCCCAGGGTCAGCGCGTATTGCGCGGCCAGCAGGCCGATCTGCCCGGCGCCGGTGATCACCACATGCTGCCCGGCCTTGGTTTCGGCCTGTTTGACCGCGTGCATCGAGATCACCAGCGGCTCGGCCATCGGCACCAGGTGCCAGGGCAGGCCATCGGGCACCTTGTGCAACAAATGGCGCGGGTGCGACACGTATTCGGCCATGCCGCCCTCGATGTGCACGCCACGCACGGTGAGGTTTTCACAGCAGTTGGTGTGACCGATGGAACACGGGTAGCAGGTGCCGCAATACACATACGGTTCAATGATGACGCGGTCGCCCACCTTGAATTCGGTCTCATCGGCGGCCACTTCGGTCACTTCACCGGCGATTTCGTGGCCGATGACGCGCGGATACGACACCAGCGGGTTGACGCCCTTGTAGGCGCCGATGTCCGAGCCGCAAATCCCGGCACTGCGCACCCGCAGCAGCACGTGGCCGTCCTGGCGCTGGGTGGTTTCAATCTCGCTGATCAGGATGTCGCCGGGGCTTTTGAGCAAAACGGTTTTCATGATGGGGTTCTCCAAAAAATAGGTGAATGGGTTACAGATTGGGCAGCCAAGTGGTGATCGCCGGCACAAAGGTCACCAGGCCCAGGGCCAGCAGCAGCGCGGCAAACAGGGGCAGGCTTTCGCGCACGAACTCGCCGGTTTTGGTGCCGGTGATAGAGTTGGCGATGAACATCACCGTGCCCATGGGCGGCGTCAGGCAGCCGATGGCCAGGTTCAGGATCATGATCAGGCCGAACTGGATCGGGTCAATACCGAGCAGCTTGACGGTGGGCATCAGCAGCGGCACCAGCACGATGATGGCCGCGTTGCCTTCGATGAACATGCCCAGGATCAACAGGAACACGTTGAGGATCAGCAGGAAAGTGACCGGGTCGCTGGCGAAGGTGGTGATGAAGCGGGCCACATCCTGCGCCACCTGCTCCCAGGTCAGAATCCAGGCAAACGCCGAGCAGGCCATGATGATCAGCATCACCCCGCCGGTGGCCCGCGCGGTTTCCATCAGCGCCAGCTTCATGTGCGCGAAGGTCATTTCCTTGTAGACGAAGGTGCCGATCACGATCACGTAAAGCACCGCAATGGCCCCGGCCTCGGTGGGTGTGAACACCCCGGCGCGGATGCCGCCGATGATCACCAGCACCAGGATCAGCGCGCCCGATGCGCCCCTGAGTGCAGGCCAGAACTCGGCCCAGGTGGGCCCATGGTCACGCGCTGGTTTGTAGCCGCGCACGCCCGAGACGATGCGGATCGCCACCATCAGCAACACACAGCACAGAATGCCCGGGATGACCCCGGCCATGAACATCTTGCCAATCGACACATCGGCCACATAGCCGTAGATGATCAGCGCAATGCCCGGCGGGATGATCGGCGTGATCAAGGAGCCGGCGGCGGTGACCGCGGTTGAGAAGGCCTTGTTGTAGCCCAGCTTGACCATTTCCGGCACCAGCATCTTGCACAGCATGGCGCAGTCGGCCAGGTTGGACGCCGACATGCCGCCCATCAGGGTGCTCAGCAACACGTTGGATTGCGCCAGCCCACCCTTGAAGTGCCCGGTCAGGACTTCGGCCAGCACCAGCAGGCGCCGCGTGATGCCGGTGTAGTTCAGCAGGTTGCCCAGAAAGATGAAAAACGGGATGGCCAGCAGCGTCACGTTTTCGCTGGCACCAATGATGCGCTGCGCGGCAATGATCGGTGACGCATCCGCGGCGATGAAGAAATAGCCCAGCACCGCCCCGATGACGGATATGAACACGGGCAGGTTGATGGCGAAGCCGATCAGAAGAAGCAAACACGAGAGTCCGACAGCCATTTCAGTTGCCTCCCTTGGAAGATGCCCTGATGTCGGCCACCAGATGCAAGAGCAGATAAAGCGCCATCCAGAACGCGCCCACCGGCACCGCCAGGTCGACGTAGGTGTATTTGATGCCCAGGATGGGCGTGATCTTGTCGTCAGCGGCCATGGCCAACTGCAGGCCAAGCCAGCCAAACGTCACCAACACCACGATGCCGAGCACATCGTTGAGGTGCTGGACATAACGCTGGACCTTTTTGGGCAGAAACCCAACCAGCGCATCGATGCTGACGTGCCCCCGGACCTTCATCGACGAGGCCGCGCCAAACATGATCGCCCACAGGTACAGCGCAATCAGCACTTCCTCAACCCACTGCAAGGGGTCGTTGAGGATGTAGCGCATGAAGACCGCAAGAATGGTGATCAGCACAATGGCCAGCGTGAACAGCTTGGCCAGCCAGTCATCCAGATTTTTCAAAAACCCCATAAAGACACCTTTTATTCGACAAGCGTGCGGGTTGGCCGCAAGCGGGATGGGAAGCGATGTCTGCTGGCGATCCAACGAACTGCCTCGCCAGCAGACATTTTTTTGATTACTTCAGGTAAGACTGCACCTTGTCGTACAGGCCGGGTGTCCATTCCGGGAAGTGGGTGTAGGTGGCCTTGGCCGCGTCGCGGAAGGCCTTCTTGTCGACCTCGATCACGGTGACGCCTTCTTTCTTCATCTTCTCGATGGTTTCTTTCTCGGCGGTCTGGACGGTGCTGGTCATGAAGTTGCCGGCTTCATCGGCCGATTCACTGAGGGCTTTCTTGATGTCGGCTGGCAGCTTGGCAAAGTAAGCCTGGCTGGTCACCCATTGGCTGACGTTGTCCAGGTGGCCGGTCAGGATCAGGTACTTGGCGGGTTCGTGGTGCTTCTGGCCGTACAGCACCGGAATCGGGTTCTCGGCACCGTCGATCACGCCGGTGGTCAGGGACGGGTACACCTCGGCCAGGGCCATCGGGGTGGGGGTGGCGCCCATGGTTTTCATGGCATCGATCTGGATGCGGTTATTTGGCACGCGGATCTTCATGCCTTTGAGGTCGGCCGGGGTGTGCACCGGTTTCTTGGTGACCATGTGGCGCACGCCGTAGAGCCAGTTGGAGGTCAGGATGTGGAAGCCCTTGGCTTCCAGCTTGGTGTTCATCTCGGCAAACCACGGTGTTTTGGCCAGCTTGAAGATGTCCTTGTAGTCCGTTCCCAGGTACGGCCCCATCAGGATGCCGAAGTCCGGCACGTAATCGGCGAAGAAGCCGCCGTCGGCAATGGTGATGATGGCGCTGCCCAACTTCATCTGCTCCATCACGTCTTTCTTGGAGCCCAGCTGCGAGCTGGGGTACAGGCGCAGTTCACCCTTGCCATTGGTCTTCTGGGCGAAGAGCCTGGCCCACTCATTGACCGCTTTGTCGATCGGTTCGCCCGGGTTGTTTTCATACGCCACTTTGATGGTGTAGTCCGCGGCCAACGTTGCTCCGGCACCGAAGCACAGCGCGGCTCCGATCAGCATGCCCAGCAGTTTCTTGTTTGTTCGAATCACGTTCATGAGTTCTCCTCATTGGTTGAAGGGTAAGTGGATGTGCCACCGTGGTTGGCACACAGGACTTACAGCAAGCGGTGTGCCAAACGTAAACCATTGATTTATATGGATCAAATTTCATTTCATTTCAAAAATGAAATCTATGAAATTGCAGTTGTGAAATACTCGCGGGTTCATGCCGATTGGCTCATCCCACCACAAGGTTTTTATGCAACCCATCCTGCTCCTGAGTCCGATGCAAAGCATTGCCGACATCGCGCCAGACGTCGCCAGTGAACTGGGCCTGGCCATCCATGTGGAGGTCTCGGACGACGCCAGCGCCGAGCGGCTGATTCGCCAACACCCTGGCGTGGAGGTGGTCGTGACCCGCGGCGGCTTGGCCGAGCTGGCGCGGCAGGTGCCAGGCATCAGCGTGGTCGAAATTGCCATGTCACTCAACGAGTTGCTCAGCAACCTCAGCACCTTGACCAGCAAAGGCTGCCGCCGTATCGGCATCGTCAGCCGCGCCAATCTGTTCAGTGGTGCGGCGGGTGAATTCAACATCCTCGACGCGCGGGTCAGCATCCGCCCGCAGGTGGATGAAGCGGCCATCCGGGCGATGGTGCGTCGCATGGTGGACGAGGGTTTTCAGGCCATCATCGGCTGTCGGGTGGCCTACTCCACCGCGCGTGATCTGGGCGTGGAGGCGGTTTTTCTGGACAGTGGCCGAACCTCGATCCGCGAAGCGCTGCTGCAGGCGATGCGCATCATCACCGCCAAGGCGCAGGAGAAACTGCAGGCGGCCCAGCTCGCCGCCATCATCGACAACATTGATGAGGCGGTGATTGCGTTCACCCCGGACCATCAGGTCAGCTTTTTCAACCGCCACGCCAGACGCTTGTGCGCCGTCAGTCCGACCAGCAGCCCGGACTTTGAGCACGCGTTATCGGTGCTCGACACCGGTCAGAAGGAGCAGGTCACCTCGATCAACGGCACCAAGGTGATTGCCCGCAGCATTCCGCTCGAATTCGACAGTGCGGTGCGCGGCAAGGTCATCACCTTGCTGGAAGTGGCGCGTGTGCAGGCGTCTGAGTCGACGATCCGCACCTCCCTCCACAAGAAGGGGCTGTATGCGCGCTACCACTTCAAAGACGTGATTGGCACCTCAGAGGCCATCGGGCAGCTTCAGGTGCGTGCCAAAACGTATGCGGGGCACGACTCGAACCTGCTGGTTTACGGTGAAACCGGCACGGGCAAAGAGATTTTTGCCCAGAGCATCCACAACCACAGTCGGCGCAACCAGGGTCCGTTCGTCTCGGTCAACATTGCCTCGATCCCGCCGAGCCTGCTCGAGAGCGAGCTGTTTGGTTACGTCGATGGCGCTTTTACCGGCGCGCGCAAGGGCGGCAAACCCGGCTTGTTTGAGTTGGCGCACCAGGGCACGCTGTTTCTGGATGAAATTGGCGAGCTGGCGCTGGACATCCAGAGTCGGTTGCTGCGCGTGCTGCAAGAGCGCGAGATCATGCGCATTGGTGATGACAAGATCATTCCGATTGATGTGCGCATCATCTCGGCGACCAACCGCGATCTGTTTCAGCAGACGCAAGAAGGCACGTTCCGGCAGGATTTGTACTACCGCATCCATGTGGTGGGCCTGCGCATCCCGCCGCTGCGTGACCGTGCCGAGGACATCCCGCTGATTTTTGAGCATTACCTGCGCCAGTTTGCGGGCCGGGCCGGGCGCGATGCCCGACTCACCGCGGCGGCGAGCCACTTGCTGAAGGCGCATGCCTGGCCGGGGAACATTCGCCAGCTGCGCAATGTGGCTGAAGTGGTGGCGTACGGGCAGGATGAACTGATCGACGCCCACCACATCAGCGAGGTGCTGGGTGAACAGGCGCGGGCGTCCACCGAGACCCGTTTCATCACCATCCCCGAGGGCGCGTCCCTGAAACAGATGGAGTCGGAAGTCATCCGCCAACTGCTGGCCCAGCATCCGGCAGAAGTGGTGTGTGAGCGGCTGGGTATCAGCCGCGTGACACTTTGGCGAAAGATGAAGCACCTGGCCATCACCGTGCGGTGATGGCGCCCAGGCGCAAGCTATTTGTCCAGCGGAAAGCTGGTGCAACCCAGTTGCGCGGAGATGTCTTTGGCGGCCGCCTGCAGCATGGCGACCACTTCGGGCCGTTTGGCATCGTCGTAGCGGAAGGTGGGGAACGAGATGCTGAATCCTGCAATCGGGCGGTTGAGGCGGTCAAAAATCGGCACACCCAGGCAACGGATGTGGTCGTCGAACTCTTCGCGGTCTTCCCCGTAACCTTGGGCTTTAACCTGCGCCAGTTCAGCCACAAACGCTTCGGCGTTGACGATGGTTTTGTCGCGGTAACGTTTGAAGTCGCAACCCTTCAACACGCGGTCGCGCCGCTCGGGGTCTTCCCAGGCCATCAACACCTTGCCGATGGCGGTGCAATGCAGGGGCGCACGGCGACCCACGCGCGAGTACATGCCCAGCGTGTGGCGGGAGTCGACTTTGTGCAGGTAGATGATTTCGCTGTCGATCAGCGTGCCCAGGTGCACGGTTTCACCGGTCAGGTCGGCCATCATCTGCATGTGGTTCTTGGCCAGGTCAACCAGGTCGGGGAACTGCAGCGCCTTGGTGCCCAGCTCGAACATTTTCATGGTCAGGCCATAACGTTCGCTGTCTTTTTCCTGGCGGACGTAACCCACCGTCATCATCGTCTGCAAAAACCGGTAGACCGTGGCCTTGGGCATGGCCAGGCGTACCGACAGGTCGGAGATACCGGTTTCGTTGTTTTCAGCCAGGGCTTGCAACAATGCAAAAACCTTCAGCACCGCAGCAACCGATTCCGGTTGCTTGACATCATAAGATTCATCAGCCATTTGTTTTGATTTCCCTGGAAGTGTGTTTCAAATTATATTCCCATTGGCTGATGAAACTGCCTGACACGGGGGTCAGGCGGACCAAGCGTTCGATGTCACCTCGTTGGAAGATCAGCTGATGGAATGGCGATGTCCCTGTGGACGGTTTGGGGCAGACGATGCACTTAACGTGCCAGCCAGCCGCCATCCACCGCCACGGTGTAACCGTTGACGTAGTTGGCGGCGTCGGACGCCAAAAACACCACCGGGCCGGCCATGTCGGCCGGGACACCCCAGCGGCCTGCCGGGATGCGCTCCAGAATGGCGGCGTTGCGGGCTTCATCGGCGCGCAGGGCGGTGGTGTTGTCGGTGGCCATGTAGCCGGGGGCGATGGCGTTGACATTGATGCCGTGTTTGGCCCATTCATTGGCCAGCGCCCGGGTGATGCCCATCACACCGCTCTTGGAAGCGGTGTAAGACGGCACCCGCACACCGCCCTGGTAAGACAGCATCGACGCCACGTTGATGATCTTGCCGCCTTTACCCTGGGTAATGAACTGGCGCGCCACGGCTTGCGAGAAGAAAAACACCGACTTCAAGTTCAGGTCGACCACGTCGTCCCAGTCTTTCTCGGTGAAGTTGATAGCGTCTTCGCGGCGGATGATGCCGGCGTTGTTCACCAGAATGTCGACGCTGCCAGTCAAGCCCAGCGCCTGGGTCACCAGGCCTTCAATGCTGCTGACATCCGACAGGTTGGCACGCAGGTCCAGAAAACGACGGCCGGTGGCTTCGATCAAAGTCCGGGTGTCGTCCGGTGCGGCCACATTGACGCCAACGATGTCGGCGCCCGCCTGAGCCAGTGCCAGGGCCATGCCTTGACCGAGGCCGGTGTTGCAGCCGGTGACGATGGCGACGCGGCCATCGAGTTTGAAGTTGTCCAAAATCATGGGGTACCTCTGGGTGTTGAGTGGGAGTGTTTAGCGCAGCGCGGCCATGGGCACGTGGTCCATGTCCTTGAAGACCTGGTTTTCACCGACCATGCCCCAGATGAAGGTGTAAGCCTGGGTGCCCACGCCGGAGTGGATGGACCAGCTCGGGCTGATGACGGCCTGCTCATTGCGCATCACGATGTGGCGCGTCTGGGTGGGTTCACCCATCATGTGGAACACGGCGGCGTTTTCGTTCATGTCAAAGTAGAAATACACCTCCATGCGGCGGTCGTGGGTGTGGGTTGGCATGGTGTTCCACATGTTGCCCGGCTCCAACTGGGTCAGGCCCATCGAGAGTTGGCAGGTGGGCAACACGTCGGGCACCAGGTATTTGTAGATGGTGCGGCGGTTGCTGGTTTCCGGTGCACCCAGCGTTTCGGGGGAGGCTTGGGCCTGGGTGACCTTGCGGGTCGGGTAGCTGGTGTGGGCCGGTGCGCAGTTGAAATACAGCTTGGCAGGTTGCGCCGCGTCCACGCTGGAAAACTCCAGCTTTTGCGTGCCCTGGCTGACATATAGCGCCTCACGCGGGCCGACTTCGAAGGTCTGGTCGTCCACCACCACACGGGCGGCCCCGCCGATATTGATCAGGCCGAGTTCACGGCGTTGCAGGAAAAAGTCGGTGCCGGTGAAGCGACCCAGCTCGGGTGAAAAGCTCACGGCTTTTGTCACCGGCATGATGCCGCCGACGATGATGCGGTCGATCTGGCTGTAGGTCAGGGTGGCTTCGTCGGCCTTGAACAAGCCGTCGACCAAAAAGTGCCGCCGCAGGCCTTCGGTGTCAAGAGTGCGGACGTGATCGCTGTGGATGGGTTGGCGAATTTCCATGGTGTATCCCTCGGGTTATGGCCTTTTTGGCACGGGGTTGTTCGGGTTGGCGACAGGGCGTGTCACTGACAAGTCGCAATTTACAACATTTTTTGAAATATGGTTACTAATTTTTGAACCAGCGTTTCAAAATGTTTGAGGAATGATACATTATCGTGAACGTCTTGTCCTGACGTGATCGTTTTTTCTTTGTATCGTTGCCTTTTCAACTACGCTGAGCACTGCCATGGAACACTACTTTGACAACACCCATACCCCTTGGACCGAGCTGGGCGATGGCATTCGCCGAAAAATCGTGGGTCATACGGCCGATCTGATGTCGGTGATGGTGCAATTTGACAAAGGCGCCATCGGTACCGCACACGCGCACGATGCACATGATCAGATTGCGTTCTGTGTGGCGGGGTCGTTCGAGGTGGATGTGGCGGGTGACAAGCGCATTGTGAAAGCGGGCGATGCCTTTGTGGCGCCGCGCCAGGTGTGGCATGGTGTGGTGGCGCTGGAGCCGGGCAGCATCCTGCTGGACCAGTTTTCACCGCGTCGCGATGATTTCCTTTAACGTGACAGCCTGAGGTCATGGTTCGGGGTGGTCCGGGTGCCATGACAGTGAAGCAAGAGATGGGTGGTCAAGCTGACTGAAGACGCCAACGCGTCCAGGCTGGCCGCGCAAGTACAAACCAACAGGAGACCTGACATGAAGCAGCAATATGACGTGGTGGCACTGGGCGAGGCCATGGTGGAGTTCAACCAGATCCCGCAAGGTGATGGCCGCATGTACCTGCAGGGGTTCGGTGGCGACACCTCCAACACCACCATCGCGGCGGCCCGCCAAGGCGCGCGTTGCGCCTATGTGTCGCTGGTGGGCAGCGATGCGCTGGGTGACATGTGCCTGGCGCTCTGGAAATCCGAGGGGGTGGATGTCAGCGCGGTGCATGTGCACAAAGATGCCCCGACCGGGGTGTACTTTGTGCGGCACGATGCCGATGGCCACCATTTTTCTTATTTGCGCAAAGGGTCGGCCGCCAGTGGCATGCGGCCTGAAGACCTGTCGCCCGCCCTGATTGGCAACACCAAGTACTTGCACGTCACGGGCATCAGCCAGGCCATCAGCGTTAATGCCAGCCGCACGGTGGCTGCCGCCATCGCCATGGCGCGCGCAGCAGGCGCCCGTGTGTCGTATGACCCCAACTTGCGCTCTGCCTTGTGGTCCCTGGAGGACGCCCGGTCGGTCGTGATTGAGACCATCGCCTCGGCAGACGAATTTTTGCCGGGCTTTGAAGAGCTGTCCAAACTCTCCGGCCTGCACAAGGCGGAAGACCTGATCGCCTGGGCGCACCAACAGGGCACCAAGGTGGTGGTCATGAAGATGGGTATCGAAGGTGTGCTGGTGTCAGATGGCCAGCAGATCCAGAAAATCGCCGCCTTCCCGGTCAAGGCGGTGGATGCCACCGGCGCAGGCGACTGCTTCAACGGCGCCTACCTGGCCCGCCGTGCCCGTGGTGAAGATGTGTTCACCAGCGCCCGCTGGGCGGTGGCGTCAGCAGCGTTGTCGACCCAGGGTTATGGCGCCGTGGCACCGCTGCCCACCGAGGCGCGGGTGGCCGAGTTTCTGAAATCCGTCACGCCCGCAGCCAAACCTTAAGGCGCCAGCCGCCAGGCCAACCCGGTCTGGCGACATGGCAACCCGTGCAAGGCCTGGCGCCCTGCCAACCCAAAAAAAAGGCAGCCAAGGCTGCCTTTGGTTTTTGCCAGCGCCAGCGGCGCCGACCGCCATGGCAGGTTGCCCTGGCGGTCATGTCGATCAGCGGATCACGCGGGCGCCCTTGCCCTTCATGGCGGCTTCCACTTCTTCCACCCGCACCATCGAGGTGTCGCCCGGTGTGGTCATGGCCAAGGCACCGTGCGCTGCGCCGTATTCCACGGCGGCTTGCGGGCCTTTGCCTTCCATGAAACCGTAAGCCAAACCGGAGGCAAAACCGTCACCGCCGCCCACGCGGTCGTAAATTTCCAGGTTGTCGCGTTTCATCGACTGGTACAACTGGCCTTCGTAATACAGCAGGGCGGACCAGTCGTTCAGCGTGGCGGTGGTCGCCTTGCGCAGCGTGGTCGCGGCCACCTTGAAGTTGGGGAAGGCAGCCACAGCGGCCTGGATCATCTTCTTGAAGCTGTCGGTTTCGATGTGGGTCAGGTGTTCGTCGGCGCCTTCCACTTCAAAGCCCAGGCAAGCGGTGAAGTCTTCTTCGTTGCCGATCATCACGTCCACATACTTGGCGATTTCGCGGTTGACGCGTTGTGCGCCTTCCTTGCCGCCCTGGCTCTTCCACAAAGAGGCGCGGTAGTTCAGGTCATACGCCACCACGGTGCCATACTTCTTGGCCACTTCCACGGCTTCGATCACGGCCTCGGCGGTGTTGCTGGCCAGCGCGGCAAAAATGCCACCGGTATGGAACCAGCGCACGCCTTCTTCGCCAAACAGCTTTTCCCAGTTCACTTCACCGGGGCGGATTTGCGAGGCGGCGGTGTGACCGCGGTCTGAGCAACCCAGTGCCGGGCGGATGCCAAAACCTTTTTCAGTGAAGTTCAGGCCAACGCGGGTGTTTTTGCCCAAGCCGTCAAAATCACGCCAGATCAGGTGGCTCATGTCCACGCCGCCCTGCATGATCAGGTCTTCCACCAGCCAGCCCAGGTCGTTTTTGGGCAGGGCGGTCACGACGGCAGAGCGTTTGCCCCAGCATTTGCGCATGGCGCGGGCCACGTTGTATTCACCGCCGCCTTCCCAGACCTGGAAGCTGCGCGCATTGCGCACGCGGCCAAAGCCGGGGTCGAAGCGCAGCATGACTTCGCCGAACGAAGCGCAGTCCCATTTGGTTTCAGCCGCGGATTTGATGATGAGTGCAGACATGTGTGTAACTCCTTCTCAGCAGGTTATTTGGCGGCCAGTTCGGCCTTGATGGTGGCGGCCAGTTGGACCGTCTTGCGCACGTTCTCTTCAATGCCTTTGTAGTCTTTGGCATCAAGCAGCTTTTTGGTGATCATGTTGGAGCCAATGCCGCAAGCGACGATGCCAGCGCCAAACCATTTGCGCAGTGACTCTTCGGTGGGTTCCACACCGCCAGTGGGCATGATGCGGGTCCAGGGCATCGGGCCCATCACGCTCTTGACAAAGTCGGGGCCGCCCACGCTGGAGCCGGGGAACACCTTGACGATTTCCACGCCCAGTTCTTGTGCGTCACCAATCTCGGTGGCCGAGCCGCAGCCGGGGCTGTAGGGGATGCCACGGCGGTTGCAGACCTTGGCCACGTCCGCGTTGAGCAGCGGGCCCACCACAAACTTGGCGCCGTTGGCGATGAACAAGCCGGCCGTGGGTGCATCCACGATCGAGCCCACGCCCATGATCACCGACGGGTCGGCCTTGGCAAAGTGACGCGTCACATCCAGGAACACCTGGGCCGCGAAGTCACCGCGGTTGGTGAACTCGACACACTTGGCGCCGGCATTGGCGCAGGCCTGGATGACGTTGATGCACAACTCCACGTCAGGGTGATAAAAAACCGGAATGATGCTTTGATCCATCATTGCCGAAAGGACTGCCATACGATCTTTTGCTGCCATGTTCACGCTCCTAAAAAAACGGTTTGTCAAAAAAAACCGGCCACCTTCACACAGGCGAGACCGGCGTCATCGATTCACGGACTACATCACCGCGCCCACTTGCCACGGCAAAAATTCGTCATTGCCGTAGCCCAGTTCTTCACTGCGCACCTTCTCGCCCGAGGCGTGGCGAATGATGGCGTCGAAGATGCGCTGGCTGATCTCGGACATCGGTGTGCCGGTGAGCAGGTCGCCGCAGTTGACATCCATGTCATCACCCATGCGCTCGAACAGGGCGTTGTTGGTGGCCAGCTTGATGGTGGGCACCCCCGCGCAGCCAAACGCCGAACCGCGCCCGGTGGTGAAGCAGATCACCTGCGCACCACCTGCCGCCTGGCCGGTGGCCGACACCGGGTCGTAACCGGGCGTATCCATATAGACAAAGCCCTTGGCCTCGATCGGCTCGGCATAGTTATAGACGCCGTTGAGCGTGCTGGTGCCACCTTTGGCCACCGCACCCAAAGACTTTTCCAGGATGGTGGTCAAGCCGCCCGCCTTGTTACCCACCGACGGGTTGTTGTCCATCTGGTTGCCATTGCGGGTGGTGTAGTCTTTCCACCAGCTGATGCGGTCGATCAGCTTCTGGGCGATTTCGGGGCTGGCGGCGCGGCGTGTCAGCAAGTGTTCGGCACCGTAAATCTCAGGCGTTTCCGACAGGATGGTGGTGCCGCCATGGGCCACCAGCATGTCCGAGGCGCCGCCCAGCGCCGGGTTGGCGGTGATGCCAGAATAACCATCCGAGCCGCCGCAGTTCAAACCCACAATCAGGTGGCTGACCGAGACGGGCTCACGCTGGTAGGTGTTGGCGCGTTCGAGCATGTCGGTCACCAGGCTGATGCCCTTCTTGATGGCCGCGGTGGTGCCGCCCTCGGCCTGCATCACCAGCTTTTGCAGCATGCCTTCCTCGTGGGCGCCAATCATGTCGATCAGGGGGGCAATCTGGTTTTGCTCGCAACCCAGGCCCACAAACAGCACACCGGCAAAGTTGGGGTGGCGGGCATACCCCACCATGGTGCGGCGCAGGATGTCCATGCCTTCACTGACCACGCCCATACCGCAGCCCAGCGGGTGCGGCAGCGCGATCACGCCGTCGATATGAGGGTAGGCGGCCAGCCGCTCTTTGCTGAAGTGGCTGGCGATGGCGCGTACCACCGTGGCCGAACAATTCACCGAGGCAATGATGGCGATGTAGTTGCGGGTCCCCACCTTGCCATTGGGGCGCTTGTAGCCCATGAAGGTGGCCGGGTGCTCGGCTTTTGGCAACTCGCGCACACCTTGACCAATGTCGTAGTCCCGCGTGAATTCGCCCATGGTCAGGTTGTGGGAGTGCACATGTTGCCCTGCCGCGATATTGACCTTGGCAAAGCCGATGATCTGGCTGTACCGGCGCACCGCAGCGCCCGCCGCAATGTCGCGCGCTGCCAGCTTGTGACCAGCGGGCACCATGTCGCGCACCACGACATGTTCGGACAACAGCGAGGCACCGGGCAGCAGTTGCTGGGTGGCGATCAGCACATCGTCGCTGGGGTGAAGGCGGATCACGGAAGATGATGTCATGGGGTACCCAAAAAAAGTTTTCGCAGCCCAAAAGCCGCAGCAGGTTGCAAACAGTGGCAAGACGCCTGACGCCAGTGGGGCAT
>Ga0075012_10000424_pt1 | contig 45469 bp, 44 predicted proteins | sample All_14_2_FD_71474 | JGI IMG/M metagenome (GOLD analysis project Ga0075012, IMG submission 71474) | Freshwater microbial communities in response to fracking from Pennsylvania, USA - Allegheny Zone_MetaG_DW_15 | ecosystem: Environmental > Aquatic > Deep subsurface > Groundwater > Drilled...
CGACGATGTGCCGATGAGGTCGGAGACGAGTGGGGGAACCTGTTCCACGACAATGCGCCGATGGGGTCGGCCATGGCGAACGAAGCCTTTCGTCAGATGACGCTTTACTCGCTCGGAAGTCAGAGCAAAGCTGGAAGCGTCATGAAAAAGAGAAAGGAGGAGCGATGAGCCGAGAAAACAACAAACGAGGTTTTGCGTCGGTGATCGACGACGATGAGTTCAGAGCGAAGCTGACGTCAGCTTTGGCTCAGGCCAGCAGGAAGCCGTCGGCATACGAGGAGGCGAGAAGATTTGCGAAGGCGTATCTGAAGGAAATATCGGAGTCGATTAACGCGACGGGTTCTCTGAAATCGATGGCGGCGATATTGAAGGAATATGCCATAGCGTTTCGGCCCGATACGTTTCGGAAGGCCGTGCTCGACGTCCTGTCGGAGGCGAGAGATACGAAGACGAAGAGCGTTCTCGCAAAGGACTCCTACGGCGTCAGCGTGAAGAAGAAGGAGAAGGGGGGCGACGAAACGGAAAAGGCCGATGCATCGGAAGCGCTGTCAGAACTGACGACCGCGCTCAGGAAGGCGAACGAGGAACGCGATGACGCCCTGCGCGAACTCGCGAAGGCCGAGGAGAAGATTGAGAAGCTGGCGAAGCATGTGGAAGTTTTGAAGAAGCACATGCCGCAGCCGATGCGACAGCATGTCGAATCGACGTCTCAGGTCGAATCCTGAGAATGTCCGACATGACGAGCCCCCGTCGGGGGCTCTTATCTTTTGCGCTCTGCGGAGGAGCGTTCCAGCGCCTTGGCCTCCAACGCGGCGAAAAGCTCGGCGTCGAAGTCGAGCGCTCTGCGAGCGAATAGCAGGGCTTGGCCGAGGCTGGCGCGACGAGGTTTTCCGGGAGAGGACGAGGGATTCGTAGAAGGGGAACGCGCGGTTCTGCGGCTCTCCGACGATTCGGGTTTTTGCTCCGGCATCTCGTCGGATTCTTCGCCTTGATGAAGCCAGTCGGCGAGATCGTGAATCGAGACGTATACGTTGCGTCCGCGCTTGCGAAGCGGAATGTCGAAGCGTCCTCGATGACGGGCGACGGCCTGCGCTCCCGGCGACTGGGCAATCACGTCCGCAATGTCGGTCGGCGTGAGCATCGTCTTGCGACCGAAAAGGTCTCGGAGGTCGGCGAGGATTTCCTGCTTCGTCATGTCGTCTGTGGCGTCCCCGAGAGGAATCGAACCTCTAATTGAGTCTTAGGAGGACCCGGTTATATCCATTTAACTACGGGGACGCGGGGTGCGGATTCTAGCCTGTTTCCCCCTCCGGAGGGTTCGTGAGGATTAGCTCTCCAGATTTTCTCCAGTCGTGGAGAAAAAATGGGAAATTTTCGGTAATCTCCGGAAGCTTACGCATTTGAATCTATTGGATTTTTAGTATCTTCTTTGGCGTTTGCCGGCCCTTAGGAGGGAGCCGTTATATCCATTTAACTATGGAGGCGAAGCGCGGTTTGGCAGGGGCGCATTGTACCGCAGGCGATGCCTCGGGAAAGGGCAGGCAGGGACGTTTGGACAATTTCAGATGTTCGCCTGTCGACGCGAGCGGATAGAATCCCGCCTTTGCCACAGTCTTTGGTTGGCTCACTTTTTGTCTGATTGCCCATGCCCTATTTGAAATTGAACCAGGCTTGCCTGGCGTATGGCCACGTTCCCTTGCTTGATCACGCCGATTTTCAGCTAGACCCGGGCGAGCGGGTGGCTTTGATCGGCCGTAACGGCACCGGCAAGTCATCCCTGTTGGCGGCGTTGGCAGCCGGTAGTGGCAAGGGCCGGCTGGATGATGGCGAGGTCTGGGCGCAGCCGGGGATTCGGGTCGGGTATGTGCCGCAGGAGCCACCATTCGATCCACGGTCGACAGTGTTTGAAGCCGTCATTTCCGGCATGGGCGAGACGTCGACCCTGCTCGCCGACTACCACGCCGTGTCACATCGTCTGGCTGAGGGGGAGGGCGACCAGGCAGTGCTCCTGGCGCGCATGGCAGCCTTGCAGCAACAGCTGGAAGTCTTGGGGGCCTGGGCTTATGAGGCGCAGGCTGAAAAAGTCATTGCCCGCTTCAGCCTGGACCCTGATGCCGAAGTCGGTAGCTTGTCCGGTGGCCAGAAAAAGCGTTTGGCGCTGGCGCAGGCGCTGGCGGTGGCTCCCGAGGTGTTGCTGCTCGATGAGCCAACCAACCACCTGGACATTGCCGCTATTGAGTGGCTGGAAACGATGTTGATTGAGTCCGCCGTGACCTTGCTGTTCATCACCCACGACCGCTCATTTCTCGATCGTGTCTGCACCCGGATCGTTGAACTGGATCGTGGTCAGCTGACCAGTTTTCCGGGTAATTTCAGCCAGTACCAGCAGCGCAAGGAGGCCTTGCTGCACGAAGAGTCGCTGGCCAATGCGCGCGCCGACAAGTTGTTGAAGGAAGAAGAAGTCTGGATTCGCAAAGGGGTCGAAGCCCGGCGGACCCGCGCTGTTTTTCGCGTTCAGCGGCTGGATCGCCTACGGGCCGAACGGCAGGCCCGGCGTGACCGCATGGGTAAGGTCAATCTGCAACTCGATGCCGGCGACAAGAGCGGCAAGCTGGTGGCGGAGCTTGAGCAAGTGAACAAGTCTTACGGTCAACGGCCGATTGTGAGCAATTTTTCGACCCGTATTCAGCGTGGCGACAAAATTGGCCTGATCGGCCCCAATGGCGCCGGGAAAACCACGCTGCTGCGCTTGATATTGGGTGAATTGCTGCCCGACAGCGGCACTGTGCGCCAGGGAACGAAGATGGAAATCGCCTATTTCGACCAGTTCCGCACTCAGCTCAATCCCGAGTCGACCTTGTCGGATGTGATTTCACCGGGTTCGGATTGGGTTGAAATCGGGGGTGCTCGCAAGCATGTCATCGGTTATCTGGAGGATTTTCTCTTTGCGCCGGAGCGGGCACGCTCGCCCGTGAGTTCCTTGTCGGGGGGCGAGCGCAACCGGCTATTGCTGGCCCGTCTGTTTGCCAAGCCGGCCAATGTGCTGGTGCTGGACGAGCCGACCAACGACCTTGATATCGAAACGCTGGAATTGCTTGAGCAGTTGTTGCAGGACTACGACGGGACTTTGTTCCTGGTGAGCCATGACCGGACTTTTCTCGACAATGTGGTGACGCAGACGCTGGTCGCCGAGGGCGAAGGAATCTGGAAAGAGTACGCCGGTGGCTACAGTGACTGGGCGGCCTATCAAGCCAGTCAGATGGCCTCAGCCCCCAAGGGGGAGAAGATCAAAACCGAGAGTCGCCCGGCAAGCCCGGTGAGCAAGGCGAAAACCGATAAATTGTCCTGGAAGGAACAGCGCGAGCTGGAAGGCCTGCCGGAGAAAATTGCCGGACTGGAAAGAGAGCAAACGGCCCTGACCCAGCAACTGGAAGATCCGGCGCTCTACCAGCGTGATCCGCTGGGCGCGCAACAGGCCTCAGCGCGTCTGGCAGTCATCGACGACGAATTGATGGGGCTGCTTGAGCGCTGGGAAGTGCTGGAGTCGCGCGCGACCGGTGTCTAGTGTTTGTCGGCAGCCGGCCCGGCGACGCCGAGTCGCTGGCGGATGGTGTCGGTTGACAGGTTGAGCAGGGTGCCGATGTCGTGGTAGTCGTCGGGCAGGGCGGGATCATCCCAGCCGTATGAGGAATGCCTGGCCAGGCGGACCGCCAGCGAGACGTTGCGCACCCGTGGGCTCTCGGCATTGTGGTCGTCGATCAGGCGCAGCAGCAATTCGGGCAAGTGCCAGACCTTGCACAGTTCAAGCTGGATATCGCTGAAGGTCAGGCCGAGAATCTGTTTCTGGGCGTCGGTGCTGCGCATGGTGGGGTTTTTCTTTTGCAGATCCTGAATGGCCAGGCCCAGCTTGGGGGCGGCACACCAGACCAGAATTTCAGCCAGATCGTGCAGCAACGCAGCAATCCGCACTTCTTCCATGTTGATATCGTGGCGCCAGATGCACCAGTCCTGTGCATAGTCGGCAGCGCGTTGGGCCCGCCGGATGATGTGCAACACGCCAAGCAGGGCCTGTGGTCCGACCGGCTTGAGCTGATCCTCGATGGTGAACAGGTCTTCAAAACGACGAAAGAAGGGGACGATACCGGCCATCATCACGGCGCTGGCAATGGTGGTGATGTCGTGTTGCAGCGAGCGGCCACGAAAAGGCTGGATGTAGGCCAGCACTCGTACGGTCATGATCGGGTCCTGCAGAATGATGTGCGCCAGTTCGCGGGCATCGACGCGGTCGATGTCGGCGCGCATGTCATCGATCCGACGTTTGGTGACGCGCAAGACTGGCAGGGTGTTGTTCGAAAACAGCAAGACCCAGGCGTCAATGTCGGGGAGCGGATGATCCAGCATGAAGTGAGACCCTAGAGTAAAGGCTGTGCCAGCGATGGCCGGAGTTTAAGGGGGGCGGCCATGTCGGGCAAGCGGCAGTGCGTGCCATAATTCGCGCCATTTACCATTTCCTGCGAGTCGACTTGCCATGCGTCATATCATCGTGCCCGTTACGCCCTTTGAGCAGAACTGCACCATTTTCTGGTGCGAGACCACCCGGCAGGCTGCCGTGGTAGACCCCGGGGGCGATATCGAGCGCATCCTGGCGGCGCTGGCCGAACATGAGCTGACTTTGGAGCGCATTCTGGTGACGCATGGTCATATTGATCATGCCGGCGGCGTGGCGGCCTTGGTTGAGCGACTCGCGGTACCGATCGATGGCCCGCATGCCGAAGATCGCTTCTGGATTGAGGGCATGCCACAGCAAAGCAAGATGTTCGGTTTTCCTAACGTGCGCAGCTTCGAACCAACGCGCTGGCTGGTCGACGGCGACCGCGTTACCGTCGGCAAGGAAGTGCTTGAAGTCCTGCATTGTCCGGGGCACACGCCTGGCCACGTGGTGTTTTTCCATCGTCCTTCCGGTCTGGCTCAGGTGGGCGATGTCTTGTTTCAGGGCTCCATCGGTCGCACCGACTTTCCTCGGGGTGATCACGCCACGCTGGTCGCTTCAATCAAGGAACGCTTGTTCCCGCTGGGCGACGCGGTGCGTTTCATTCCCGGCCATGGGCCGATGTCGACCTTTGGCGAGGAGCGGCAATTCAACCCCTTTCTGAGCGGTCGATTCGGCTGAGGGCTCAGACTTTGATCGAGCGGATCTGAGATACCCAGGCCAGGCCGTCGAGTTGTGCGCTCAGGAACAACTCGGCAGGAACGGCCAGTTGTTTCAGAATCCGCAAGGCTTTGTCGTGCTCGCGGTTTTCTGCGGCTTCGATGGCGTCCAGCAACAAACCCAGTGTGCCTGCGTGATGCGCTAAAGCTTCCCGTACTGTCGCGGTCAACGGCAGTTGTTGCAGGATTTCCGGCATCGGCATGCTGAGTAGAATGTCAAGGAGCGAGAAGCTGCCAATCATGAAGGCGCAGTCTTCCAGGTTGGATAGTTCCGGGATGCCCGGCAGGCGGGGGGCCAGTCGTTCCATCAGCCGTCCGCGCAGCGCTGCTTTGTAAAGCAGGGGGTTCGGGTGCTGGCCGTTATTGGGGTCAGCATAGACCAGCAGCTGTATCCAGCGTTCCAGTTGCCGCCGGCCCAGTAGATTGATGGCCTGCGCAAAACTGGTGATCGGCGCGCGCGGTGCAATGGCGGCTGAATTAACCAGGCGCAGCAGACTGTAGGACAGTTTGGCTTCCTGGCGAAAAACGGTATCGAGCGCCGCAGTGTCAGCGTCCTGAGCGATTAAACCAAGCAACTGCAACAGCTTTTGCCGTGTCGTATCGGCGGCACGTTGCCCCAGTTGGGTGCGGGCCAGCAGAAATTCGCCGGTGCTCATGCTGCAGGCGTGTTCAAGCATCCATTGCCGTTCGGTCTGGCTATGAACGTTGGAGGCCACCAGCGTGCTGCGCGTGGCCATGCCGTCCAGCGCAAAAGGGGGCAAGGTTCGGGCGTGGCTGGCGGCAATGATCAGGTAATCCCAGGTGCCCGTTGCCGGCAACGGGGTCGGGCTGCGGATTTCCAGGCCCACTTTGCAACGTGCTTGGCGCAGGCTGCTTTCCTGGGCCTGGGTGGCTGGCTGGTCCAGGTCGTCGGCTGAAAAAATCCAGACCGGACGGCTGCCAAGTTGCTCGCTTTCTGGCTGCGCGCTGCTGGCGGGAAGCAGCCATGGCAGACGTTGGTCGATTTCCTGCAAGGCGGCGGCTTCATAGAGCGGCAATAAGTCAATGGGGGCCGCATCCTCGCCGGCGAATTCGACCCGGAAAGCGCTCCAACTGTCGTCGCGACCCAGGAGGGGGTGAATGAACGGTGTGGCAAAAGGCACGGTCATCAGACTGTTCTCGTTGGTTTTGCCAAATCTTAGCAAAATCGTTGCCCGGTGTGCGGTTTGTGCTTGCCCGCGGTCAACCGGCCTGTCGGTATAATTTTCGGATGATTCCCGATTACTGGTCAGAAGCCGTGCAGACGCTGTCGACAAGCGATTGTCAAATGGCTGAATTGATTGCGCGCTATCCCGGTGCGGGGCTGGTATCGCGCGGCGACCCCTTTGCGACGCTGGCCCGTTCGATTGTTGGTCAGCAAATTTCGGTACAGGCCGCCGATGCGGTTTGGCAGCGTGTGCTGGTGCGACTGACTCCCCTGGCGCCGGAGACAGTTTTGCAACTGGGGCCTGCTGGGTTAATGGGTTGTGGCTTGTCGCAGCGCAAAATTGAGTACTTGCACGACCTAGCCCAGCATTTTGTCGATGGTCTACTGCGGCCAGCGGCGTGGGAAATGATGGGCGATGAACAACTGATCGCCACCTTGTGTGCTGTGCGCGGCATTGGCCGGTGGACGGCGGAAATGTTCTTGATCTTCAATCAACTGCGGCCCGATGTGTTTCCGTTGGACGATATTGGTCTGCAGCGCGCCGTGTTTGGTCATTATTTTGCCGGTGAGCGGCAGTCGCGGGCTGCTCTGGCTGACTTTGGCCAGCGCTGGCGGCCGTGGCGTTCGGTGGCTACTTGGTATCTGTGGCGCAGTCTTGATCCGCTACCGGTTGCGTACTGAGCGATTTACCCTTCGCCCTTTGGGGTAAAATGCGCCGCAATATCAGAACCGAGTTGTCCATGAAAATCAGTTTTCTCGACTTCGAGCAATCCGTTGCCGACCTGGAAGGCAAGATTGAAGCCCTGCGTTTTGCGCAGGACGATTCTGCCGTCGATATTTCCGAAGAAATCGACCGGCTGGAAAAAAAGAGCGCCCAGTTGACCAAGGAAATCTACGGCAAGTTGTCGCCATGGCAGATTTCGCAGGTGGCACGTCATCCGCAGCGACCCTACACCCTTGATTACGTCCAGCATATTTTTACCGACTTTGAAGAGCTGCATGGTGACCGTGCCTTTGCCGACGATCACGCCATTGTGGGGGGCTTGGCGCGCTTCAATGGTCAGCCGGTGATGGTGATTGGCCACCAGAAGGGACGCGACACCAAGGAAAAGATTTTCCGTAATTTCGGCATGCCGCGCCCGGAAGGCTATCGCAAGGCATTGCGCCTGATGAAACTGGCTGAAAAGTTCGGCTTGCCGGTCATGACTTTTGTCGATACCCCGGGGGCTTATCCGGGGATTGGTGCCGAAGAGCGTGGCCAGTCGGAGGCGATCGGCCGCAATCTGTATGTAATGGCTGAGCTCAAGGTGCCCATCATCGTCACCATTATCGGTGAAGGGGGGTCAGGCGGCGCTTTGGCGATTGCTGTGGGCGATGTGACGCAGATGCTGCAGTACTCGACCTATTCGGTGATTTCGCCTGAAGGCTGTGCCTCGATTTTGTGGAAGAGTGCTGACCGTGCGCCGGATGCGGCCGAGACCATGGGCATTACAGCGCCGCGTTTGAAAACCCTGGGCCTGGTTGACCGTATTGTTAGCGAACCCTTGGGCGGCGCGCAGCGCGATCATGTGGCGATGGCTCACAGTCTGAAAAAGGCCTTGCAGGATTCGCTGAAACAACTTTCCGGTCTGACGACGGCGCAATTGCTCGCCCAGCGTTACGAGCGTCTGTTGAGCTATGGCCGCTTCAAGGAACAGCCGGCAGCCTGAGCTGTTGCAGCGGGTTGGTGATTTTCTCGCCACCCATTTGACCGCGTCGACTCCGGTTGTCCTGGGGCTTTCCGGAGGCTGTGATTCGGTCACCTTGCTCCATCTTCTGCATCAATTGCTGCCGGCAGGCCTGTTGCGGGCCTGCCATATTCACCATGGCCTGTCGGCGCATGCCGACGATTGGGCGGCTTTTTGTGCCCAGACCTGTGCTCAGCTTAGGGTGCCGCTCAATATCCACCGGGTGACGGTTGACCGCGACAGTGGCCTAGGTTTGGAAGCCGCGGCACGTCAGGCGCGCTATGCCATTTTTGCTCGTGAGCAAGGCTGTTTGCTGCTGGCCCAGCATGCCGATGATCAGGCCGAGACGGTACTGTTCAATTTGCTGCGTGGCACCGGGCTGACCGGGGCGGCGGGCATGCTGCCTGCCCGGTGTCAGGGGCCGTTGCGCATCTTGCGGCCTTTGCTGAACGTCTCTCGGGCCGAGATTGAGGTGTATGCTCGGCAGCAGGCATTACGCTGGGTGGATGATGAAAGTAACGAGGACACCCGGTTTTCGCGCAACTTCTTGCGTCGCGACATCCTGCCGCAGTTGAGCCAGCGTTTTCCGGCGGCTGTCGCCTCGCTGACCCAGGCCGCGGCGCATTTTGCCGAAGCTGGTGACTTGCTGGATGAGCTTGCCGGAGCGGATTGGGGGCGCCTGGCCGTCGGCGACTGCGTGCCGATACCCGCCTTGCGCACGCTGTCACTGGCCCGCCTGAAAAATTTGCTGCGTTACCGCCTCCGCCAATTGGCTTGGCGGGTACCGGTTCGCCGTCGCCTGGAGGAGTTTTGCCGCCAATTACAGGCAGCGGGCACGGATCGCCATCCTGAATTGCAACTGCTGGATGGCGTGATGCGGGTACAGGCTGGGGCCTTGTGCTGGGTAGTGGCGTAAACAAACTGTTACCGTGCGCCTTTCCCCGGTCAGAAGGCTTCAGTTACAATCGATGGATTACTTTCTCGCAAACAGGCCATGATTACTGGATCCCTTGTCGCCATTGTCACCCCCATGCATGAGGATGGCAGCCTCGACTTGAACGCACTGCGCAAGCTGGTCGATTTTCACGTCAATGAAGGCAGCGATGCCATCGTCGTGGTGGGTACCACCGGCGAATCACCGACGGTGACGGTCGACGAGCATTGCGAACTGATCAAGCTTACGGTAGACCACGCTGCCGGGCGGATTCCCGTCATCGCCGGGACCGGAGCCAATTCAACGGTTGAGGCCATCGAACTGACTCGTTTTGCCAAGGAGGCTGGTGCTGACATGGCCTTGTCGGTGGTGCCGTATTACAACAGGCCGACCCAGGAAGGCATGTACCGGCACTTCAAGACCATCGCCGAGGCGGTTGATCTGCCGGTGCTGCTCTACAACGTGCCGGGGCGTACCGTGGCCGACATGTCAAACGACACCATCCTGCGTCTGGCCGAGGTGCCGGGCATTGTTGGCGTCAAGGATGCGACCGGCAACATGGATCGCGCCTATGACCTGATCGCTCGTGCACCGGCCGATTTTGCGCTGTATAGCGGTGACGATCCGACCTGTGTGTTGTCGATCATGATGGGTTTCCACGGCAATATTTCGGTCACGGCCAACGTTGCCCCGCGCCTGATGCACGCGATGTGTGTGGCGGCGGCAGCGGGTGATGTGGCGCAGGCCAAGGAAATTCATTTCAAATTGCTGGCTTTGCATCGCGACCTGTTCTGCGAAGCAAATCCGATTCCGGTCAAATGGGCGGTACATCAGATGGGTCTGATGCCCAACGGCATTCGTTTGCCGCTGACACCCCTGACCGAAGCCAACCAGGCGCGCGTGCTGGCCGCGATGCGCCAGGCTGGCGTCATTGCCTGATGGAGTGCACGGTATGAAATTTAGTCGTTTTTCCGGGTTGACCCTGTCACTGGTAGCCATTGCGGTGGCTGGTTGTGGCAGCCTGCCTGATTCGCGCAAGATTGAATACAAGTCGGCAGGCAAGGTGCCGACCCTGGAGGTGCCGCCGGATCTGTCGCAGATCGCCCGTGACGACCGTTTTCTGGTGCCGGACACTGGCACCAAGGGGAGCGCAACCTTCTCGGCCTACGTGGCGGATCGTGCGCCGGGTGCGCAAGCTGAAAACTCGACGATTTTGCCGCAAGTCGATAAGGTGCGGGTTGAACGATCCGGGAATCAACGCTGGCTGGTGGCGGCAGCAACGCCCGAGCAATTGTGGGATACGGTCAAGGACTTCTGGCAGGAAACCGGTTTTATCATCGCCATCGAGCGTCCAGAGGCCGGTGTGATGGAAACCGACTGGGCAGAAAACCGTGCCAAGATTGGCGATGACATCATTCGCAATTCGATTGGCAAATTGCTCGATGCTTTCTATTCGACCGGCGAACGCGACAAATTCCGCACCCGTTTCGAACCGGGCGCGACGCCGGGCACGACCGAAATTTATCTGAGCCATCGCAGCATGGAAGAGGTCTATACCTCGACTACCAAGGAAGATACCCGCTGGCAGCCCCGGCCGGCAGATCCGGAGCTTGAAGCAGAAATGTTGCGCCGGCTGATGGTTCGTCTGGGCTCTGAGGAAAAACGGGCCGAAGCAGCCTTGGCGTCGGTCAAGGCTGAGCCGCGCGCCAAGTTGGCCAAGGCCAATGATGGTTCGGGCCAGTTGGAGGTCTATGATCGTTTTGACCGCGCCTGGCGACGGGTTGGTCTGGCGCTTGATCGCATCGGCTTCACGGTCGAAGATCGTGACCGCTCGCGGGGGTTGTATTTCGTCCGTTACGTTGATCCGGAAGTCGATAACGCCAGCAAGAAAGATACGGGACTATTGACCAAGCTGGCTTTCTGGAAAAGCAGTGCGCCGGCAGCTAATTCGCGCGAACAATATCGTCTGCATGTCAGCGAGGCAGGTGGACAGAGCGTGGTTCAGGTGTTGACCAGCGAAGGGGGCACCGACAAGTCCGAAACCTCGAAGAAAATTCTTGGCTTGTTGCTCAATCAATTGCAATAATTTCACGGTTTTCAGACGTAAAAAAACGGGGCCGAGGCCCCGTTTTCATTTGCTGGAAAAGAAGATTACTTCTTTTCTTCAGCCGGCTTGGCAGCAGCGTCAGCAGCCGGGGCAGCAGCGGCCGGGGCGGCGGCAGCAGCATCAGCCGGGGCAGCAGCCGGAGCGGCAGCGGCCGGAGCAGCAGCAGCGTCAGCAGCCGGAGCGGCAGCCGGGGCAGCAACCGGCGCCGGTGCCGGTGCAGCAGCAACTGGCTCTTCTTTTTTACCGCAAGCGGTCAGGGCCAGGGCGATCAGGGCAGCAGCGAGAATAGACTTGTTCATGAAATTTCCTTATCGACTAGATTCAATGAGAACCAAATATTTATTGAATCAGGTATCCACCTGATCGCGAAAATTATAGCAGCAAATCAATTGTTGCGATGCAGCGAAAGTGCGGAAATCCCGACTTGTCAGCGTGCAGTCAGAAATGCCAGGCAAGCAATGATGGGCGCTTATTCAATTGCGTCGTGGATTGCTCGGCGCCGGGTTGGTAAAATTTCGACTTTTTGCGGAGTCGACCGTGCCCAGTGGGATCATCGAATCGCTTGACCATGAGGGGCGTGGCATTGCGCGTCAAGACGGCAAGGCCATTTTTGTCGAATCGGCCTTGCCGGGTGAGTGTGTCGACTACGCCAGTTTCAGGAAAAAACCGAACTACGAGCTGGCGCAACTAGTGCGCGTTTTGCAGCCATCGCCTCACCGTGTGACCCCGCCGTGTCCGCATTTTGGTATTTGTGGTGGTTGTGCTCTGCAGCATTTGTCGTCCTCGGCGCAGGTTGCGGTCAAGCAGCGCTTGCTGGAGGACGCACTGTGGCATATCGGTCGGGTACGGCCTGAGCAAATCCTGCCGCCGGTTTCCGGTCAGCCGTGGGCTTATCGCCAGCGCGCCCGTTTTGGCGTGCGCAATATCCCGGGCAAGGGCGGTGTGCTGATCGGTTTTCATGAGCGGCGCAGCAGTTATATCGCCGATATCCGCAGTTGTGCCATCTTGCCAGACCATGTGTCTGCGCTGCTGATGCCTTTGCGTGAGTTGCTCGCTCAGTTGTCCTTGCTCGACCGTCTGCCACAGATCGAGGTGGCCGTGGGCGAGCAATCGACGGCGCTGGTTTTGCGCATTTTGCAGTCGTTGACCGCGAAAGACGAGCAACTGCTGCGCGATTTCGCCGATCGTCACCAGGTGGTGTTTTACCTGCAGCCCAAAGGGCCAGATACGGCCCGGCTGTTTTACCCTGCGACAGCACCTGACCTGTTTTACACACTGCCCGAGTTTGGTCTGGACATGGCTTTCCGGCCGACTGATTTCACCCAGGTCAATCACGCGGTCAACCGGGTTCTGGTCCGGAAAACCCTGCAATTGCTCGACCCGCAACCGGGAGAGCGGATTGCCGATATGTTCTGCGGCCTGGGTAATTTCACGCTGCCGATTGCCCGGCTTGGTGCGTTGGTGCATGGGGTCGAAGGTAGCCCGGCGCTGGTGGGCCGGGGGCGGGAGACGGCCAGACGCACTGGGCTGGGCGATCTCGCTAGCTTCTCGGTCGCCAATCTGTTTCTGGCGGATGAGAAAAAGCTGGCGGCACTCGGACCTTTTGACAAGATGCTGATCGATCCGCCGCGTGAAGGCGCCATCGAACTGGTCAAGGCGCTGGGCTCACAAGGGCCGCGTCGGGTGGTCTATGTGTCGTGTAATCCGGCAACCTTGGCCCGCGATGCTGCGGCGATGGTGGCGGTCAATGGCTATCGTTTTCGTGCCGCTGGCGTGCTTAACATGTTTCCGCACACGGCACATGTCGAGTCGATTGCGCTGTTCGAGCGGCCATGAAAAAAGCGGCCACTGGCCGCTTTTCCCTAGCTTGCGTCCTGCAACTTAGTCGCGTTCGCCGGTAAAGGCCATGATCAACTGCAGCAGGCTGACAAATACGTTGTAAATGTCGAGGTAGACCGCGAGTGTCGCGCTGACGTAATTGGTCTCGCCACCCTGCACGATCCGACTGATGTCGTAAAGAATGTAGGCCGAGAAGATGCCCACCATAGCCACTGCGATGGTGAGCGACAAGGCTGGGATCTGGAAAAAGATATTGGCGACAGCAGCAAGCAGGACCAGGATCAGGCCGACAAACAGGAACTTGCCCATATTGGAAAAGTCACGCTTGCTAACCGTTGCGATGCCCGCCATGGTGAAGAAGATGGCACCCGTACCGCCGGCAGCCAGAGCAATCATCGAGCCGCCATTGGAAAAACCAAGGGCAACTTGCAGGATGCGCGACAGCATCAGGCCCATGAAGAAGGTGAAGCCAAGCAGCAGGGCAACACCCAGGCCGCTGTCCTTATTCTTCTCGATGCCCCACATAAAACCGAAAGCAACGGCCATGAACAGGACGAAGCTTAGCAGTGGGCTATTGCCGAAGAGGCTGAAACCCAGTTGCACCCCGGCGACGGCGCCGAGCACGGTGGGCAGCATTGACAGGGCCAGCAGCAAATAGGTGTTGCGCAAGACGCGATTCTGCTGCAGCGCGAAGTCCGGCGAACTGTTGCGGACGATGTCAAAGGGTGTGTTCATCAATATTCCTTGAGGTGTGGTCACGAAGGCTAAGACTAGCCGAGTCGTTGCAAAGTTTCAATTGTCGGCTGCGACCTGAACAGCCCGGGGCTGTGCTATGATGCGGGCCGCAAAATCGCCACCGCAAACAGCTTGCGGCTTTCGGCGAGCGATGCGGGAGTTTGGCAGAGTGGTCGATTGCACCGGTCTTGAAAACCGGCATGCCGAAAGGCATCCAGGGTTCGAATCCCTGAGCTCCCGCCAGCAGGTCCTGGTGCCTGCTTTTTATCCGCCTCTATTCCTGTCCGTATTTGTTCACTAGTCTGCTGGATGGGCTCGTGCTTGTGCGCGCTGGGCGAGCGTTGAATAAAAAAAAGCCCGCTGTTTGGGCGGGCTTAAATCCATTTCTTGGAGGAGATGGAGGAGACAGGTTCATTGTGCCGAATAAAATGCTGCGGTGCAACATTTATTTTGCCGCGCACTCAAAGTCCTAGAAAATCGCCTACCTCGTTAGCGCGCGCCTGGGTATCGGCGTAGCCCAGTTCGATGAGTTTCCGGGTGTAGGCCTGTTCGAACAGCAGGTAGCTGGTCAGGGCGCCGCCTTGCCGGTTCATCGCCCCGATGCCGCCCAGCAAGGCTTTGATCGGCCAGGGGAGGGCACTGGCGTGCTCGGCCGCAATGCGATCCAGACGCTCCGAAGGCGAGATGACCAGGGTATCGATAGGGCGCAGTGTGATCGCGGCGTGGTCGATCTGTGCGGCGGGAATGGCCGCCAGGGTGCGGTTGATTCTTTGGGCGCGCTCGATGTCGACCGCGAGACTGTCGAGAAAGATGCTGGACAGGGCGTGGCCGGCGATCTGGGCGAGCGAGGGGTAGCCATCGACTTGCTCCCGTTCGCGGTGTTCGCTTTGTTTGCGGGCGCCGATGATCAGTAGGCGGCGGGCGCCGAGGTGAATGGCCGGTGAGAGCGGGGCCAGTTGGCGCATTGAGCCATCGCCGAAATATTCACGGTTGATCAAGGTGGCGGGGAATATGAACGGGATGGCGCTTGAGGCGAGCAGGTGATCAACGGTCAACTGACTGCGCATGCCGACCCGCTGTACTCGCCGCCAGGGTTGGGCGCTGGGGTGGGCCTGGAAAAAACTGATGCTCTCCCCGGACTCGTAGCCGGAGGCTGAAACGCTGACGGCGTGCAGGGCGCCGTTGGTGATCGAGCGCTCGATGCCGGCAAAGTCCAGACTGCGGCGTAAGAGCGTACGCAGCGGACTGTTGTCGAGCAGGGAGCGTGGCGGGTTACCAATTAGCCAACCGAGGGCGAGGGCAGAAAGCCAGCGGGCCCCGGCGCTGCCGACGCCGGCGGGGTCGGCCCGATAAATTTGTCCGACGTGCATGTTTCGCCAAAAGCTGGCGAGCAGCGATACGGCTTTGCCGAAGTTATCGGCCAGGCAGGCCAGGGCGACGGTGTTGATGGCGCCGGCCGAGGTGCCGCACAGAATGGGAAAGGGGTTGTGGCGTCGGTTTTTCGACAGTTTGGCGATGGCGATCAGCACGCCGACCTGATAGGCCGCCCGGGCGCCGCCGCCGGTTAGAACTAGCCCGGTGCCGCGTTCGCCGGGGTGGGCTGGTCCGAGGGTCAATCCTGCCCGTGCCGGATGGCGTCGGCCCAGCAATTGGGGGTCTCGAACAGGCGGACCTGCTCAAGCCGCAGTTGATTGCCGTAGGTGTCACGGTAAACCGCGTCGAGGCAGTCAAAAGCCAGACGGGCCAGATTTTCGGCGGTCGGTACGCAGTCGAGCAGAACGGTCTTGTGGTCAGGCAGCGTATTCAGGAAGTCGACGATGGCGGTGTCGTGGCGGAACGCCAGAAAGGCATGATCCCAGCGATCAACCAGATGTGCCTTCGCCAGGTCCTTGACTTGCGAGAAGTCCATGACCATGCCGTTGGCGGCATCGCCGGCTTTGTCGATGATGCGGCCTGACAAGGTGATCTCGATGGCGTAGCGGTGGCCATGCAGATGGCGACACTGGCTTTTGTGGTCCGGAATGCGATGGCCGGCATCGAATTCCAGGCGGCGGGTGATCAGCATGGCTTAAAGGCTCGACAAGACAGGCGCGGATTATACAATGCGCCATGCTTTCAACTGACGACCATCGCCGCGACAGCGCCGGCCTGCGCTATGTTTATCCTGTGGTGTCCCGCCGGGCCGGTGGCGTGTCGCTCGGGATCAATCTGAACCCCAATAACGCGTGCAACTGGGCGTGTGTTTATTGCCAGGTTGAGGGTTTGCAGCGCGGCGGGCCGCCGCCGCTCGATCTGCGACAGTTGGCAGGCGAGCTGGATGGCTTTCTGGACGAATTGCTGGACGGTGATTTCCTGCAGCGAGCAGTGCCCGAGGGGGCACGGCGTCTGGTTGATGTGGCCTTCTCCGGCAATGGCGAACCCTGCAGTGCGCCAGAGTTTGCTGAGGCTGTGGCAACGGTTGCGACCGTATTGCGGCATCACCATCTGGTCGGAAAAATTCCCCTGCGCCTGATTACCAATGGCAGCTTGCTGCATCGGCCGGCGGTCCAGGCCGGGATTGTGCAGTTGGCTGAACTCGGTGGCGAGGTGTGGTTCAAGATTGACCGCGCCCTGCCGGATGAGGTGGCCTTGATCAATGGTGTTCCGGGTGATGTGGAGCGGGTTGGGCGTCATTTGGCGCAATGTGTCGATCTGGCACCAACCTGGGTGCAGACGTGCTGGTTTGCAATGGATGGGGTCTTGCCTGGCGAGGCCTCGCAACTGGCTTACTGCGATTTGCTGCGCCCCTTGGCTGGGCGCTTGGCCGGTGTGCATCTGTATGGTCTGGCGCGACCGTCGATGCAGTCTGCTGCGCCGCGTCTCAATCGTTTATCGGTGCTGGATCTGCAGCGTTTTGCCCGCCGGGTGGAAAAGGAAACGGGCATCCGGGTGATTGTTTCCCCGTGATGCCCGTGTTCGCGGTCTACGCCCCGGCAGGGGCGAAAATCAGGCGACTTTCTTGGCGTGGCTGCGCGCCGATTTCTTCAGCGACTTGTACAGCTCTGGTTCCTGCGACTTGAGGTAATCGATGATTTCGCAGTCGTCGCGCTTGATGGTTTTGATATCGACCTGTTCAACGTGCACCAGGCGCAGCAATTCGCGGACCGGTTTGGGCATGTTGCGGCCGCTTTCGTAGCGGGAGCCGCCGCTTTGGGTGACGCCGAGGGCGGACCAGAATTGTTGCTGGTTCATGCCCAGTTTGCGGCGGATTTCACGAGCGTCAATTTTTTCGATCAATTTGGCAGTGGTAGTCATTGTTCTATCTCCAATAGGGTAGGGATTTTTTACTTACCCATTTATCCTGGTAAGCTATGACTTAGGTCATATGACTTAGTTTATAACCGATTATGACGTTGCGCAAGAGGTATGCCATGGTTGTTACATATTTCAAACAATTTTGCCAAACGGGTCGGATCGAATAAGATCGTTCGCCTGAACAGAACGCCTCGAGGGTTTAAATCATGCAAGTCACCGAAATTCTGCGCCTCAAGGGCGGCACCTTGTATACCGCCACGCCGGGCCAATTGCTGGCTGCGGCCATTGCGACGATGGCGGATCTTGATATGGGGTCGCTGGTGGTCATGGAGGAGGGGCGCATGGTCGGCATGCTGACTTTTCGCGAAGTGATGCTGGCCTTGCGCGAGCACGGCGTTTGCCCGGATGGCGTGACGGTGGGCGACGTGATGGTCCGTGATCCGGTCACGGCCTTTCCTGGCATGGATGCCAATGATCTGCGTCGGCTGATGATCGACAAGCATTCGCGCTATCTGCCGGTGCTCGATGGCGGCACCTTGCTGGGCGTGATTTCTTTTCTCGATGTCGCCAAGGCGGTGCTTGAGGAACAGAGCTTCGAGAACAAGATGCTCAAAAGCTACATCAAAAACTGGCCGGAAGAGCCGTCGATCTGATGCTTGGGCGCCGACCTCCGGGTCGGTGTTGCGAGTCGGGCGGAATTTCCGTCTTTTTTGCGGTCGACCGTGTGCAACCCCGAAAAATGCACCGTGGTAAACTCCGCGCTCCTTAACGAATCTGCTTCCCATGTCCGGCAATACTTTTGGCACCCTGTTTACAGTGACTTCCTTTGGCGAATCCCACGGCCCGGGGATCGGCTGCGTGGTGGATGGTTGTCCGCCGGGGCTGGCGCTCTGTGCCGAGGATATTCAGGCGGAACTTGATCGGCGCAAGCCGGGCACCTCGCGCCATGTGACGCAGCGCCGTGAGCCGGATACGGTGGAAATCTTGTCCGGTGTCTTCGAAGGCAGAACCACTGGGACGCCGATTGGCCTGCTGATTCGTAATCAGGATCAGCGCAGCAAGGACTACGGCAATATTGCCGAGACTTTTCGGCCGGGTCATGCCGACTACACCTATACGCAAAAATATGGATTCCGCGATTATCGCGGTGGCGGTCGCTCGTCGGCCCGCGAGACGGCGGTGCGGGTGGCTGCTGGCGCGATTGCCCGCAAGTGGTTGTTCGAACGCTATGGGGTCAGCATTCGGGGCTGGATGAGCGCGCTCGGGCCGATTGACATCCCTTTTGAATCGGTCGATGCCATCGATGACAACGCATTTTTTGCCCCCAACGCCAGCATCGTGCCGCAACTGGCGTCTTACATGGATCAGTTGCGCAAATCGCTTGATTCGGTAGGCGCCAAAATTACGGTGACGGCGACCGGTGTGCCGCCGGGTTGGGGCGAGCCGGTGTATGACCGGCTGGATGCGGAAATTGCCTACGCCATGATGGGCATCAACGCAGTCAAAGGGGTCGAAATCGGGGCAGGTTTTGCCTCGGTAGCGCAAAAAGGGAGCGAGCATGGTGACGAAATGACGCCGGCTGGTTTTGCCTCTAATTACGCGGGTGGCGTGCTGGGCGGTATTTCGACTGGTCAGGATATCGTGGTCAATATGGCGATCAAGCCGACCTCGTCGATTGCTCAGGCGCGGCGGTCGATTGATGTTCACGGTCAGGCGATTGAGGTGGCTACAGAGGGGCGGCACGACCCCTGTGTTGGCATTCGGGCGACGCCGATTGCCGAGGCCATGTTGGCTCTGGTCCTGATCGATCATGCGCTTCGGCACCGGGCGCAATGTGGCGATGTGCAGTGCCTGACGCCACAGATTGCGGGAAAAATCGGCTAGAATCGAAGGCTTTTCGCCACCTGTGCGTGGTGATGCTATCCAGGGAGAGCCTTTATGAATGTAGACCATCACGACCTTCACCACGAATTCCCGGAACTGTCCGATGCCATTCACGCATTGAAAGTGGGCAACGCACGTTTCGCACGTCTGTTCGATACCTATCATCGCCTGACCGGCAAGGTGGAAAATCTGGAAGAACATGACATGCCGGTGGCTGATTTCACCCTTGAAGACATGAAAAAAGAGCGCGTCAAGCTCAAGGATGATCTCTATCACATGCTGATGGCTTATCGCGCCGGCCAGGAAGCCAGCAAGTAAGTCACGCGGGCTTGGGCGTGCCTCCGGTAAAATCGCCGGATGCACGCTTTGCCCTTCTGGCGTCTCGCCGGCTACTATTTTGCGTATTTCGCCTTCATTGGCGCTTTCTCGCCTTATTTCACCCTTTATCTGAAGTCACTGGCTTTTTCGGCCTGGGATATTGGCCTGTTGATGTCGCAGATGCAGCTGATGCGTCTGTTTGGCCCGAATCTGTGGGGCTGGCTGGTGGACCGCTACGGTCACCGTCTATTCATCATTCGCCTGGCGGCGGTCGCGTCGTTACTGGGTTTTCTGGCATTTTTCTGGCTTGATCGTTTGTCTGGCATGTTGCTGGCGATGGCCGTGCTCGCCTTTTTCTGGAGTGCTGCGCTGCCGTTGGTCGAGATGCTGACCTTCGACCACTTGCGCGAAGAGCGTGGTCGTTACAGTCGTATCCGGCTCTGGGGATCGGTTGGTTTTATCGTGGCAGTCATGGCTACCGGCGCGGTGCTTGATGTCGTGCCGCCCGTCGGTGTGTTGTGGGTCTGTGCATTGATCCTGCTGGGCATCCTGGGTTTTGCGCTGGCCTTGCCGGAGGCTGCGCCGCGCGCGCATCTCACTATCGAACAGTCGATCAGGCGCATTCTTCGGCAGCCGCGTGTGCAGGCCCTGATGGCGGCCTGTCTGATGATGTCGGCGGCGCACGGCGGTTTTTACGTTTTTTACTCCATTCATCTCGATGCTCATGGTTATAGCAAGACCGAGGTGGGCGTGCTCTGGTCGCTGGGTGTGCTGGCCGAGATTGGGGTATTTATGGCCATGCATCGACTGGTCTGGCGATTCTCCTTGCGTCATCTGTTGCTGGCCAGTTTTGCGGCGGCTGTCCTGCGTTTTATGCTGATGGGCTGGGGGGTCGGTTCGTTGGCGACCATGGTCTTTGCTCAGTTGCTACATGGTCTGACCTTCGGTGCTTTTCATGCGGCATCCATTGCCGCGGTCAACCTGTGGTTTCCGGGAAAAGCCCAGGGCCGGGGGCAGGCTTTGTATTCCAGCCTGTCGTTTGGCGCCGGTGGTTTGTTGGGCGCCTTGATCAGTGGCTGGAGCTGGGATCGGCTGGGGGCGGGTTGGACATTCACGATCGGTGCCTTGTGCGCCCTGTTCGGCTGGCTGCTGATCTATCGCTGGTTGGTCGGTGATCCCGCGGTCGACCTGCCGAAACGGGAACAAATCGCCGATCCTGTGCAATAATTCAACGCTTTACCGCACACTTTAGCGTTCATGGCGAAGACACTCTACGACAAGCTTTGGGAAGACCATGTCGTGCATCAGGAAGCTGATGGCACGGCGCTTCTTTATATTGACCGCCACCTGGTACATGAAGTGACCAGTCCGCAGGCCTTCGAGGGGCTGAAACTGGCGGGCCGCAAGCCGTGGCGCGTCTCCTCCATCGTTTCAACGCCGGATCACAACACGCCGACCGACCACTGGGACGAGGGGATCAAGGACCCCGTGTCGCGCCAGCAGGTCGAGACGCTCGACGCCAATATCCGTGAAGTCGGCGCGCTGGCCTATTTCCCGTTCAAGGATCCGCGCATGGGCATTCTGCATGTGGTCGGCCCGGAGAACGGCGCGACGCTGCCCGGCATGACTGTGGTCTGTGGTGACTCGCATACCTCGACGCATGGCGCCTTTGCCTGCCTGGCGCACGGTATCGGCACCTCTGAAGTCGAGCATGTGATGGCGACGCAGTGCCTGCTGCAGAAAAAATCGAAGACCCTGCTGATCGCTGTTGAAGGCAAACTCGGCAAGGGTGTCACCGCCAAGGATGTGGCCTTGGCCATCATCGGTACCATCGGTACGGCGGGCGGTACCGGCTACGCCATCGAGTTCGGTGGTAGCGCCATTCGCGGCCTGTCGATCGAAGGGCGGATGACGTTGTGCAATATGGCGATCGAAGGTGGGGCACGAATGGGCTTTGTCGCGGTCGACGATAAAACAATCGATTATTTGCGCGATCGCCCCTTCTCGCCCAAGGGCGAGGTTTGGGATAAGGCGGTAGCGCACTGGCGCACCCTGCATTCCGATGCGGGCGCCCGCTTTGACCGTATCGTCACGCTCAAAGCTGAGGATATCCGGCCACAGGTCACCTGGGGAACTTCGCCGGAAATGGTCGTCGGCATTGACGCCGTGGTGCCTGATCCGGCCAAGGAAGCCGACCCGGTCAAGCGTGAGGGCATGGAACGGGCCTTGCAATACATGGGCTTGAATCCCAATACGCCGATTCAGAAAATTGCCGTCGATAAGGTGTTTATCGGTTCGTGCACCAATTCACGGATTGAAGATTTGCGCGAAGCGGCAGCCGTTCTCAAAGGACGTCGTGTGGCAGCGAATGTCAAGCTGGCGTTGGCGGTGCCGGGCTCGGGTCTGGTTAAGCGCCAGGCCGAGGCTGAGGGTCTGGACAAGGTTTTTGTTGCCGCCGGTTTCGAGTGGCGTGAGCCGGGGTGTTCGATGTGTCTGGCGATGAACGCCGACCGTCTGGAGCCGGGCGAGCGTTGTGCGTCGACCTCAAACCGCAATTTTGAGGGCCGTCAGGGCCCGGGCGGGCGGACGCATCTGCTCAGTCCGGCGATGGCGGCGGCGGCGGCGGTTGCCGGTCGCTTTGCTGATGTTCGCGACGTTTTGTGAGTGGCGGGTTGAATTAATGAAAAAAATCGCTTTTGTGCTGTTGACCGTGTTCGGCCTGCTGGGCGTGTCAGCCTGCCATACCGTGCAGGGGATAGGCAAGGACATCGAGAAGGGTGGCGAAGCCATCCAGCGCGCTACCCGATAAGGATATTCATGGACAAATTTGTTCGCCTCGAAGGCTTGGTCGCTCCGCTCGACCGCAGCAACGTCGATACCGACGCCATCATTCCGAAGCAGTTTCTCAAGTCGATCAAGCGTTCCGGCTTCGGCCCGAATGCCTTTGATGAATGGCGTTACCTGGATGTCGGTCAGCCGGGCCAGGATTGTGCGCCGCGGCCCAAAAACCCGAACTTCGTGCTCAATCAGCCGCGCTACCAAGGGGCTGAAGTCCTGCTGACGCGGGCCAATTTTGGCTGCGGCAGCTCGCGCGAACATGCGCCGTGGGCACTGCTCGATTTCGGTTTCAAAGCCATCATCGCGGAATCCTTTGCCGACATCTTTTTCAATAACTGTTTCAAGAACGGCATCCTGCCAATCGAGCTACCGGCTGATGAAGTCGCGGCCTTGTTCCAGCAGGTCGAGGCGACCCCGGGTTATACCCTGGTCGTTGATCTGGCGGCACAACTGGTGTTGCGGCCAGATAGTCATGGCATTCCGTTCAAGATTGATCCGTTCCGCAAAGAGTGCCTGCTCAATGGCTGGGACGATATTGGCCTGACCTTGCGCCATGCTGAAAAGATCAAAGTCTTTGAAGAAAAGCGCCGTGCCCAACAGCCGTGGCTGTTTGCTTAGTCTGCATTCCCTGAATCCTCACCACTGGATCCTGAAATCATGAAAATTTGTGTTTTGCCGGGTGACGGCATTGGTCCCGAGATTACCGCCGAAGCGGTGCGTGTCCTGAATGCGCTCGATCTTAAGTTTGAGATGGAAGAAGCCCTGCTGGGCGGTAGTGCAGTCGACGCCACGGGTCACCCCTATCCGGAAGCGACCCAGAAGCTGGCGCGCGAAGCCGATGCGATCCTGCTCGGTGCGGTCGGTGGTCCGCAGTGGGACAATCTGCCGCGCGAGCAGCGTCCGGAGCGTGGCCTCCTCGGTATCCGCAAGGACCTGAATCTTTTCGCCAACCTGCGTCCGGCCATTCTTTACCCGGAACTGGCCAATGCCTCGACGCTGAAGCCGGAAGTCGTCGCGGGCCTCGATATCCTGATCGTCCGCGAATTGACCGGGGATATCTACTTCGGCCAGCCCCGCGGCGTGCGTGAAGAAAACGGCGAGCGCGTTGGCTTCAATACCATGGTTTACAGTGAGTCGGAAATCCGCCGCATTGCGCACGTTTCTTTCCAGGCCGCGCAGAAACGCAACAAAAGGCTGTGCTCGGTCGACAAGATGAATGTGCTCGAATGCACCCAGCTCTGGCGCGATGTGATGATCGAAGTCAGCAAGGATTACCCTGATGTTGAACTCAGCCACATGCTGGTCGACAACGCTGCCATGCAATTGGTCAAGGCACCGAAGCAGTTCGATGTGATGGTCACCGGCAACATGTTCGGCGACATCCTGTCCGACGAAGCCTCGATGCTGACGGGTTCGATCGGTATGCTGCCGTCGGCCTCGCTGGATGACAAAAATAAGGGCCTGTACGAACCGTCGCATGGTTCGGCGCCGGATATCGCCGGCCAGGGTGTGGCCAATCCGCTGGCCACGATCCTGTCGGTGGCGATGATGCTGCGCTACACCTTCGGTCTCGAAGAGCAGGCACTGCGTGTCGAAAATGCGGTCAAAAAGGTATTGGCCCAGGGGTATCGCACTGGTGACATTTACGAGCGCGGTACCAACAAGGTCGGCACCAAGGAAATGGGCGACGCCGTATTGGCGGCGCTTTGATAGGATCGGGCGCTTAGTATCCAGGATATTGTGATTGGGATTGAGGGGTTGGCTCACAGCGCGCCTCCCTCGACCCTGGGCAACTCGCTATAAAGGAAATGTGATGAAAAAGGTTGGTCTGGTCGGTTGGCGTGGCATGGTCGGTTCGGTGCTGATGCAGCGCATGGTGGAAGAGGGCGACTTTGCCCATATTGATCCGGTGTATTTCTCGACCTCCGCCGCCGGCGGCAAGGCGCCGGTGTTCGGTGGCAAGGAGGCCTCGTTGCCGTTGCAGGACGCTTCTGCGGTCGACGCGCTGAAACAGTGCGAAATCATCATCACCTGCCAGGGCGGCGACTACACCAAGGAAGTCTTCCCGAAGCTGCGTGCGGCCGGCTGGAACGGCCACTGGATCGACGCCGCCAGCGCTCTGCGTATGGCTGACGACGCGGTGATCATCCTCGACCCGGTCAACATGAACGTGATCAAGGATTCGCTGGCCAAGGGCGGCAAGAATTGGATCGGCGGCAATTGCACGGTGTCGCTGATGCTGATGGGCCTGGGCGGTCTGTTCCAGAACGACCTGATCGAATGGGCGACGTCGATGACCTATCAGGCCGCGTCCGGTGCCGGCGCCCAGAATATGCGTGAACTGATTTCGCAGATGGGCGCGATTCATTCTTCCGTCGCTGACCTGTTGGCTGATCCGGCCTCGGCCATCCTCGATATTGATCGCAAGGTGGCCGAAACCATTCGTTCCGATGCCTTCCCGAAGAAAAATTTTCGCAACACGCCATTGGCCGGTTCCTTGATCCCCTGGATCGACGTGCCGTACGAAAACGGTCAGTCCAAGGAAGAATGGAAGGGGGGCGCCGAATGCAACAAGATCCTCGGCCGCCCGGCCTTCCGCAGCGCCGGTTCGATTCCGATCGACGGCCTGTGCGTGCGTATCGGCGCCATGCGCTGCCACAGCCAGGCGCTGACCATCAAGCTGAAGAAGGACGTGCCGCTGGATGAAATTTCCGACATGCTCGCCAAGGCCAATCCATGGGCCAAGGTTGTGCCGAATGATCGCGAGATTTCCGAGCGCGAACTGACGCCGGCGGCCGTAACTGGCACGCTGACGGTGCCGGTTGGTCGTCTGCACAAGATGGCGATGGGTCCGGAATACCTGGCCGCCTTCACCTGCGGCGACCAGTTGCTGTGGGGGGCTGCTGAGCCGCTGCGCCGCATGCTGCGTATCCTGCTCGACGCCTGATCTCATTGATTTTGAACCGGAAAACCGGGGTCTGGGCGCCGGTTTTTTGTTGTGATGCGTGGCGCAGGATGCCACCTTGAGAAGCGGGTTTAGCTTGCATTGCTAAGTTCATGATGTTAATTTGATTCTCCCAAAATCCACGCTCCGGGCCTTGCCGTGAACGAAAAGAATCGCGCTCAGTTTAGGAAACGTTGTGTCGCCCTGGCGGTGGCCTCCTGTTTGTCATTGTCGCCCTGGGTGGCTGAAGCGGCGGGCCTGGGCAAGCTCACGGTATTTTCCGGTCTTGGCCAGCCCCTGCGAGCAGAACTCGAAGTTACGGCCAATGCCGATGAATTGAACGGCATGACAGCACGGCTGGCGCCGCGCGAAGTTTTTCAGCAGGCCGGGGTCGATTTCCCGGCAGCACTCAACGATCTGCGCTTCACGGTCGACAAGGCTCAAGGGGGGCGTTCCATCGTCAAATTGAGTTCGGTGCGGCCGATCAACGAGCCTTTTCTCGATTTCCTGATTGAAATCAACTGGCCGGCCGGGCGCCTGGTCCGCGAATATACTTTTTTGCTTGACCCGCCAGAATTCGCCAACCGGCAAACGGCGCCGGCCGTGGCAGATAGCAAGTTGGTCAACGCTCCCGTGACCGCGGATAAGCCTTACACCCTGGCGCCAACGCCGGGGCCGGTCGTCAAAGCGGCGCCAGCAGCGACGGCCTTGCCCGCCGCCCGGTCGACGCCTGCCTCTCCTGCGCCGGTGGCTGAGCGCAAACCGCCGGCACCTGCGTCACCGCCCCCAGCCCAGCCGGAAACGGCCAGTCATCTAGTGACCAAGGGGGAAAACCTGCGCAAGATCGCTGGCGAGCATCAATACGATGGCGTATCGCTGGAGCAGATGTTGGTGGGGCTGTACCGCGAAAACCCGGATGCCTTTATTGGCAAGGATATTCACCGTCTGAAAGCGGGGGCCATCCTGAACTTGCCGGCCCGTGAAAAAGTCGAGTCAGTCTCGTCGGGCGAGGCCAAAAGGGTTTATCTGGCCAGTGGCAATTTCGACGCTTATCGGCGCAAGCTGGCGTCGGCGGCTGCCCAAGCCCCTGTTGGCGATGGGCCTGAAGCCAGTCAGTCCAGTAGCGGACGGATTTCGCCCAAGATCGATGACAAGGCAACGGCGCAGGATGCCGCCCGTGACCAGGTGAAAGTGGCACGGACCGATAGCGTGGACCGGGCTGCCAAAGCGGCCGCCAGCGAAGCAGATCGTCTTGCCCAGGCGCAGGCCCTGAAGGAGGCTGAAACGCGGGTTGGGCAGCTGGAGAAGAATGTCGAGGAATTGCAGAAGTTGCTGCGCCTGAAAAATCAGGCGTTGGCCGATCTGCAAAAACCAGCGGTATCGTCAGCACCCGCACCCGCAGCGCTGCCTGTTGCTGTCGAGAAGCCAGCGGACGTCACGCCACCGGTTGAGAAGCCCGTTGCAGCGCCCCCCGCGCCCGCGCCGAGCGAAGCACCAGTGCCCGCCGAGCCCGTCGTGCCGCCGCCGCAACCGGTGCCGGTTGCCCCGGCACCTGTCAAGCCGGTGCCCCCACCGCCCCCACCCGAACCCGTGGTTGAAGAACCAAGTCTGGTTGATTTCTTGATCGAAGATCCTTTGCCGCTGGCCGGCGGTGCTGGCGTGCTGGCCCTGCTGGGGGGGGCGTTGCTTTATCGCCGTCGTCGCCAGCAGCGGGCCGGCGAGTCGTTGACGACGGCTATTCCCAGCCAGTCGAGCATCGGGCCCAATTCGGTCTTTGGTACTGTTGGCGGGCAGAGCGTCGATACCGGCAGCATTGCCTTGCCAACGGGCGAGTTTAGCCAGGCGGGCCCTGGGGTGATCGATACCGATGAGGTTGATCCGGTGGCCGAGGCGGATGTTTACATGGCGTATGGACGCGATGCTCAGGCCGAGGAAATCCTGCTTGAGGCGATGCAGAAAGACCCGCAGCGCTTGGCGATTCACGTCAAATTGCTGGAAATTTATGGCAACCGGCGCAGCATGAAGCAATTTGAAACCCTGGCCAGTGAGTTGTACGCGCTGACAGGGGGTAAAGGGCCGGAGTGGGCGCAGGTTGCCAAGCTGGGTGTTGCCATCGATCCGGGTAACCCGATTTACGGTGGCGAGCAGACCGCTGCAGCGAACAAATCGTTTGATGCCGATGCCACCATGGTGGTTTCGCCGGCTGCCTTTGCGGCCAGCCACGAGGCACTTGCCACCGCTGTCCAGCCCGAGCCGGTATCGGCCAGTGAAGCAGGGCGCGCTGATGACGAGGTGATTGCCGAGAGCTCACCGGAAATCGATTTTGAGCACAGTACGGTCGTCCTGCCGGAGCAGGATCCGGTGCCACCGTCCGCCACTGATGATGCGGCGTTTGACTTTGATGAAGCGAGCCTTGATTTTGACCTGGGCGCGGCGACTGATGAGGACATGACACTGGTGATACCAGCCGAAAGTCCCCAGTCGATGGCGCTGTCGGCTGACGATAATGCCCTTGATTTCGATCTCGACGGCTTGACCAGCGTAGTCCCGCCGACAATGCCTCGTTCGACGGATAGTGTGCCTGCGCAACCGGCCGAAGAGGATGACGAGTTGGATTTCTCGCACACGGGGACACTGGTCATGCCGGAGAGCCTGAGTGAATCGGCTATTGCAGGCTTCTCGGTCGATGCGCTGGATCTCGACCAGGATCAATTCAGCCCGCCGCCTGCGGTCAGCGCACCGGTTGTGCCGGAAATGCCTGGTGACCTCGCGCCAACGACCCCTGCGGACCAACCGGTCCTGGCCGAGGAAGGCCTGGATTTCGATGTCAATTTGAGTGACTCCGCTTTCCTGGGGCAATCGCCCGCCCTACCTGATTTCGACATGAGCGCGATCAATCTTGATCTGACCGCCGACGAGTCAACCGCTGAGCCGCAGGGTGAGGCGGCAGCGCTGGCTGCGGCGATGGCCGACCCGGCGGGCGGCGCTGACGAGATGACGATGGATGACTGGTTGGCCAGCGAGGCTGCCGAACTGGCTCCGCCGCCGGTGGCCGACACCGAGCCCACGCCGCTGCCCGACCTTGCTCTGTCGGCTGATCTGCCCTTGGCCGCAGAGCCAGCGGCCTTGCCGGATCCCGAGCCATCGGCACCGGCCAAGGGTCCAGTGGTGCATGACGAGCATTGGGAAGAGGTCAATACCAAGCTGGACCTGGCGCGTGCCTACGAAGAAATGGGCGATCTTGAAGGCGCTCGTGAGTTGCTGCAAGAAGTCCAGAGCGAAGGCACGGACGATCTGGTGGCCCTGGCGGGCGAAATGATGGAACGCATTGGTCATTGATGACCGCGCGTGATTCGCAGACATGGCCCCATCCGGGGCCGTGTCCTTTTTGAGCTGGGCGGTCCGTGCATCCCTCCGCGCTCTTGCTGGCCTGGTTGATTACCGTTCTGCTGGTGCAGTGTGTCGGCTATAGCGGATTGACGATACTGGCTATCGCCCTACTGCTGCAGCCGACCTTGTGGGCCGCTTGGTGGGCCTATGTCCGTCGTTCGCGCTGGCTGTTGTTCAGTCTGTGGCTGATTCTGGCATACAACACGCCGGGGGAAGCCTGGCTGGACTGGCCGTGGGCGCCGACGCTGGAAGGCATGGCGCAGGCCCATCTGCATGGCTTGCGCTTGCTCCTGATGCTGGGCTGTCTGGCCTGGTTGTTTGCCCGCTTGGGCAGTCAAGGCTTGTTGGGCGGTTTGTGGGGGTTGCTGCGTGGCTGGCGGCGGCTGGGGATCGATACCGAGCGCCTGGTGGTGCGCGTGGCGCTGGTTTTGGGTCATCTGGCGACGTCGACCGTAGATCGTGGCAATTGGCGACAGATGCTGGCACGCATGCCTGACGCCCATTTGGGGACAAGTACGGTGCAGATTGAACAAGTAGCCTGGCGGACGCGCGATGCCATCGTGGTCATCACCGCATTCGCCGGCTTGATCGGAGTATGGCTGGCGTGAGAATTGCCCTTGGCGTGGAATATTGCGGGACGGCTTTTCGCGGCTGGCAGAGCCAGGCGGGGGGCGGTACGGTGCAGGATGCGCTGGAAGCTGCCCTGGCGGGGATTGCCGGGCAGCCCGTCAGCACCATGTGCGCCGGGCGAACCGATGCGGGCGTCCATGCGACGCAGCAGGTGGTCCATTTCGACGCGCCGGTGGCGCGCCCGCTGACGGCCTGGGTGCGTGGCGTCAACGCCAATCTGCCCGATGGCGTGGCGGTGCGCTGGGCGCAACCGGTGGCCGACGAATTCCATGCCCGTTTCAGCGCCCACGGCCGGCGTTATCGCTATCTGCTACTTAACCGCCCGCAGCGCCCGGGGCTATGGCAGGGGCGGGTCGGCTGGTTTCATCTGCCGCTCGATTTGCCGGCGATGCAAGATGCTTGCGGTCGACTGCTCGGCGAGCAAGATTTTTCGGCGTTTCGCGCCGCGCAATGCCAGGCTAAGTCGCCGATCAAAACGATGAGCACGGCCAGTGTCCGCCAATCCGGCGCCTTGCTGGTTTTCGATTTCGCGGCGAGCGCCTTCCTGCACCACATGGTGCGCAATTTGGTCGGCAGTCTGGTCCATGTCGGCAAGGGTGCCGCCTCGCCCGAGTGGATCGATGCCTTGTTGCAGATGAAAGACCGTACGCAGGCAGCGCCGACCTTTTCGCCTGATGGCCTGTATTTTCGCGGTCCGGTTTACGAGCCGCGCTGGGGGCTGCCGGCGCCGACCGACGATTTGATTGACGGCCTGCTCGGCTGAGCGCTCAGCGCGGTCGACGGCCCAATGACCCTGATTTCGGGTGGACCGCAAGAAAGGTGACGTTTCATGAAAACCCGCATCAAAATCTGTGGCCTGACCCGTGAGGCCGATGTCGATGCCGCAGTGGCCGCAGGTGCTGACGCCCTTGGTTTTGTGTTTTATCCCCCCAGCCCGCGTTATGTGACACCGCAGCGGGCCGCCGAATTGGCCCGTCGGGTGCCGCCCTTTGTCGAGGTGGTCGGTCTGTTCGTCAACGAGGCACCGGCCGTCGTCCGGGCCGCTTGTGAGACGGTGCCGATCAGTCTGCTGCAGTTTCATGGCGACGAAGATGCGGTGTATTGCCGTCAGTTTTCAAGACCTTGGCTACGTGCGGCACGGGTGAGGCCGGGGCTCGATCTGGTAGAATTCGCCCGCTCGTTTCCCGACGCTCGCGGTTTGTTGCTGGATGCCTTTGTCGACGGCTACGGTGGCGGCGGCCATGTCTTTGACTGGACGCTGATTCCACCGGGTCTGCCGGGCTTTCTGGTGCTATCCGGCGGGTTGACCGCAGACAACGTCGGCGACGCCATGGAACGCGTCCGGCCGCTGGCGGTCGACGTCTCTTCCGGTGTCGAAACGAGCAAGGGCATCAAGGATCACCAAAAAATCGCTGCCTTCGTGGCGGCAGTACGGAAAGCCGATGAGTCAATATAACTTCCCTGACGCCAAGGGCCATTTTGGTCCTTACGGTGGTGTGTTCGTGGCCGAGACGCTGTTTGGCGCGCTCGATGAACTGAAAGCCGCCTATGCGGCCGCCCAGGCCGATCCGGCCTTTCGTGCCGAGTACGAATACGAACTGAAGCATTTCGTCGGCCGGCCGTCGCCGATCTACCACGCCAAGCGTTGGTCCGAGCAACTGGGCGGGGCACAGATCTACCTCAAGCGTGAGGACCTGAATCACACCGGCGCCCACAAGGTAAACAACTGCATTGGCCAGGCCATGCTCGCCCGTCGCATGGGCAAGCCACGGGTTATCGCCGAAACCGGCGCCGGCCAGCACGGCGTGGCGACGGCCACCGTTGCCGCCCGCTACGGCATGGAATGCGTGGTTTACATGGGTAGCGAGGATGTCAAGCGTCAGGCCGCCAACGTCTACCGGATGAAGCTGCTCGGCGCCACCGTCGTGCCGGTCGAATCCGGTTCGAAGACGCTGAAAGATGCCCTCAACGAAGCGATGCGCGACTGGGTGACCAACATCCACAACACTTTCTACATCATCGGCACGGTGGCCGGCCCGCACCCGTACCCGATGCTGGTCCGCGATTTCCAGAAGATCATCGGCGAGGAATGCATCGAGCAGATGCCGGAAATGGCCGGGCGCCAACCGGATGCGGTGATCGCCTGTGTTGGCGGCGGTTCCAACGCCATGGGCATTTTTTATCCCTACATCAACGTCGACGGTGTGCGCCTGATCGGCGTCGAAGCGGCCGGCGACGGCATGGATACCGGTCGTCATTCGGCGTCGCTGACCGCCGGTGTGCCCGGCGTGCTGCACGGTAACCGCACCTATCTGCTGCAGGATGAAGATGGCCAGATCATCGAGACGCATTCGGTGTCGGCCGGCCTCGATTACCCCGGCGTCGGCCCGGAACACGCCTGGCTGAAAGATCTCGGGCGGGCCGAATACCAGCCGGTGACCGACAGCGAAGCGCTGGAGGCCTTCCATACGCTGTGCCGCATCGAAGGCATTATCCCGGCGCTGGAATCGAGCCATGCACTGGCCTATGCCGCCAAGCTGGCACCGACGTTGGCCAAGGACAAGATTTTGCTGGTCAACCTCTCCGGCCGGGGTGACAAGGACATGCATACCGTGGCCGAAAAATCCGGGATCGTGTTCTGATATGTCGCGCATCAAATCCGCTTTTGACCGGCTCAATGCCGAAGGCCGCAAGGCGCTGATTCCCTTCATCACCGCCGGTGACCCGGATGCTGTGCTGACGCTGCCACTGATGCATGCGCTGGTCGAGGCTGGTGCCGACGTGATCGAACTGGGCGTCCCGTTCTCCGATCCGATGGCCGACGGCCCGACCATCCAGCGTGCCTCCGAGCGGGCGCTGGCCAGGGGCATGACGCTGCGCAAGGTATTGCAGCTGGTGGTCGATTTTCGCCAGACGGATCACAGCACGCCGGTGGTACTGATGGGCTATGCCAACCCGATCGAGGCGATGGGGCTGGAAAAGTTCGCGGCGGCCGCATCGACCGCCGGGGTCGATGGTGTACTCGTCGTCGATTACCCGCCGGAGGAAGCTGAAAACTTCGGTGCGGCGATGCAGGCGAACGGCATGGATCCGATTTTCCTGATCGCACCGACGTCGACCGCGGAACGCATCGCCCAGGTCGCAAAGATTGCCAGCGGCTATGTCTATTACGTGTCGCTGGCCGGGGTGACCGGCTCCGGTGCGCTCAACGTTGCGGCAGTCGCCGAGCGTCTGCCGGCCATTCGCGAGAAAACCGGCCTGCCGGTCGGTGTCGGCTTCGGTATCCGCAATGCAGAAACTGCTGCGCGCATCGCTGCCTTTGCCGATGCGGTCGTTGTCGGTAGCCGGATTATTGAAGAAATCGAGCAGTCGACCGCAGAAACCGCCTGTGCCAATGTCAAGATGCTGGTTGCGGATATTCGTCGTGGTGTGGATGAGGTGAAAAAATGAGCTGGTTGACTAAACTTTTACCCCCGAAAATCAAGCGTGAACTGGGCGTCCAACGCCGGGGCGCGCTGCCGGAAGGCTTGTGGAGCAAGTGCCCGGCCTGTGAGGCGGTGCTTTATGCGACCGATCTGGCCAACAACCAGCAGGTTTGTCCGAAATGCGCGCATCACCACCGCATCAATGCGCGTCAGCGACTGGATTACCTGCTCGACGATCAGGGCCGATTCGAGATCGGTGCCGAGGTGTTGCCGGTCGATAGCCTGAAATTCAAGGACTCAAAAAAATATCCTGATCGCCTGATGGAAGCGCATCGGCTTAGCGGCGAGAGCGATTCCTTGGTCGTTTTGCAGGGGGCCATCAAGACCTTGCCGGTGGTGGCTGCAGCCTTTGAATTCGATTTTATGGGCGGCTCGATGGGCTCGGTGCTCGGCGAGCGTTTCGTGCGCGGCGTTCAGACGGCCATCGAGCAGCAGACCCCCTTCGTCTCCATTACCGCATCGGGGGGGGCGCGCATGCAGGAAGGCTTGTTCTCGCTGATGCAGATGGCCAAGACGACGGCAGCCCTGACCAAACTGTCGGAAGCGGGCTTGCCTTATATCTCCATTCTGACCGATCCGACGATGGGCGGCGTTTCGGCATCCTTCGCCTTTGTCGGTGATGTGGTGATGGCCGAGCCGAATGCCCTGATCGGTTTTGCCGGGCCGCGGGTCATCGAGCAGACGGTGCGCGAAAAATTACCGGAAGGCTTCCAGCGTTCTGAATTTCTGCTCGAAAAGGGCGCGATCGACATGATCGTCGACCGCCGCGACCTGCGCGATCAGGTGGCGCGTGTTCTGGCCCTGCTGCAGAAACTGCCCGCCGCTGCCTGACGGTGCGTCTGGTCAGTTGTTGATCGCTTGATGAGCAAAAGACGGGCCGCTCAGTGCCTATCACTTCGTATTCGCCGCAAATGACTAAAACAGACTGGCTGGCCCATCTCGAAGGCCTGCATCCCAAAGGGCAGGCCGGCATCGAACTGGGCCTGGATCGTATCCTGCGGGTCAAGCAGGTGCTAGGACAGCACGAATTCTGTCCTGTCATCACGGTCGGTGGGACCAATGGCAAGGGGTCGACCTGCGCCTACCTGGAAAACATTATCGATCGTGCCGGCTATCAGGTTGCTTGCTACAGCTCGCCGCACATCCTGTCCTACAACGAGCGGGTGCGCTTGAATGGTCGGCCGGTGGCAGACGAGGCGCTGTGCGCGGCGTTCGAGCGGGTTGAAGCGGCGCGCCAGCAAGCGGGTGGGGTAGCGCTGACCTATTTTGAATTTGGCACCCTGGCCGCCTGGGAAGTCTTCGCCGCTGCGGGTGTTGACGCCATCATTCTCGAAGTGGGTTTGGGCGGGCGCTTGGACGCGGTCAACGCCTATGAACCAAGCGTTTCGGTGTTGACCACCATTGCGCTGGATCACATGGACTGGCTGGGGCCGGATCGCGAATCGATCGGTTTCGAGAAGGCGGGTATTTTTCGCGCCGGCAAACCGGCCTTGTGCGCCGACCCACAGCCGCCACAAAGCCTGCTCGACCACGCCGAAAATATTGGGGCCGACCTGCGCCTGATCGGCCGTGATTTTGGTTTTGAGCGACCTGCGGCCGAAGCGGCGGAAAATCGTCTGCAATGGCGTTGGTGGTGTCGGCAAGGGGCAACTATCCACAAGCGGACCCTGGCCTATCCGGGTTTGCGTGGCCCGGCCCAATTATTCAACGCCACGCTGGCCCTGGCCGTGCTGGATGCCATCGCCGGCCAGTTGCCGGTCACCATGCAGGCCATTCGGCCCGGCTTGATCGAAACCGAATTGAGCGGCCGTTTTCAGGTGGTACCGGGCAAGCCGGCCATTGTTCTGGATGTTGGCCACAACCCGCAGGCGATCAAGGTGCTGGCGGACAATCTGTCGAACATGGGCTTTTTCGATCGGACCCATGCCGTGCTTGGCATGCTGGCCGACAAGGATATTGCGGCATCGCTCCAGCCCTTGCGTGGCCGGGTCGATCACTGGCATCTGGCCACCCTGGGCGGGCCGCGGGGTGCGACGGCCGCCCATCTGGCCGACTTGATCACGGCCGGTGCATTGGGGGGCGAGATTCATTGCTATGAGAGTGCGTTGCAAGCCATGCAGGCGGCCCGGAGCCAGGCTGCCGAAAGTGATAGAATCCTGGCCTTTGGTTCGTTCTACACGGTCGCCGGCGCCTTGGAGGCGCTTGGCAGAAGCGCGATAAATGGAAGATAACGACGCCCAGTTGCAACTCAAGAAACGCGCCCGCCGCCGTCTGGTCGGCGCGGTGTTTTTTGCGTCGCTGGTGGCCCTGGTTCTGCCGCTGCTGATGGACCACGATCCGCGAGCACCCGTGCAGGATCTGGATATCCGCATTCCTGGCCAGGATGCCAAGCCATTTACCCCCAATCTGGCGCCGGTCGAACCGCAGCCGGCACCTGCCGCCAGTGACCCGGGGCGTGAGTCGCTGCCGGCCGAGCAGGCACCGCCGGCCGTATTGGCCAGCAAACCGCCTGCAGTCGCCGCGCCTGCCCGTCTCATTGATCCGCCTGTTGCGGTCGACCCGTCGATTAGTGAAAAAACCACCGCGCAATCGTCGATCCCCGGCAAGCCGGTTGTCAAAGCCTCGCCGCGACCCGAAGCGGCCGAGCCCTCCGTTGCCCTGGACGACGAAGCTCGGCGGGCCGCCGCCATCCTGGCAGGTCGTTCGCCCGATGCCAAAGCGCCGCTCGCCAGTGCTAGCGGCTATCTGATCCTGATTGGGGCTTTTTCCAATGAAGCCAATGTCCGCAATCTGAAAACCAAGCTCGGCGAGCAGGGCATCAAGGTTTTTACTGAGCCGTTGAACACGCCGCAGGGCCAGAAAACGCGGGTGCGGGCCGGGCCTTTCCCGAGCCGTGAGGCGGCTGAAGCGGCTCTCAAGAAAATGCAGCGTATTGGCGTCTCCGGCGTGGTATCGGCCAAGCCATGACGTGGTTTGATTATGGGGTGATCGGCATTGTCGGCCTCTCCCTGTTGTTCGGTTTGTGGCGGGGTGTGGTCAGCGAAATTCTGGCGCTGCTGGCCTGGGGCCTCGGTGCCATGGCGGCGGCCGAATATGGCAGCCAGGCAGGCGAGATGCTTTTTGTGGGTCTGCTGACGGATCCGATGCTGCGCACACTGGCCGGTTGTGTCACGGTATTTATTGGCGTGCTGGTCGTCATGGCGCTGGTCCGCCTGGCGATTCGCAGCATGGTGCAGGCCCTGGGCCTGTCGGTGTCGGACCGTCTTCTGGGCATGTTGTTTGGCTTGGCGCGGGGCGTGCTGGTGACTTTATTGCTGGTAGGCCTGGGTGGCATGACGGCTGCCCCGAGCCAGCCGTGGTGGAAAGGCGCGACTTTGTCGGCGCCTCTGGAAACAGCTGTCCTGGCAGTCAGACCCTGGCTGCCGGACGATTTGGCAAAACGAATTCGATTCAGCTAGGCAGGTAAATCATGTGCGGGATTCTTGGGGTAGTGGCGACAACGCCGGTTAACCAGTTGCTTTACGATGGCCTGATGGTGCTGCAGCACCGTGGCCAGGATGCGGCGGGCATCGCCACGGCGGAGGGTAATACCTTTCACCTGCACAAGGGGCCGGGGCTGGTCCGTGATGTCTTCCGTACCCGCAACATGCGGGCACTGCCGGGCAATTGCGGTATTGGCCACGTGCGTTATCCGACGGCGGGTTCGGCCTACAATTTTGCCGAGGCGCAGCCGTTTTACGTCAATTCTCCCTTCGGCATCGTGCTCGGCCACAACGGTAACCTGACCAATGCTGAACAGTTGAAGGACGAGATGTTCCGCATGGATCGTCGTCACATCAATACCAATTCCGATTCGGAAGTGCTGCTCAATGTGCTGGCCCATGAGCTGCAGTCGGCGGCGCATGGCTATGAGCTGGATGTTGATAGCATTTTTCAGGCCGTCGCGGGCGTTCATCGCCGTTGCCGCGGGGCCTATGCCGTCGTCGCCCTGATTGCCGGTTACGGTTTGCTGGCTTTCCGCGATCCGCACGGCATTCGGCCCTTGATCTATGGCCAGAACGAAACCCCGCAAGGCATGGAATATCTGGTCTCGTCCGAGTCGGTGGCGCTTGATACGCTGGGTTTCCAGGTGATTCGTGACATTGAGCCCGGTGAAGCGGTGTTCGTTGACTTCAATCATCAATTGCATGCCCGGCAGTGTGCGCAACAGCCGATGTACGCGCCATGCATTTTCGAATATGTCTATCTGGCTCGGCCGGATACCGTCATTGACCGCGTGCCGGTGTATGAGGCGCGGCTGGCGATGGGTGAGTTACTGGCCGAAAAAGTCAAGAGCGTCATTCCGGTCGATGAAATTGATGTGGTGATTCCCATCCCTGATTCCAGTCGGCCTTCGGCCATGCAATTGGCCCATGTGCTGAACATTCCCTTCCGTGAAGGCTTCGTCAAGAACCGCTACGTTGGCCGCACTTTCATCATGCCCGGTCAGGCCATGCGCAAGAAATCGGTGCGCCAGAAGCTCAATACCGTCGGTCAGGAATTCAAGGGCAAGCGAGTGCTGCTGGTCGATGACTCCATCGTCCGTGGCACGACCAGTCATGAGATCGTCGAGATGGCGCGCGCCGCCGGGGCGGTCAAGGTTTACTTTGCCTCTGCCGCACCGCCAGTGCGTTTTCCCAATGTCTACGGCATCGACATGCCGACCCGCGCCGAGCTGATCGCCACGGGTCGCACGGACGCCCAGATCGCGGCCGAAATCGGTGCTGACGCGCTGGTCTATCAGGATATCGAGGCGCTCAAGCAGTCGATCAGCAAGCTGCGCAGTGACCTCACGGTCTTTGACGCCTCCTGCTTCGATGGTTGCTATATCACCGGTGATATTGACGACTACTACCTTGATGCCGTCGAAGGCAAGCGCAGCAATCCCAAGCCCACCAAGAATGACGACGATGGTGACAACCGTGATTCGCAGCAGATGGTGCTCGGTCTGGCCAATGGCGGGCAGGAGTGATGGCTAAGTTTGCGGTCGACCCGGCGTACCGGGCAGAAACGCTGGCCGTTCGTGCCGGTCAGGAGCGCAGCCAGTTCGGTGAGCATGGCGAAGCCCTTTACCTGACCTCCAGCTTCGTTTTCGAGAGTGCCGCCCAGGCGGCCAGGCGGTTTTCCGGCGAAGAAGTGGGCAATGTCTATGCCCGCTTTTCCAATCCTACCGTCACCATGTTCGAAGAGCGCCTGGCTGCCCTTGAAGGGGCGGAGGATTGCGTGGCCACCGCCAGCGGCATGTCGGCGATCATGGCCCTCTGCCTGGCGCACCTCAAGCAGGGTGACCACATCGTCGCCTCGAACAGCCTGTTCGGTGCCACCGTGCAGCTGTTTAACAACATCCTGTCGCGCACCGGTATCACGACCACCTTCGTGTCACATACCGACCCGACGCAATGGGAAGCGGCGATTCGCCCGGAAACCAAGCTGTTTTTCCTGGAAACGCCCTCCAATCCGCTGACCGAAATTGCCGACCTGCGGGCGTTGACCGCGATTGCGCACGCCCACGACATCCTGGTCGCGGTTGATAACTGCTTCTGCACGCCCATCCTGCAACGGCCGCTGGACATGGGGGCCGATCTGGTCGTCCATTCGGCGACCAAATATTTGGATGGTCAGGGCCGCGTGCTCGGCGGCGCGGTGTGCGGGCCGAAAAAACTGACTGAAGAAGTATTCAAGTACCTGCGCACCGCGGGGCCGACCTTGTCCGCCTTCAATGCCTGGGTGCTGCTCAAGGGGATGGAGACGCTCAAATTGCGGGTCGAGGCGCAAAGCGCTCAGGCTTTGCAACTGGCGCAGTGGCTGGAAGCGCAGCCGCAGGTCGAACGGGTGTTTTATCCCGGTCTGCCGTCGCACCCGCAGCATGCGCTGGCGCAAAGCCAGCAGCGCAGCGGCGGTGCCATTGTCTCTTTCGTCGTCAAGGGCGAGCGGGCGGCCGCCTGGCAGGTCGTCGATCACTGCCGCTTGCTGTCGATCACGGCCAATCTGGGCGATACCAAGACCACTATCACCCATCCGGCGTCGACCACGCATGGCCGAATTTCGCCAGAAGCGCGGGCGGCGGCGGGGATCAGCGAAGGCTTGCTGCGCGTTGCCGTCGGTCTGGAAGCGGTTGAAGATCTGCAGGCCGATCTGGCGCGTGGGCTGGGTCTGATCGGCGGATGAAACACACGGTCGCGGTCGACCGCCTGCAGCCCGGGGTTTTCATTTCCCTGGGCGATATCGGCTGGCTCGACCACCCGTTCCTGTTGAATCGTTTTCGCCTGGCCAGTGCGGAACAGATCAAGGTCTTGCGCTCGCTCGGTTTGACCGAGATCGAATGGGACCCAGCGCGTAGTACGGTGCAACCGCTACCCGAACAGCCGGCGCATGAAGAGGAAGAGGATTTTTCTTCAGCAGTCTTGCAATCGATGCTCGACGTCAAGCGCCAGCGCAGTGCCCGCGTTCTGGCGCAGCGTGAAGGCCTGGCCCGCTGCGAACGCTTGTTCGAGCAGGAAGCCAATGGTCTGGGCGACATCCTGCGCGAACTGGACAGTCGTCCCAACGAGTGCTTCAGCCGTGCCAAGTCGGCCGTTGGCCGGCTGGTCGGCCCCTTGCTGGCTCAGGAAAGCGTTGCCGTCCATCTGGTCAACATGAAGGTCAAGGAAGCCGGTCTGGCCTACCACGCGATGAATGTGGCCGTGCTCTCCTTGCTGATCGGCAAGCAGACCGGGCTGGATGAAGGGCAACTGCAACTGCTGGGCCTGGGCGCCATGCTGCACGATATTGGCAAGGCCGACGTGCCGTCGCGGGTCTTGCGCAATACGCAGCGCACGCACGCCGAGGAGCAGTTCTACCAAGCGCATGTCGGTTACGGCATCAAACATGCCGCGCTGATCAAGGACTTGCCCTTACCCGTTAAGAACATCATCGCCTGTCACCATGAATACTGGGATGGCAGTGGTTTCCCCAATCATCTGGCCGATGCCAAGATTCCGCGACTGGCACGCATCGTTGCCATTGCCAATCGCTACGACAACCTGTGCAACCCTTTTGACCTCAGCACGGCGCGCACGCCGGCCGAAGCGGTTTCCCTGATGTTCAAGAAGGAAGGGGGGCGCTACGATCCGGCCTTGCTGCAGATTTTCGTCAAGGCGATCGGCGTCTATCCGCCCGGCTGCTTTGTCGCCCTCAGCGACGGCAGCATCGGTCTGGTGGTGGAAACCAATAGTCAGGATCTGTTGCACCCCCTGATCCTGCTGCATGATCCGAGTGTGCCGCGCAACGAGGCCTTGCTGCTCGATTTGCGCGAGGCCGAGGTCAGGATCGAAGGTGCGGTCAGCCCGGCCAAGCTGCCGCTCGACGTTGTCGAATACCTGGCGCCGCGCGGCCGGGTCGATTACTACATCGACGGCGGCCGCTGAGCCCGCCGGCGGCGGGCTGCCTGGCTTAGCGCAGCAAGCGGCCGTTACGGTCGACGACCGTTAATTCGACAAAACGCGAGGCACGCTGGCCCGTAGAAAAATCCAGCGTATAGCCACCGAGATCCCATTTTCCTTGTGGGCGAAGTGGACCGTCAGGGGCATTCCCATCGCGCTGCTGCAGGGTGCGGACCAGGGCCTTGGCAGCAACGAAGCCTTCCAGCGTGGCTTGCGAGGCGGGTTCATCAGCATATTTTTCCATCAGTTTGCGATGCTCGCGCGCCAATTCGCTGATCCCGGCCGGGTTGGGGACAACCTGGCTGACGATCAGGCCGCGCGCCGTCTTAGGGCCGAGAATGGAAATCAGGGTGCGGATATTGACCTCGGCCGGCGCACAGAGAAACGCGCCGGGATCAAGTGGTCGATAGCGCTGGAAAACCTGGGCAGCGGCTAGCGTGTCGGCGATGACGATCAGCGCTTGCGGCCGCGCGGCCGCCACGATCTGCGCCAACTTGTCCGGCGCATGGGGATCGTTGCCATCCAGTCGCTGGCTGATGGTGATTCTGGCGCCGGATTCGGCGGCCACCGCCTGAATCTGGCGTTCGGTCTCGGCAGCGCGATTGCGGTCAACGATCAGCCCGAAATTGACCACCCCCATGCTCGCCAATTGACGAATCATCGCCCGCACTTCATCGCTGCGGCTGGCGCGCAACGGGATGGCTCCGGCCGCACCGTCGCTGGCGGCAATCACGCCGAACAGTGGGATGCCGGCGGTGCGCCATTGGGGGTCGCGGGCCAGTTCATCGACCAACTGATCGCCGCTAATCCCGAACAAGACCTGAGCGCCAGCCTCACGCATGGCGTGCGCGGTGGCCACCCCCTGGCTGAGCTTGCCGGCGGTGTCGGCGCTGCGATAAAGCAGGCGGCGCCCGTTGATGCCACCTTGGCCGTTAATATGGTCGAAATACACTTTGGCACCGAGCGTGTAATCACGGCTGAAGTCGGCCCCTGGGCCACTCAGGTCAGCCGGATGCGCGATAACGATGGCTTTGCTGGCGGGGGCAGCGGCGGCCAGGCAGGGCCAAGCAATCAGGGCAAGGCAGGCCGCCAGGCGGCGGTATCGGTCGGTCAGGAAGGGCATGGTGCAGTGCAAAAAAACGAAGGAGCGGCATTGTCGGTGCCGGGTGTTGCCGTGATGTGACAACGCAGCAGGACTCCAGGTGCCCTTTTTAACGCTAAAAGCCCTTTTTTATTTCCATGGTCTACCGTCCAAATAATTGGAAAAGCAATTGTTTTATCGGTTTTTAATCCTGCTTTGTTGGTTGGGCTGCGGTGCCGGTCAGCTTCACCGGCGGTTTCGTTTCCCGATTATCTGAGTGCGATACCTGCCCAGTGTTAGAATGCGCGCCACGGCACGAAGGTCGGTCATCGTATGCCAGCCGCCACTCACTTTTTTCCGGATCGCCTGGACCGAAACTGATTCCAGCCAAGGGCCCCGGCTATTTTTCTCCGGAGTTTCCATGCAATTTTCAGAACTCGGCCTCAAGGCCGAAATCCAGCGCGCCGTGGCCGAACAGGGCTACGACACCCCGACCCCTATTCAGCAACAGGCGATTCCCGCCGTGATGACCGGCCGTGACCTGATGGCCACGGCCCAGACGGGTACTGGCAAGACCGCTGGTTTCACCCTGCCCATCCTGCATCGTCTAGCCAGCGGACCGAATGACCGCCTGACCCGTGTCGCCAAGACGCCGCGCGTGCTGGTCCTGGTGCCGACCCGCGAGCTGGCCATTCAGGTCGAGGAAAGCGTTCGTACTTACGGCAAATATTTGCCAGTCAATTCGCTGGCCGTTTTCGGTGGCGTCGGCATCAATCCGCAGATCGCCAACCTGCGCCGCGGCATCGACATCCTGGTCGCTACGCCGGGCCGTTTACTCGATCATGTGCAGCAGCGCACGGTCGACCTGTCCGCCATCGAGATTTTCGTGCTTGATGAAGCTGATCGCATGCTCGACATGGGCTTCATCCGCGATATTCGCAAGGTGATTGCGCTGCTGCCGAAGGCGCGCCAGAACCTGATGTTCTCGGCAACCTTCTCGCCGGACATCCGCGAACTGGCCGGCGGTTTGCTGCACAACCCGGCCTCGGTCGATGTTGCGCCGCGCAACACGGCGGCCGAAACGGTGACGCAGCGCGTGATTGAAACCAACCGCGAACAAAAAAAGGATTTGCTCAAGCATCTGTTCGAAAGCCGTGGCCTCAACCAGGTGCTGGTTTTTGCCCGCACCAAGCATGGGGCTGATGCGTTGGCTAAAACGCTGGACAAAGCAGGCATCAAGTCGGCGGCGATTCACGGCGACAAATCGCAAGGGGCACGCACCCGCGCCTTGTCCGAATTCAAGGACGGCAAGCTGGTGGCGCTGGTGGCGACCGACATCGCTGCCCGTGGCATCGATATCGATGCCTTGCCGTACGTCATTAATTACGAATTACCCAATGTCGCCGAGGATTACGTGCACCGCATCGGTCGTACCGGTCGCGCTGGCATGGAAGGCGAGGCCATTTCACTGGTCTGTCACGATGAACGACCGCAACTCAAGGATATCGAGAAGTTGATCAAGCGCAGCCTGGAGCGGCTGGTGATCGAAGGCTTCGAGCCGTCGGCTACGGCGGCACCACGTCCGGTGCAGCCACCGCGCCCGCCGCGCAAGCCGCAGGGGCAGGGGCGTCCGCAAGGGCAGAAAACACCCGCCAAGGGCGGTCGACCGCAGCAGCATCACACCGGCAGTCGTCACCGCTAAGCCGCGCTGTCTCCGGCGCATGGGGTGGCGCGGCTTGTCGCCCCTGACAAAACCGTCTAATGTTCAGACTTGTTGCAATTTCATATTGTTAACGACGTTTCTTAAGGCGTTTTGGAGGACGGGATGCCCCCCCCGCAGAAAATCCGGCTTGGCGACCTGCTGATACAGCAGGGCTTGCTGACCGAGGAACAACTGAAGAATGCCCTCGAACAACAGAAAGCCACCGGGCGTAAGCTGGGGCGAGTCTTTGTCGATAGCGGTTTTGTTTCCGAGGCGCAGATTGCTCAGGCGCTGGCGCGTCAGTTGCGGGTGCAGTACGTTGATCTGAAGTCTTTTACCCCGGATCTGAAACTGATTGCCCGCCTGCCGGAAGCCGCCGCCCGGCGTTTCCGGGCCTTGGTTCTGCAGCAATTGTCCGACGGTCGCTTCATGGTCGGTTTGTCCGATCCGACGGACTTGCAGGCCTACGACGAAGTGACGCGCTTGCTGCGTTCCGATATTGAAATCGCCGTGGTGGTTGAAACGCAACTGCTCGGCCTGATCGAGCGTTGTTACACCCGGGGCGAAGAGATTTCCGGCCTGGCCAAGGAGTTGACCGCAGACATCGGTGACATGCCGATCGAATTTGGCGACATGCTGGGCCTGACAGCCAGTGGCGAGGATGCGCCGGTCGTTAAACTGCTGCAGACGGTGTTCGAGGAAGCGATGCGCTTGCGTGCTTCCGACATGCATATCGAGCCCCAGGAAAAATCGTTGCGCATCCGTTTCCGGATTGACGGCGTCTTGCATGTGCAGACCGAGGCTGATCCAAAAATTGCCTCAGCCGTGGCCTTGCGCTTGAAACTGATGTCCGGGCTCGATATTTCCGAGAAACGACTGCCGCAGGATGGTCGTTTCAACATGCAGGTGCGTCAAAGCAGCGTCGATGTGCGGATTTCTACCTTGCCAACCCAGTATGGCGAATCGGTGGTCATGCGTTTGCTGGCTCAAAATGGTGGCCTGATGTCGCTCGACAAGGTGGCGATGCCGGAGCGCGTTCTGCGTGCCTTGCGCAAGGCCTTGTCTCGCCCCAGTGGCATGGTGCTGGTGACCGGGCCGACGGGTTCGGGTAAAACGACGACGCTGTACGCTGCTTTGAACGAGTTGAACAGCACGGACAGCAAGCTGATTACGGCTGAAGATCCGGTTGAATATCGCCTGCCGGGCCTCAACCAGGTCCAGGTCCAGGAAAAAATTGGCCTGACCTTCTCCCGGGTGTTGCGCACGGTGCTGCGTCAGGATCCGGATGTCGTGCTGGTCGGTGAAATGCGTGACCAGGAAACGGCCGAAATCGGGATGCGGGCGGCGATGACCGGTCATCTGGTGTTATCGACCTTGCACACCAACGATGCGGCCAGTACACCAATTCGCCTGCTTGATATGGGCGTGCCGCGCTACATGGTGGCCTTGTCGGTGCATCTGGTGCTGGCCCAGCGCCTGGTGCGGGTGATCTGTAAGGAATGCGCTGAACCCTATACGCCGACGCCCGCCGAATACGCCTGGCTGCGTTATGAACTGGGTGATCAGCTCGGCACCCATTCCTATCAGAAAGGCCGCGGGTGTAGTCATTGCAACCAGATGGGTTACCAGGGCCGAACCGGGGTCTATGAATTTCTTGAAATGAGCGGTGCAGTGGTGGACGCGGTCAACGACGGCGATCCTGGCATTTTCATGCAGGTAGCCCGTCAGCAAATGAATGGCGAAACGTTGCGCCGCGACGCCGTGCGTTTGGTCGTGGCTGGCCGGACGACGGTCGAAGAAGCGATGAAAATCAGCAACCAGTTCGAGGATTAAGCGGTGCCAGCTTTCGACTGGAAGGGGCGGGATGCGAGCGGCGCGGCGGTTAGGGGCAGCAGCGAGGGTGTGTCGGCGGCGGCGTTGGCCGACGAATTGCGTGGCAAGGGCATCACGCCGCTAGACATCAAGCCCGGCAAGGTGGCGAGCGCGGCGCCGGCCTTCGTTCCGGCCGAGTGGTTCAAGGAGAAGGTGGTGCACACCGATGTGCTGCTGTTCAGCCGGCAGCTTTATTCCCTGCTGAAAGCCGGTGTGCCGATTTTGCGGGCCTTGACGGGCTTGCAGGAATCGTCGACCAGCAAGCCGATGAAGGCCTTGTTACAGGATTTGCGGGACAGTCTGGATGCCGGCCGCGAGTTGTCGGCGGCGCTGGCTCGTCACCCCAAGGTGTTTCCCAGCTTCTACTTGTCCATGGTGCGGGTCGGCGAAATGACCGGTCAGCTGGAAGAGGTTTTCCTGCGCCTTTATCACCACATGGAATTCGAGCGCTTCATGCGCGAGCAGGTCAGTTCGGCCCTGCGTTACCCCTCTTTCGTTATTGCGGCGATGGGGATGGCGATTGTTGTGGTCAATGTCTGGGTGATCCCGGCGTTTGCCGGCGCTGTTGCCACCGTTACAACTGGATTTGCCCGCGCTGGCTGTGCCGGTGGAGCCACGCTTTGACCTGGCGGTTGATGGGGCTGCGGCCCGCCAGGTCTTTCTCGCCCTGGTGGCGGGAACGCGTTACAGCATGGTGTTGCCGCCGGAACTGGATGGCAAGCTCAGCCTGAGCCTTAAAAGCGTCACGGTGCGCGAGGCGCTAGACAGCATTCGCGACATGTATGGCTACGATTATGCGTTCCAGGGCACGCGCATTACGGTTCAGCCTAATACC
>Ga0075012_10000428_pt1 | contig 45379 bp, 29 predicted proteins | sample All_14_2_FD_71474 | JGI IMG/M metagenome (GOLD analysis project Ga0075012, IMG submission 71474) | Freshwater microbial communities in response to fracking from Pennsylvania, USA - Allegheny Zone_MetaG_DW_15 | ecosystem: Environmental > Aquatic > Deep subsurface > Groundwater > Drilled...
GGTGGAAAATTTACATTCCTTAAAACATATACCGTGAGTTTATACTGCGAAATGACCAATGCTACATTTCCTAGTTTAACTCTAAAAACTACCAGCATATCAGTTCTTCCAACGCCTTCTGTTATTATGACCACAACAAAAGCCGTAGGAAGTTCATTCTCTTTTGGCATAGGCGCAACAACCAATAACACTCCTATACAGGTTGATTGGGGCAATGGAACATTGGCAAGCTATACAATTGGGACTAGTTCATCAAGCGTATCCGGGACAATTACAGGCAACACTATTAAAATTTATGGAGTGGGTATTTATATTCTTAGTTTAAGTAACTGCAACCTAACGTCCTTGGATGTAAGCAATAATTCAGGGCTCACTATGCTTTCTTGCAGTATAAACCAGCTAACAGCACTCGATTTGTCTAACAATACTGCGCTGATTCAGCTTTTCTGCAATTCAAACCAACTAACCACTCTTGATTTGACTAAGAATGCTGCGCTGACCATACTTAAATGTGATTCTAATAAATTTACGTTTGCTACACTTCCTATTAAGCAGGCAACCTGGACTACATACAGCTACAGCCCCCAAGCAAAGCTTACACTTCCAAAAACTGAATATGCTCTTAACGAGGAAATTGACCTTAGCAGCCAACTATCTGCTGGTGGCAATACCACCGTTTACACTTGGAAAACTGCTGGAGGCGTAACACTAGTTAAGAATGTGGACTACAGCGAAAACAACGGTAAATTCACATTCATAAAAGAACCAGGAGATTACTTTTACTGCCAGATGACCAATGCTTCGTTCCCCGATTTAAATCTTTTGACTGAGAATGTTTTCATTCCCCTAACTTCTCCCTCATTCACAATGGTCACCTCAAAAACAATTGGTAGTTCTTTCTCTTTTCTAGCATCTGCTCTCTCAAATAATACTGTACTAAAAATTGATTGGGGCAACGGAACCTTAACAAATACCACCGTAGGAAATACTTATACAACAATAAATGGAACTCTTAGCGGAAATACTATCAAAATTTATGGATTAGGCATAACTAGAATTGATATTTCTGATAAAAACCTTACCTCTATTGATGCAAAAAGTTGCTTAACCATTAAAGAACTTTACTGTTACAATAACAATATTGGTTCATTAGATGTAGAAGGATTAAATGAATTGACTATTCTTCATTGCTATAGCAATGGCATGACTAATTTAAATGTAAAAAACTGTCAAAAACTATCGACCCTTTACTGTTACTACAACGAACTTACCTCCTTAAATACCAATGGATGTAATTCCCTTAAACTTTTATATTGTACAGGAAATAAAATTACCTCATTAAACGTTTCGGAAAACCTAAATCTTGAAGAACTAGGATGTACTGACAATAAAATTACCGCTATTGATTTAACCCAAAACTCAAAACTCAAACTGTTGGGTTGCTCTAATAACCTACTCGAAAGTATCGATTTAAGTAAAAATACACTTCTGTGGAGACTCCATCTTGCTAACAATCAACTGTCATCACTAAACCTGAACAACAATTCACTTATCAGCAGGCTGGACATCCCCGGTAACTGGCTAACTTTTAGCTTATTACCAACAAAGACAAGTATTCTGACTGATTACATTTATAGCCCTCAGCGTAAAATAATTCTTCCCAAGAAGCAGTACGGCCTTACCGAAACAGTAAATTTAAGCAGCGAACTAACCATTGATGGAAAAACCACCAACTACACTTGGAAAACAAAAGGTGGTGCAACCCTTGTGGCTGGCACAGACTATAACGTTACTGGAGGAGTAACTACATTCCTAAAGGTGCAAACAGATAGCGTTTACTGCCAAATGACCAACGCCACATTCCCCAATCTAACCCTAACCACCACTAACATTAAAGTTTCGCAGTTCCCTCTTTCAGTTTCGGAGGATGAAATTGCCGTTAAGGTTTACCCCAACCCTGCAACCGAAAGTTTCAACCTTGAAATGGCTGAGGAGATAGTTCGGGTGGAGGTTTACACTCTTACAGGTGTTAAAGTGTTTGAGAACGGTCTTTATAGCTCCACCAAAGTATCCGTTCCGTTAAACAACATACCTAAAGGAGCTTTGCTTGTGAAGGTGTTTACCCGTAATGGGGCACACAAAAGCAAGGTGGTTAAAATATAACCAGCACAATATTTTAATACTTACATAGGAAGCCCCTCAAATAATGAGGGGTTTTTTATTATATTTTATTTTTTCAAATTTTTGTTGACCTTTTGCGTTATATCGTAAACTTTTGTTAATTTGCTGGTTACAATTTTAAACGCTATGCTATTAAAAACTAGGTTACTTACTATCTGCATCCTATTACTTATTGCATTCAACGGAATGTCCCAGAACACTGAACAGGACAGTCTGGTAAACCTACTTTCCAACGCCAAGGGTGAGGAAAAACTTAAAATTCTATTCAAACTAACGGATTTAACCATTGATACGGAGGATGGCATTAGCTATGCAAATGATGCCATTGATTTGGCAAAAAAAATTGACGAAAATGCTTTAGCAGATGCTTACGATAAATTAGGGCTGGTTTACTACAATCAATACCAAGAAATAAAATCGCTCGAAAATTTTAAAAAGGCTCTAGCAATCAGCACAAAGAATAAATACCACAAGGGAACACTAAACGCACTTTACAGAATATCACAGATTTACTACTATATCGATTCTCTAAACCAGTCGAAAAGTTACGCGAATCAACTACTTAGAGCTGCTACCGACATTGATAGCACAAAATACCAAGCAAACGCATTATTTCAGCTCGGTATGATTCAAAAGAGTAATAACAATATTGACTCTGCCTTAGTATTCATGAATCAATCGCTGGCGTTAAGTCAAAAAATAGACAACAAGAACGATATAGCTCAGGCATACAACCAAATTGGACAACTCTACTACACTATTGCCGACTATAAAAAATCCATAGAGTTCTATACCAAGGAGATTGAGATAAAAGAATCGCTGAACGACCAACAAGGTTTAGCTATTGCTTATTACAACTTTGGAAGAACACATACTAGCATTGGGAATTATCAGTTAGCAATTGAAAAGTACCAGAAAGCCCTTAAGATTTTTGAAGACATAAACTATCCCTCAGGAATAGCGCTATCATGCTCTGGTATTGGTGCAATTTACGAGAATCTTTCGCAAAGCGCTCTAGCCACAAAAGAAAATGAGGCTAACTACAATAAGGCACTAGAGTTTCACAATAAAGCACTCAACCTGTTCCGCAATATGGGTGCAAAAGATGAGGAGGGGCAAACCTTACAGAATATAGGAAACGTCTACTCTCGCCTAGCAACCAACAAGTTTGTTGAACGGTTTGGAGAAGAGTGGGAAGATTCTCTCTTCAAAATTCGACAAAAAGAACTTCTTGAATCGTTTAAAAATGCTATTGATTACTACAACCAGTCGCTGAGAATATTTGGAGAAACCAACAACGAAAGAGAAACTGCGAAGGTAAATATTAACCTAGGTAGCACATATAGCTGGGCTAAGGATTGGGGTAAGGCGGATTCATACATTAACAAAGGCCTCCAAATTGCCCGAAAGAACAACCTACAGTACGAGATTACCGCAGCCCTTTACGCACTTGGCGAAAGTCAATTTCGACAGAAAAAACTGTCAAGCGCTGAATCGTCATTTTTGGAGTGCGCCAAACTTTCATCGGAATTGGGATTAAAAGAAACCCTTCGTTACTGCTACGACAGATTAGCAAAACTCTACGAACAAACCGATAACATATCAACCGCTTTATTCTACCACAAAATGGCCGTTCGCATAAAGGATGAGATTTTCTCGGAAAAAAGCCAGAAAATTATCACCGAAATGCAAACTAAGTACGAAACCGATAAGAAAGAGCAGGAAAATAAACTCCTTAAAAACGAGGCAGAATTAAAAGAATCGGTTATCCAGCGTCAAAAGTTGATGATTTTAGGCGCAATTGTAGGTGCTATACTCATCCTAATGGTTGCTTTACTTATGTTTAAGATGTTTAGAGATAAGCAGAAAGCCAACCAAATTCTTGAGGAAAAGAATACGCTTATCACAAAGCAAAAACAAGAAATTACCGATAGTATTAAATACGCTAGCCGTATTCAGAATGCGGTTCTTCCATCATCCACCTTAATTAACGACGTGCTACCGGAGCATTTCGTACTATTCATGCCACGCGATATTGTGAGTGGAGATTTTTACTGGATGACCCGCAAAAATAATCGGATTGTTCTTGTTGCTGCCGATTGTACCGGACACGGCGTTCCGGGGGCATTCATGAGCATGCTTGGCGTATCGTTCCTCTACGAAATAGTTAACAAAGAGAATGTTCTACAACCAGCAGAAATCCTTAACCACCTGCGCAACCACATTAAAACAACGCTAAGCCAAACAGGTAAGTTCGATGAGCAAAAGGACGGAATGGATATCTCGCTTTGCGTTATTGACAAGGAGGGAATGAAACTTGAATGGGCTGGAGCGTACAACCCTCTTTACCAAATACGAAACGGGGAGTTAATAGAATACAAGGCCGATAAAATGCCTGTTGCGGTTCACCTTAACGATCATATGTCGTTTACCAACCATGAAGTAGAGATGAAATCAGGCGATTCATTCTATATGTTCTCCGATGGCTACTCCGATCAGTTTGGAGGTGCAGATGGTCGCAAGTTCATGTCGAAGAAGTTTAAAGAGTTGCTGTCAACCATTCAGGATAAATCCATGGAGGATCAAAAATCCATCCTTCAATCGGCTCATTTCGATTGGAAGGGTGAACACGAGCAGGTTGATGATATATTGGTGGTAGGATTTAAAATTTAGGTTGCCAATCCTCAAGGTCTTTCTCCCTATACAAGCGAAGCAATTCAGCAGTAGTTTTGTTGTTTACATTAAGTCCCATAATAGTTCCAAGCCTTCGCGATTCGTCCTCAACTAATTGTCGGGTGTAACAGTTTTCGTTCACAAAGTTTAAATACTTTAAAAGCATAAAGGCATCAAACCAAAGGAAGAATCGCTTTCGAAACGACTTCAGGTTCGATGTGTTGCTTTTAACTCTCCGAATTGCTTTAACAGCATCGCTCCTATCCAAATAATCAGCCAAAGGTTTTGGTAGGGATTGTATTAACTGGTATGTTGCAATATCATCCAAATCCCATATTAAATCAACGTTGGAAAACAATGGCATAAGATCCAAAAATGAGTTCAAATTGTAGGTTTTTATTCCTTCGGAAGTGTTTTCCAAATACTTCATCATTGCTCTTCCTGTTCCAAAAGGAACCCTAGTTGATGCTCGAGGCGATGGGTAAATACACGTTGAGTTTATCTCTCTAAAATTCCCATGGGGTATTATCTTTTGCAGAAAATAGAAATCCTCGCCTGCCTGATGCCTATTCATTCCACCAAACTTAACGTACGATTGAGCTGAACAAGCCATTGACGATCCTATGGTATGGTACGAAAAGGGAAAATTAATGTAACGTGATGCTTGATTGTAATAACGTAGGTGTAATTCGTAACCGACAATACCCTTGTAAATAGACTCTTGATGCTCTGAACCAAAAATTGGATGTTCGTAGCGGATTGAGCATGCTGCTGTTTTCGGATAATTAAGCCAGAGGGTTTCGAGTTCAAGCAAGAAATTATCCTGACAGGTTGCATCGGCATCAAAACATGCAATAACACCATTTGGATTTTGTACATTGAATAACCTAAAAGCTGCTTCGTCCATTCCAATTTGGCGAGCATAACCAACACCTGCGTGTTTACGGGGTAAATCGAATGCCTGAATAGGATGAAATTTTATGCTTTCGCTTTTCTGATTAAACATCTTAACCAACGAAATAGCATTTTCGGATATCTGAACAATATCGGACGATGAACCCTCAGGATGGTTAACAACCGCTATAACCTCAACATCGCGAACAGGTAGTTTACAATTCTGTAATGAGTTAAGCGATTTCTCAAGATCCGGTTCGTTAAAGGAGGGCAAAACAACGCATATATTGAGATTTTCCGAAGGTCTATCCTCAATTCGTGGCTCAAAACTTTTCTTTGTAAAGTAATCGTGCATTTGCAAAGATATTCACATCCTAATCTAATATCGAAAACTGGCTAATACCTTACAAAAATAGCGAAACCCTTTCAATTGTTTTACCAAAAGAAAGGGTTCCGGGTTGGTTTAGGTTTAGTATAGGTGGGTAACCTATTTATTTGCAGGGCGATTCGCCTTATATTTTTCGTTTAATCCCAATAAAACTTCGTTAGTAATATCAAGAGCTGGATGACCATAAAGCATAGTACCACCAAATGTACTACTTAGAATAATATGAAATCCTTTATTAGTATTATACTCTTTTAAATACTCAGTAATACTATTCTGAATAATACGAAGTTTAACCTGTTCCTCTTCGGCAAGTTGCATACGCATTTCGTCGCGTAAGCGATATAATTCTTGTTCCTTATTGGCCAAAGCTGTCTGTAGTTGTTGTGCTTCAGAACGAGTAACTAGGCCTTTTTGAACTTTATCCTGAAAATCCATTGCTTCCTTCTCGAAAGTTCTTGATTTTGAATTTAATTCTGCCTCAAGTTTACGGCTATTAGCCTCAAGTTCTTTACGCATATCGAAGTACATGTCGTAATTGTTCAAAACAGTATCAACATTAACCCAAGCAGCAGTAAATTGTGCAGAGAGATCTGCAGAAGTTTCGGTTTTTCCATTAGTAGCAACCGATGTTTTACCCGATTTCTGTGAAAAGTGCAATACGAAAAGTGCAACTACGGATAAGGCCAAAACGATATTAAAAATCAATGTAAATTTTTTCATTATAAATTTAAATTAAGGTTACAATCAAAAAATCAATTCAACTTTACTCAAAAATACCAATAAAATTCGTACGTTGAGTTCAAACATTCGCAAATATATATGAAAATACTACACTTTAAACTTTTTTAAGAAATATTTTGAGATGCGCATTCTATTCCATCAAACCCTCATCTCGAAACAACAACAGAATTGAGGAAAACGATACAATAACGTACTTTTCGTTGTTGAATTCAACCTCAACTGCATTGTCGTGCAGATATACTGCTAAATCGCCAATGTTTGCCTGTAGGGGGAAGTACTTAGCATCGTTCTTACTTTTCTTCCATGGTTCATCGGTTTCGGTTAACGAGGGAATAGGATATCCAGGACCAACCTTTACAACGTAACCGCTATGGGCTTTTTGTTTTTCTTGCACCCCAGGAGGAAGCAACAATCCTGTTTTAGTTCTCTCCTCCGGATTTTTGGGTTTGATTAACACCCTATCTCCCACAACAATAAGACTATCAAAGTCCTTAGGGTTAAATGATAATGACATATTTTACTTTTTACACAAAACTATAAAAGTCTTTCGTGTAAAGAAATAGATTATTCGCCAAAGAATTGCACTTTTAACAAAATGCACATTGACTTGGGTGAGTTATAGCCTTATATTACACCAAATTTTTCGTGCAATGAACTCGATTGAGATTTTTAAAGCCCCTTACGCTAAAGCAACCTATATCCCTGACTACAAAGCAATATTAATTACATGGAACGGAATACATACTATTGATGAGTATAAAAAAGTTATTTCATCGGGTATTGAATTTCAACAATCCACAAATTTGCCAGTTCGCAACTATATCTCGGATATTCGAAATCAAGGGATTGTAAACCCAGAGAGCCGAAAATGGTTCGAAAATGTAGCCATTCCTAAAGCAGCTGAATTGGGGCTCAAACGCGCAGCGGTTGTTTTCGATGGCAATATTTTTAGGAAATATTACCTGAATATGATCATACAAGCGACCAATATTTATAAAATCCCACTGAAAACCTTTAATACGCTTGAAGATGCCTTAAGCTGGTTCAAATCCTTTGATGATTAATCCTGTGTGCTTAGTATGCGATGAACATATCGCTTGATATTCTCGAAACTAAGACTCCGCTGAGGATGGGCTCTGGAGATTTTCACATTATCACCATCTATGTTTACCTCGAACCTGAAAACGTAGGCTTGGGGGTAACTCTCAGCTAAACTAGAGTAACGTAAATCGTAAATAACAAGTCCTTTGTTTGATTTTTCTACAGTATATAATCCTTTTGTAAATCTAACGAGCTTAGCAATTTCATCGTCATTTTTCAAAGGCTCCAAGTACTGGTGATTTTTTAGATGTCGACTTCTGAGTAACGACTCGTCAATATTCAATATGTTTCGCTGTTCTACATTATACCCAGCACTGTCCTCAACAACCACCATCCAGAGTAAATTGCTAAAAGGCAACGCTGCAGTATGAATTCTTGAATATTCTTTCCCCTCAGCAAGTAACTCTCGGCTTACTCTATATTCTAAAGATTCCTTTATTATGACTGAAAATGAAATGTAAACTGCAACAAAGCCAATGGCTATCCATGCAAAAATCCTCCTTTGCCGCTTAACCTGCCCAAATAGTAAAATAGCAACTACAGCAGGAATTATACCAGCCAGTAAAAAGATATCGACAATTGCCATGGAATCGTATGAGACTCTAAGATTGGAAAATGGCTCAAAAATTCCGGTTCCATAGGTGTTAAAAATATCAACCAGAATATGCGATAACCAAGGGAGTGCAATAAGCAACAACCAATCGGTAAATTCCATTCGTTTATCCCGATCTATTCTACTCACAATAAATGCAAATATTGGTGCTAAAAGAAAAACCAGTAGAAATGAATGGCTTATTCCTCTATGAAAAAAAAGCGCATTAGCAGGCGATAACAATGGGGTAAAAACCGAATCGAAATCGGGCAAGTTTCCCGCAATAGCTCCATAAATCAGCGCTTTATTGCCAATTTTCTTACCGCTTGTAGTTTCTGCCACAACCGCACCTAATACAATATGTGTTAGTGAGTCCATTACTTTTTGCTAACTTTGCGAACTGATTTGTTGATTAATTGAAAATCAAATTGATTAATTCTCAAACATCAACACTAAATAATTTGTTCAAAGATAAGGAATTATATGGGGAGGCGAGGAAAATATCCAGTTATTGAAAATATTAAAATTGAAGATGTGGCAGCCGAAGGAAAGGCTATTGCCAGAGTTAACGAAAAAATTCTGTTCACTACTTTTGCAGTACCCGGCGATGTAGTAGATATTCAGATAACAAATAAACGAAAAAGTTACCTCGAAGGATATGTTGTGAGGTATCACGAGTATTCTCCTCTAAGAACTGAGCCATTCTGCGAACATTTTGGAATGTGTGGGGGTTGTAAATGGCAAAATTTACCTTATGCCGAGCAACTAAAGTTTAAGCAGAAACAAGTTGTTGATCAACTAACCCGAATTGCCAAAGTTGAACTACCTGAAGTTTCTCCAATTCTAGGTTCTGAAAAAACAAAGTACTACAGAAATAAACTTGAGTTTACATTCTCGGAGTCGCGCTGGTTAAGCCAAGAGGAAATTTCTTCGGGTGCCGATTTTGAACCCGAACCTGCATTGGGATATCATATTCCGGGCAAGTTCGACAAGGTTTTTGACGTTAAAAACTGCTATCTGCAACCAGAACCCTCAAACTCAATCCGTCTTTCAATCAAAAAGTATGCGGTTGAAAACAATCTGCAATTCCTAAATCTGCGAAGCAAAGATGGCGTAATGCGTAATGTAATTGTTCGCACTGCCTCCACCGGTGATGTTATGGTAATTTTGGTGGTAAAAACTTATTCCGATGAAATTGGTGGTTTACTGAATTATATCAAGAATGAATTTCCTCAAATTACATCGCTATTCTACGTTGAGAACCAAAAGGTAAACGATACCATTAACGATTTGGATTTAGTTCTTTTCCATGGAAAAGATTACATTCTGGAGGAGATGGAGGGCATTAAGTTTAAGGTTGGTCCAAAATCGTTCTACCAAACCAACTCAGAACAAGCCTATGAACTATATAAGGTTGCTAGGGAATTTGCCAACATCAACAGCGATGAGCATGTTTACGATTTGTACACAGGAACAGGCACAATTGCCAATTTTGTTGCAGCGAAGGCAAAACATGTGGTGGGAATTGAATATGTTCCAGAGGCAATTGAGGATGCCAAAGTAAACTCTGAGATAAACGGAATTAAAAACACCAGTTTCTTTGCCGGCGATATAAAAGATTTGCTCACCGAGGGTTTTATGCAAGAGCAGGGATATCCCGATGTGGTAATTTTGGATCCTCCTCGAGCCGGAGTTCATCCCGATGTGCTAGAAGCAATTCTCCACGCAAACCCGAAACGAGTAGTTTATGTTAGCTGTAATCCTGCAACTCAAGCCCGCGACATTGCTATTCTTGATAAGGGTTACCGAGTAACACGAGTTCAACCGGTGGATATGTTCCCACATACCCATCATGTGGAGAATGTTGTGTTGTTGGTGAAACGCGATTAAATGGTTGCGTTAATCCGGAAAACTACTTCACTTTCTGGTAATAAATTTGTAGTCGCTTGCGGAAAACCCGCTCGTTGGCCTCGTTGATATTTTTAATTAGTCCTTCAATCATAGAGGTACGACCTGCTAAATCGGCACCAGATACGGTTTCGCCATCGGAGTATACGATGTAGTCAATTTGATAACCCTTGGAGTTTAGACTCATTGCCACCGCAGCATTGTAATCGTCGAAAATAATAACCGATGGCATTGTATTTACGTTGTATTTAACCACAGCGGATAGTACCCTGCTACTTATATTCCGAATTTGATCCTCGCCTAAGTATTTTGCACCAAGAAGCAATCGAACCAAATCAATTTGAGCCACAAGTTGAAATTTTCGATTACTGATTAGTTTCTCATAGTCCGACTGCGATGTTTCGAGGAATAACTCTATAAAACGAGTTGGAACACCCTGCAAATCGCGCAAATCATTCTCCTTCAATCGCAGTTTATACTCTTTTTGAGCCAACTTTTGATTAGATGGATAGTAGAACTCCCATTTACGGGTACGTTTGTAGCTTTCTGTCATTGGTTTGGGCCTCCATTCGGTAACGGGACGCTTAAAAATTGGATCTGTCAGCCTTAATTGTTGCGATTCCAATGAGTAAACCAAGCAATTCACAAAGTGAATATACCCGCCACCCAAATTAGCGTGAGTTGCGGACCATAGCGTTTTGTAACTGACCTTTAGCGAATCTGTTTTTATTGTATCGATCCCTTGCTCCACTATCTTCTTGTTTTTTATATAATCGATAAACTCCTTATCGAGTGTAACGGGATAGTAGGTAGTTGATTTATCGGTTGTATCGATAAAAAGATTTTTACCAGTATGGTAAAGACCCTTAACATCCATAACGTAGGCAGAATCGTTCGCCAACTTAACGTGTAGCTTGTAATCGGCACCCCATTTCATAGCCGATATTGTTGGCTGTAGGGTTTGCGAGTAACCTGTAATTGCAACAATAACAAACAGTAACGATAGGCTTATTCTTTTCATGGGAGTAGGTTTTACTTCTTTCAAAAATACAGAAAAAAAGAATTCCGGGACTAAGCCCGGAATTATAAAACGGATTTATTGTGTGTTAAATTTATTATGTTTTACTCCAAAAACTTTATATCCTTTACCCTTATTTGGATAGTAGTTACTCCACGGAATACATTCTCGTAAAGCGAAAAACAGATGTTAAACGGTTTACGCTCGTGAATTCCTTTGTAATTCTCGGCCAACTGGAAAGCAATGCCCGGATAAACGGTTGGGTTATTCTCCTCAATTATTGAAAGCTTAAGGTGCTCCTTCTCGTTTCCAACCAGGCGTCCTTCACCATTATCGTAAACATTCTCGGTGCTGAAAATTGGAGCCATATTCCCTGGCCCAAAAGGCTGGAATTGTTTAAGTATTCGGTAAAACTTATCGTTTATCTCGCTTAGCTTTATTTTGGCATCAATATCAACCTGTGGGGTAAGTAAATCGGGAGTAATATTTTTGCTTACGTACTCCTCGAATCGAGTTTTGAATTCATCAACCCTATCGGCCTTCATGGTTAAACCAGCAGCATACATGTGTCCGCCGAAATTTTCCAGTAAGTCCGAGCAAGCCTCAACGGCTTGGTAAAGGTCAAATCCAGGAACCGAACGAGCCGATCCTGTGGCTAAATCGCCAGTTTGAGTTAAAACAACTGTTGGTTTATAGTATGTTTCTATCAACCTAGATGCTACAATTCCCACAACACCCTTGTGCCACGATGGGTTGAAAATTACAGTTGAGTATCGATGCTGCATTCTTGTATCGCCAGCAATCATCCTTAGTGCCTCGTGAGTGATATTGCGATCAACGCTTTTCCGATCGTTGTTGCACGAGTCGATAAGCGAACCCATTTCGCTGGCAATATTATCATCGTCGGCACAGAGTAAATCAACGGCAGTCATACCCGATTCCATTCTGCCTGCAGCATTAATCCTTGGGCCAATGCGGAAAACAATATCATCAATGGCTAACTGCTGTTTTTCTATATTCGCTATTTTGATGATTGATTTAAGACCTTTTGATGGATTGGAGTTCAACTTCTCCAAACCATAGTGTGCCAAAACTCTATTCTCGTCGATAATTGGAACGATATCCGATGCAATACTTACTGCAACCAAATCGATATGACTGTATAGTTCCGAAGGGTCAACACCCGCTTTGCGGCAGTAGCCTTGAAGCAACTTAAAGCCTACGCCACAACCAGAAAGTTCCTTGAAAGGATAAGGACAATCGACCCGTTTGGGATCTAACACGGCCACGGCCTCAGGAATTTGGTCGCCGGGTAAATGGTGGTCGCAAATAATGAAATCGATTTTACGCTGAGTGGCGTAACGAATCTTCTCAATGGCTTTAATTCCGCAATCGAGCGCAACAATTAACGAGTAACCATTATCAAAAGCATAATCAATTCCTTTGAGTGAAATTCCGTAACCCTCGTTATACCTATCGGGAATATAGTATCCAATTTTTGAGTAACGACTTCGGAAAAAGGAGTACATCAGCGCAACGGCTGTTGTTCCATCCACATCGTAATCGCCATAAAATAGTATTCTTTCTCCCTTACGTATTGCTTGCTCAATACGGTCTACAGCGTTATGCATATCCTTCATTAGGAAGGGATCGTACAAATCATCCAACGAAGGGCGGAAAAACCGCTTTGCCTCATCGTACGTTCTTACTCCACGCTGCACCAATAACATTGCTAAAACTGGTTCAATGCTTAGCTCCGTTGCTAAACGGTTAACCAATTCCGGATCGCCCTGTTCCTTATATACCCATCTTTTTTCCATCATTCAAATCTCCATCTGTTATTTTATAAGCCATTTGAATGACTACTGGTTATATTCAAAATTGAAACGAGCGGCAAAATGCTTCATGAGATTTTGCTTCACCTCGTTATAATCAACCTCGCGTCCCAACTCCTTCTGCATTGATGTTACTCCCTTATCGATAAATCCACAAGGGTTGATGTAGCTGAAGTAATCGAGATTGGTGTTGATGTTGAATGCCAAGCCGTGCATTGTTACAAAACGGCTGGCACGTACGCCAATGGCGCAGATTTTACGCTCTTTACCTTTAACCCCAACATCGAGCCAAACGCCCGTGGCGCCTTCGAGCCTATCGGATTTTATTCCATAGTCGGCCAAGCAGTCAATAATAACCTGCTCCATGTTATGGATGTAGGATTTAAGAGTTAGGCCTAAAGCCTCGAGGTTGAGAATTGGATAGGCCACTATTTGGCCAGGACCGTGGTACGTAATATCGCCTCCTCGATTTATGTGATAGTACGTAGCATTGATGCGCTTAAGCATCTCGTCGGAGATGAGCAGGTTTGTGTTTTCACCGCTCTTTCCTAAGGTGTAAACATGTGGATGCTCGCAAAAGAGCAAATAGTGTAACTTTCCGTCACCCTGTAGTTTCCTCTGTGTTACCTCTTCAAACCGTTGCTCCTGATAATCCCATGCCTCCTTATAGTCAATTAGTCCAAGATCACTAAAACTTACGTTGTGCATTATATGTTTTTTTTCTTTTTTTCATAGCAAGTACAGCTTAGCTGTTACAACATTTGCCCTTTACCAACTCCTGCGCCTTATCGGCGTGGTACGATGAACGCACCAATGGACCACACTCGGCAAATGTAAATCCCTTTTGCAGGGCAATTTGTTTATACTCATCAAACTCCTCAGGAGTTATATAACGTTCCACAGGCAAATTTGTTGGGCGGGGCTGAAGGTATTGTCCAAGGGTAATCATTCGGCAATCAACAGCAATTAAATCATCCATTGTTTTGATGACTTCGTCGCGTGTTTCGCCAAGACCTAGCATAATTCCCGATTTTGCTCTGTAACCACGCTTAGTTACATACTCAAGAGTCTTTAAGCTCTTCTCATAGTTTGCCTTTGAACGAACAATTTTCGACAGACGCTCAACCGTCTCAAGGTTGTGGCCTACCACATCGGGGTTCGACTCTAGAAATATGTCTATTAACTCAGTTCGTCCATCAAAATCAGGGATTAACACCTCAATTGTGGTGTTTGGATTCAACTCACGAATTGCCCTCACGGTTTCGCGCCAATGCGCTGCACCCTGGTCGGGTAAATCGTCCCTATCAACCGATGTTATAACACAGTACTTCAAATTCATTAACTGTACCGAACGGGCAACGTTATGTGGCTCGTTAGGGTCGGGAGGTAGTGGCTTGCCTGTTGCTGTAGCGCAGAACTTACACGAGCGGGTGCAGATATCGCCTAAAATCATAAAAGTTGCAACACCGTTACCCCAGCACTCCCCAATGTTTGGGCACATTCCGCTGCTGCATATGGTATGCAATTTATGCTTCTTAACTATCCCGCTCACCTGAGCATATCCTTCGCCTCCGGGTAGTTTTATTTTAAGCCACGATGGTTTCCGAACCTCACTCATCTCCTAAATAAAATATTTTTACAAAAGAACAAAAAAAAAGGCAGATTATCGGTGTATTGGGTTTAGTATTTAGTCTATTGTTTAAAAGACAAGATTCTCTGTGGTCTTTGGACTGTCAACTATTTTCTTTATTCAATCCACAAAAAAATACTCATCTTCAATATTTCCCGAAAACTTAATTAACCCTAAAACGGTGAGGTTTACAAGTGTGCGTTCAGCATCGGCAGTGGACATAAAACCAATTTTGCTGAATTGCTGAACGGTTATCCGTTTATGTTGCTTCAAATAATCAAAAAGATCATTCTCCACATCGCTTAAATTCAAACTGATGGATTTCCTGTGATGTTCGGCTTTCCAAATCTTCAGTTGAATTGGCGAAGCCATAATATTCTCATCGTTTACCCTCAAATATGCCTTGTATGCTCCAGATTTGTCGGGTGCTTTGTGCGGTTTCTTTTTCGATGGCTTAACCTTGACCTCAAGAACTGTTTTACCGTTGATATCCCACCTAACCACCTCGAACGGAACTTCGGGCTTACAATACATCTGCGATGCAGCTTCAACCATATAGTACTCCTCATCGGAGTTTACCCCGGCAATGTTACCATTATCCTTAACTCCAACAAGCAGTGTTCCGCCCAAGGTGTTGGCAAAGGCCACCAGGGAGCGAGCAATCTTTTTTGAATCGGTTATGGAATGCTTAAAATCCAGCGTTTGGTGCTCCCCCTGGCTAATCAGGTTTACTATATGGCGACTCACAGGTTTTTATAATATTTGTCCACTAGGTTATATGCTGTATGTTTGAAACCTACAGCATATTGATAATTCATTATCTAAACGATATTAAATCCCAAATTCTTATTTCGATACTTTTGGCATCTTAAGTTGTTATCAATTATTATGTACAACTGACTTAATACCTTAAAGCCTGTCCTAAAACCTCTTTGGTCAAAATATCAACATACACCGTAATCGGTCCAAGTAAAGCATCATCCGATGTTTTAAAAACAACAGCATAAACACTCTTTTGATTATATGTTGATTCAATCACAGGTGCTTTTTTCCAATCAATAATCACAGTTGATTTTGATTGCTCAGTTAGAGAATTCCATGCTATTTCTCTAATTTGCATATTTGAATCAGCTTCCTTATCCTTTTTGCAACTCGAAATAAATGGAATCAATGCTAAAATTAAAATAATCAGTTTTCTCATACTTTTAAATTTAATTTTATTCAATTATTGGATTCATTAAATCATTAAACAGTTGCTATGGCTATATATTTGTTGACCATTCTTCACCCTCGCAGCCAACCAAAAATATATCATCTACTTATTTGGATTCTCCACCTTGCCCATAAACAGAATAGTATTGCTACCGTTATGTTTTAGGATGTAGATAAATGGGCGATTAACAATAAACTCAGTTTTTCGAACAAAAGATTTCATTGCTACAACAACAGCAGTTGCAGCGGCGGCGGTTGTCCCTTCTTCTGAAACCTCTATGAATGCTTTATGGAACGCATCGGATATTTTTAAATCGGTTTTACCAGAGATACCGGATAAATCGGCAGCATCGGAGAATGGTATTGGCATTCCCATATCGCTAAGCGTTTTCTTTAGCGATAGTCCTGTCTCTATTTTGAATTTGGGCAATAGAACTGCCACTTTCTCCCTCTCTAATCCAGCCAAAATTTGGTTGTAAAGTTCGATATTTAGACCCTTCTCAAATTCAGCTATTTTTACTTTTTCATTTGGAAGAAGAATTAACATAGAAAGTTTTCCTCCTTTATAGTTTAGCTGAATGGCATCGTATTTTTCGCTTGTAAAGTAACCCATAGAATCCTCCACAAACATTGTAGAACAGTTAATAGATTCACCAGATGAAAGCGTAAACTCTCTCGAAGTTGTTTTCTTGGAGTCGAACTCCTTTTCCCATTTTCCCTTAAAGTAGATGGCATTGGTCAACACCAAACGGGTCAAATCCGTTATACTACCCTCGGGCAATAAATCCTTAATATAGTTCTTTGTATCGGCTTCAATGGCCTTGTTAATTTTAACCCTCGATGGTTCAGGCTGAGCAATAAAACTTGTTAAGGCAACCTTTGCATTATAAGATTTCTGCAACGATTTTTTGTACTGACGGTTAACCTTAAAGGTTTCCTCCATCCAAACTCGGTTAGTTATACAAATATCAACATTGCTTCCAGCATCTTTTTGGATTTTACCTTGAAGTTTCCCCATCGCAGAGTGAAACGATTGCTCATTCCCGGAAAAATAAAACACTTGCGACATTTGTTTCTCGGTTTCGGCCTTTGAGCCAATTGCTACCATTCCAAATGCGGGAGTAAGACTAAATGGAGCAAAAACAACATTTTCACTTTTATCCTTGGAAACGTATTTATAAAAATCAAATGCAAATTTCGATACCGACTCCGATGGTTGTTGTGCTTTACAAGCAACTGCAAATATCAGTAAAATTGAAAGGAAGGGTATTTTTTTCATGACCGTAATTTTTTACTAAGATACAACAAAGACAAGAAAATTGATACTATTCGATAATAAGCAAAAAAGGAGGCCGAGAAATCGGCCTCCTTCTAACAAACCTAAACAAGAGGAATCACCTACAATCCTCTATACGTGTAACCATTTACCAGAATCATCTAGACAATAAAAGACCTACGAATTGGTAAATGAAAAATTAAATAGAAAGGCTTCCAACTCTGGAAATACCTTTCTATTTAACGTGATTATTTACTTCTTAACCATTTTCCTAGTATTTACAGCCCCACTTGTTTCAATTATTCTTACAATGTAAATACCTGTTTTATAACTTTCTGTTTTTATAGTTCCTTCTTTTCCACTGAAATACGTTATGGAAACAAGTTGTCCTATTAAATTCGAAATTTCTACTCTATTAATGCAGTTGTTACTCTTAATATTTATAACGGCATCGAAAGGGTTAGGGTAAAGCTTAATATCAGTTAAGTCGTTATCGCCTATTGCTGTAGAAAGAACAAATTCAACAGTAACTGAGGTGCTTGAAGTAACATTCGAAAGAGTGAAGGTATTCGTTGTATTATCTGTAACTACGTTACCGTTATGCTTCCACTCTTTTACTTTGTAATTTGTGTTTGGAGTAGCACTAAACACTACAGTTCTTCCCTGAATAACTTGACTTCCAGATGTAATGGCATTACCATCTACTGTGGCAGATATAGTGCCATTAGCGCCCTCAACGCTAAAGTTAATTGGATATGTTGTTGGACCTGCAACTGTAAAAATTATTGAATACATTTGTTTATCTACTCCATTCTCCGCAGTAACCTCAACTTTTGCTGTTCTTTCAGAAACAGTACCGGTTAAATTTACCGCCTGAGTAATTATCTTTGATGCATTAGCATCGGTTAAAACTGCCTCTGTAATTTGAGGAACAATAGTTGTTCTATAAGGAAGTTCAACATTATAGGTAAATATTGAAGAAGCAAAACCACTTACAGTAGTTCCATCAATTTTAAGATCAGAAAGTGTAGCAACATTGCTTTTCTCAACAGTAAAAACAACTGAATAAATTTGTTTCTCTAATCCATTCTCAGCAGTAACCTCAACCGTTGCAGTTCTTTCCGCCAATGATCCAACTAAACTTGTTGCCTGAGTAACTACCTTCGATGCCTTTGTATCGTTTAGGATTGCTTCTGTAATCTGAGGAATAATTGTACTTCCATAAGGTAACGAAATGTTGTAAGTGTAGGTTGAACTTGCAAAGTTGCCTATGGTTACACCATCGATCTTAAGATCGGACAATGTAGCAACATTGTTTTTCTCAACAGCAAATACTATACTATATGTACAGGTTGTTACTCCATCCTCCGCGGTAACTAAAACTTTGGCTGTTCTTTCGGATAGATCTCCATTTAAATTGATTGCCTGTGTGATAGCCTTTATTGCCTTATCATCTATTACATTAGCCTCTGTGATTTGAGGAATAGTGGTTGTACCGTAAGGCAATGAAAAATTATATGTATAAGTACTTGAATTGAAACCATTCAACAATGTTCCATCAACTTTAATTGACGACAACCGAGCATCGCTTCCAAGCTCTCTAACTGTAATATCGTCTAGGTATATGTTAGATTTATTCGCTTCTGAATAACAATTAAAAGCAAGATGATATATACCTGACGACGAAACCGTAAACGTTTTTTTAACTAACGTCCAATTTGAGTTTGTGATGGCTTCGTCTTTCCAAATTAAGGTTGTTTGCGATGATACATTAGGCAAACTACCTAAGGTTAATTTTAATTTCTCTTCGGAAATAAATGATTTCACCCAAAACTCTACTATATACGTTTTGCTATCAACTAAATTAAATGCGGGTGTAAATGCCCAAGCATTGGCTGCATTGGTTGCATTCATATAGTAATACATAGAGCCTGCTCCAGTATGCGAAGTTCCACTCCTATGCCAGGTGTTCCCGCTTCCTGCATTAAGGATAGACCATTCGGCTGGAGGAAACGAAACATCATCAAAAGATTGTGAGTATGGCAAACCTAAAACATGATGAACTCTTACATCATAATCTTTTGTAGAATTATCTTCTGCGGTAATCTTGTATACTAGTGTAGTAGTAAAACTATTTGCTGTAACTGAACTTATCTGGGTTACTGCTCCTACCTCTACCTTCTGAACATAATCCGAAACGGTAAAACTGGCCTTTAAACTAGATAGATTAATTGCCGATGAAATATATAGATCTATACTATTTACTCCAATTGCTCCAATTAAGTCTGAAGGTAAAATAGCGTTATCAGCTTTCAGCAGATTAAAAGTTAAGAAATCCTTAGAATTACTCTTTACATTATTAGTAACACTTGTTGACGCAATATCTGCTAGCACATTTCCTACAATATCGGAAACATTACCTAGTGTTTGTGAATACTCAATTGTAATGTTTTGATGGCTGGCAATAGGATTCTCAAGGGTAAATGTTAGTGTAGACGTGTTGTTCCCCGAATAACCAAGAATGTTGGTTGCATTGCCATTCACCTTAATTACAAAACCTGCTGCACTTGTTAATTTTACATTTTCAGAAAAAACCGCTATAACTTTTGTAGGGTCTGTATTTTCAACCGATACGCTTGAAAGTGCTGGTGCAACAATATCCCCAGATTCTGTTGTGAATGTTGATGAATTACCTCCGGAGAGTGAATTATCAAACACATCCTCAACCCCTGTAACTAGAACTTTATAGGTTTTTGATCCAATAAGGGTTGTACTTGGGGTAACAGTGATAACCTTATTTGTAAAATCAAACGAAAAAGGAACTGAATTTCCATCAGTAATGTTTTGAAAAGAAATAACGCTTGCATCAACTGCAGAATTATCTGCTTTTCGAATATCCTCGCTAAAGGTTAAGGTTACACTCGCACCAAGACTCACATTTGTTGCCCCATCGGCAGGAATTATGGTAACTGTAGGAGAAATATTATCGAAGTTTCCGGCATCCGCACCAATATCAACTGGACTCAACGAAGATCGTAAATCCCCATAAAAATCAGTCGTAATGGAAGGTATATCTATACCAGCCATATCGGCAGGAGAGCCTCCCTGAAGTTGTAAATCTGGCGTGGCAGCTGTCGGGTTTACGAATTTTGGATCAAGGTCTAGACTGTTGGCATCGAGGCCAGCTGCAGCGGCTTTCCATGTTGCAAGATCGGCTTTATCAGTCGAACCAAAACCTCCAAGTACTCCTCCCGTACCTGTAACTCTTAAAATGTTATAATCAGATGAGTAAGTGCCACTAGTTGCTAGCTTTACTGCATAATGTTTACCTGTTGAACCATTATTTGATCTAGCATTAACTAATATATTATTCTTATAGTTTCGTGTATTTGTAGCCATGTTATCATAGAGGGCATAAGTATTCCCAACTCCAGATGTTGGGTTTCCTCCAATAAAAACACTATTGAAGTAATAGTTATGGGTTCCAATGTAATCGTGTAAACCGACAATAATGCAACCTGATAAAACTTCACTTCCATTGGATTTATACCCTAAGTTGATCATGTTATTGTTAACTGACGTCGCAACTCCAGTACCCCCCATATATATTCCAAATAAACTAGCCGAATTGCTACTTGCATTCAACCCATAAATAAAATTACGTTCATAGATTGCATTTCCGGATGTTTGACCAACGCCGTAAATACCAGCAGCAATAACTGCTCCGGAAGAATGTGATACTTCTAATCCGTAAATTGTGTTATGGGAAACAATTGTTGTTCCATTCCCAGACATCTGAAGTATACCAATTAATGCTGCAGAATAGGTTGTCTGAGAGTTATTATCAATTTGCTTTAAGTTGAAAATTATATTGTCTTTAACAGTTGTTGAGGTTGCACCTGTAGCAGCATTTAACTTAATACCAATAACCTGTCCGTTTGCAGATGTAGCCTTAACTCCATTACCGAGCAAATTTGATATGGTATTATTTGTAATTAAGGCTGTTCCTGCTGCATTATATTCAATACCAGTTACTGTTTGTGAAGCAGTAGAGCCATTAGCCCCAGCTCTTAAGCTGTTTGCTAAATTACCTCCAATTGTATTGTTACTCATTTCAATTGTTGGATAACCAGTGTTTACGATTATTCCCTTTACAAACAATAAAGCGGTTGATAGTGCCGAACCTTCCGATGTTAATCCTCCAATTATATTGTTTTTAATTGTATAGTTACCCGAACCCATTGTTGAAATACCATTTAAAAATGGATTTGTTGTACCATTACTTGAACCAACTACCTTTATTGCATCTACTACTGAAGTACTCCCTATATTATTTGCATCAGTTGTTCCAACATTAATTGTTCCTGAACCAACAATATAAATTCCTGTAAACACTCCTGTATTTGCACTTCCGCCAGATGTTGTGGTCAAAGAAAAACCTGATATCTTATTTCCTTGAATATTGCAAACATCGCTTGGCAAAGAACTACCGGCACTTGCTGAAACTTGAATACCTACAAATCTTGAACTACTTCCTGTCATTGTATAAGTTCCAGTTTGAGATGAACTGCTATAGCCAATAGTATTGTTGTTAACAGTGAATCCTACACCATTTGTTGCATCAGTTAAATTAATACCATAGTGTAAGTTACCAACAGTATAAGTTCTAGTTGCGGTTTGAAAAATCTTATTTCCAACTACAGTATAAGCACTGTTATTAGCACCAACATTTATAGCTGCGGATGTTGCAGATGCATTGAAAAAATCAAAAATATTACAGTTTGTAATTGAGTTATTGTTGTTGATTTTTCCAGATGTTCCAGTTGCATATATACAGTTTGAAGGAAGGTTAGCAGTTGTTCCATTTCCATGTATACTACAATTGTCAATGACATTGTAATCGTTACCAGTTGTTCCTGTTGTTGTAGAAAATACTACCACTCCTCCTGAGGTACTGGTACTCTCTCCTTTTAATTCTATGTACTTAAAAGTGTTGTATGAAGCATCATTAACAAACTGAATTCCATAGCCTGAAGAAGAGGTGTTTGCTATAACTAAATCGGTTGTAGTTCCTGTAGCACCAACTCTACCATCGAATGTTACATACATCGCTCCATCGAGGTTGATAGTTCCAGTTGCGTTGTTTGAGGTAATTGTTAATCCTGTTGCTGCTGGGTAAACGGTAATTGTTTTTGTTGCTGTAGCAATTGCAGATGGCTTAATCGGGAACGTTTCTCCTGTCGAAACATAATCAGCTTGAAGCTCTAGTTGAACCGATGCTAAAAGCCCTTTTAGGTTTATATCGGCAAAAGCGGCTGTTAATGTAGTATAGTCCGCTCCTGCAGCCCCAACTTTTAATAAACCTTGAAGTGTGGGAGCCGTTGTTGACTGATTTCCCTCTAATGCGGGCGATTCATTTTCAAATATTGCCACAACTTTAAAGAAGTAAGTAGTTGCATTATCTAATCCTGTCTGAACTTGACTATATAAGTTTCCTGTTGTTGCGGTTGAAGTGGAGTTAATGTCTAACCCAACTTTTACAAAGGGTCCTAGTGCACTTGTTGATCTGTAAACTCTAAAAGACACCTCGTTGGTTGAGTTATCGGTCCAACCTAAGGTCATTGATGATAACCCAACCGATGAAAATGTCATGGTTATTGGCGCAGCATCGGCTGGATCTCCAGTAACTGTAGCCTGATTACCTGTTAATGCAGTTGATTCTCCATCGACAAATGCAACAATTTTAAAATAATAGGTTGCTGTATGGGTTAATCCTGTTACATTTATCGAGTAAGCATTGCCAGTTGTAGCAACTGATGTGCTTGTTATATCGGATCCAACCTTGGTGTAAGTTCCGTTTTCACTAGTTGACATATAAACTCTGAAACCGGTTTCATTTGTTGAATTATCTATCCAATTTACCGTCATTCCTGTTTTAGTTACAGCAGTGGTGGTAAAAGTTATTGGTTGTGCATTTGGAAGTACGGGTGTGTAAACTTTAACATCATCAATAAAGATGTTATTTCCATATGCATTATACGCTTTAAAAACAATATAATTTGTGTTTGTGTTGAAAGATGGAGGAATTGGAAATGAATATTTATACCAACCGTCAGAGCCAGTCTCTTGAGGAGCTAAAGATTTCGACCTATTAATAACACCTAGAGATTGAGCTCCAGTAATTCCAGCAGTTGTATTGATAAAAACCTCAACATAATCCGCTGTAGTTGAATAACCGCCGTCTCTATACATCCAAAACTCAACAGTTGCTGTTGATGCAGTTGAAAGATCAAAACTAGAAGATATTAATGCTGCTGAGGCACCATTTGAAAAAGTGTAGCAATTATAAAAACCCATTCCGGCTCCGCTGTGCGGGGTACAGGTTGGATTTGTCCCAGTTGTTGAGCGAGCCCACAATGCAGATGTTCCTGTTATCTGAGCCTGAGTCCAACCTGTTGGAGGAAACCCAGTACCATCAAATGATTCTGATAGATACGTTTGTCCTTTCCCAACATAAGACAAAAGAAGCATAGATATACCCAATAGGGTTATCCATAGCATTTTCATTTTAATGTGTAAATTTTTCTTCATAAGGTTTAGGATTTGGTTTATGAAGGTTTGTAGCCCAAGTGTTTATGGGCTACAAACCTTCTTGCTATTCAATTATAAGCTTAGACGTATAACGACCTGTATTTCCTTGAATATAAACAATGTATATACCCTTAGTTAAGCCGCTAAGAGGAACAACAACATGTTCTTCGTTGCAAATGGGCATTGATAGTACATTTTGCCCCATAAGGTTTACAATAGTTAAGTTTCCATTGCATTGTTCAGGAACATAAATGGTTACCTGTTCCTTAGCCGGATTTGGATACATTTTTAGCGATCCTACCTGTTTGTTATCGACAATGGATGTAGGGTTTACGTTTATACTAACCATATTACTAGGCGACGATAGTATGGTATTGGTACCATCAGTATAAACATTCAATATAAAGTAATTATGTATTCCATTCCCAGGGTTAACGTCGGTGTGGTTCAATGCAGTTGCAATAGGCGCTGAAATCTCTTCTCCATTTCTAAATACCTTATATCCTGTTAGAGTTAGGGATTTAGTGCTATTTAATGATGATTGGAATTTTGCCGATGCTGATTTAACTTCCTTTGCTGAGAAATTAATTGGAATAGAGGTTGCCTTCGAGGTAATTGGAGCACCTACATGGAAATCGTCAAGGAATAAACACCATGCATCGTTAGAAACTACCTGAACACAGAAATATATCTCCTTCCCAATATATTCTGATAGGTTATACTCAAACTTAGTCCAAGTTTTTGGAACCTCAACGTAGGGAGATGTCGTAATAAATTTAAAGTCCTCGGGGTTTCTGCCTGTAGTTGAAACACCCACCTTAATTCGTTCCAAACCATACTGGTCTGTTATAGAACAACCGTAGAAACTAAGTACATCTCCACTCTTAACGCTTACTTTAGCCGAAATCAACCAATCGTTATTCGGCGGTGTTGATGCATCGAAACACGCAATCGCTTGTGTTCCTGAAGGTGTTGACCATCCTGCAATTGCCGGAGTGGTTTTAGACCCATCAAATACAATGAATGAACCAGTATAACTTGAGTTTGGGAAAATATAACCGTTAATACCATATGTAACAGATTTATCTACATCAACCTGCTTCCAACTTCCAAATGTTAATGAGAATGGTGCGTATGAATCGAAATTATCGTCAGCGAACATCACATCACCACCCCAATCAAGATTAACATTGCTACCATTCAACTGTGCTTTAAGCAATCCAGGTGCATCGGCATTTGGATTTACAACTTTAACAGAGTATGCTCTTAAAGTGTCATCGGAGCCGAAACCATTCTGAACCTTTAACTTTATGGAGTAGTAGCCTGGTATACTGAATTGAACTACAGGGTTTGGGCTATTATTACTTGTGCTCGAAACAAAATTAACTCCCGTATTGGGTGCAATAGTCCACTCCCACTGATTTGGGCTCTGTAACGATACGTCTGTTAAGAATAGTTTTGTATTCACAGACAACTCGTTTGACGACATACTAAATATCGCCTTAGGGGCTGTAGTAGCTGGAGGTGTTTGGTATGCTTTTAGGTAATTTACCCAGTTTGTTTCTCCAAACTTGAGGAAAGTTGCTGGCTTTGTGTAATAGTTTGTAGCTGTACCCTCGTCTAGAACCTCCTCGGGCATCCAAATTTTCATACCTGTTGCATTTGCATTTTCTCCGCCAGTATAGGTATGATAAATAACCGTTTTTTTATATACATCAAGCATTTTCTGCGCAGCCTGCTTTAAACCTTGAGGTAATCCATTATTGGCAATAAGAAGTTTTGCGAAGTGACCTAAATCCCTATGATCTGGGTTGTCAAAAGGCTGTGTCTGGCCCGGTGCTGCATACGATGAATTTTTAGCGGCCTTGAATTGGCTCTTGTAGTCGGCTACATATCGTATTAAACTATCGGCGAACAAATTTAACTGAGGCACTAAAAGAGTGTTCAAGGAGTCAATAGACACAACTGCCTGAGTGGTACTACCTACGTACGACCATCCACCGGGAGCATATGCATCGGAGTATGTTTTACAAATTCTTTTTGCTATTGAATCGACCGAAAGAGCTGAGTTGCCGCTTAGTGGTGTAAATCCATTGAAGTAATCCCAACCATCACCTGGTTCTGTTTTTTCTGAAGCAATAACATATTTTGCTAAATCTTTAAATTGATACGCAGTTTCAATCTGTCCAAGTAGACAAACATCAAATCCAACAATATCTATTTTCTTCCCAACCGCCTGAACGAACTGCTCCACAGAAGAACTCATTTCCCAAAGTTTCATTGTTCCAACAAAACCCTTATCAATAGCTTTTGATTCTGGAGTATTGGACTTTTTGAAAATGCCATCGCCATGATCCCACATTGTTAGCCCATAATGTTGTGCAGGATACTTGTCCTTAACCCACATAATGAACTGTTTTAGGGTCTCTTTGCTCGACATATCGGGATCAACACCTAGGAATGATGCTACCTTCTCTGAAACTAACGTTCTGTTGTAACCATTTGGATCTTTTTTGATATACCAAATACCATCGTGTGCATCATTATTGGCATCCCATAAAACTATGTAATTAACCTCACCCGGAACAGAACCAGCCACTTCCCACTCATTAATATCTTTATCGCCATCAAGCCCTGTTGCATCCTCAAGCATATAAAGCATCCAAGTCCAACGATCTTGTCCGCCAATCGCCTTTAAATTAAATGAGAAAGGATTTTCGTTGTTATCGTTATTAGTGAAAGTTACATTACAGGTTTGTGGTCCCTCAACGGTAGGGTTAAACTGAATGCTAAGTGTTGTTGTTGCATCGCCATTTAGGGTCGATTGTGGTTGTTGAGTTACAGTAAACATATTGTTATCCAACGTAACTGTGCCCAAATTCAACACTCCCCTACCCTCGTTATGGATTGTAAAGCTTATTGTTCGAGTTGAGTTAACATCAACATTTGAAGGAAAACTAACCAATGAATTTTGAATAATCTCCTTACCATCATAAATTACCTGCAATTCTGGATTGCTATTGTCAACAGATACATTTACAGTATTTGAGGGCACCGAAAGGCCATTGGGAGTATAATAAGCCTTAATGTTATAAGTATAATTACCATCGGCCAAGCCATTGTCAGTGTACCTTATTGTGGTTGATTGTTTTATGGAATCAACATACTGGTTGTTTCTAAATAGGATATAACCCGCCAAAATGCTAGCACCCTTAGCGTCGGAGAATAAAACGGAATTCGTTAAACGGTAAAGTAGATTTAGCCCTCCGGAGTACCTGTTATAGCTGATATTACTACGCTCTATTGTTTTGGAAGATTTTGCATCGTGTCCAATATAAATTCGATTATACATCTCGTAGCCTACATTATTCACCACAAATGATTCCCATTTGTTGGTTTCTGTATTCCACACTAAAGTATGGCAGTTGTTCGCATCAACCTCCATTGCCATACCTGTAGGTGTGCCATCTGTAGATGACGAAGAAATAACAACCAAAAATGGTTCATTCAAGGTAATGGGCTCTGGTAACTCATATACATAATCAATAAAGTGTAAGGCTTTCAGCAATGGAGACTCAAATACTACCTGATTGTTTGACTGCTTAACAATTTTGAACTTAAACTGATCGTTACTCCAAGGCATTGAATTGCTGTAGTAGAACATAGTTCCCAGTTTTGAAATTGTAACCGGAAAACTGAAGTTAAAATCCGCATCGTTATATAACGTTGCAACGTCAGTTAATGTTAGAATAAGATTTGTACAGGTATTTATATCGGAAACGTATGAATTCCATGCTGGAATATTTGGCATTTGCCATTGAAGATTAACATGAGATCCCTCTGTTGTCGCTGTTAAGTTTTTTGGTGCGCTATAGTTCTTTACAACAATGTAGTTCGTTTTTGTTAGGGAGTTACTTCCAACACTATTTGTAGCTTTTAGTGTAATGGAATAGTTTCCTGCCTCTAAAAATTTAATAACAGGATTCTGAGAGGTTGCAGAGGTTCCCTCAATAAATTGAATTGTAGTTGGGCTAACAGTCCACTCCCATTGGGTAGGCAATAAATTGCTCTTATCGGCAAAGCGCACCACCCCCTCCGTAAAAATGGAAGTTTCGTTGGCGAAAAAATCTACATTGGGTGGAGTTGATATTGCTAAAACTTGAAACGAGTAGTCTTCAACCTCACCATACTCAAAAGTTCCGCAACCATTATAATATCCTGAGTGTACACTTCCTGAATCATATAGCACAATTCTAATTCGAATGGTTTTTCCTTGAGCTTCTTGTACAGGAACAATTGTAGCACTTCCTGTTCCTTGTTTACTTGAAAGCCCAGTGAAAGAGATATTAAGTTTTTCTGTGGTGGAGAAAACTTTATCGTCATTCCAATCAATGTAAACCTCCATTCTGTCAGTGTTGGAATAATTCTCTGTTTTAATAACCAAAGGGTAACTCTCCCCTATGTAAAGTTGTGAGGTTAATGATGTGGAAAAGTTTTGGTACAAACCCGATTGAGTGGTATTGTCAATACTTCCAAATTTAACACTGCTTATATACTCCCAATCGGAATATTGAGCAGTAGAAGCGCAATACTGTGCTTTTAATCCGCTGATGGATAAACACATTAAAAAAATAAAAGGTAATATTCTGTTCATTGTTCTTGTTTTATGCAAATAAGAAAACATAGAGGAAGTGCTGCATACTTCCTCTATGTGGTTTAGCATTACTGCTTAACTATAAATGTTTGGGTGTAAATCTTTTGGGACGTTTCAATTTTCAGGATATAGAATCCATTGCTGAAACTACTTACATTTACTGAATTGTCAGATGATTGACTTTCGTAAAGTTTTCGTCCTGTCATATCCCAAACCGATATTTTAACAACTTCACTATGATTGGACTCGGCAATTCTAAACTGTAATTGTTGCGATACAGGATTAGGGTATACAAGCAACTCTTTACTAGACTTTTCAGTGGTTACTGATTGTGGATTAGTCTCGGTAATAGTAAGATCATCAACAATAAGCACATACTGGCCTGGCGCAGAAATAGCATGTAATCCAAAGTAATAAATTGAATCTTTTGCTGGGGTATAAGATGCTTGTACCTTCTTCCAGGTTGTTGCATCGTTTATATTATCGTAAGCCAAACTATCGGTCATTGCAGTTGAAACTCTATCTTTACCTAGCCAAACCGAGATTTTCTCGTTGTAAACCAACCCTGTAGTATAATCAATCATTGTATGAATGTAAAACTCAATGGTATAGTTCTTTCCGGCTTTCATACTTAGTGGAGGTGTAAACAACCAATCGTTCTTTGGATTGATGATGTGGAAAGGAACGTGAATTGCACCTTTAGAATCGTTACGGGTAAACCCTTGAATTGCTGGGGGAAAATTAACCATATCCCATGTTGCACGGTCGCTATTGGAATCCTCTAACGTCCATCCAAGAGGTTTATCATACTTGCCTGTAATGTTTGGAGTATTATCGAATGTTTCAACCATTGGGTAAACGCTAATTGTTGGATCGGCCATTGTATTAAATGTCCAAACAGAAGGCTCTGCGCAATCACCAAATTCATTGTATGGAACAACTTTCCAGTAATATGTTGTATTATAGTTAATCTTATCGGCAGTTATGTTATAGTTATTTTGTGTTTGTGACAGATTAACGCCATTTAGCAACTCGTTGCAGGCTGCTGTTGTGCCAACATAAAGTTTAAATCCATCGGTATTTGAAGAGCCAGCCGACCAGTTCAATTTTAAGCCATTCATAATATCAACACTATCCACATCATTTTCAGGGTAGCCAATTAATGCTGCTTGAGGAGCAGTCTCGGTATTTGGTTCCCATGAAACATCCTCAATTCTTAGTGAGGGAAATGGAAATGGTTTGGTTGGCGCCCATTCTCCAAACTTGAATCCAATGTAAGGTTCGCTTGTATTTGTTTTAAATTGAACTTTGAACTGAGTGTAGTTTTCAGTCAACGTAAAGGTTTTCTTAGCAACAAAGGTAGATGTGTCTTTTGGGTCACTCATCACCCCAACAATAATTTCGAGGTTATAGCTATTGCCTCCTTTACGGGCATAAAAACTTAGAATATTTTCTGAATAGTTTGCAACTCCTGGTGTTACTAGTATTACTGCATCAAGTGTATCCTCGGAGTTAACTCTGTTCATTTTTATTGCATTTGGAGACGAAAGCACATCGATAGATGTATTGGTAACCCATATGTTCGAAACAATATTACTAGCAAATGACGACTGGTTTGCAAACCAACCCTCAGGAATAGCTTTAACTGCATCAAAGTTTTGGAAAAATTGAGTTAGTGCAGGAATTGCTTCTGCTTTACAATTTACTGTAGCGTTTCCTTGTGCACCATTAACATTGAAAGAAAATGTTCCGTTGAATGATCCAACCTGTGTTGGAGCAAAATACACAGTAGCTGTATCCTTTTGATTTGGAGCTATAGTCTTATTGAAGTCACAGATAAATGGCCCATCAGTAGTTATGCCGTTTATGGTTAAACCTGTTGTCCCTGTGTTGTAAATAATAACTTTTCGCTTAGTTTTCCCGTTTGGAACAAGTTTGCCGAAATCCAAACTTTGCTCACTTAGTGTAACAATTGCACTCGTTGGGATATTTTCAATCTTAATATCATCAACTAAAAATGGCTCTGCACTAGTTGCATTAAATGAACGATACATCCATCTGAAATAAACATTGTTTCCAGAATATGCGCTAAGGTCAACAATAGCATTTTCGTAGCTTTGCATATTCGCTGGACCGCAAAGTTTGAGTAAAGTAGTCCATGAGTTTTTACCATCAATAGATATTTGAAAATAGGTACTATCGTTATTGGCAGTCTTTGTTGAATATTTATAATAGTTTCTCCACCAAAACGAGATTCTCATGTTGGAAGGTAAGTTTACTCTTGGGGTAATTAAACTATACGTTCCTTGACTATATGCATTTACACATGCGGAATAAATTCCATTAAAATTGTTTGCAGACTTCTTTAAGCAAGACCAGTAATTATCCCATTTCCAATCGGAAGAATCGGGATAGTTTGTGTTAATTATAGATGAAAGAGTATCGGGATGTTGGGGATCTAGATTGCTAATCCAGTATTTTTCAAAATCTTGAAAATAAGGGAATGCAGAAATAATATTCTGAGTGGAAAACTTATAAACATTTGACTCTTTCGTTGTTTGTGAATTCTTTGCAATCACTTTCCAGAAATAGGTTTTCTTGGGGTCTAAAAGTTGACTTGGTTGATAACTATAATTTCCAACTCCTTGAATAGTTTGGTTATCTACCACCTTAATCATTGAATTAATGTCTGTTCCAAAGTAAAGGTCGTACGACTCGGTATTGCTTCCTAGTGTGAAGTTTAGTTTTGTTCCTAAATCAACTTTGATCGATGAATTAGCAGGGGCTGTAAGTTCTGGATTTGCAGGTTCGTTCGCATTGTTGTAATAAAAACGAATATTAAGCTTAGTTTGATTGGGATAATACTCCCAGCCTGAATTTGTTGGAACAGCATTGTCTCCACCAAGTATCTTAACCTGCTTTAATCCTGTGTTGGTTGCCGCAAACTTGAAATTATATTTTTCTACATTACTTCTATTCTCCCAGTGAATCACCAAGTTACTGGTTCCATCGTAAACAAATGGTGTTGTAAGTACAATTCTATACCAACCTAATCCTCCATAATGAATTTTTCCTTCCCAAACTAATGTATAGCCATTGTTTGAAGGGTTTTCGTACGACATATCGGTCCACGAGTCCTGGGTTTCTGGAATAAGTTTAAACCATACCTTTTGGTTGTTCAGATCATAATCAAAGCCCTGACTAGCCAAATCTGTGAAGTTGTTGTTAAATGCAATTTCGGTAATAGTTTTAACTCCACCGATCTCCTCTTTTAAGTAAATTGTGGAACTATAAGCGTAGCGCCAACTAGTATAAGCCGGAAGATTGGTTTCTACATTTCCAGTTCCTACTTCCACAAAAGATTGCGCAAAAAGTCCAAAATGAGTTTGGAATAATACGCATAAAATCAATAAACGGGTAAATTTTATCATGGGTTTAATTTTTGGTTCTTATAGCTGGCAATTTTACCCTTAACACTCATTTGTCACAATAGGGGGATTCCCCTATTTTTATTTTACTATTGGTTTACAAATGGATTCAAAAAATAAAAAATAGTTATATTTAGCGCGAATATATTGATGCATGAAAGTTTTACAACTCTTTGTTTTATTACTACTTAGTAATTCTCAACTGCTACTCTCACAGAGTGGAATTAAAGTCTTGCTAGAAAGAGTTGAAAAAAACCATGGGGTAGAAAAGGCTAGACTATTAAACCAAATATCCGACTCTGTTTCAATATATTCTCCCCGAGAAAGCTTAGATTATGCCAGCAAAGCTTTAGTGGAAGCTAAAAAAGTAGGTGACTTGGAGCAGCAAGCGCAGGCCTACCTAAACATTGGGATTGCTCTTAGATACCTAGGGCATAACAAGGACGCTCTAGACTCACTTTACCGCACTATTAGTTTTATCAATGATTTAAATAATAGAAAGTTAATTGCTCAAATTCTGAACGCCATTGGGGTTGTTCACTACCAACTCGGTCATGATTCTCTTTCACTCGAGTCTTACAATAAATCATTATCAATTCGAAACGAATTGAACGATTTCGAGGGAATTGCCGATATTCTGAACAATATGGGAAACCTTTATAATGGATTAGGAAATTTTGATAAAGCCTTGGAGTTTTACTTTAAATGCCTTAAATACGACGACATACTAAATAACGATAAAGGTAAATCGGCTACATACAGTAATATTGGTATGGTTTATCAGAACCTAGGCGATTATACCAAATCTCTTGATTACTATCGGAAAGCATACCTGCTTTCAGAACAAAGAAAAGATTTCCGTAAAATGGCGTCAATTCTTAACAATATTGGAGCTGTTTACTTGGCAATGCAGAATTACGATAGCTCAATTTGGTATACAAATCAATCCAATAAGTACTACACAAAACTTGGCGAAACCTTACAAATGCAACGAAACTTCACTAATTTGGGTTTGGTTTATGAGTATAAACTTCGCTACGACTCCTCCCTTTACTATCATCGTAAAGCATTAGAAATGTCAGAGGGATTAGCCAATCCTTCTTTAATTGTAGGCTCTCACATTAACTTGAGCCGAATATTTCTAAAACAAAACAAACTCCAATTAGCCCTCAACGAACTTAAAGCTGGCGAAAAGGAAATGGAAAATACAGACAACCTTTATGTTATTAGCCGGCTAATGCTTGGTTTCGCAAATGTTTATGCAGAAACCGGAGAGTATCGAAATGCCTTTAACTACTTGGCTTCTCACCTATCTTTTAGGGACAGCATTTACAACCTCGAAAAAGCTGAAAAAATTGCTCAGGTTGAGGTTCAGTACGAAACTGAGAAGAAAACACAAAGAATAGACCTACTCAAACGCGATCAAAAAATCAATGAGTTGAAACTTGAGCGTTCCAGTATTACAATTAAATATCTTATATTACTCTCAATTACGTTCCTAGTTCTCTCCTCTATAATAATTATCCTATACATTCAAAAACAGAGAGTTGCCAAACTGCTTGAAAAGCAAAATACGACAATAAATGAGCAGAACGAAATGCTCAAACAAGCCAATGAGGAACTTAACACTGTGAACACAATGCTCTCAGAATCGCAACAGAGTCTTTATGAAGCAAACAAAACCAAAGACTTGCTGTTTGGGATTATTGCGCACGATATTAAGAGCCCTTTAGAAAGATTAAATATTCTTATTCATCATATTAGCCAAGAATCCAATAGTTTTACCAACAAGGAACTCAAGGGCTACATAGACGAATTAGATCTATCGTCCCAATCAGTAAGTCATCTAATACGCAATTTAATAACTTGGGCGCAGTACCAACAACAACGGATTAACTATAAAGAAGAGTTGGTTAGTGTAAAAGAACTTGTAACCACAAACCTTATTTTATTCGACTATCAAATTAAGCAAAAGCATATAAACATAGCATTGGATATTGAAGATTTTGCGGTAAATACCGACCGAGTAATGCTAGATTTTATTATTCGCAACCTTATAAGTAATGCCATAAAGTATTCATATGAGTTTGGGAAGATATGCGTTACCACAAAATACAGCTATGTTTTTTCAATAGCTGTTTCCGACAACGGAATTGGAATGGATAATGAAACAATAGAAGGAATAAAATCAGGCACTGCTGTAAGGAAAAAGGGTACAATGAACGAAGTCGGCTCGGGACTTGCTCTTCTTATTTGTAAAAACTTTGCAGAAATGATGAATGCTGAGTTTATTATTAACAGCGAAAAGGGAAACGGCTCAACATTTATTCTTAATATTGCTGGAAAATAATAAGGAATGAACTTTCTAGTTGTTGATGATCATCCTCTTTTTCGATCTGGGGTTAAATTGGCACTCAGCGAAGTTCCTAAGGCTTTTTTCTTTGAAGCATCCAACGGGCTTGATGCTTTATCTACTCTAGAAAACCATTCCATTCAGGTTGCTGTACTCGACATCGATATGCCTGTGATTAATGGAATTGAACTCGCAAAACGAATTGAAAGTTCATATCCTTCAATTAAAATAATTTTTTTAACCGCACACACCAACTTCTTCACATTTTCCGAAGCACAGGATGTAACATACAACGGTTTTGTTTTAAAAGAAAACGCAATGGATGAACTGCTTCTTTGTGTTAAGGCAGTAATTAATAATGAACAATATTTAAGTTCTGCTTGTAAAGATTTTCTAGCAGAAAACTCTATTCGTATTGCTAAATACAATAGCATTAAGAAAAAACTTAACTCCCTAACCGAAGGCGAAGAACGAGTACTTTTGCTCATTGCTCAAGGAAAAACAACCCCTCAAATTGCAGAACAACTTTTCAACAGCGTTAAAACCATTGAGAATCATCGAACTAATATTTGCGAAAAACTTGAACTGAAAGGAGCAAACAACCTTTTAATGTTTGCAATAGAAAACAGAGATTTAATTGAATTGGTAATTAAGAAGTAGTATAAAAATTCTATTTCCCCTCCAGCAATGCTTTTGTGGAAAGAAGCCCACAAGCCGCCTGAATATCCTGTCCACGTGAAGCTCTAATAGTTGTAAAAATGCCTTTTGAAGTTAAAGCATCCCTAAATTCGAACATTTTAGCATCGGATGATCCCTTAAGCGGAGAATCAGGAATGGTGTGAAAACGAATAAGATTTACTCTACACTCAATTCCATTCAGGAGTTTCGACATTTCCTTAACATGTTTTGGTGTATCGTTTATGCCATCAAACATAATATACTCAAACGAAACTCTACGCTGGCCTCCCTTGAATACTTTACGAATTTCGTCCACAACATCGGCAATAGGATAAACATTCTGTATTGGCATAAGCATCTTACGCTCCTCGTCGAATGGGGTGTGTAAACTTATTGCCAAGTGGCAATTACTTTGCTCCATGAACTTCCTAAGTGCAGGAATAAGCCCAATTGATGAAACTGTTACACGCTTTGGGCTCCAACCCATCCCCCACTCCGATGTAAGAATCTCTGTGCTCTTCAGCACATTGTCTAAATTATCGAATGGTTCGCCCATTCCCATATACACAATGTTGGTTACATTCCTAAACTCGGGTATGCTACGTAGCTGGTTGATAATTTCGCCCGATGTTAATTGACCCTGAAATCCTTGTTTTCCTGTCATACAGAACAAACAGCCCATTTTACATCCTGCTTGCGACGAAACGCAAAGCGTTGCCCTGTCGGTTTCTGGAATATATGCTGCCTCAACAAATTTATTTATGCCTGTTGGAAACAAATACTTCTTTGTTCCATCTGTCGATTCCGATACCTGCTCTGGGGCAATCAATCCAATGGTATATTTCACCGACAGCTGTTCGCGAACCTTCTTGGAGAGATTTGTCATTTGGTCGATAGAGTCCACATCTTTATGGTAAAGCCAATCTGTAATTTGTGCTGCGGTATATTTAGGCAAGCCTTCGGCAACAACAATTTCTGTTATTTCGCTAAGTGTTTTTCCGTAAAGAGGGATTAATGACATGTTTTTCATCTATCAGATGCTAGACATTAGGCTCAAAACCAATATCTACATTATTAATTAAAAATAGATTTCAGAATTTATTCCTGTAACCGGAACACCTCTTGATAAAAGAATATCGCGAGTTTCAACAACCATCTCGGCACTGCCGCAAAGGTAGTAATTTTTATCGGGGTCGAGGTTATCCCATTCCTTTAAGAACTTGGTAACCCTTCCAACATATAAACATCCAGGCAAACATCGGGAGCAACAACGAATGTAACGATCACCAAGTGTAGATTGAAGATATTCTGAAAAGTAAAAAAAATCGGGATATGGAGCACCGTGTATAACCGTGGCATGATTAACCTTGTTGGATTGTAGCATCGACATAAATGGTGCGATACCTGTACCCGCTGCTACAAATACCGCATTATCCTTTACCTTTGTAAACGTTCCAAATGGTTTTGAAACCAGAATGGTATCGCCTGCCTTAAGTAACGAAAGCATCGGTGTTAACGAACCTTCTTCTCTCTCGCTATATAGTATTGTAACAAGTTCATCGGTTTCTGCCGAGGCTATACTATATAAACGGGGTTCAATTTCAGTATTAACACCAAGAGCAACTACCTGCCCAGCAATAAAACTATAGTTTTTATGAAACTTGAGCAAATGTGAACCGGGAGCAATTTTTGTGTTTGAAATCACTCTCTGTTTGCTGTACTCAATATCGGACCAGTTTTTCATTTAATTTTTTTGAACGAACAGAAAATTACGCAATAATGTTCAAATCGAAATGCAATACTGGTAAAATAATGTAGGATTATCCTTAATTCTCACTTTTTACTCCCTTACCAAAAGTGTAATAATAGGCAACATTTACATTCTCTGTAACAGCAATGGATTGTTTAGGCATATTAGTGTAGGTATGGTCGTATAAATCGGCAAAACCATATCCAACTCTAGCCTCAGCCTGGATTGTTCCCCATCTAAAATCGTAACTGAGCCCAATGCCGCCCATTAAACCATAGTCGAACCGATTGTCGCGTAAAACATTAAACTTTACCTTTTCAATTAAATATTCACCCGATGTATTATCACCTTCCTTCGCCGAAATCAGGTAAGACATGTATGGTCCTGCATTCACGTGTAAGTATGCAACTTTAAGATTTATTCGAAACTGAATAAACATGGGTAGTTCAATATACTGGTTTACTCTCACGAAGGTGTATAAGTTAGTATCGTCGGTAGGTTTTCTATAACCACGATTTGTGGTGTACAAATCGGCCTGAAACCCAACGTATTTAGCATTGAAGTGCTTGAAAGTAACCCCGAGGTCGATGCCATCACTGAAAAGCATCTTGGTTTCTTCTACTGGCTCAAAAGAAATGTTCGACATAGTATATCCACCCTTTACGCCAACATAAATTTGACCGAAAAGAGTAGTGGAAAACAATACTGTGATAATGAATAAATAAATTTTCTTCATTGTATTTTAATAGTCTTTACAGCTTATCGTTATATTTTAAAGAAGTTTCTGTTCAACAGATTCAACTTTTGAGTCAATTCTCCCTATCGGTCCTTTTTTTATATCGAAATTTGCCGATAAATATACTCTTTCGCAATCGGACTCAAGAATATTATACGCTTTACTTAGTAATTCCAGTGCTTCGTCAAGTGTATTTGTTTCTACAATTGTACTCATCGCGGTTAGCTGGCTTTTATACCCCTTAGAGCGGATATACTCAGTAACCCTTGCAACGTAAGGGCTAACGCTAATGCCCTTATCGGTTGGAAAAATTGCAAAATTAACTATGACCGACATGTTTCTAAATTAAGGTTTTGGAATAGATAAAACTATTTCGTTTTCCCAATTTGCTCGAATATTAATTTCTCCTTTGTTTTTACCTTCGGTAAACTCAAAAACTCTCTCGGGTTGTATCTTCTTAAGGTAGTTTCCAGAATCCCATTCTCCGTTCTTATTTAGGTCTTCAATAAACCTCAATTTATACTTTCCAGGCTCAATAAACGAAAAAGTGATCGGTTTTTTGTCGGACGACGATTTTCTGGAAACCAGCTTACCCTTATCGGTTAACAAATCGACAATAATACCTGCAGAGAGACTATCTGTTTTAGCAATTAATACTCCAAAGTTTTCAGGATCGGCCCCAATAAAACTTAACTTTAGTGAGTCGTTGGTCGTTTTATCTATACCTTCGAAGCATCCGGGTAAAACAAGCATTCTGTAGGTTGAGTTTGGTTTCCAGGCCTTCATGAACTTATAGATTCTTGGATTTAACGAGTCTACTTTAAGCTCAACTTGTGACTCCAAAATACTATCAGTTTCATTCAGAATCATAATTTTCGACACATCTACTTTCTTTGCAGGTTTAGGTAATGTAAACTCAAACGGCTGATCGGGAATTGCGAATTTGCCATTCTGCACCGAAGTTACAAAAGAAAAACCCTGTTCTATAGTTTCCTCCTTCTCTTTTTTCCTTTGCCTGGTACTTTTCTCATCAACAATCTTATCGGTGAAGATAAATTTAAGGGTATCTTTTTGAGGATGCAACCTATTCAGCGAGTCTGTTTTTTGGTACGTTACTAAAACCTTTAGAGTATCTATTGCTATAATAATATCTGACGTTAGCCAAACTTTAACGGTATCGCCTTGAGCATCGGGCTCTTTTAAGTACCATTGGTTTTCTTTGGGTTTATTTAGACACGACAAATTAAAGCCTCCAAGCGGTTTTCGCGAAAAGTTTAACTCCAACAAACCTCTCTCAGGTCTGTTATATCCTGTAATTATTTGGTATGGTAAATCCTCGCGGAATGTTCTCAAGGTTAATTTAAGATCCGAAGAAGGCTCAAGCACCTGCTGTTTCTTTATTGGCTCACTAAAAAAGGCAATATCCTCAACTCCTTGGTTATACTTATAATCAGAATTAGCATCGGTAATAATTACCAACTTATAATCGAGATACTTCAGGTTATTTACAGTAAATTTACCCTCCTTGTTTGTTTTTGCTATATGAACAGGAAGTTGGTTATAAGGAAGCGAATCAATAAAAGTATCGTATAGCATTACCAGAGCACCTTCTACAGGTTCTCTTGAAAACGAATCTTCCACTTTCCCCGATAATTTGAGGGTATCAATAACAGAGCCAGTTGAAAATGCAAACTCAAAACTCTTAATGGGATTTCTCTCATTGTTGTCCTCAACGGCATCGCCCAGATAAACTGTATAGGTGGTGTTGCTTTTTAGTGTATCGATGAATTCTATCTCAAACCTTTTTCCCTTAGGATTAATTTGAGGTCGGTTCTTTAAGGGCGGAGATATCAGCATCTTTTGTTGAACATCTTTGAGTTGAATGTACTCGTCAAACTCGAATACAATCTTCTGCCCACTAAAGTTAATAGCGTTTGCTGAAGGATTACTCCTTATAAGAGTTGGAGGTAAAGTATCCTTTGGTCCACCCGTGGGAGTAACCACCTTTGCACATCTTGGAAATAGGGCTAAAATAAATAACCCAACTATTAGTATAATTGATACTCGTTTCAATCTATTTTTTTTTAATTATAATCGCTGCTAAGTTAACCTAAACTAGCGTATCTTTGACCAAATTTTTTAAAATTTGAATCGGTTAGATTTTTTTAACCTTTTTATTAAGTGTTTAAATCCTATAATAAATAATACAATGCTTTTAAATTCTGGATATATAATTGCGGGATTAGTTCTACTTATTCTTGGAGCAAATTGGCTGGTAGAGGGGGCTTCGAGTATTGCTAAGAAGTTAGGTATATCGGCATTAACAATTGGGTTAACTGTTGTTGCTTTTGGCACATCCGCTCCAGAACTTGCTGTAAATATGGTGTCAGCTACATCTGGAAATACCGATTTGGCCCTTGGCAATATTGTTGGTAGCAACATTTTTAATGCCTTTATGATTCTTGGAATTGCAGCATTGATTAAACCCATCGGAGTTCAAAACACTACGGTTAAGGTGGAAATTCCATTCAACTTGCTAGCCTCGTTGGCTCTTATAGTTCTTGCAAACGATGTGTTTGTAGATAATGGTAGCATATCGATTATTTCAAGAATCGATGGAATTATACTATTGCTGCTGTTTTGTGTATTTATGTATTACAATTTTCTTACAGGCAAATCAAGTCCCGATGAGGTTGCTCCCACAATTGAAAAACGAAAAGTTTGGTTGTCTGTTGTTATGGTTTTGGGAGGGTTGAGCTTACTTGTTGCTGGAGGAAAGTTAATTGTAACTGGGGCTGTAGATATTGCAAGTTCACTGGGTATTAGTCAATCCATAATTGGTTTAACAATAGTTGCCGCAGGAACTTCGCTCCCAGAACTTGCAACATCTGCAATAGCGGCTTACAAAAACAAACCTGATATTGCTATTGGGAACGTAATTGGTTCCAACGTTTTTAATGTACTCTTCATTCTTGGAGCCTCTTCGCTCATCAGACCCTTACCAACTTATTCTGGTTCAAATTTCGATTTAATAGTGAATATTTTAGCGAGTATTGTTATGCTTGTTTTTGCTATCTCTGGCCCTGGTCGAAAAATTGATAGAAAAGAAGGGGCTATTTTGGTTTCGGTTTATGTGGCTTATACAATTTTTCTTATTTTCAAGGCATAGTTAAATGGATTCGTTATACAATCAAAAGGATTCAATATTACTGTATTGGGCTAAAAACCTTGTTGAATCTCCCTCTACCTTCTCGTTTAATATTTTCGTTAGTTTTTTGGCCGGAACACTTTATTCTTTCAAAATACTTAACTCCGATTACCTTTTACTGATTTTTGGAACTGTATCTCCAATACTATTTACATTGTGTCTGTACGAATTGCTTTTGAACACAAACGGAGAATTGCTTGGAGAATCGCTTCCAACTGTTTTTACAAAGAAACGCCTTAGCCGTTTTGTGATGTTTTTCGACTGCTCAATTATAGTTCTGTTTGCAGCACTTATTCACTTAAACATATTGAACTACTTTTTAACACGGTTTATTCAAACTCTTCTTTTTCCAATTCTTCTATTAGTGTTATTAAGAGGTGCATACATTATACAATATAAAAGATAGTATAACTCGCTTGCTAAAATTCAGTTTAACTTTCATCAATTATTATTAGCACTTTCTATAGCCCTTAATTCTGGTAGCTTTTAATCTATTTTTAGAATTTTAACACATTTTAGTCGAATAATCGGTATCGGATTATTTTTTTGCTGTACCTTTGGAACGAAATTCATTTTTGGTCGAACGGTCTAAATACAAAATTATGAACCAAGAAATAGCTAAAGATGCGCACGACGAAATGCGTGAAAGCATTATAAATGCAGCAACACAAATATTTACACGATTTGGGTTTAAAAAAACCTCCATGGACGACATCGCCAAAAGCTTACGTATGGGTAAAAGCTCTATTTACTACTATTTTAAAGGGAAAGAGGAGATATTTCAGGCAGTGGTTGATAAAGAGGCAGACCAACTTCGCTTGAAAGTTAATAAGATACTTAGTAGCAACGACGATACCATGAGCAAACTGCGCTCATATGTCAAGTTGCGGATGGATTTAATAAAGCAACTTTCAAATTACATGGAGATTCTTAAAAATGATGATCTAATGAATTTGACTCTTACCGAAAAAATTAGGAAAAAATACGACGATGAGGAGGTTACCATTATAAAAAGAATTCTGGAAGAAGGGAATGAAAAAGGGCTGTTTAAGGTTAAAGACCTCAATCTATCATCGCTAGCAGTTGTTGTGGCCATGAAAGGGCTTGAGGTGCCCCTGGTTACCTCAACAATGGGTGTTGAGAGCCTAAATATTGTTATCGACGATTTGCTCGATATCCTATTTTACGGAATAGTTAAACGTTAAAACATTAAATATATGAGTGTTAGAAAACTACTAATAGTATTGCTTTTAGTTTCCTTCTGGAACTATGCAATGCCGCAACAAATGCTTACACTTGAGCAATGTAGGAGCTTAGCCATTGAGCATAATCACAAGGTAATGGTCGCTGGCGAACATGTTAAGGCTGCAGAATCTTTAAAAAAATCGGCAAAAACGCAATTCCTTCCTAGTTTAAGTGCAAACGGAATGTACATGAGAACTAACAAAAAGTTAAGTCTGCTCGAAAACGATTTGCTTTTACCTGTTATTCCTTACAGCTCTATCGATCCAAATACTGGAACCTTCAACCCTAGTCTCGATCCAACAAATACGTTTGTGTTTAACCCAATGACAGGTCAACCTGTAACCGATTCAAATGGAAATCCAATATTCCAAAACTACACTTGGCTTCCTAAAGATGAGGTTGAATTTGGCAGCAAAAATATCTACACAGCAGGATTAAGCCTTACACAACCAATTTTTACCGGTGGTAAAATTCGTGAAACATACAATATTGCAAAGTATGGCGAAAATTTGGCTAGAGCTTCGGAAACAGCCGAAAAAACAGATGTGCTTTATAAAACCGAAGAAGCCTACTGGAGAGTTGTTGCCGTTTCGGAAAAGGTAAAACTGGTAAATTCATTTATCACACTCCTTGAGAAACTAAATACCGATCTGGAAAACTACTATTCCGAAGGAATTATCATCAAAAATGATCTACTCAAGGTACGTGTAAAAATGAACGAGGCTCAACTAAACCTAGTAAAAGCCAAAAACGGCTATACATTAGCCAAGATGGCTCTTTGCCAACAGGTTGGATTGCCTCTAAATCAGGAAATAATCCTTACCGATTCTCTTTCCACAACACTGGAACCCATTGTTGAGCAAAGCTTTGCGGACACAGCAATAAGTAAGCGCCCCGAAATAGAAGCTTTATATCAAACTATTAATATCGCAAAATCGGGCGTTAACCTTATGAAATCAAGGTACATGCCAAATATTGGTTTAAGCGCAAACTACCTACTATCGAATCCAAACCCATACAACGGAATGCGAGAAGAGTTTGGAGGCGACTGGAATGTAGGAGTTGCTGTTAATATACCAATTTTTCATTGGAACGATCGTGGACATACCTTAAATGCTGCACGAAGCGAACAAAGAGTAGCAGAGTTAAAAATGGAGGAAGCAAAGGAGTTGATTTCGCTTCAGGTTCAACAAGCAGTATTCACACTTAATGAGTCGGTTAAAAAAATTGAAATGGCTGAGGAAAACCTCAAACAAGCAGAGGAAAATTTAAAGGTGACAAACGATGCCCTTGAAGTTGGAACCCAAAAAACAACCGATGTGCTAGAGGCACAATCGATGTGGCAAAACGCCTACTCCGATCTGATTGATGCCCGTATGGAATACCGGATGAACCTAGTAAACCTTAAAAGAGTTTTGGGAAATTTAAAGTAAATAACTGATAGTGGTAAAACATAAAAATATAATCTATATGAACCGAAATATTCTATTACTAATTCCTGCCTTTGTTGTTTTAGCAAGCTGCTCAACCAAACAGGAAAAACAAAATCAGGCCGAAGCAAACATTCCCCTTGTATCAACAATAAAAGTTGAAGAGAGGACATTTTCTCCTAAGTTAACCTTTACTGGAACTGTATTTGCCAATAAGGAGGCTAATTTAGGTGCAACACTACCCGGTAGAGTCGAAAAAATCTTTTTTGAAGAAGGGCAATCGGTCCGCAAAGGTGACCTAATAGTCGAACTATCAGACGAAATGCTTACCCAAGCAACAATTGAGTACGAAACAATCAAGAAAGATTTTGAAAGAGTTTCGCGCCTTAGAGAGAAAGGTAGTATAAGCGAAATGGAGTTCGACCATGTGAAGGCCAGGTTTGAGGCCTCAAAGGCGAAAGTAGAAATGGTACGAAAGAATACACAAGTTTACGCTCCTTTTAGCGGTGTTATTGTGGAACGAATGATGGAAGAAGGTGAAGTCTACTTTATTAATCCTGGTTTAGAACCCGGATATTCAATGCGCTCAGGAATTGTTAGGCTAATGCAACTCGATCCGTTAATCGTAAAGTTTGATGTGAACGAAAAAGATCTTTCGCACATCAAAAAAGGACTCGTTGCAACAATCAACCTCGATGGTGTTTCCAACAAAAAAATTACCGGAAAAATTACCGGTATAAAACCAATGCTCTCTATTACAACACACTCAACTTCTGTAGAGATTCAAATTAACAACCAAGGATTAGAGATTATGCCCGGAATGTTTGCCAATGTAGAGGTTAACCTTGCAGAGATAAAAGCCCCTGTAATCCCAATTAAAACAATTTATAGGATGCCTGGCACATCGGACGATTATGTATACACTATAAAGGACGAAAAAATACAAAGAATTAAAATTACCAGACTCGAAACTATTGGCGATTATGTTGCTGTAAGTGGAATTGATAATGGAATCGAAATTGTCCTTGAAGGTAAAAATCGAGTAAACGAAGGACTCAGAGTTAAGGTTAGTAATCGCTAACTGCAACAAAGCATTTGAATAATTGTACAAACAATTTGAAATTTTAGTAAAATGAAACTCCCAGAAGTAGCAGTCAAAAGGCCAGTAGCCATTGCAATGTTGTTCTTTGCAATCCTACTGTTCGGTATAGTTTCGCTGGTTAAGTTACCATTGGACATAATGCCCGAAATGGAGTTGCCCACGCTTACAGTGATTACAGTTTATCCTGGAGCGGGAGCCGATGAGGTTGAGCAACAAGTATCCAAACAACTCGAAAGAGTTCTTTCCGGAACAGAGCATCTTAAGGAAATTAGCTCTCAATCCAAGGAGAACGTATCGTTCGTACAGCTTCAATTCGACTGGGGAACCGATATCACATCGTCGGCCAATAATGCCCGAGATCTTATTGAACTGGTAAAAAACAAACTTCCTCGCGATGCGCATAGCCCCATAATTTTCAAAGTGAACAGTTCGCTAATGCCTGTTCTTGTTTATGGAATTACTGCGCAGGAAAGCTATAATGGTCTTAACAAACTTTTGGACGACGAAATTGTAACCAAACTAAGAAAAGTTCCAGGAGTTGGATCGGTTATGATAATTGGGCGTCCGGAACGTGAAATCAAAATAAACATTAATCCTGCAAAATTAAGTGCATACAACCTGTCATTGAATCAGATTGCCACAATTCTTAAAGCCCAGAATTTATCGATTCCCGGAGGTAATGTAAAGGTTGGTTCAAGCGATTTCTCGGTTCGCGTACCAGGCGAAATAGAAAGTGTTGAGGAACTAAGGGATAT
>Ga0075012_10000429_pt1 | contig 45350 bp, 49 predicted proteins | sample All_14_2_FD_71474 | JGI IMG/M metagenome (GOLD analysis project Ga0075012, IMG submission 71474) | Freshwater microbial communities in response to fracking from Pennsylvania, USA - Allegheny Zone_MetaG_DW_15 | ecosystem: Environmental > Aquatic > Deep subsurface > Groundwater > Drilled...
TGCCAGTCAGATTCATGAACTCTTGCCTCATCGCTGGCAGCCGCAAATTCAAGTTGTTTGATTTCCGGCAACTGCCACAGCTTTGGTACTGTGGTCAAGATGGGGTGGCTACCCGCTTACCTTGCAACTGAGGATGGAGGTGTGCTTCTGGCTCTTCAACGAGGAGCAATCCCAACTCATCACCTGCGCTGAGTAGGACCAGTTCAGTCGCCATGAACAGGGCGTTGTTATAGCCGAGACCTCTAGGGCATCTCGCATCGGTAGGAATGCCGCTGGGAGGCAGAAGTCCCAGTTCGAATCGTTCAAGAATTTGCGGCAAACTTGCATCGCCTGCGATGCGAATCTCCGACTGCAGTCCATCTCCAGCGAAAGCCATTTGGCGGAGATAGTTGTTATTGATGTCGGTCTGCACGGCGTGGATGGCACCGTGGCCACCAATCTGATGCTGCGCTTGGTTCATGATGCCGACCAGCGTGGTTGCTACGACATGAGGATTTGTCGCATCGAAGTCGCTCTTATCCTGGTCTTCCATCAAGGTGTGGGCGCCGAGGATTTGAGATAGGCGTGACTGACGGCCCGGCCGCAGTTCGGCCTCTGCATCACGAAGCGGTTTCAGATAGGTGGCGCGAATGAGGTCACGAACAGCCACACCAACTTCGGGGCCGGTTCCGTTCCGACCTGACCGCGTAATGATGTCAATTCGAGGACGCCGCCCAGGTAGGGGAGGTTGGCGCTTTGCCTGAAGGTTCAATACCAGACTTCTAGACCCGTCAGTCTCATACGTTAGCCATTCAAGAACAGCCGCCTCTTGCGCAGGAAGTAGGTCGCGTAGCGTGGCCTCTAGAACTAGTGTTTCTGCCCTACCCGTTCCACAGACATGGAAATCCTGCTCCTGAAGGCGGACCGCTTCATAACTTGTTGTCCATAACAGGTATCGAATGCTGTCTATGACGGCGCTTTTACCAGCATCGTTTTCGCCGATGAGGATGTTCATTCCTTCATTGAGTGTCCAATTCAAGCGTGGCGAATTAGTGCCATCGCCGAACGCGCGAAAGTTCAGCGCGCTAATGTTCTGCAGATACATCTACCCTCCCTGGGTCTTAATTCATGATTTTTTTGAACGTGCTTATTTCTCAGATTCTCTCAAATCCCACTGGAACGTTGAGGTGCAAATAGGGCTTGCTCTGTTCGAGACGCAGACTTTGCCTACGGAGTTGCTGTGGTCTGAAAGGCATCTTTCTTGGTCACAATTCAAAGTTGAATCTGTCCGCTAAGGGTTAGGTCCCCGCAACAGAGCATTGGGGGCGCTCAAAGCGCCTGCTCTCACCGGTTGTTGGCCGCGAGCTTGAGCCCAAACCCGATCAGCGCCAAACCGGCCAACCGGGTGGCTATCTTGCGGGCCGAGGGCAGGGTTTTCAGACGGGCGGCCACCGCATTGCCGACCAGAACCAGCCCGGCCTGGTACAGCAGGCTGAGCACAGTGACATGGGCCATCATGACCGCCAGTGTCAGCGCCGAGGCCTGTGGCTGGATAAACAGCGGAAAGAACGCCACAAAAAACAGGATCACTTTCGGGTTGGTCAGGCTCACGGTCAAGGCTTGCCGGAAGTAGACGCGCGGCGAGCTTTGTTCTGTCTGGGATGCGGGCGCGGTATTGACCGGCGTGCGCAGCAGTTGCCAGCCCATCCAGCACAGGTAACCCGCGCCAAACCATTGCAAGGCCTGGAACAGCATCGGGTTGGCCTGCATGGTGGCGGCCAGTCCGGCCACGGCGGCGAACATCATGATGAAGTCACCCAGCAGCGTTCCCAGCACGGCGGCCATACCCACTGCGATGCCGTGGCGTGCTGTGGCATTCAGGATGGCGATGGTGCCCGCACCGGGAACCAACTGAAAGACAAGCACGGCAAGCACAAAGCTGGTGTAGTTCTGGATGTCAAACATGGCGATGAGGCAGATGCAGGGGTTGAGGGCAGGTCGCCTCATCTTAAACCGGCATGCCGGGCAGCGACAAGCAATCACTCTATTTGTGATAGCTGAGGGCGTAATGTGGGTGAAGGCTGCAGGGCGATTGGGCGGTGGCTTGTGCGTGCCACCAAAGCCATTTTGATGATTCAAAGGCCGAGCCCCGCAGGCAAGGGTGATGCCCGGGGGAATGTGACTTGCAAATAGGTCCCTTGTGAGGCCCCACTGCGCAACACTGGCTCGTGACCAGCTTGCTGGGTGCTGTGGATGACAGATGCCTTCAGTGTAGGCCGCAGGCCGGGGCAGAAGATTGCGTTGTTGCCTTGATTTGCTTTTAAGTTGGCATAACATGCTTCAATCAAATCCAACATTGGCAGAAATATGAAGATTGACCGCTACGACCAGCAAATCCTCGACATCCTGCAGGCCGATGGCCGCATCAACAACCAGGAGCTGGCCGACCGCATCGGCCTGTCGCCCTCGCCCTGCCTGCGTCGGGTGCGGGCGCTGGAAGAGTCGGGCCTGATCACCGGTTACCACGCCCAGCTCGACGCCAAGAAGCTCGGCCTGTCATTGATGGCGCTGATTCATATCTCCATGGACCGGCACACGCCCGAGCGTTTTGCCAACTTCGAGGCTACGGTGAGCTTGCTGCCTGAGGTGCTGGAGTGTCTGTTGATCACCGGCCAGTCGGCCGACTACCAGCTCAAGGTGGCGGTGCGCGACATGGACCATTACCAGGCCTTGCTGCTCAACAAGATCACCCGCATCGAGGGTGTGACCGGTGTGCACTCCAGCTTTGTGCTGCGCCAGGTGGTGAGCAAGGCTGCGCTGTCGGTGGCGAGTGGCGCGCTGTGAGCGGCAGTTGCCGCCATCGCTATTCTTCGTAGCGGGTCTGGCTTTCTTTGGCCAGATGTCTGGTTGAGCCATGAAAATTGCTGAATAAATATAAAAGCAGCAATAGTCTGTCTAAAAAGATCAAAAAACTGACAAAAACGCAATCATTCACCTCGGCTTCAAGCCTACGATAAGCATCACTGTCCGTTATCGTTTCCAGAGGAACTTGCTCCATGTTGTCCAACCCCGCTACCAAATACCGCGCCTTTCCCACCATTGATTTGCCCAACCGCCAATGGCCTTCGCGCAGCATCACCCAGGCTCCTATCTGGATGAGTTCGGACCTGCGTGACGGCAACCAGTCGCTGTTCGAGCCGATGAACGTGGAGCGCAAGATGCGCATGTTCCGCACCTTGTGCCAGGTTGGGTTCAAGGAGATTGAGGTGGCTTTTCCGAGCGCTTCTCAAACCGACTTTGACTTTGTGCGCACCCTGATCGAGGGCGGCCACATTCCCGATGACGTGACCATCGAGGTGTTGACCCAGTCGCGTGAACACCTGATCCGGCGCACCATCGAGTCCCTCAAGGGCGCACGCCGCGCCATCGTGCATGTCTACAACGCCACCTCACCGGCGTTTCGTGAGATTGTGTTTGGCATGGGCCGGGACGAGATCAAGGCGCTGGCGGTGTCGTCGGTGCGGCTCATCAAGGACTTGTGTGCGCAGCAGCCTGAGACCGAGTGGGTCTTGCAGTACAGCCCCGAGGTGTTCACCAGCACCGAGCTGGACTTTGCCTGCGAGGTGTGTGACGCGGTCACCGCCGAATGGGGCGCGACACCCGACAACAAGGTCATCCTGAACCTGCCTGCCACGGTGGAAGTGGCCACGCCCAATGTGCATGCCGACCAGATCGAGTGGATGCACACTCACTTGGCGCGGCGCGACAGCGTGCTCATCAGCGTGCACCCGCACAACGACCGGGGTTCGGCCGTGGCCGCTGCCGAACTGGGCTTGATGGCGGGCGCTGACCGGGTCGAAGGCTGTTTGTTTGGCAATGGTGAACGCACCGGCAATGTCGACATCGTCACCCTGGCTTTGAACATGTACACCCAGGGCATTTCCCCGGGCTTGGATTTCTCTGACATCAACGCGGTGGCCCGCACCGTGGAGCATTGCAACCAGCTGCCGATCCACCCACGTCACCCTTATGTGGGTGACCTGGTGTTCACCGCCTTCAGTGGCTCACACCAGGACGCCATCAAGAAAGGTTTTGCCGCCCAGCAGGCCGCCGGGCCGGACGCCCTGTGGAATGTGCCCTACATGCCGATTGACCCGGCCGATGTGGGCCGCAGTTACGACTCGGTGATCCGTGTCAACAGCCAGAGTGGCAAGGGCGGTGTGGCGTATTTGATGGAGGCCGAGTTTGGTGTGGTGATGCCGCGGCGTTTGCAGGTGGAGTTTTCGGGCGAGGTGCAAAGTTACACCGACAGCCACGGCGGCGAGATGACGGCACAGGACATCTGGAAACTGTTCGAGGGCACCTATCTGGACGCACCCGGCGCGTCGATGCATTATGTGGAGCACCACCTGTTTGACCATGTCACACCGGGGAGCAAGACCCGTGTGCAGGGCATTCGCATAGGGGTGGAGGTGAACGGCCAGCCCATGTTGCTCACCGGTGAGGGCAATGGCCCCATCGACGCGGCGGTGCACGCGCTCCAGGGCGCTGGTATTGAGGTGCAGGTGCGCAGCTACGAAGAGCGCTCCACCCGCGCCAGTACCCACGCCGGGGACGCCCAGGCTTGCGCTTTTCTGGAACTGGTGTCTGCGTCCGGTGGGGCGGAGCGCTATGGGGTGGGCATGGACACCAACATCGTCACCGCCTCGGTGAAAGCGCTGCTCAGCGGGGTGAACCGGCTGGGCTTGGTTGCTGAGCTTGAGTTGGAGAGTGAAGCGGCTTGAGGGGTGGGCTGAGGTTGCCCACTGCCACACAACGCAGGCTACTGCTGTGACTCACTCAGAAGGCGTTTGGACATCTGCTGCGTTGTTGTGCGCACAAAGTTTTGCAGGCGCAAGGCCAGGGTCTTGGAACCCGGTGACAAATCTGCCTGTACAGACGTGACCGCTGCCTCCATGGCAGCGGGAACACGTCGGGCCATGTCTGTGGCCAGCCCCAAAACAAACGCGGGACGCATGGCCATGCTCTGGGCCATTTGCTGCACATGGCTGCGTGTGAGATTGCCAGGCAAAACTTCGCCACCAATGGCAAACGCAAATTCGCGCGACAAGCCGGGGTAGATCCGGGTGCACATCAGGTCATAAAACGGTGTCAGCCGGATGCCTCCGCCGGGGGCGCGATAGATCGACAGGTTTTTGGCATGACCATCGTTGTTGCCGGTATACAAGTTGAAAAACAGCCACGCCAAAAAGTTTTTCAGATCCACCGCTGGCATGCTGCTGTAGTGGCGAATCAGCTGCGCACAGTCTGCTGCACCGGGGCCGCCTTCCTTTTCGTATTTCTTGTCTGAGGCGATGGCGCTGAGCTGGCACAGGTCGTATTGCATGAGGCGGCCCAGTGTGCCGTCAGGGTTTAGCTGGCGATCAAAACGTTGAACGACACAAGCTTGCGTGAGGGGTTCATAAAACACCTCGGCCGTTGGCAAACCACATAAGGCGGCGGCACGCATGATGATGGTCTCGTTGGCGGCCGAATGCCACACCTTGGCCAGCCGTTGGATGTCCGGCTTGAGGATGTGGGTTGATGGTGATGTGCCCAGCGGCAACTGGGGTACACCGTCAGCAAACAAGGTGATGGCCGCTTTGTCCTGTGCACCAGACAAGGAAATGCGGGTCTGCGGCGCCTGCAAGTCAAGGGCTGCCGCACCTGGCGGCCTCAAGCGTGCGGCCAATGCCACCCAAGTGGTGGCTTGGTAGGCTGGGCGCTCAGGACTCTGACCCGCTGGCAAGATGACAAAACCACCCGCCGTGTCCCCCGCCACTTCGCGCAACAAGGCAAACAGGGTGGAGGCTTTTTTGCTGCTCGCAATGAAGCGGCGCAACTCACCCTCGGGCAGCAGGTTTTCAAAAAAGGCCGTGACCGCCGCGCTGCTGATCGGGCCTGCCGTAGGTGTGATGGCCGCAATTTGCGCTGTCTCGGGGCGGGCCAGCCACGCGTCGCTGTAAGTGAAGGACAAAGGCGCGCTGTCAAACACGTGGCCCACCATCTGATCGCCGAAATAAACCGCCAGTTTTGCCATCTCGGGCATCGGTTCGGGTGTCACGGGTTGGCTCCCGATTTGGCGCGAATCACCACCTCCAGGCCCAGCAAGTTCAACACATCAAGCACCTTTTGCAACTGCAATGTGGGCTTGCCCTGCTCCAGCTCGACGATGAAGCGGTTGCCGGTGTTGCTCAAGCCAGCAACATCCAACTGCGTGAGCGCCATCTGTTGGCGGCGTTCACGCGCCAGCTGGCCGAGTTCGGCGGTGGTTTGGACCACTTGATCATCAGTAGTTAAAAAATGACCGAGCGGGATGATTTCTTTGCTTGTGCTCATGGTTGGCCCTAAAACTTACCGTTCGGTAATTCTAGGGCGAATGGGATGAACTTGGGAGCCAAAATGACCTATCGGGCATATGGCTGCTGTGGCGACCAGTTTGAATCCCTCAATGCTCCCGCGCGTGGTTGCGCGTGTGTCTGGGCAGCTCGATGGTGATGTCGGTCTCGCCTAACTTGATACAACAGGACAGGCGCGACTGCGCCTCCAGGCCCCAGGCGTTGTCGAGCTGGTCGTTTTCGTTGTCACCGGCCTCGGCCAGCGAGGCGCAGCCTTCGCGCACATAGACATGGCAGGTGGAGCAGGCCGCCACCATCTCGCAGGCGTGTTCAATCGCCACACCGGCTTTGAGCAGGCCGTCACACAGCGACTTGCCGGGTTTGATCTCGATGTCCAGCCCCTGTGGGCACAGCTCGGGGTGGGGCAGCAGGTGAACGATGGGCATGTGGGGGGTGGACTGTGCTGATCGGTTGGGTGGTATTCAGGCCAGGCTGTCCATGCTCTGCCCCGCCAGCGCCTGGCTGATGGAGGCGTTCATGCGCCGGGCGGCAAACTCGTCGGTGGCAGAACTCAGCGCGGTGGTGGCGCGGCGCAGCTCGGCCAGTGGTGCTTCGGTCTCCAGCATGTCGCCCAAACGGTACATGGCCAGGTGAATCGCCTGGATCTCAGCGGTTGACAGCAGCGCGGCGTCGGCGTGCAGGGCGGCTTCGGTGGCGTCGAGCAGGCGCCGGGCGTCCACCTGCGCCTCGCGCAGTGACCGCAGCTGCATGTCTTCCTGGCTGGCGCTGATGGCGTCCTGCAGCATGGCCGAGATCTGGGTGTCGGCCAGGCCGTAGGTGGGCTTGACCTCGATGTGCGCCTCAATGCCACTGACCCGCTCACGCGCTGTCACCGACAGCAATCCGTCGGCATCAATCTGAAAGGTCACCCGGATGTGCACCGAGCCCGCCACCGCTGGCGGAATACCGCGTAACTCAAAGCGTGCCAGCGAGCGGCAATGCGACACCGACTCGCGCTCGCCCTGCACCACGTGTAATGACATCGCGGTCTGGCCGTCCTTGAAGGTGGTGAACTCTTGCGCCCGCGCCACCGGTAGGGTGGAGTTGCGCGGGATGATTTTTTCCACCAGCCCGCCCATGGTTTCCAGCCCCAGGGACAGCGGGCACACGTCGAGCAGCAGCCAGTCATCCCCACTGCCGTTGCCGACCAGCACATTGGCCTGCAGCGCGGCGCCAATCGCCACCACCTGATCGGGGTCGATGTCGACCAGTGGCTCACGTTTGAAAAAGTCGCTCACCGCCGCACGAGCCATCGGCATGCGCGTGGAGCCACCCACCAGCACCACACCGGTGATGGCCTCGATACCGAGTTTGGCGTCGCGCAGCGCGCGTCGGGTGGCGGCCATGGTGCGTTTGATCAGCGGTTCACCGAGTTCGGCAAACTGGGCACGCGACAGGATCGCCTGTTGGGTGCTGCCATCGGCGTTGGTCAGCGCCAACGCGGCAGATTCGTGGTTTGACAAGGTTTCTTTGGCTTGGCGCGAGGCGGCCAGCAGGCCACGCTGGGCGCCAGGTGGCAAGGCGGCCAAGCCAGCGATGCCATGCTGGGTGCAAAACCACTCGGCAATCGCGTGGTCAAAATCGTCACCACCCAGGGCGGAGTCTCCGCCTGTGGCCAGCACCTCAAACACCCCTTTGCTCAGGTGCAGGATCGAGATGTCAAAAGTGCCGCCACCCAGGTCGTACACCGCAAAGGTGCCCTCGGCGGCTTTGTCCAGCCCGTAGGCAATGGCCGCTGCGGTGGGCTCGTTGAGCAGGCGCAGCACGTTGAGCCCGGCCAGTTTGGCCGCGTCTTTGGTGCCCTGGCGCTGGGCGTCGTCAAAATAGGCCGGCACAGTGATCACCACCCCGGCCAGTGGCCCGCCCAGCGACACTTCAGCGCGCTCACGCAAGGCGGTCAAGATCTCGGCCGACACCTGCACTGGCGAGCGTTCACCACTCACGGTGTGGATGCCGACCATGCCCGGCCCGTCGGTAAAACGGTAGGGCAGGCCAGCGGCCTGGGTCACGTCGGCCAGGCTGCGGCCCATGAAGCGTTTGACCGAGACAATCGTGTTCTCGGGGTCGTCTGCTTGGGCGTCCTGCGCCTCACGCCCGACCACAATGCCATTACCCGGCAGGTAACGCACCACCGACGGCAGCAGCAGTGCCCCGTCCTCATCGGCCAGAGCCCGCGCCTGGGCACTTTGCACCGTGGCAATCAGCGAGTTGGTGGTGCCCAGATCAATCCCCGCCGCCAACCGATGCTGGTGCGGCGCGGCGCTTTGACCCGGTTCAGCAATTTGCAACAAAGCCATAGACGTGTTCTCAGATCGTGCCGATACTGCTACGCGTGCCAAACGTTGGCCGAAGCGCGGAATACCGCGGAACCGGCTTTGCCGGGCCGCAGGTGTTGCCCCCTGAGGGGGTATGCGGCTACACGCAGTGAGCAAGCAACGGGGGGGAGCCTCATACCGTGAAACTCTCACCGCAACCGCAGTTGGCCTTGGCATTGGGGTTGTTGAACTTGAAGCCTTCGTTCAAGCCTTCGCGCACAAAATCGAGTTCGGTGCCGTCGAGCATGCTCAGGCTGCGCGGGTCCACAATGACCTTCACACCGTGTTGCTCAAAACAGGCGTCTTCGGGGTTGGTGGCGTCAACAAACTCCAGCCCGTAGGCAAAACCGTTGCAGCCGCTGGTTTTGACGGCCAGCCGCAGACCCAGGCCGCTGCCTCGCTTGGACAGCGACTTCTGCACATGCCTGGCCGCTGCGGGGGTGAGGGACACACTCATGGCCAACCTCTCAGACTGAAAACGAACTGCCACAGCCACAGGTGGTCTGGGCGTTCGGGTTGTGGATGATGAAACGCGAGCCTTCTAGGCCTTCCTCAAAGTCGACCCGTGCGCCCATCACATACTGCAGGCTCATCGCGTCCACCACCAGCGTGACGCCTTCGGTGACGGTCAGGGTGTCGTCGGCGGCCACGCTGTCGTCAAAAGCAAACCCGTAGGAAAAGCCCGAACAGCCACCGCCGGTGACGTACAGCCGTAACTTCAGATCGGGGTTGCCCTCTTCCAGCACCAGCTCCGCCACCTTGGCCGCCGCTGCGGGCGTGAATTCGAGCAGGCTGGGCATGTCGCCCACAGACACGGGGCTTTCAGTGAGTAAGGCCGCTTCCATGTTGAGTCCTTTGCTGCAAAAGTTAAAGTGGGCAAGGGTTCAGCGGGTGCTGGACGCGCAAGCGATCTGTTCTGACACCAAGGTGTCCGCCCCCGCCGGGTGGCGTGAACGGAAGTCCGCCACCGCCGCCTTGATCGCGTCTTCGGCCAGGATCGAGCAGTGGATCTTGACGGGGGGGAGCGCCAGCTCTTCGGAGATGTCCGAGTTTTTGATCGCCAGCGCCTCGTCCAACGTGCGCCCGCGCACCCATTCGGTCACCAGCGAGCTTGACGCAATCGCCGAACCGCAGCCGTAGGTCTTGAACTTGGCGTCTTCGATCACGCCCTGGGCGTTGACACGTATCTGCAGGCGCATCACGTCACCACAGGCGGGCGCACCCACCATGCCGGTGCCCACGTTGTCGTCGTCCGCCTCAAAAGAACCAACGTTGCGCGGGTTTTCGTAGTGGTCCACCACCTTGTCGCTGTAGGCCATGTGTGTTCTCCTGTTGTCAGTTGAGGGGGGTGTTCATTAATGCTCTGACCACTGAATAGTGCTGAGATCCACACCGGCTTGCACCATGTCCCACAGCGGGCTCATGGCGCGCAGCCGGGTCACCACCTGGGTCACCTGTTCAATGGCGTAGTCGATGTCCTGCTCGGTGGTGAAGCGGCCAATCGAGAACCGCACCGAGCTGTGCGCCAGCTCGTCACTGCGCCCCATGGCGCGCAACACATAACTGGGCTCCAGGCTGGCCGAGGTGCAGGCCGAGCCGGACGACACCGCCACGCCCTTGATGCCCATCAGCAGGGATTCACCCTCGACATAGTTGAAGCTCACATTGAGGTACTGCACCGCGCGCTGGGTTTCGTCGCCGTTGAGCACCACCGCGTCCAGTTTCTGGAATCCGGCCCAGAGTCGGTCGCGCAGGGATTGGATGCGGGCGTTGTCAGCGTCCATGGTGTCACGCGCCAGCCAAAAAGCCTCGCCCATGCCCACAATCTGGTGGGCGGGCAGGGTGCCGCTGCGCATGCCGCGCTCATGGCCGCCACCGTGCATTTGCGCCTCCAGTCGCACGCGCGGTTTGCGCCGCACATACAAGGCACCAATGCCTTTGGGTCCATAAATTTTGTGCGCTGACAAAGACATCAAATCGATGGGCAACTGCGCCAGATCAATCGGCACCTTGCCAGCGGCCTGCGCGGCGTCCACATGGAACAGCACCCCTTTGGCGCGGCAGATGGCACCCAAAGCGGACACATCCTGGATCACACCGGTCTCGTTATTGACATACATCACGGAAGCCAGCACCGTATCGGGGCGCAGCGCTGCCTCAAACACCGCGTGGTCGAGCAGGCCGCTGGGCAACACCGGCAGCACCGTCACCTCAAAACCCTCACGCTCCAGCTCGCGCATGCTGTCCAGCACCGCCTTGTGTTCGGTGGCCACGGTGACTAGGTGTTTGCCTTTGCTCTTGTAGAAATGCGCCGCGCCTTTGATGGCCAGGTTGTTCGATTCGGTGGCGCCCGAGGTCCAGGCGATTTCGCGCGGGTCGGCATGGATCAGCGCACACACCTGTTCGCGGGCCAGCTCCACCGCCTCGTCGGCGGCCCAGCCATAGGCGTGGGAACGGCTGGCCGGGTTGCCATAAATTTCCGTCAGGTAGGGCACCATCTTGGCCGCCACACGCCGGTCCACCGGGGTGGTGGCGGCGTAGTCCAGGTACACCGGCTGGGCAGGTCGTGCTGTGGACTGGGCTTGGCGTGTGTCTGACATGGCGGGCTCCAGGAAAAAGTTTGACCTGGCGCAATCCGCAATTTCAATGCCACGCTGAAACGGGGTCCAACAGGGTTTGTTTGCGGGGGATTTGTTGCGTTTGTCAGATGGCGCGCGTTGGCGGTCGATGGCCGTGTCTTGTTTGTCGGGAACGACTCGACACAGCGCGTGTATCAAGCGCGCAACCCTTCAGCTGGTGTGCTTATTGCTTCACTGGTGCAGGGGCGGCTGTATGGGTTCCGCAGACAAATAGACGGAGTTCCAACCATGGTGAATACACAAGCAATTGAATTTCAGCGCGAGCTCAACGCGATTTACGAAGTCAGCAAAACGCTGGCCATGTCGCTGGACGTGGCCAAAACTTTTCGCGAAGCGCTGAACTACCTGTCACACGCTTATGACTGGCGCCGCGCCTTTGTGGTGCTGGGTGAAACAGACGGCGGTTTGCAAGGGCTGTGCGCGGTGGGGCTCACGCAAGAGGAGCAGCAGCGTCTGCGTTACCAGTCTGGCGAAGGCATCGTCGGGCGCGTCTATGCCAATGGCATCCAGGTGATGGTGCCCAACGTGCACACCGAACCCCTGTTTTTGAACCGCACCGGCGGTGGCGACCAGAACCCGGACATGCCCATTGCCATGTTGGTCACCCCCATCAGCGCTGACCGCCGTACGGTGGGTGTGCTGGCCGTGGACTGCCTGAACCCGGACGAGGCGCGCAGCTTTTCCAACGACCTGCGTCCGCTCAAAATGGTGGCCACCCTGATGGGCCAGGCGCTGCTATTGCACCGCAGTGTCAGCGCCGCGCACGACTCGCTGCAAGACGAGGTGCGCCGCATGAGCAAAGAGCTCAAGCCGCTGCACCAGATCGACCAGGTGGTGGGCATTTCCAAACCCATGCAACAGGTGTTTGAGCAGGTGCACCAGGTGGCACCGTCGCGTACCACGGTGCTGCTGCGCGGTGAAAGCGGCACCGGCAAGGAGGTGATAGCGCGCGCCCTGCACAACCTGTCGCCGCGCAAGCGCGAAGCCTTTGTGCGCGTCAACTGTGCCGCACTGACCGAGTCGCTGCTGGAGAGTGAGCTGTTCGGCCACGAAAAAGGCTCCTTCACCGGCGCGCAAGGCCAGCGCAAGGGGCGCTTTGAGATGTCACATGGCGGCACCCTGTTTCTGGATGAAATTGGCGACATCTCGGCCTCGTTCCAGGCCAAGCTGCTGCGGGTGCTGCAAGAGCGCGAGTTTGAGCGCGTGGGCGGTACCACCAGTGTCAAGGTCGATGTGCGGCTGATCCTGGCCACCAACCGCAACCTGGAGCGCATGGTGCAGGCCGGTGAGTTCCGCGCTGATCTGTATTACCGCATCAACGTGGTCAGCATCCAGCTGCCGCCGCTGCGCCAGCGCCGCGAAGACATCCCGGCCATGGCCCGGCTGTTTCTGGAACGCTTCAACAAGGAAAACGGCCGCAACACCCAGTTCAGCCCGGCCGCCATGCGGGTGCTCACCAGCTGCTACTGGCCCGGCAATGTGCGCGAGCTGGAAAACTGCGTGGAGCGCATCGCGACCATGGCGCATGACAACGTCATCACCAACCTGGCTTTTCCTTGCCAGGGCAACGGCTGCCTGACCCAGGTGCTGCACCACATCGACCGGGTGGACGCGGTCAGCCCGGGTCGCATCAGCGAGATCCCGGTGGTGGAAGGCCCGGTGCCCGCGCGCGCGGCGCCGCCTGCCGTTGAGCCAGAAAGCGCCCCAGCCGAAGACGCCGCCAGCGCCAGCAGCCCGGCCCCCGCCGCCGCACCCGACAACGACGGCAAACCCGAAGGTGAGCGCGAGCGCCTGATCTGGGCCATGGAGCGCTGCGGCTGGGTCCAGGCCAAAGCGGCCCGGCTGCTGAAGATCTCACCGCGCCAGATGGGGTATGCCTTGCAGAAGAACGGGATTGAGGTGCGCAAGTTTTGAGGCTCTTGGGTTCGCGTGGCGCCAGGCGGGCGGCGGGGTTACCGTTCTCCGGCCCCCTCGCGGGAGACGGCTTGGTTGGTTTGCTTCAACGGTGTTGCCACTGAACGTGGTTCGCCGCCAGTCTCATCACGCGAATGGGGCCTACGCCCGGCAACCCCACCACCTGCCTTCAACGGCTTTGGATGCGGTGGTTGTGAAGGTAAGTCAGCTTGGCTGGGAGCGGGTGCTCCCGACAGTCGGCTGTCCGGTGGGCCAGTTCAACCCGCTGCAGTAGCCCTTCATGGTCTTCGCGATCGTGTCCATAGCGGGCATCAACAAGCTCAGTTTGATTGCTCGGTAGCAGGCATTCAGGACTGACAAACCCGGCAGGTACCCACTGGCAGAAGCTCCTGGCTGTTGGCGCCGATGAAATCTGGACAGTGTCAATTTTCGGTCGGCGGCAACATCCTCACACATCACAAATCTTTATCCAAAATGCTTTCAAGCAGTCTGTTCAATTTCAGCAGCTGTAGAAAATCGGCTGCGACCGTGTCAAAGAAATCAGGGGACGTGAATTCCGACACCGTCACTTTGCGCTCGACCATGAAGCTCTTGAGCTTGAGCCATTCGATGTCGGGGTGGTCCGCATCGAATCCCAGCGGCGTTCTCACGCCTATTTGCCTTTTTGAGAAGCCGTCCGGAAAGCTCATCTTGAACTGCGGATCTGCAAACAGCTTGTGAAACGGCTCCGCATTCTTTGCAATGCCGAGCCGAACAATCTTTATCTGCGTTGACGTTGGCATAAACAACCCGCCCGTGATGAAGATGCCCTTCCATTCCGGTTGATCCGGCAAGATGCCGAAGAACAGATGCGGGTAACGCTCGAATCGCGTGATCTGTGGGCGTGATGCCGATACAGAAACCCAATCCTTGTTCACAGGCTCGCCCGGAGCAACCAGGTGGGCCATTTTCTTAATCTTGCCAAGATTTCGGCTGGGGAAATGGTAGTCAGCAGCGGAATTTCTTAAGGTGTCTTTTAGCTTTTCAACCAACGCTACAAAAGGGCCGCGGAGATGCTGCTCATACTCAGACGCGTGGTCTTCTAGCCATTCATTCTCCGTTTGCGATCCAGCATCACGCAAAAAAGGCACCGTATTTTTGGTGAATTTTTTAAAGGTGTTTGGCACGGGGATGCTCTCGTTATAACAAGCTTAATTGCTGACTGGGTGTGGGGTCGCCTTCAGACTGCGCAGCCAGTGCATTCTTGCGCACACTACCTGTCCGGCCCGCTCTTTCATTGAAACCCTTTGCCGCCTGAAGACCGAGCGTAGAACGCAAGGCAGCAATCTCGGCCTTCACACGGCGATGAACTGACTCGAACTCCACCAGTGGCAAGGGATAGTCGGCATCCCCGACCAGTCCATACCGCATGCGTGCCTCGGCAGGCAGCGCCCATGGCAGGAAGATCCAGCTGCCTGGAACATCACGAAGCTCGGGCACCCAACGGCGTACAAAATCGCCTTGCGGGTCCAACTCCTGTGCTTGGGTGACAGGGTTGTACAAGCGCGGGAATGGGCTGGCTGCCATGCTGCTGTGCATTTGTATTTGCGGGTAATGTATACCCGGCTCGAAGTCTACGAACAGGTGTGCCAGCCAGTCAGCTACGGGTCGCCAAGGCAGGGACAACGTGTGCGTTGCCACCGTTACCAGCATGGCCCGCATACGGAAATTGATCCAGCCGTGGCGGTGCAAGTAGCGCATGCAGGCATCAACCATCGGCCAGCCGGTGCGGCCCATGCGCCAGGCCTCCCAGTGTGCCGGGTCCATCGGTCGATGCAGGTGCTCCATCTCGGGCACTAAAGCGCGATCTTCCATATCAGGTTGGTTTTCCAGCACCTGCAGCCAATAGCAGTGCCACCAGAGTCGGGTGACGTAGCTGTTGAGTTGACGGTGCCAGTGCCTTGGTACTGCGTTTGAATGGGCTTGACGTGCAGCCTGCACGATTTGGCGCAAGCTCAGGCTGCCGTGTGCAATGTGCGGGCTCAAGCGGGAGCATCCCTCTTCGGCTGTAGCTGGTGCACTCATGCGGGCGCTGTAGCCCTCGCCGCGTGTGGCAAGGAAGCTGTCCAGCAGATCGAGAGCAGATTGAAGCCCTCCGCGTTGCCGAGCAGGGCACGGCAGAGGATCATTTCGGACGGCGGTCGAAAGCAGCGAGGAGGTTTGTCCATCCGCTGGCAGCAGCCACGCAGGCTGGGCGGGCAGCGTCTCCAGGGGGGACATAGACCAGTCGTCCCAATGCTCCTTGAAGCGGCGGCCCCGGCGGTACACCGGGCGAACCACGCCGTTTTGCGGGTACTCGTGCCACTGCACGCCGCGCTGCCGACACCACGCCGCCACAGCTTTGTCGCGTTCATAGGTCCAGAGGCCACCCGTCTCCTGATGGCTGTGCAGTGTGAAGTGGCCCAGCCTTGTGTGCAAAGCGTCCAAGGCATCCCCTATTGGGGCGACTTGTACCTCCAACCCCCCGCCCAGCGCCTGAAGCTGAGCGTCCAGACTCAGCAGGCACTCACGCACAAACTGCCATTGCCGGTCGCTGGTACAGGGTTGGCGCCAATGGTCCAGTTCAATGGCGTAAAGGCAAAGTGTAGGTCCCTGGCTTGTCGCTCGCGCCAGGGCGGTGTGATCCTGAACCCGCAAGTCGCGCTTGAACCAGACTACTTGCAAAGGTGATTTTTGAGATGTTGTGAGCATGTTAGTCAACGACGCTGTGCACGGTTCAACGGGTGACGCGCTGGTGGCATTGATCCACCACACAGCATGAAACGCAGCGCGGGCTGCGCGCCGTACACACCTGCATGCCGTGCTGGATCAGCCACTCATGAGCGTGTCGTTTGTAGCGAGGGGGCGTTAATGCGTTAATTTGGTCTGCGGCCACTTCGGCTACGGGTGTGTGCACGATGTCTAGTCGGTTAAGCACACGGAGCACGTGGGTGTCCACGGCGATGGTGTCTTCATGGAAGATGAAGTTCATCATGATGTCAGCCACTTTGCGGCCAACACCTTGCAGTTTCATCAGGTCTTCGTGGGTGTCGGGAATGCGGCCGCCAAAGTCATGCAGGATTTGCCTGCACATCATTTTTAGGTTGATGGTCTTGCGGTTGTAGTGCGCCACCGACTTGATGGTGGTGCGCAACTCCTCATCGTCCAGCGCCAGTAACTCCTCAAAAGTAGATACGCGCTCAAATAGGGGCACACAAGCTTTGACCACGCGTGGCGTGATGGTCATGGTCGACAGGCAAACCGACACCAGACACCTGAACGGTGTACTGGACAACCCGTTTGTCATCCAGGGGTCGTCGGTCTGGTCGAAGGTGGGGTAAGTGCGGCTTAGTTGCTCGTACAAGGAAGCCAGACGCTCGGCCTCCTTGTTGCCCGTCACGGCAGGTTGGCATCCATGTTGCGCGACGGCCATCGGAGAAAGAGTGGGGACCATGTGAGACTTCAGGAATGAACAGACATTCCAGTGTACCCACAATGGACGACATCGTCCTTTATGACTGATTATTCCCCTACGAGGACCAATATCCTATCTTTCAACAAAGCGACGGCATCCTTCACGCAGGCCGGGGCACGCAGGCGCAGCAGTTCAGCCTCCACGCCAAACGCCGCCTGAAATGACAACGGCTGAACGGCCACCTCTACGAATCGTTGGGCGAGAGCACGGAGCTGTGCATCAGCATTGCCCGCACGCGTCGTGCCTATTGCCATCAATACGTATTCCACCGAACCTTCAAGGCTGACTTGGTAGGCTTTGAGCGCCAGGCCGGGAAAGTTGCCCGCCTCGGCGGCGGTGATACGCATCAGTGCCACACAACGTGGATGCAGCAGGCCGTCAATCAATATCTCCCCGATGGTCTGCAGTCGCTGTGCAAAGTCCAAGCTTTGCGGCACGGGGGCCATGTGGTCGAACATGGCTTGAATGGAATGACTCACCACTGCATCGAATAAGGCACCTTTGCTTGGGTAACGGGTATAAAGGCTGGACTTGCCCACCTCTGCTTGTTGCGCCACCAGGTCCAGGGTGGTGCGTCCGAAGCCCCGCTCCATAAACAGTGCAGTGGCAACCTGCAGAACCCTCTCTTCCAGAAGTCCTGCCTGCTGTGCCGGAGGCCTGCCGCGGCGGCGAGGAGGCGCGTTGTGGTCAATGGACATGAGAAGTCGTTGTGAATGAGATTCGAAAAATGGAAATATTGCGACATCGCAGAGCCAGAGGCGGTCCAAACGCACTACGTCAGTGACACATGATCTGAAAACTTCACGTGCTTGTAGGTTCGCTCTATCTCAATGCTTGGGGTTGGGCGGTAGCAGAAAGTATGTCCAAATGCTAACCCATCATCGAAGCATGCGCCCGTATACAAGTCGCCCGCTAACAGCCTCTGACCAGATTGCTGGAATCCTGCAAGCGACTCGTTCAGCATCGAAGTTCGGTATGAATTGGGTGACTGCTAGCGGTCACTCACTGGTGACAGCTCTTGGTCGAGTCCATGTGCTGCGGTCTTCGACATCGAGGACGCCTTACCGATTGTCAGGCTACAGCGATGAATGTCGGGTCTGGAGTGAGCATTTCGGGGAAACCTATGTCAGCAACCGCTGCATCTCGGCCGTCTGCCTCTCCTTGCCTTTGGGCTTCTTTTTCGCGTTCAAACGTCGCTCGCCAGCAGGGGATGGGTAGGGGCGGCGGCCGATTTCTGCGCATTTGGCAGTATGAGGCCGCCGCCCCTACCCATCCCCTGCCACCCACAACCGTTATCCATCTGCGCTTCCCCGGTTTTCCAAGCCAGAGAGTGATGAAGTGCACACAAGGCGGGATCGCCCCCCAGAGAAAAAACTATCCCTGGAGCAAATCGCCCCACCTTCACCAGATTCTTGCAACACGTGATCGACTTCCAATCTCATAGCAACCATGCGAGACAATAGACGCATGACCGTTGACATCCATACCTTGCTTTTGGTGATTGTCCTGATGGGGACCGTGCTGGCCGTGTCGGTGGCTGTGGTGGCGCATCAGGACCAGCGTGATGGCATGCGTTACTGGGCTGCGGGGCTGGCCTTGCACATGGCGTCGTATGTGTTTTTCAGCCAGGTGGACGCCTTGGGCCAGTTTGTGGGTTTGTTCGCCGCTGTTGTCACGCGCGCCTGTGCCTGGGCGCTGTTCACCCGGGGTTTGTTCGAGTTCTACCGTCGTTCCGCACCCCGGGGCCTGATCTGGGGCCCGGTGGTGGCCGAGGTGGTGATTTTTGTGCTGCTGTATGAGCAGGCCGCCATCCGCTTTGTGGTGGTCAACCTGATTTCGGTGTTTCAGGCGGGGCTGGCCTTGGGGCTGATGTTGCTGGCCCGTCGCCACACCCCCGGGCGCGGTCAGTACTTTCTGATGACCGGGCTGGTGATGGCGATGGCGCTGTTGAGCTTTCGGGTGCTGGATGTGCTTCGCACCGGGTCGGTTGGGGTGCTGGACGCCAGCGGGAACAATCCGGTCCAGGTCATCAGTCTGCTCGGCGTGCTGGTGACCTTGGTTCTGCTGTCGATTGGTTTTGTGCTGATGTCCAAAGACCGGGCCGATGACCAGAACCGCCAGCTGGCCACCCAGGATGAACTCACCGGGCTTGCCAATCGCCGCCACCTCAACCAAGCGCTGACCCAGGAGTGGGCGCGGTTCAAGCGCTCCAAGCAGCCCTTTGCAGTGGTGATGATCGACATCGATTTTTTCAAACCCTACAACGACCACTATGGCCATCTGGCCGGTGATGAGTGCCTGCGGCACATTGCGCAGGTGATTCAGTCGGGCATGCGCCGGGCCGGTGATCTGGCGGCGCGTTATGGGGGTGAGGAGTTTCTGCTGATTCTGCCCAGCACCTCTGCCGAGGATGGCCAGCGCCTGGCGGATGCCGTGCGGCAATCGGTGGAGCAGTTGAACCTGCCCCATGCCAAGGCGCCTTTGGGGCGTTTGAGCGTGAGCATGGGGGTGGCGGCCATGGTGGACGGTGGTTATGTTGACGCCTTGGCTTTGCTCAGTGCCGCTGATGAGGCGCTGTACCTGGCCAAACAGGGGGGGCGCAACCGGGTGCAGTTGGCGCAGAAGGCCGCCGTGTCTGCGCAGGTGCCCGGCAGACTGCTGCCCTTGGTCTGGCACCCGCGTTATGAAAGTGGCAATCTGGTCATCGATAGCCACCATCACAGGCTGTTTACTGAGGCCAACAGAATTCTGGATGTGATTGTGGCCGGGCGCGGTGTGGCCGAGATTGCACAACATATCGACGACTTTGTGGCCGACATTGCGGAGCACTTTCAAGAGGAAGAGGCGTTTCTTCACCAAACCGGTTACCCCGGTGCGGTCGAGCACGCCAGGCTACACCGCGACCTGCTGGACCAGGCCCGCACGCTGTCGGCGCAGTTCAAAGGCGGGCAGCTGTTGGTGGGTGAGTTGTTTGTCTACCTGACCCAGGAAGTGGTGGCGCGCCACATGCTCACCGCAGACCGCGAGTTCATCGTTTTCCTGCATCCCGCGCAATAAGCACGCGGCTACCTTGCGCTGTTGGCGGCCCACACCAAAGCATGTGCACCTGACAGCCGGCGCTGTGTCAGCTTTGTCGCATCACTGACAAGCCGCCCGCAAAGTAGCTCTGGCCGCGCCGGGTCGGGTGTGTCACAACCGACAAAATCCAGCCAAAACCCGGTGTTTTGGCGTGGCATGGATATCGCTAATCAAGCCCCAAGCGGTCACGGTCGACCGCATGAAGGGTTTCTCCATGCCAACAAGCGCGCTCACCGGTAGCCAACCCGGCACGACCTATGTCAGCATGGGTCAGCTCAAACCTCTGAAAATCAAGCTCGAACTGGCTTCCGCTGGTGGCGGTGGTTGCGGTACAACGGGGGGCGAGGGCAAGGCCAGCTGCGGCTCGTCCGACGGTCCGCAGGACATGCCAGCCGAGGTCTGGGACAAGGTCAAGAACCACCCCTGTTACTCCGAGGAAGCCCACCACCACTTTGCCCGCATGCATGTGGCGGTGGCGCCGGCCTGCAACATCCAGTGCAATTACTGCAACCGCAAGTACGACTGCAGCAACGAGTCGCGCCCGGGTGTGGTGTCGCAAAAGCTCACGCCCGAGCAGGCGGTGAAGAAGGTGGTGGCGGTGGCCAGCGCCATCCCGCAGATGACGGTGCTCGGTATTGCCGGCCCTGGCGACGCCCTGGCCAATCCGAAGAAGACCTTTGACACCATGCGCATGCTCACAGCGAGGGCGCCCGACATCAAGCTGTGTCTCTCGACCAACGGGCTGGCCTTGCCCGACCTGGTGGACGAAATCTGCAAACACAACATTGACCACGTGACGATCACCATCAACATGGTGGACCCCGAGATCGGCGCCAAGATTTACCCCTGGATTTTCTGGAACCACAAACGGCTGACCGGCATCGAGGCCGCTACTGTGTTGCACCAACGCCAGATGCTGGGCCTGGAGATGCTCACCGCACGCGGTGTGTTAACCAAGGTCAACTCGGTGCTGATCCCCGGCATCAATGACCAGCATTTGATGGATGTGAACCGCGAGGTGAAGAAACGTGGCGCCTTCCTGCACAACATCATGCCGCTGATCTCCGAGCCCGAACACGGCACGGTGTTTGGCCTGACCGGCCAGCGTGGCCCCAGCGCCCAAGAGCTCAAAGCCGTGCAGGACGCCTGCATGGGCGGCGCCAACCTGATGCGCCACTGCCGCCAATGCCGTGCCGACGCGGTGGGCCTGCTCGGTGAAGACCGCAGCGACGAGTTCACGCTGGACAAGCTGGACGCCATGGAGGTGGTCTACGACCTGGAAAAACGCAAGGCCTACCAGGACAAGGTAGAGCAGGAGCGCAGTGCCCAGCAGGCCGCCAAACAGCAGGCCCTGGCGGCGGCCAGTGCGCTGCAGGCCGCGCAGGACCTCAAGGTGCTGGTGGCGGTGGCCACCAAGGGCGGCGGTCGTGTCAACGAGCACTTCGGCCATGTGACCGAGTTCCAGGTGTACGAGGTCTCAGCCGCCAAGGCCCATTTTGTGGGGCACCGGCGGGTGGACCAGTACTGCCAGGGGGGTGCCGGTGACGACGAGCAGCTGCCCTCGGTGGTGCGCGCCATCAACGATTGCCACGCGGTGCTGGTGGCCAAGATTGGCGCCTGCCCGCGTGACGAGCTGATGTTGGCGGGCGTGGAGCCGGTGGACGCTTATGTCGGTGAATTCATCGAAAAAGCCGCGCTCGACTGGTTCAACGACTACCGCGCCCGCGTGGCCAGTGGCGCCGTGTTGCACCAGCACCGGGGTGACGCAGCCATCCGCCAGGGCGCCTACACCGCACTGGCCGCCTAACCCTATTTTCATTAGCCAACCCGACAGGAGATTAGCCATGACCCACAAGATCAACACTGACATCTGCACCTCGTGTGACGCCTGCGAGCCGGTGTGCCCGAACGCCGCCATCCGCGTCAAGAGTGGCATCTACGCGATTGACCCCAAGAAGTGCAACGACTGCGAAAGCCACTTTGACGATCCGCAGTGTGTGGCCATCTGCCCGGTGGACGACTGCATCACCGAAGTCTGATGCCATTTCTCTGAAAGCACCCCGCCATGTTGCCAAACCTCACCGTCACCCCTGCTGCAGCGAAATTCATCAACCGTGTTGTGCGCTTCTCTGGCCTGGGCGCAGGCGCAGGCCTGCGGCTGGCGGTCAAGCCGGGTGGCTGCTCCGGTTACTCCAGCGACTTCAGCGCCCAGCTGGCGCCCGCTGCCGACGAGCAGCTGTGTGAGGTGGGTGGTGTGCGCCTGTTTCTGGCGGCCGAGAGCCGTCTGTTGCTCAATGGCCTGACCATGGACTTTGTCGAGACCGCCACCGAGTCGGGCCTGAGCTTCACCGACCCCAACAAGGAGGCCTGCGCCTGCAGCAGCGCGGGCGCCCCTCAGGCGGGTGTGACACACATCAACATCAGCGCGATTGGCCGGGGTCGCCCGGTGGCGCCTGTGCTGCCGTCCTGACGGCGGCCCCTGCACCATGCCTGTCGACCGCCTGCAGTTTGCCAATGACCTGGCGGCTTTTGCCGACGGGGTCATTGGTGGCGGCCTGAGCCCGCAGGTCGAGGCACTGATCACCGAGGCGGGACGTTGCCGCGACAAGCCGCAACAGGCTCTGGCCCTGCTGGAGCAGGCGCGTGCCGCCGCGCCTCGGCACCCGGCGCCGCTGATTGCGCTGTATCGCTATTATTTTTATAGTCATGATCTGGCACAGGCGAGGGCGACCGGCGACAACGCCCTGGCTATTGCACGGACCGCGCTCGGGCCGAATTTTGGTGATCAGCCACCCAGCAGCGAGGCCACCCGCAGCGACCCGGCGGTGCGCTTCTATTTGTTCACCCTCAAAGGTCTGGCTTACCTCAACATGCGCCTGGGCGACATGGACGAGGCCCGGCTGATGCTGGGTGAGTTGCGCCGTCTGGACCCGCAAGACCAGGTGGGCGGCGCGCTGCTGTGGCATGTGTTGCAGCGCCATGAACACGGCCTGCCCGAAGGTGCGTCGCTGGACTATCCGGTGCGCGGCTGGGGTGACACATCGCCGGGTCCGGGCCCAAGCGCGGACTCAAGGCCATGAACGCGGCTGTTGTCCTGCCAGCACCCCGCCGCACACCCGGCGTACGTTGTGCGCGCGCGCTGGCGTTTGTGCGCCTGGCCCGTCCCCTTCGTCTGGCAGAGGTGCCTCATGGCTGACATCAACCGCGACGACGCAGAGATTGAGCTGGCCTACCCGCCACGTTTTGACTATGGCGAGCGGGTGGTGTCACGCTCGGTGGTGCGCAACGATGGCACCTACCGCGGCTACGACATCGGTGACGTGCTGGTGCACAAAGGGGATGTGGGGTATGTCACCAGCATTGGCACCTTTTTGCAGCAGTACTACATCTACGCGGTGGAGTTTGTCGAGACCGGCCACCGCGTCGGTATGCGCGCCAAGGAACTCTGCACGCTGGACAAGCTGCCCGACGAGGTGCTGGCGCAACTGGGTGACAAGGCCGCCGCCGTGGCCCGCCTGGGCACCGGCCAACCCACACCGTCCCCCACCGACTGAGGCCCACCATGCACCCTCCCGCTGTCACACCCGTTTTGCCCGGATTGGAGCCCCGCGCCCCCGCCTACGCCTGGGGCCAACGCGTGATGGCGCTGGACGATCTGATCAACGACGGCAGCCACCCCGAGCGTGCGCCCGACGCGCTGCTGGCCGAGCGCGGCTCGCTGGGTGAGATTGTCAACATCGGCTACGCGAGCGACCTCAACGAACCGGTGTACCTGGTGCAGTTTGTCGACTGTGTGGTGGGCTGCCTGGAAATGGAGCTGGCGCCGGTGCCGCCGGGCCTGCTGCCTGAGACGGCGGGGACGGCATGAGACCCGCCGACGCAGCCATCGCCGCGCCCGGCGCCCAGGTGCTGGACTTGATCCAGCTTCGCCTGCAACGCGCCCTGCGTGCGCGCCAGCGCTACCGTTACGTCAAACCGGTGGTGCTGGCCGAGGGGGGCAACTTTCGCATCCAAAGCCCCTGCTGCTCACGCCATGTGGACCCGCAGGGCGGCCAGATTGACATCGCCTTGCTGGCGCCGCAGCCCGGCGGCCACTGGCGCCTGTGCGCGCGTGACCATGCCAGCGGTACCTGGATCGTGCGCTTTGACAACCTGCCGCTGGACGCCGCGCTGGAGCTGCTCTGTACCGACACCGAACGCCAGTTCTGGCCCTGAGCCAGCTGCTGATGCCCCCGTTTTTGCCATGATCTACCTCGACCACAACGCCACCACGCCGCTGGCTCCGGCGGTGATCGCGGCCATGCTGCCGGTGTTGACGGGTGTGTGGGCCAACACCTCGTCACAGCACGGGCCAGGCCAGGACGCCAAACGCCGCCTGGCGGGGGCGCGCGCCACGGTGGCGCGGGTGCTGGGCTGCCACCCGGGTGAAGTCATTTTTACCAGTGGTGCCACGGAATCCAACCACCTGGCGGTGCGTGGCCTGCTGGCGGCAGCGCCTGCCAGCCGCCCGCGGGTGCTGTTCAGTGCTGTAGAGCATGCCGGGCACTTGCGGCTGGCCCGCGCCTTGGCTGCGGCCGGTGTGCCGGTGGACTATCTGCCGGTGTGCCCGGACGGCGCGCTGGACCTGGCCGCCGCGCAAAAGCGGATCGGCCCGGACGTGGCGTTGGTCTCGCTCATGGCCGCCAACAACGAAACCGGTGTCTTGATGCCGGTGGCAGCCGTGGCGGCGCTGGCGCGCGCTGCCGGTGCGCTGCTGCATGTGGATGCCACCCAGTTCATTGGCAAACAGCCCTTTGACTTTGCCACCTGCGGAGCCGATGCGGTGTCGCTGTCGGCCCACAAATTTCAAGGCCCCAAAGGCGTGGGGGTGCTGCTGCTGCGCCAGGGCGTGCCCCTGTTGCCCCAAACCCAGGGCAGCCAGGAGCGTGGCCGCCGGGGCGGGACCGAAAATTTGCCCGGCATTGTCGGGCTGGCCGCTGCGCTGGAGGCGCTGGGGGACCTGCCCGCCGAGGCCCGGCGCCTCACGGCGCTGCGCGACCAGCTGGAACGTGGCCTGCAAGCGGCCGTGCCCGGCACCCAGGTGTGGTGCCAGCACCTGCCGCGCCTGCCTGGCACCAGCTACCTGCGTTTTGGGCAACTGTCAGCCGATGTGGTGCTGCAACGGCTGGAGCGGCTGCAGGTGGCCGCCTCCAGCGGTGCCGCGTGTTCGTCGGGCGCAAGCGTACCGTCGCATGTGCTCACCGCCATGGGCGTGTCGCCCGACGAGGCACTGGCCACCGTGCGCTTTTCGCTGGGCGCCACCACCACCGCGCAAGACGTGGCCTACCTGCTGCGCGAACTGCCGCCGCTGCTGGCCCCGCTGCTGTGTGAGGCGCCGCTGAGCCTGCCTTGATGCCCACTTTTCCACCCTGTGACCCACCCTGGAGCCGACGATGAAACTCATGATCCGCAAAGACAGCAAAGGCATTTTGACCGGCTATGTGCCGAAAAAAGACCTGGAAGAACCCATCATCGCCATGGTCAAGCCCGGCATGTGGGGCGGCCTGGTCACGCTGGCCAATGGCTGGCAGTTTGACCTGCCTGACCTGCCTGCCGACACACCGCTACCCATCACGGTCGAAGCCCGCCGTCTGGCCCTGACCGACGGCGCGGGAGATTGACCATGGCCATCTCGCCAGACGATCTGCAAAGCGTCGCTGCGGTGATGGAGGCCGCCGCCAGCGTGCGTGAGGCTGCCGCCCACTGGCGTGCGCGTGACCCCACCATGCGTGTGGTGGTGGTGGATGCGATGGACATGCGTGGCGAAACCCCGGCCCTGCGGCTGGGGTCGCGCAGCCTGTACCTGGCCACGTCAAGCGGCCATTGCTGGTCCATCACCGCCAGGCCGGAAGAAGCCACGGCGCTGATCCTGACCCAAAACGACGCCTGACATCGAAGGAACCCGCATGGACACCCACGACCTGATCCAGGACCAGATTCAAGACGTGGCCGCCCGCCTGGCCACTGGTGCGGTCATTCCGTACCTGGGGCCCGACATGCTCTCGCTGTGCCGCAACGTGACGGTGCCCGCCACGCCGTTGGCGCTCGCCGAGTTCATGACCGCCAAGGTCAGCGTGCCGCACAAGATCCGCAAACGCCTGACGCAAGCCGCCCAGTTCATCGAGAACTTCAAACACCGCAAATCTGTGGTGCATCTGATGAACGAGGCCTTTGCCGCCACACCTGAGCCGTCTGCCCTGCAACGGGCGCTGGCCGCCAGCGGTGCCCGGCTGTGGGTGGATACCTGGTACGACGACAGCTTTGCCCGCGCGCTGGCGCAAGACGGCCAGCCCTGGGTGCAGGTGCAGGCGTTGTCGCAATCCGAGCATTTTGGGCAATGGACCGGCGCTTACGCGGCAGACGGCACGCCGCTGGCCGAGCTGTCCACCAACCCCGGTCGCCTGCTTTACAAACCTTGGGGCGCACACAGCCCGGTGGGCAACTACCTGGTGTCAGACAGCGACTATGTGGAAGTGCTGACCGAGATCGACATCCAGACCCCCATTCCAGCCGCCGTGCAAGCTTGGCGCACCGGCCGGCACTTCCTGTTTCTGGGCTGCCGCTTCAACGACCAGCTTACCCGCAGTTTTGCCCGCCAGATCATGAAACGCGCCAGCCAGCAGCACTGGGCGGTGCTGCCCGACGAGCCCACCCGCATGGAAGCGCGGTTTCTGGCTGAACAACACATTACCCGCATCCCGCTCACCTTGGCTGAATTTGCCCCGCGGCTCATGGCGGCGATGTCAAACCCGTGCTGTGCTCACCTTAGCCAATCAGCGCCACGGCCTTGATCTGCACCCACACGCGCTGGCCGCTTGCCAGCGCCAGCTCGGCGGCTGCGCGCCGGGTCAGGCGGGCCAGCACCGGTGACGCGCCCACCGTCAGCCGCACCAGCGACAGTGCCGGATGGTGGTCGGGCGCGAGTTGATCCACCGTGGCGCTCAAACAGTTCTGGATGCTGGTGCCGGTGACCGGGTGCAGGGCAATGCTGACATCGCGCGCCAGAATGCGCACGCGCACCGACTGGCCCAGGGCGTGCCCGCCATCGCGCACCCACAGGTGGCCGCCGGGGAAGCTCACGCGTGCCAGATGCCAGTGCGCGTCGCGCTCGGCCACCGTGGCGTCCAGCACCACGCCCGCGTCTTCGCCCAGGTGAATGGGCAGGTCCAGCCGGGCCAGCGTCTCGCCCAGCGGGCCGGCGGCCACGGCGCGGCCGTCTTTCAGCACCACGATGTGGTCGGCCAGGCGGGCCACTTCGTCGGGGGAATGGCTCACATACAGAACGGGAATGTCCAGTTCGGCGTGCAGCCGCTCCAGGTAGGGCAGGATGTCCTGTTTACGCGCCAGGTCCAGCGCGGCCAGCGGTTCGTCCATCAGCAGCAGGCGCGGGCTCAAGCTCAGGGCGCGGGCCATGCTGACGCGCTGGCGCTCACCGCCGGAGAGCCGGTCGGGCATGCGCTCCAGCAGGTGACCGATGCCCAACAAATCAATCGCTTGGTCCAGACTGACCCGCTGTGGGCCACGGGTGCGGCGCAACCCGTAGCGCAAATTGCCCAGCACCGACAGGTGGGCAAACAGGCTGGCTTCCTGAAACACGTAACCCAGCGGGCGTTGATGGGTGGGCAGCCAGTGATGGGTGTCTTGCCAGACCTCGTCGTTGACGACCAGGCGGCCTTGGCGGGCGCGCTCCAGCCCGGCGATGCAGCGCAGCAGCGTGGTTTTGCCCGAGCCCGAGTGGCCAAACAGCGCCGTGACACCGCGCGCGGGCAGATCCAGGTCCACGTCCAGCACAAAACCCGGCCAATCCAGGTGGAAACGCGCTTGAATACCTGCCATGTCAGACGCCCTGGCCCGGTTTGGGTTTGCGGGTGTACAGCGCCAGCAGCACCAGGAACGAGAAGCCCAGCATCACCGCCGACAAGCGGTGCGCGTCCAGGTATTCCATGGCTTCCACATGGTCGTAAATCTGCACCGAGGCCACCCGCGTCACGCCGGGGATGTTGCCGCCAATCATCAGCACCACGCCAAACTCACCCACGGTGTGGGCAAAAGTCAAGATGGAGGCAGTCAAAAAGCCCGGCCACGCCAGCGGCACGACCACGGTAAAAAAAGCATCCAGAGGTGACGCGCGCAAGGTGGCCGCCACTTCCAGCGGGCGCTCGCCCAGCGACTCAAAGGCCGTCTGCAGCGGCTGCACCATGAAGGGCAGCGAGTAAAACACCGACGCCACCACCAGCCCCCAAAACGTGAACGGCAAGGTGCCCAGGCCCAAGCCTTGCGTCATCTGCCCCACCAGGCCGTTTGGCCCCATCGCCAGCAGCAGATAAAACCCCAGCACCGACGGTGGCAACACCAGCGGCAGCGCCACCACCGCGCGCACCGGCCCTTTCCACCAGGCCTTGCTGCGCGCCAGCCACCAGGCCATCGGGGTGCCCAGCAGCAGCAAAATCAGCGTGACGATGCCCGCCAGCCGCACGGTCAGCCAGAGGGCTTGTAAATCACTGTCGGTCAAATACATGCGGGTTCGGTGGGGGTGTCAGGGGAAGTCAGGCGGTTGGCTGGGTTCATGTCTCGGGCGCAAAACATTGGGCGCGTTCGGCACATGCCCCGCACGACGGGGCCGGGCAGAGGTCAAGGCCGTCACGGCTGCAGTATTGTCGGTAAATGAACTTCTTCCACTTCATGTCGCCGCTGTTCAGTGCCGCCAGGGAGGGGAAGGCGAGGCTCATCAAGGCGGAGAGTTCGCCCCGGTGCGCCAGGCCCAGGTCTTGCCACAGGTGGTCGCGCCCGCCGCAGGCACAGGCCACGATGTCGGCCAGCCAGACTTCAGACTCGCGCGCGCCAGCGCGGTGCGCCAGCAGCAGGTCACGCAGGTCCTCCAGCTCGAACAGGTTTTGCTCAGACGCGTTTTGCAGCTCGATCGGGTCACCCGGAAAGTACCCTTCACACAGCGCCCGGAAGGCAGGCACCGGCAAGCCCAGCGTGGCGGAGAGCACCCCCAGTTGCAGGCAGCGCCCGGCCAGCAGACTGGCCAGCACCGGGCGCAATGGGTCGGCTACGGCGGGCGGTCGCGCAGGTCGGCCCAGCAGGTCTGCCAACAGACGGGCGCGGGCGTCATGGTCTGGGGTCATGGGCGCAAGGTGTCAGTGGCGTGACAACAGGTCACGCAGTTTGCACAGCGTGGTGGTGATGTCAAAACGCGTGTCGGCCAGCGCCTCACCGGCCAGAATCTTTGTCAGGGCGGTTGGCGGATAGGACTCGCCGGTCAGCAGCACCTGCGCCCCCCACTTGGCCATGTGGCGGATGTAGCCGTCGCCCGCGCTGGCGGCCACCACCACGTCCACACCCTGCAAGGGGTGCGGGCCGTCGTCCTGAAAGTGATGCGGCAACTGCGCCTGGGTCAGCACGATGCGCTGCGGCTCGGGAACGGGCTGGCCTGGCTGGCAGTCATACACCAGCCAGTCGGTGGTTTGCCCGGCGTGACCAGACACCTGCGTCCAGTCGGCTTTGGTGGCGATGGCAATTTTCATGGCGTGTGATCGTGATGAAGTCGTTGTCGCTTGGGTCAAGCCAGTTCCGTGCCTGTTGTGGCCACGCCTTCAGGGCAATTCGTAGCCATAAGACTGGATGACGGCTTTGGCCCTGTCGGATTGCAGGTATTTCACCAGCGCGTCTGCCGCTGGTTTGCCTTGGCCTTTGTTCAGAAGCACCGCGTCCTGGCGGATGGGGGTGTACAGATGGGCCGGCACCCGCCAGCTGGAGCCGGCAATCTTGCCGTCTTGGAGCACCTGCGACAGCGCCACAAAACCCAGCTGTGCGTTGCCGGTGCTGACAAACTGATGCGTTTGGCTGATGTTTTCACCGGTGACAAATTTGGGCTGCAACGCCGCCAGCAGACCGAGGGCTTGCAGGGTTTGTACGGCAGCGGCACCGTAGGGCGCGGTTTTCGGGTTGGCCACGGCCAAGTGATCAAAGTCGCCCTTTTTCAGCACCTCACCCGCCGCGTCCACCACCGCTGGTTGAGGCGACCAGAGCACCAGTTTGCCCAGCGCATAGGTGAAGGCGCTGCCCGCCACCGCCGCGTTCTCTGTCACCAGCCGGGCCGGGGTTTCGTCATCGGCCGAGAGCAGCACCTCAAACGGCGCACCGTTCTTGATCTGGGCGTAAAACTTGCCGGTGGCGCCGTAAGAGGCCACCACCTTGTGGCCGCTGTCTTTCTCGAAATCGGCAGCCATCTGCTTCATCGGTGCGGTGAAGTTGGCGGCGACCGCCACCGACACCTCATCGGCATGCACTGCGAACGATGCGCTCACCAGACAGGCGAGCAACACGGACATCCGGTGTGATGGTTTCATGACAACTCCCTTGTTGTGAACAAACTCAATCCGTGGACGCCAGGAAAACGCTGGACGCCTTGAACACCGCGGTGACCGGTTGGCCCAGGCTTAACCGCAGGCGCTGGACGCTTTGCTCGGTCACCACCGCAGTCAACACGTGCTGGCCGCCGGGCAGGGCCAGCGTCACTTCCGAGTTGACCGGCCCCTCGGAGATGCTGGCCACCGTGCCGGTGAAGCGGTTGCGCGCCGAGATCTGGCCGTCGTCCCCGGTCATCAACAAAATCGACGAGGCCTTGACAAACGCCAACACATCGCGGCCCAGCGCCAGGCCCATGTTGTCCGCCGACTCGCGGGTGACGATGGCGGTGACCGCCAGCTTGGGGCCGAGCTGGAGCGTGACTTCGGTGTCCACCACGCCCTCCTTGATGGCGCTGATGGGTCCGGCGAACTGGTTGCGGGCACTGGTTTTCATGGACATCCTTTTTAAAACTTGTCGGAAATCGGCGATATCGGCCACACCGTTTTGCTCCAGATTGCGGGTCAGGCGCGCCAGCGCCACTTGTGACTCTTGCTCCAGCGCCCGGTAAAACGCGATCAGGCGCCGGGCAAAGGTGGTGAGCTCGGTGCCACCGCCGTGTTTGCCACCCGCCGTGCGGCGTACCAGCGGCTCGGTGGCCACGTTGTTCATGTCGTCCACCGCGTCCCAGGCGGCTTTGTACGACATGGGCACCGCTTTGGCCGCCTGCGAGATGGAGCCGCATTTGTCGATGGCCTCGAGCAAGCGGATGCGTTTGTCGCCCAGAAAACTGCCCATCGCGGTGTCGATGTGTAACTTGCCGGTGAAGTGGGTGGGCGTGGTGGTCACGATGCTGTGGTTCTTTGGGTGGGTAGGCTCTTTTTGCAAACACCATGCCAGAGTTGGCTCCATGGTCGCAAAAATCGTTAATAACTTGACTATATAGCGCCAAGCTCAAAAATAGAGGTCAAATCGCTCAACGGGCAGCACAACTGGCGTGAGATTCGCGACACCGATGTATAACTCGCTACACAACAAAAGCACACACTGTGACAAAGACAACAAAAGCCACAGCACCTGGCGGGCCGGGTCAAGGCCGTGAGGCCCTGACGCCAGCCGCCAGCCGCCAGCCGCTGTGGCTTTTTCTGGCGCCCGTGGCTCAGGGTTTGATGGCGATTTTGAGCACGCCGTCGCGCTGGTGGGCGAACAGGTCGTAGGCGGCGACGATGTTGTCCAGCTTGTACTGGTGGGTGACCAGCACGCCCAGGTCCACCCGGCCGGACTGCACCACATTCATCAACCGGCGCATGCGCTCTTTGCCGCCGGGGCACAGCGCGGTGTTGATCTTGTGGTCGCCCAGGCCGGCGGCAAAGGCGGACAGCGGGATGGTCAGGTCGGTGGAATACACGCCCAGGCTTGACAGCGTGCCGCCGGGTTTGAGCACCCGCAGCGCCGACTCAAAGGTGAGCTGCGTGCCCAGCGCTTCAATGGCGCTGTCGGCACCGCGGCCGCCGGTGAGCTTCATGATCTCGTCAACCACGTCGCAGGTCTTGAAGTTGAGGGCGATGTCGGCACCCATCTTTTTGGAGATGTCCAGCCGATGGTCGTTGCCGTCCACAGTGATGATGGTGCTGGCCCCCAGCAGCCGCGCGCCCGCGGTGGCGCACAGGCCAATCGGCCCCTGGGCAAACACCACCACGGTGTCACCAATGCGGATGTTGGCGTTTTCGGCGCCTTTGAAACCGGTGGACATGATGTCCGGGCACATCAGCACCTGCTCGTCGGTCAGGCCATCGGGAATGGGCGCCAGGTTGGCTTGCGCGTCCGGCACCAGTACGTACTCGGCCTGGGTGCCGTCGATCAGGTTGCCAAAGCGCCAGCCCGCGGTGGCCTTGAAACCGTGGCAGCCGCACAGCCCTTGCGGTACCAGGTAGCTGCCATCTTGCGACGGGGCGCCGTCTTGCGCGGCATACGAGTTGAAGTTGGGGCAAATGGCGCCGGCAATCACCCGCTGGCCCTCGGTGTAGCCCTGCACGGCACTGCCCAGTTTCTCGATCACGCCCACCGGCTCGTGGCCCACGGTCAAGCCCTTGGCGACCGGGTACTCACCCTTGAGGATGTGCACGTCGGTGCCGCAAATGGTGGTGGTGGTGATGCGGATCAGCGCATCGTTGGGGCCCACGTCGGGGATGCGTTTGTCGACCACTTCAATACGACCGGACTCAACAAACACCGCAGCTTTCATCATGGTGGCCATGGGAACTCCTCAGGTTGGAAAAGCCTAAATCAGGCAGAGCACTGTGGTTCAGTCTAGGCTTATCCGGTCAGAAAGTGAAGTCTTGTGGTGGCGTTTTTCACCTGCTGCAACCCGGCCAGGGTGCCGTCCGCTGCGTCCATCGTGCCAAAGCCAGAGTCACACGCCCGCCGGGCGTGCGAAGGCGTGCTCAGGCGGGCTTAGAAACACTCGCATTCCAGCTGGTCCAGCCAGGCCAGGCCGGTCTCGTCACCGCGCGACTCCAGCAGCTCGCGGATCTGGTTGACGAAGCTCGACAGCAGCAACTGGTCGTCACAGCGCATGCCCTGGGTGGCGTTGCGGCGCTTGAAAAAGTAGGCCCAGAACGGGTCGTCCAGGCCCTGGGTGTGGAGCTCGATGCGGGCGATCATGCGAGCGGTCTGGCCGTCGACATCGATGCCCTTGAAGGTGCGGTAGCGGTCCGTGGTATCCATGTCAGATGTTCTTTTTTCCCTGGAGCAATTTGGCTTTGTCGGAGGGGCTGTAATTGTCAAAAAGGCCCTGCGCGGCGGCCACACGGCGGTGCGCCATGCGGATGGCTTCGATCTTGCCCGCCGGGGCGATCGGTGAGACGCATTTGTCGAGCGCGGTGCTGGTGCATTGCGGGCAGGCGGGTGTTGCGCCAGAACGCACCAGCGCCTCAAAGCGGTGGCCACAGGCCTGGCAGTGGTAGTCATAAATGGGCATGGGGATCTCCTGAAAATCAAGGGGTACGGCCTGTCAGGGCCAACAGCCCGCAGGTCTGGTCGGTCACCGCGCGTTTGACGTCAGGCTGCAGCCGCTTCAGCCAGCGTGAGGGCAGCCGGGCGGCACCGCAGCGCGCACCGGCCAGCATGCCGACCAGTGCGCCGGTGGTGTCGGCATCGTCGCCCTGGTTCACCGTGGCTACCAAAGCGGCTTCAAAATCGTCGTGCAAGGTGAGGTAGTGCAGCACGGTTTGCACGGTGTCCACCACATAGGCGGTGGCCCGGCCTCGGTAGGGGGTCAAACGGAAACTGGGGTTGTCGGCCACCCACTGCGACACCCAGGTCTGGCAGCCCGCGTGGTCCAAACCACCCAGCAGCAGGCGCAGCAGCTGGCCCAGGCCGAGGGTGGCCGCGTCTGAGAGCGGGTGGTGGTGTGTCAGGCGGGCCTGCGCCAGGGACAGCTGCGCAAACAAGGCGTCGTGACCCAGGGTGGCCAGCACGGCGGGCAGGTTGCGCATCAGGGCGCCGTTGCCGCCGTCACCGAGGTTCAACGGGCCTTCGAGCGTGCCCTCCACCATGAAGCGCAGGATGCCGCGCCGACAGGTGTTGCCGCAGTCCACGGGCCGCGCCTTGAACCACTGCACATACGCCTGGCCGATGTGATGCACCAGCGTGTCATCGCCATGGGCCAGGGCGGCCAGCGCCGGGCTGCCGCCTTGCAGCAGCGCGCCGCCCAGCGCCAGACTCATGGTGGTGTCGTCGGTGACCTGGCCGCGCGAGAGCTTGAGCCAGCCGCCGCCGATGATGTCGCGGTGCACACCGTAGGCCTGGGCGATTTCGCGCGGGCGCATGAACTCGACCGTGGCGCCCAGCGCGTCGCCAATCGCCAAACCCAGGTAGGCCCCCAGAGCGCGGTCCAGCAGATCACGCATAACGTGCCGTCACTTCAAAATTGCCGCCGAGTGCCAGCACCTCTTGTTCACCTTGCAGCACCTGGCCGGGCAAGAGACCGGGAAACACCAGCACCTTGCACACCGGCACCTGCACCTCCAGCACCCAGTCACCAAAACACGAGGCATCTTCGGCCGATTGGCTGAACGACACCAGGTTGTTCAGCCGCACCGTGCAGTGCCGGTCTTGCAGGCGCCCGGCAATCAGCTGCTCCTCACAGCGGTTACTGCCGCGCCAGAGCCGAAGGTGTTTGCCCGTGGGCACGCCGGGCAAGACGGCGTGGCGCAGCGCCCATTGGCAGAACTCGTACAACAGGTCGAGCTGCTGGTGGATGTTGTTATTGTTGTGGCGGCTGGCGGTTTTTTCTTGCAGATAAGCCACCCACGCGGGTGACGGAAAACGTGCCAGCGGCGCTTTGTGAAAACTCGGCACCAAGCCAAAGCGGCTTTCCACCCAGCCCTTGAGCACCGCACCTGCCGCGCCATTGGCATCCATGCCCCAGCCCTGCAACAGCTTGCGCCAGCTGCTGTGCCAGCGCCGCTGCTCGGACGCACCCATGCTGCGCAGCGCATCCGCGTCGGGCTTGCGCAGCCCGAAGGCAATGCTCAGGTAGTGGGTGAACATGTCCTGTGCCTCGCTCAGGTCGCGGCTGCGTTCCAGCAGGGCGAACAGGCCTTGGTGCGACTCGCGTGTCCCCGCAATCGCCAGCGGCACCGGGTTGGCATTGAACGCCGCGCTGCCCAGCAGCAGCGACGGCACCCCCACCAGGTTGGTGCCGTACCAGCGCTGGGGCTGATCCAGTTCATCGGTGTCAGGACCCATGCCTGTTCCGCGGTCGTTTGAGTTCCAGATTCCGTCGCGAGCAGCCCAAGGTCGCGTCGAGAAGCGCAGCCGCACTCCCGTGCGGCGAGCATCGCAGATGTGAGATTGGGTTGCGCAGCAGGAAGATGGAATTCAAACGGGACGGTTTTCGTTGGGGTTGCGCACCGGCCCCATCAGCGCCAGGCCCTGCTCGTAGCTGATGACTTCAAACTTGGCGCTGAACTTGAGTGCTGCGTTGGCCACGGCGTCGAGCTTGCCTGCGGTGTCTTTCTTCTTCAGGTCGTTCTTCTCCAGGTACAACAGGTCCAGCATTTCGTTGTACACGGTGGACTCCAGAATCGGCAGCACGTAGAAGGTGGCGCCGTTGTAAGGCACTTGGTATTTCTTGGACAAGTCGATGTTGTCGCAGAACAGGAAATATTTGCCACGGGCGCTCAAGCCCTCGCCCAGAACTTCGGCCACGTCTTTCAGATGCTCGAAACTCAGCAGATACCCGGCAAAAAACGGAATGTCTTTTTCGCCCACGTTGGCAATGGCCATGGCCTGCGGGCACAACAGTTCAGGCGGGCGGGCCTCATCGGCCAGCTTGGGGGCAAAACGCAGGGCGAGTTCACCGCGAAAACCGACCCGGCCTGGTTGGCCGGTGAGCGCTTTGTGCAGCGGGTTGAGCAGCCGCCCTTCGCTCTCAAGCGGCGCAAGCGCGGTGTCGTCGATCTCTGGGCGGGCGAGGGTAGCGGTCATGGGAGTCCTTTAGGTGGTTGAGCTGGCATTGATGGCTTTGATACAAGCCCCTCTCTAACAGCAATGACCGTACCAGCCTGAAACCGGCAGTGAAAACGACACAAACAGGTCTTGGCCATGGTGTATCAGGGGATGTTTGCGACACGTCACCCGGTTTTGTCGGGAACCGTACAAAGTCACAGAACGGCCCGGGCTGTCATCGTCGCGCCAGATGGGCTTATAAGTGTTTTTGACCTATAGCCCCCGTATCTATTGTGCTAAGCGCTATCAAATTTGGTTGATTTTTGGCAGCCGACTGAAATTTGGATTCAAGCTGTTTAAATCTAATTATGTGAATGCGCATATCATGCGCACTTGTCCTCATCAAGGAATTCCACATGTCTATCGCCCTCAGCCCGGCGCGCAAACGCCCCGTCAACTTGACGCTCAACGAGAGTCTGGTGGCGCAAGCCAAAACCTATACTAGCAACCTGTCAGCCACCATGGAGTTGCTGCTGGCAGAGTTTGTGTCACAGCAGCAGCAAGCACAGCACAGTCGCCAACAACTGGCCGATGCGTGTGTGGCGGACTGGAACGCGGTGCATGCCAGTGTCGGCTCCTTTGCCGATGAACACGTCAGCTTGTGATGGCCCAGTTTGATGTCCATCGCAACAAGGGCGCGTTGCGTGAATCCATTCCCTTTGTGGTGATCGTTCAGTCAGCACAGTTTGACGGCTATCGCAGACGTGTTGTTGTGCCCCTGGTGCGGCGCACTGTGCTGCCAGCCAACACCCCCACAGTCGGCAGACGCATGAACCCGACATTTCAGATTGACGGCATGGATGTCGTGTTGCACCCTCTGGACATGGTGTCGGTGTCGCTGGAACAGTTAGGCGATCAAATTGGCTCGCTGGCAGAGCATGGTCAGACCATTACCGATGCGCTGGATGAACTGTTGACCCGGTCTTGGGGGTAGCGAGTTCAGCCTTGTGGCCGCACTGGCGGGGTGTTGGGTGTGCATCCGCTTGGGGCTCTACGGGAAAGAAGATGGGAAACTTCGTCGGGCGCGCCGACTTGGTTGTTCCGATCAACGAAGGACCCGCGTGGTGGATGGTGTGGGGGTTGGGAGTTAGAAGCTCCAGGCTACCAGATTAGGCTGACCTAATTGAGAACCAGCCATATGCCTCGCATCCTGGATCCTTCAAGTTCAGCCTATCGAAAGCACTTGGATCGTGTGCAAGTTGGCTAAATATCGATTCGGCCACCTTGTCACACAATCGAATCATTTGACTGGGGAGTGAGTCCGAGGAAGCGTCTGAGGCATAAATCAACGTAGCGTACTCTGGCAGCATGAAGTTCATGTAGTAGGGCTGTAGACGCTTATTTATTGCTGGCAGCTCTCCGAGTTCGCTGTCAACTACAACGCCAATCTTTAGGCAGTCCAACCCAGATTTTTCGAGGATTTGGCTTATGAATAGGTGCCAACCTAGCTTTTCTGGCTTTACAGCAGGCGCCACATTTAATGAAACATACCCTCCCACGGGTACAAATGGGACATCACCAGCCTTCTTGATTGAATTGGGTGTGCAGTAGGCAATGGATACGCTGACCCGCCTTCCGTCTCGTTCACGCGTATTTGTATCGACGGCAAACAGGTAGTCATAGTTTGCGCGCAAGGCCGGCATAACGTCAAAAGGAACGCGTGGATTTCCGGTCTTTATAGAAGTAAGTATCTTCTCACCCTTTGCTTCTCGAGCGTAGCTTCGCTCTAGATGGACAGAATCTGGGTCAAGCTCATGAATTTGCACTGTCCCATCTGAGTTGTCATATGTGAATGTGATCTTGGAGACAGAGCCCTTCGTTATACCGACTATCGACTCGGTCCGGCGCTTCGGCTTGTTTCTCTTCACGGGTCAGCCTAACGAAATGTCCACGGCAAGACTTGCCAAATATTCTGGCCGCTACGTATTAATCTGGTCACGAAATTCTCCTGAATGTGTCTTGCAGCCTTGCATCTAGCGGTTTTTCCTGAGATATATACAGGTATAAAAATCCCGACAAACCCCGCAGACTGTGTTTTGATTCTAGGGGCCAAACAAACGAATCTCGAAACTGGGCATCCTTCTCGAAGGGTCCGTTGACTCCACCTGACTCCACACCCAACTTCACAGCAGCCACCGCCAAAGCCACCAGGTGATTCAGCAGGCGGCAAGCCTTGGCGACTTTGCTGCCCACGCAGACGACAAATGCGACACGCGCAACTGCTTTGTATGGAAGCCAACAAACCTGAAAACGCTTGCATTCTATTTTTGTAACTGTTTGATTTCATTGATAAAAAATGAGTTGATCAGCAGGCTTTGAAGCTTGGTTTCAGCATGGCACGGAAGCTGCAATGAACAGGGTGCGCGGGCTCACATCCAGCCAAACGTGACTACAAGAAGAAGACCATCGGACACGCCAGGCAGACACAAGTCGCGGCTACGCAAGCTTGGTTCTTTTAACCCTTCCTGATTGGAGTACTGCAATGGCTAAACTTCGGCAAATCGCCTTCTACGGCAAAGGTGGCATCGGCAAATCCACCACCTCCCAGAACACCCTGGCAGCCTTGTCTGACCTGGGCCAGAAAATCCTCATCGTCGGCTGCGACCCCAAAGCCGACTCCACCCGTCTGATCCTGCACGCCAAGGCGCAGGACACCATCCTGTCACTGGCCGCCGAAGCAGGTTCGGTGGAGGACCTGGAGCTCGAAGACGTGATGAAGATTGGTTACAAAAACATCCGTTGTGTTGAATCCGGTGGCCCAGAGCCAGGTGTCGGTTGCGCTGGCCGCGGTGTGATCACCTCGATCAACTTCCTCGAGGAAAACGGTGCCTACGACGGTGTGGACTATGTGTCCTACGACGTGCTCGGTGACGTGGTGTGTGGCGGTTTTGCCATGCCCATCCGCGAAAACAAGGCGCAGGAAATCTACATCGTCATGTCTGGCGAAATGATGGCCATGTACGCGGCCAACAACATCTCCAAGGGCATTCTGAAATACGCCAACTCGGGTGGTGTGCGTCTGGGTGGCTTGGTGTGTAACGAACGCAAGACCGACAAGGAATACGAACTGGCCGACGCACTGGCGGGCATGTTGGGCAGCAAGCTGATCCACTTTGTGCCGCGTGACAACGTCGTTCAACACGCCGAACTGCGCCGTATGACGGTGATCGAGTACGCCCCTGACTCCAAACAGGCCGGTGAATACCGCACGCTGGCGCAGAAGGTCCACAACAACGCGGGCAACGGCACCATCCCCACCCCCATCACGATGGATCAGCTCGAAGACATGCTGATGGAGTTCGGGATCATGGACGTGATCGACGAATCCCTGGTCGGCAAGGCCGCCGCAGAACTGGCCGCTGCCCAAGCCGCCGCAGCGCAGCTCGCCGCTGCCTAAGAGGTGTGAATTCCGGTCTGCGTTGCGCTACGTGACCAGGCCGGGACTTTCACCACACCCCCAACATCACCTACTGGAGTTACCCCATGACCGCCACCGTTGAAGAGCGCAAGGCCACCAACAAGGCCCTGATTGAAGAAGTGCTGAAGGCCTATCCCGAAAAAATGGCCAAACGGCGCGCCAAACACCTCAGCACCTATGAAGAAGGCCGCCCCGATTGCGGGGTCAAGTCCAACATCAAGTCGCTGCCCGGCGTGATGACCATTCGTGGCTGCGCCTATGCGGGTTCCAAAGGCGTGGTCTGGGGCCCGATCAAGGACATGGTGCACATCAGCCATGGCCCGGTCGGCTGCGGCCAGTACTCCTGGGCCAACCGCCGCAATTACTACATCGGCACCACCGGCATCGACTCCTTTGTGACGATGCAGTTCACCTCGGACTTTCAAGAGAAAGACATTGTGTTTGGTGGTGACAAAAAGCTCGACAAGATCATCGACGAAATCCAGGTGCTGTTCCCGCTGAACAAAGGCATCTCGATCCAGTCTGAGTGCCCGATTGGCCTGATTGGTGACGACATCGAGGCCGTCTCCAAGAAGAAAAGCAAGGAGTACGAAGGCAAGACCATCGTGCCCGTGCGTTGTGAAGGTTTCCGGGGGGTCAGCCAGTCGCTCGGCCACCACTTGGCCAACGACGCCATCCGCGACTGGGTGTTTGACAAGACCGACACCGGCCACACCTCGCAGTTTGTGTCGACGCCCTATGACGTGGCCATCATTGGTGACTACAACATCGGTGGTGATGCTTGGTCCAGCCGCATCCTGCTCGAAGAAATGGGTCTGCGTGTGATCTCGCAATGGTCCGGTGACGGCACGATCGCTGAAATCGAGAACACCCCCAAGGCCAAGCTCAATGTGCTGCACTGCTACCGCTCGATGAACTACATCAGCCGGCACATGGAAGAAAAGTACGGCATCCCATGGGTGGAATACAACTTCTTTGGCCCCAGCAAAATTGAAGCCAGCCTGCGCGAGATCGCCAGCCACTTTGACGACAGCATCAAGGCCAAGGCCGAAGAGGTGATTGCCAAGTACAAGCCGCTGATGCAGGCCGTCATCGACAAGTACAAGCCCCGCTTGCAAGGCAAGAAGGTGATGTTGTATGTGGGCGGTCTGCGTCCACGTCACGTGATTGGTGCCTACGAAGACCTCGGTATGGAAATTGTGGGCACCGGCTACGAGTTCGCCCACAACGACGACTACCAGCGCACCACCCACTACGTCAAAGACAGCACGCTGATTTATGACGACGTGACGGGTTACGAGTTTGAGCACTTTGTGGAAGGCATCAAGCCCGACCTGGTGGGCTCAGGCATCAAGGAAAAGTACGTGTTCCAGAAGATGGGTGTGCCCTTCCGTCAGATGCACAGCTGGGACTATTCAGGCCCGTATCACGGGTATGACGGCTTTGCCATCTTTGCCCGTGACATGGACATGGCGATCTCCAGCCCGGTCTGGGGTCTGACCAAGGCCCCCTGGAAGAAATGACTCCCCCCCGTTGCTTGCTCGCTTCGCGTAGCCGCCTCCCCCCTCAAGGGGGCGCATCCAACGGCCCGGCAAAGCCGGTTCCGTGGATGCTCTGGCCGATGCACGGCGAAGCGCGCTGAACGGATCAACCCACGCCCATTACCTTTAGGAGCCCACCATGCCTCAAGTTGCCGACAAAGTCATTGACCACGAAATGTTGTTTCGTGAACCCGAGTACCAAGACCTCTTCGAGAAGAAGAAGGCCTTTGAATTCAACCACCCCGAGGCCACCATCGGCCAGACCGTGGAGTGGACCAAGACCGAAGACTACAAACTCAAGAACTTCGCCCGAGATTCCCTCGTGGTCAACCCGGCCAAAGCTTGCCAGCCGCTGGGTGCGGTGTTTGCCGCCAACGGTTTTGCCAAAACCCTGAGTTTTGTGCATGGCAGCCAGGGTTGTGTGGCCTACTACCGCGCCCACTTCTCGCGCCATTTCAAGGAGCCCACCAGCTGTGTGTCGTCCAGCATGACCGAAGACGCGGCGGTGTTTGGTGGCCTGAACAACATGGTCGACGGCCTGGCCAACGCCTACAGCCTGTACAAGCCCGACATGATCGCGGTGTCCACCACCTGCATGGCTGAAGTGATTGGGGATGACGTTGACGCCTTCATCAAGACCAGCAAACAAAAGGGCAGCATTCCTGAAGAGTTTGACGTGCCGTTTGCCCACACCCCGGCGTTTGTGGGCAGCCACATCACCGGTTACGACAATGCCCTGCTGGGGGTGCTGCGCCACTTCTGGGACGGTAAGGCCAAAACCACCGAGCTGCTGGTGCGCGTGCCCAACGACAGCATCAACTTCATCGGTGGTTTTGACGGCTTTGTTGTCGGCAACATGAAGGAAATCCGCCGCATTTTTGACCTGTTCGGCGTTCAGGTGAACATCATCTGTGACCCGTCCGAGAGTTGGAACACCCCCACCGACGGCGAGTTCCGGATGTACGCCGGTGGCACCACCAAGGAAGAGGTTGTGGCCGCCCTGCACGCCAAGGCCACCATCGTGTTCCAGGAATTCTGCTGCGAAAAAACCAGCAAATTCATCGCTGAACACGGCCAGGAAGTGGTCACCCTCAACGCCCCGGTAGGGGTGGCAGGCACCGACAAGTTCTTGATGGCCATCTCGCGTCTGACGGGCAAGCCGATTCCGGCCGAGCTGGAAAAAGAACGTGGCCAGTTGGTGGACGCGCTGGCCGACAGCCAGGCCCACCTGCACGGCAAAAAGTTCGCCCTGTATGGTGACCCGGACCAACTGCTGGGTTACGCCGCTTTCCTGCTGGAACTGGGCGCCGAGCCGACCCATGTGTTGTCGACCAACGGCACCAACGAATGGGCAGCCAAGGTGCAGGCGCTGTTTGATTCCACGCCGTACGGCAAGGGCTGCAAGGTCTACCCGAAGCGTGACCTGTGGCACCTGCGCTCCTTGCTGTTCACCGAGCCGGTCGACTTCCTGATTGGCAACACTTATGGCAAGTTCCTGGAACGTGACACCAAGGTGCCACTGGTGCGTCTGGTGTTCCCGATCCACGACCGCCACCACCACCACCGTTACCCCACCTGGGGGTATGAGGGCGGCCTGCGGGTGCTGGTGATGCTGCTTGACGAGTTCTTTGAAGCGCTGGATGCCAACACCAGCGAGATTGGCAAGACCGACTACAGCTTTGACATCGTTCGTTAAAGGGGAACATCATGGCCAATGTGACTTTTAGCTCCCCCCGCATGAAAAAAGACCTGACGGTGTACGCCGTTGCCGGTGATACCAAAACCCTGCTCGCCGTGGCCAAGGCCAACGACGTGCCGCTGCAGTCCGAGTGTGAAAACGGCGAATGTGGCTCCTGCCAGGTGCAGGTGTCGGTGCTGTCGGGCAAAACACCGATTGGTGTGGCGCTGACCGAAAAGGAAAAGCTGGTGTTGAAGCTCGCGGGCAAAATCACCGCCCAGCAGATTGCGGACGCCGAGACCAAGGACCTGCCACCACCCTGGCGGTTGGCCTGCCAGATGGTGGTGCGTGACGAGGACATTCTGGTCAAGTTCTGACCGCTTGCCAGATCCTGATGGCCGCCAGCCCTTTTGCCATAAGGGCTGGCGGCCATTTTTGTTGTGAAGAGCGCGGCGGTTCAGTCGCGTGGCTCACGACCCGCGCTAACGCTGAAAGTGTTGCCAGGCCGGGTCAGGCCGCCAGGTGCTCACCCAGGCGGGCAGGGCGTCGGCTGGCATCGGCCGGGCAATGCCGTAGCCCTGCGCCAGGTCACAGCCAAGTTGCAGCAGCGCGGTGCCGTGCGCCACGGTTTCCACCCCTTCGGCAATCACCTCGCGTTTGAAAGCGGCCGCCAGCCCGATCACTCCTTCCAAAATCGCCAGGTCGTCGGCGTTGTCCAGCATGTCGTGCACAAAACTCTGGTCGATCTTCAGCAGCGCCACCCGCAGGCGCTTCAGGTAAGTCAATGACGAGTAGCCGGTGCCAAAGTCGTCCAGTGCAAACTTCACGCCCATCTGTTCGCAGGCTTCAATCACCCGGGACACCTGGGTCATGTCATGCAGGGCGCTGGTTTCCAGGATTTCAAGCTCCAGCCAGGCCGGATCAACCTGCGGGTGGGCCGCCAGAATCGTCTTGAGCCGCATCACAAAATCCGATTGCTGCAACTGGCGTGCGCCCACGTTGATGCTGATGGCCAGGTCCAGCCCGGCGCGGCGCCAGGTCTCGATCTGGCTCAGCGCCGTCTCCAGCACCCACTCACCCATCGCCACCGACAGCGGGTGGTCCTCCACCACCGGCAAAAACAGCCCCGGCGCCAGCAGACCTTTGACCGGGTGCTGCCAGCGGATCAAGGCTTCGACGCCCACCACACGGCCTGTGCGCATGTTCACCTTGGGCTGGTAATGCAGCACAAATTCGTTGCGCGCCAGCGCCTGCCCGATGCCGGTCAGCGTCTCGTGGCGGTCGCGGATGCTGCTGTCCTGTTCGGCATCAAACAGGTGGTAGCGATTTTTGCCGGCCAGTTTGGCCTGGTACATGGCCTGATCGGCCTGGCGCAGCAACTGGTCAGCGTCCAGCGTCTGGTCCTGCGGGTAAAACGTCACGCCCAGACTGGCCGACACCTGCACCGTCAGGTCGCCGAGTTGCACCGGCTCGCAGGCGGCGCTGACCAGGCGGGTCAGCATGGGCAGACTCGCCGCCACGTTGTCCAGATCAATCAGGACAGCGACAAATTCGTCACCGCCGATACGCGCCAGCGTGTCGCCCTCGCGCAGGGTTTCCTTGATGCGTTTGGCCAGTGCCAGCAGCAACAGGTCGCCCACATCGTGGCCATAGGTGTCGTTGACCGACTTGAAATCGTCCAGGTCCAGGAAAGCCACCGCCAGTTGTTGGCCGCTGTGCGGCATGTGCTGCATGGCCTGCTGCAGGCGGTCGGTCAGCAGGATGCGGTTGGGCAGGTTGGTCAGGGCATCGAAATGGGCCACACGCTCCAGCTCGATCTGGTGTTCCTTGAGTTCGGTGATGTCTGACAGCAGGGCCACATACTGCACGGTGTGACCTGACGCGTCGCGGATGGCGCTGATGGTCATCAGCTCGGCAAAAATTTCGCCGTTTTTGCGGCGGTTCCAGATTTCGCCACTCCAGTAACCACGCGCCATCAGGTCGCCCCACAGCCCGGCATAAAACGTTGGGCTTTGCCGGCCGGACTGCAACAGGGAGGGCTTCTGACCCACCGCCTCGTCACGGGCATAGCCCGTGATGCGGGTGAACGCTTCGTTGACATCGACGATCACACCGTCGGCGCTGGTGACCATGATGCCTTCGCGGGCATGGGTGAAAACGCGTCCGGCGAGCTGGAGTTTTTCGTCGGCGGATTTGCGTTGTGTGATGTCGCGGGCAATGAAGATGAAGTGGTCGTTCGGGTCTTCGCTGTCGCGCAGGGGCGACACCGACAGCTCAAACCAGCGTTGCCCCTGCGGTAACTGAAGCGCATAGGTCTTGCCGGTTGAAAACCCGTGTTCGGCAGCCTCCCGCAGCGCCGCAAGACACACCTGGGTCGCCTGCGGCGGCAGGAACTCCGAGAACAGCTTGCCCAGAAACTGGTCAGGCGGCGACGCCAGCAAATCGTCGCGATGGGTGTGACAGCGGTAGATGCGGCCGTCCTGGCTCACCTCAAACAGCATGTCGGGCAAGGCGTCCAGCGTGGCCTGGAGTCGGCTTTGGCTTTCGCGCAATTCCAGTTCTCTTTGCCTGACGGCGTCTATCGAGTGGTGCAACCGGTTCACCATCCGCCGAATCAGGCTGAACAGGAACAGCGATGTCACCGCGACAAACAACCAACCCTTGAGCATGCTGATCCGCGTCATGCTGGCCGTATCGGTGATCAGCCAGTCCAAAGCCTTGTCCGATACCAATATCCACAGGCTGGCAAAGCCGGCGTAAACCAGCACGATCGGCCAGGCCTCATCGGTGCTGGACTTGTGGGGCGGCAAAGGACGATCAGGCATGCCAGGTGGCATGGCTGGCCAGCCATGCCCACGCCGCGTCACCGGGGCGGTTGGGGGGAGTGGGTTCTGTTGGATGTGTCATCTTGTCAGGTCAGCAACGGGCTGCAAGGTCTCTGGGTTCCAGGCT
>Ga0075012_10000435_pt1 | contig 44895 bp, 47 predicted proteins | sample All_14_2_FD_71474 | JGI IMG/M metagenome (GOLD analysis project Ga0075012, IMG submission 71474) | Freshwater microbial communities in response to fracking from Pennsylvania, USA - Allegheny Zone_MetaG_DW_15 | ecosystem: Environmental > Aquatic > Deep subsurface > Groundwater > Drilled...
GGCGGTGATCACCGCCTGGGTCAGCGGGTGGGGCAGGGCCGGCAGCACATCGAAATACAGCCGACCGATGCTGACGTGATCACCCTGGGCGATATGGCGCAGGATCGTTTCCGCCCGCGCGGCCACCGCCATCATCACCCGGCGCGGCTGGGCGTGCGCGGCATCGGCGTGCAGGGAACGGCACAGATCATCCAGGCCGTGGTGCCAGTGCGGATTGCGTAGGATGATCGCCACTAATTGGCGGGACATGTATTCCACATCGTCGTGGCGGGCCATCGTCTTTCTCCGTCGGTACCTGAAGCTGATACGGACGATGACGGCAGGTCAGGCGATGGATTTATGCTGGCCCTTGACCTCGTACATGGCGTGGTCGGCATGGCGCAGCAAGTCGCCGGCGCTGCGCCCGTCGAAGGGGTAGCAGGCAATGCCGATGGACAGGTCGACACGTAATTCGGTGTCGCCCCAGTTCAGCGGTTGGCGGGCCGCATTGCGGCATTGTTCGGCGATGCGGCTGGCAGTGGGGGCGGGCTCATCCAGATCGGTCAGCAGGATGGCGAATTCGTCGCCGCCGATGCGGGCCACCGTGTCGGTTTGCCGCAACTGGCTGGTCAGGCAATCGGCCACGTGGCGCAGCATGGCATCGCCGGCCTGATGACCCTTGCTGTCGTTGATGGGCTTGAAGCCATCCAAATCCACATAGAGCAGGGCGAAGCCCTGGCCCTGGCGTTGCGCCCGCATCAGTGCCTGATCCAGCCGATCCTCGAACATGGCGCGGTTGGGCAGGCCGGTCAGCATGTCGTGATGGGCCAGATGGCTCATGCGGGCTTCGCTTTGCCGCAGGGCTTCTTCCTTTTCCCGCAAGACGCCGAGCAGGAAGTTGAAGCCCTTGGCCACCTCGCCCACCTCGTCATCGCTGTGGATGGGCAGCGAGCGGATTTCCTGCTCGCCACGAGCCATACGGTGCAATTGCCGCGCCGCCTGGGTCAGTGGGCGGAACAGGCGCGGCAGCATGATCAGCAAGACGGTGATGACGGTGACCGACACCACGATACTGCCGCGGATGACCAGGGTCATGATGTGCTCGACCGGCTGCAAGGCCTCCACGGTGGGGAGGCGGGCGACCAGGAACCAGCCCGGCGTCGGCACCGAGGCGATGGCCGACAATTCCTCGATACCCTTGAGGTTGGTGGTGATGCCGGTACCGCGAAAGCCGGCCATGGCCCGGTCATGCAGCGGGTTCAGCCCCGGTGCCGGCAGCGGCTTCAGTGCCCGATCGGAATCGGTGGCGGTGATGAACAGGCCATCGCGCGGATCGACCAGCAGAAAGCCGCCGGTTTCCCCCACTCTCTTTTCCGCCAGCTGATAGAGGAAATTGGGGGAGTTGATGGCGCTGGTGCCGGTCAGGATGGCGGTCACCGCACCGGCCTGATCGCGGACCGGCACCGCCATGGTCAGCACTGCCGTGCCGTCTTCGCCGTGGCGGTAGGGCTTGCCGATATGGGCGCCGCCGGTGGCGGGAACCGCCTTGAACCAGTCGCTGTCGACAATGGAAACAAGTGGGAGGTCGGGGCGCGAGGTGGCCAACATGGCGCCATCGGACGCCCGGATCAGATGCAGGCCTTGCGAGAAGAACGGCAAGGCGGCGTGGCGCTCGGTCAGCCAGGCATTCAGCCGTTGCGGCCCGGCCAGTCCGGCCATCGGCAGGCCATTGGCCAGATTGGTCAACAGCTCCAACCGCAACCGCACTTTGTCTTCGACGTCGCGGGCGGCGTATTCGGCGATGGACAATTGATGGGCCGCCGACAAAGCGACCACGTCCTCGGTCAGCAGAGTGCGCAGCATGGTGAAGCGGGTGACGAAGCCCACGGCCACCATGATCAGAGCCAGGGTCATCAATTTGAAGATGATGCTGCGGCTTAGGCGTTTCAACCTGGCCGCCACTCGGTCAAAGCCCATTTCGGTCCCCTTGTGCGTCTGCACACATGGCCACAGGCCATGCCGGGTTGTCAAAGGGGTGTGCTGATAATTAGCCGAAAACGGCAGTATTTTTGCGGATGGATAGGGCCTTTACCCTAGGTTTGATATGGTTTTTGGCCGCCTTGACAATTAATATACGACCGGTCTATTTTAAAAATCATGAACAGCACTCACCCCCGCCGGCGTGGTCGCCCCCCCAAGGTGGCGCCCGATAATACGGATACACGCACAGCCCTGGTTCGCGCCGGGGTGGAATTGCTGACCGAGCAGGGATTCGTCTCCACCGGCATCGATCAGGTGCTGAAGAAAGTGGGGGTGCCCAAGGGCTCGTTCTATCACTACTTCGCCAGCAAGGATGATTTCGGCTTTGCCGTCATCCATGCCTATGGCGCCTATTTCGCCGCCAAGCTGGATCGCTGGCTGGCCAATCCGGCCCGACTGCCGCTGCAAGGTCTGGCCGATTTCGTCGCCGACGCCAAGGCCGGCATGACCCGGTTCGATTTTCGCCGTGGCTGTCTGGTCGGCAATCTGGGTCAGGAACTGGGCGGAAGCCACGATGAATTCCGCCGTCGCCTCGAAGCCATCATGACCGATTGGCAGGCCCGCGTCGCCGCCTGCCTGCGCCAGGCCCGCGCCGCCGGCCAGATCAAGCCCGACGTCGATTGCGAGCGCATGGCCGAGTTCTTCTGGACCGGGTGGGAAGGCGCCATTTTGCGGGCCAAGCTGACCCGCTCGACCCGGCCCATGGACGTGTTCGCCGAAACATTTTTCACGCTTCTGACGGAGTAGCCCCATGTTCAAAGCCATCCTGATCGAAAAGGACGATGCCGGGTATCGCGCCGGCGTGACCGAACTGGCCGATGATCGCCTGCCCGAAGGTGACGTCACCGTGCGGGTCGCGTACTCGACCCTCAATTACAAGGACGGCTTGGCCATCACCGGCAAGGGGCCGGTGGTGCGCAGCTTCCCCATGGTGCCGGGCATCGATCTGGCCGGCACGGTCGAGACTTCGTCCCATGCGGGGTACAAGCCCGGCGATCAAGTGGTGCTGAACGGCTGGGGCGTGGGCGAAACCCATTGGGGCGGGCTGGGGCAAAGGGCCCGGCTGAAGGGTGATTGGCTGGTGCCGTTGCAGGCGCCGTTCACGCCTGCCCAGGCCATGGCCATCGGCACCGCCGGCTATACCGCCATGCTGTGCGTGCTGGCCCTGGAAAAGAACGGCATCACCCCGGAAAAGGGCGAGGTGCTGGTCACCGGTGCCGCCGGCGGTGTCGGCTCGGTGGCGGTGGCGGTGCTGGCCAAGCTGGGCTATTGCGTCGCCGCCTCGACCGGGCGCCCGCAAGAGGCAGACTATCTGAAATCCCTGGGCGCGGCCGAGGTGATCGACCGTAACACCCTGTCGGCACCGGGCAAGCCCTTGGCCAAGGAACGCTGGGCGGCGGCGGTGGACAGCGTCGGCAGCCACACCTTGGCCAATATCTGCGCCCAGATGCGGTACGGCGGCGTGGTCGCCGCCTGCGGTCTGGCCCAGGGCATGGATTTCCCCGCCACTGTCGCCCCGTTCATCCTGCGCGGTGTGACCCTGGCCGGGGTGGACAGCGTCTATCGCCCGCGCGACCAGCGCATTCAGGCATGGCAGCGTCTGGCCAGCGATTTGGACGTGTCCAAGCTGGAATCCATCACCACCACCATCGGCCTGGGGCAGGTTATCGAAACCGCCGGCCAATTGCTGTCCGGTCAGGTGCGTGGCCGCGTCGTCGTCGACGTCAATTCGTAAAGGGGGAAAGTTCCGTGACCGACAGTAAACCCATCAGCCGCTTCGCCGTGCCCAAGCTGGCCGACCTGCCCGCCGATATCCGTTCTGCCATCGAGGCGGTGCAGGAAAAGGCCGGTTTCGTCCCCAACATCTTCTTGGCCCTGGCCCATCGGCCCGACGAGTTCCGCGCCTTTTTCGCCTACCACGATGCCTTGATGGAGCGCGACGGCGGGTTGTCCAAGGCCGAGCGCGAGATGATCGTGGTCGCCACCTCGGCCGCCAATCAGTGCCAATATTGCGTCATCGCCCATGGCGCCATCCTGCGCATCCGGGCCAAAAACCCGCTGTTGGCCGATCAGGTGGCGGTTAATTACCGCAAGGCCGATATCAGCCCCCGCCAGAAGGCCATGCTGGATTACGCCATGAAGGTGTCGCAAGCCGCCTGGGGAATCAGCGAGGCCGATCATGAGGTTTTGCTCGGCCATGGTTTCAGCGATGACGATATCTGGGATATCGGCTCGATTTCCGCCTTTTTCGGCCTGTCCAACCGGTTGGTCAATATGGGGTCCATCCGCACCAACGAGGAATTCTATCTGATGGGGCGGCTGCCCAAGGGCTAATCGGCCAGATCGACCACCACGGCGCAATGATCGCTGATCGCCGGCTGGCCGTCCCGGGTCAGCCGGTCCAGGTCGACGCGCCAGGTTTTGGGCGGACGTCCGCGTCCGGCCCACAGCAGGTGGTCGATGCACGGGCCGTCGGGCTGGCCGGTCAGGGTCGATTGCGGCGGTTGCCCCAATTCGCTGCGGCAATCGCGCCAGCCGGTGGCGTTCAAGGCAAAGCTTTCGATGGGGGCATTGAAATCGCCGCCGATCAGGGCGGTGCCCGGACGCTTGGTCACCTGCTGGGCGGCGGCCAATTGCCGTTGCCGCAGATCATTTTGCGCCAGATGGGTCAGATGCAGGTTGGTCACCGTCAACGGCCCGGCGGGGGCGTCGATTTCCACCACCAGGGCGGCGCGTTCGCCGTCGTCGGCATGGTCGGGCAGGGGGATGGACAAGGTCGAGCGGATGGGAAAGCGCGACAGCACCGCCAGTCCCGACCGGCTGTCGGCGCGGATGCCTTCGATGTTACGCGGCTTTTCCCGTAAGGCCAGATTGGCCACATGGCAGCCCAGGCGGGCAGCAATGGTGTTGCCGGTGTGCAGGCCGAGGGCTGGGGCGTCGAGGACTTCCTGCAACAGCACCACGTCGGGGCGCAATTCGGCCAGGGCTTCGGTCATGGCGGCCAGACGGGCGCCATAGGCACCGTCGCCTTTCCAGGTGTTCAGACTGATGACGCGCATGATCCCTCCAGGGTGAAGCGCTGCAACAAGGTGAAGACACTACCGTCGTGCTGGCGCATCAGGCAGATCGAGGCGATGCGCAAGGGCTCGGCCTCGGCCTCGGCCACCAGCGGGCGCAACAGCGCCTCGGCCATGGGCGCCTCGGCCTCGTCCAGTCGGCGGGTCAGGGTCATGTGGAAGCGGTATTCATCGAAGACGTAGGGATAGCCCCAATGCTCCAGCAAATCCCGCTGACGCGGCGACAGGGGCGCGGCCAGCCGCTTGGCCAGTTCACCCGCGTTCAAGGGGGCGCGGAAGGAATCGAGACGGCGCACCGCCTCGGCCGCCAGGGCCTGAATGGCGGCGGAATCCTGGCCGGGTCGTAGGGCATAGAAGCCATGCAGGCGGGCCAGGACGGGCGGGGCTTCGTCAATGACGGCGGATTGGCTGGCCAGGGTCGCGCATGCGGCCCGCAACTGATCTTCCGTCTGGCCCGGGGCCAGACGGAACGGCGCCTTCAAGGTGGCGTGAAAGCCGTAAACCCGCGCCTCTGCGGTCAGATCGGCGGGCAGGGCGCTCAGCCAGTCCTCACCCAGGCGGGCCAGGGCGGTGCCGTCCTCGGGGATGACGTAAAGGGCATAGCGTGTGGTCATGGCGCTTCGGTCTTTCGCGTCGGCGGGCGGCGTTCTCTTACTTGGCCTTGTGCGGATCGGGCAGTGAACGTTGTGTGACAGCTATCCGGATGACTAGACCTATGCGGGATTGGTCCAAAGATCAGGTGCCCGGCTCGAACACCAGTTGCACACGGTCCGAGGCCCAACGCGCCACGGTGTATTCCACCGGCCTGCCGGTGGCGTCGATGTTGATGCCTTCGCTCATCAGGATCGGTTTGTTGGGCGGCTGTTGCAGCAGATGCGAATCGCCCGCCCGCGCCGTGCGGGCGGTGACCCGGGTGGTGCGGCGGATGGGGTCGGCGATGCCGTAATGGGCCAGGGCCTGGGTGAACGAGCCCGATTGCTGATAGATGGCGGCGATATCGGGAAAACGGCCCTTGGGGAAGTAATGGGCCGAGACCGACATGGGGCGGCCATCGGCCTCGGCCAGACGTTCGATCATCACCACGGCGCTGCCCTTGCGGATTTCCAGCGCCTTGGCCACCGCCCCTTCCGCCGGCACTTCCACCACCCGAACCACCCGGCCCGAGGCCTCGCGCTTGTTGGCGGCGATGTTTTCCGAGAACCGGGTGCGGCGGCGCACCTGATATTCGATGACGCTTTCCTGCACGAAGGTGCCGCGCCCCTGTTCGATGCGCACCAACCCCTTTTCCCCCAGGGCGGCGATGGCCCGGCGCACGGTGTGGCGGTTGACGTCGAACTGGCCGGCCAATTCGTGCTCGGTCGGCAGTTTGTGGCCGGGCGCCACCTTGCCGGCGAGGATGTCGCGTTCCAGGGTTTCGGCGATTTGCCGCCAAAGCGCGGTGCCGGCACCGCGGGACAGGTCGGTCGTCGTCATGGAAGTTTCACCTTGTTGCGCTTGAAAGATCAGGGCCGATAAGGGCATTGTGGCGTCAGAACATATAGATGTCTAGACCTTTTTCGGATTTGTCCATGCTCGCGCAAACCAAAGATACAGATTCTCGCCGCCAATGGATGGGGGTGTTGGCCAAGTCGGATGAAGGCCACCTCGCCCATTTGTGGGCTGACCTGCAAAGCCTGCCCGCCTGGGATTACCTGCGCCGCCCGGAAGTGGGGCTGGTGATGGTGCGTGGGCGCATGGGCGGCGATGGCGGCCCGTTCAATCTGGGTGAAATGACCGTCACCCGCTGCTCGGTCCGTCTGCAAAACGGCGTGGTCGGTCATGCCTGGGTGGCCGGGCGCTCGGCCCGCCATGCCGAGATGGCGGCCATCGCCGATGCCCTGATGCAGGACGAGGACTGGCGGGCAACGGTCGATGAAAAGCTGTTGGCGCCGTTGCAGGCCCGGCTCGATCACGACCGCGCCACGGATGCGCGCAAGGCCGCCGCCACCCGTGTCGATTTCTTCACCATGGTCCGCGGAGAGGATTGAACCCGTGAACGCACTTGCCCCCCAGACCGGCCTGTTGCCGGGTTTCACCGATCCGGTCGCCGATTCGCAAAAGATGTTCCGCGCCGTGCTGGAAGCCATGTCGCGTCCCGGCACCATCGTCACCGCACCGGTATTGCCGGTGGCGCCGCAGCCGGTCAATCCGGTGGCCGCTGCCCTGGTCCTGGCCCTGGTCGATTACGAGACGCCGCTGTGGCTTGACCCCGCCGCCCGCCAGCCGGGTTTGGTCGAGTATGTGCGTTTCCATTGCGGCTGCCCGCTGGTCGAGGCGCCTGCTCAGGCTGTCTTCGCCCTGGTCACCGACGCCAAATCCATGCCGCCGCTGTCCGCTTTTCATCTGGGCAGCGACGAATATCCCGACCGCTCGACCACGGTGATCGTCCAGGTACCGCATCTGGATGGCGGCGAGTCCTGGCGGCTGAAAGGGCCGGGCATCCGCGATCAGGCCATCCTGGCTGCCGGTCAATTGCCGGCGGCGTTCAAGGCCTGGGTTCAGGACAACCATGCGCTGTTCCCGCGCGGTGTCGATCTGTTGTTCGCCGCCCCCGGCCAGTTGGCCGCGCTGCCGCGTTCGACCCTGTTGGAGGGTTAGGTTATGTATGTGGCGGTGAAAGGTGGCGAAAAGGCCATCGACAATGCCCATGCGCTGCTGGCCGAGGACCGGCGCGGCGATGAAGCCATCCCCGAGCTGACGCTGGCCCAGATCGAGCAGCAATTGGGCTTGGCGGTGGACCGGGTGATGACCGAGGGCTCGGTCTATGACCGCGATCTTGCCGCCCTGGCCTTGAAGCAGGCCCAGGGCGATGCGGTCGAGGCCATCTTCCTGCTGCGCGCCTATCGCACCACCTTGCCGCGCTTCGGCGCCAGCCTGCCGGTGGAGACCGGGGCAATGGCGATCCGCCGGCGCATTTCCGCCGCCTTCAAGGATCTGCCCGGCGGTCAGGTGCTGGGGCCGACCTATGATTACACCCATCGCCTGCTGGATTTCGCCCTTGCCGCCGAAGGGGCGCCGCGTCCGGCGGTGGAAGGCGCCGAAACCGGGCTGGAGCCCGCGCCCCGGGTCACCGACGTGCTGCATCAGCAAGGCCTGATCGAGCCGTCGGGGACCGGTGCCGACATCCCTGGCGACCTGACCCGCCAACCGTTGAACTTTCCCGCCGGGCGCGATCTGCGTTTGCAGAATCTGGCACGCGGCGACGAGGGCTTCATCCTGGCCCTGGCCTATTCCAGCCAGCGCGGCTACGGCAACACCCATCCCTTCGCCGGCGAAATCCGCATGGGTGAGGTGGCGGTGGAACTGGTGCCGGAAGAACTGGGCTTCGCCATCGACATCGGCACCATCACCGTGACCGAGTGCCAGATGATCAACCAGTTCAAGGGCTCGAAGGATATCCCGCCGCAATTCACCCGCGGCTACGGCCTGACCTTCGGCCAGGGCGAGCGCAAGGCCATGGCCATGGCCCTGGTCGACCGGTCATTGCGGGCGGAAGACTTGGGCGAGCAGGCGACCAACCCGGCCCAGGACCAGGAATTCGTCCTCTATCACTCGGACAATGTGGAAGCCTCCGGCTTCGTCCAGCACCTGAAACTGCCCCATTACGTCGATTTCCAGTCGGAACTGGAAATGATCCGACGTTTGCGGCGCGAAAACGCGGAGGCCGCCCAATGAGTACCGGCTACAACTTCGCTTACTTGGATGAACAGACCAAGCGCATGCTGCGTCGGGCCATCCTGAAGGCGGTGGCCATCCCCGGCTATCAGGTGCCGTTCGGCAGCCGGGAAATGCCGCTGCCCTATGGTTGGGGCACCGGCGGCATCCAGGTGACGGCGGCGGTGATCGGCGCCGATGACCGCTTGAAGGTCATCGACCAGGGCGCCGACGACACCACCAACGCCGTCTCCATCCGCCGCTTCTTCGCCCGCACCGCCGGTGTGGCGACCACCGAGAAAACCCGCGAGGCGACGGTGATCCAGACCCGCCACCGCATCCCGGAAACGCCGCTGTCCGACGGCCAGATCATGGTCTATCAGGTGCCGATCCCCGAGCCGTTGCGCTGGTTGGAACCGCGCGAGACGGAAACCCGCAAGATGCATGCCCTGGCCGATTACGGCGCCATGCATGTGAAGCTGTACGAGGATATCGCCCGCTTCGGCCACATCGCCACCACCTATGATTATCCGGTGCTGGTGGGTGGTCGCTATCTGATGCGGCCCTCGCCCATCCCCAAATTCGATAATCCCAAGATGGACATGTCGCCGGCGCTGCAATTGTTCGGCGCCGGGCGGGAAAAGCGCATCTACGCGGTGCCGCCCTATACCTCGGTCAAAAGCCTGGATTTCGAGGATCATCCGTTCGAGGTGCAGCGCTGGGATCAGGCCTGTGCCCTGTGCGGCGCCACCGAATCGTTTTTGGACGAGGTGGTCACCGACGATGCGGGCGGGCGCATGTATGTGTGTTCCGACAGTGATTATTGCGGCGAACGGCGACAGGAGCAGGGACAATGAACGATCACCCCCTGCTGCGGGTCAGCGGCCTGACCCATATGTACGGCGCCCGTGTCGGCTGCCGCGACGTGTCGTTCGAATTGTGGCCGGGCGAGGTCATCGGCATCGTCGGCGAATCGGGATCGGGCAAGTCGACCTTGCTGTCGTGCCTGTCCACCCGCCAGCGCCCGACCACGGGTGTGGTGGAATACGATACCACCGACCAGGGGCTGGTCGATGTCTATGGTCTGTCCGAGCCGCGCCAGCGCATGCTGATGCGCACCGATTGGGGCATCGTCCACCAGAACCCGCGCGACGGTCTGCGCATGGGGGTGTCGGCGGGGGCCAATGTGGGCGAGCGGTTGATGGCGGTGGGGGCTCGCCATTACGGCCAGATCCGCCAACAGGCCGGCACCTGGCTGGACAAGGTGGAGATCGACCCGACCCGCATGGACGACCAGCCGGCGACGTTTTCCGGCGGCATGCTGCAACGCTTGCAGATCGCCCGCAATCTGGTCACCCATCCGCGTCTGGTGTTCATGGACGAACCCACCGGCGGCCTGGATGTGTCGGTGCAGGCCCGCCTGCTCGATTTGCTGCGCCGTCTGGTTACCGATTTGGGGCTGTCGGCCATCGTCGTCACCCATGATCTGGCGGTGGCCCGCCTGCTGGCCCACCGGCTGATGGTGATGAAGGGCGGCGAGGTGGTCGAGCACGGCCTGACCGATCAGGTGCTGGACGATCCGCACCATCCCTATACCCAGCTTCTCGTTTCTTCGGTGTTGCAGCCATGATCCTCGTCAGCGACCTGTCCAAGACCTATGTCCTGCATACCCAGGGCGGTATCAGCATTCCGGTGTTCCGGGAGGCCCAATTGTCGGTGGAAGCGGGGGAATGCGTCACCTTGCACGGCCCCTCGGGCTCGGGCAAATCCACCTTGCTGCGCTGCCTGTACGGCAATTGCAAGGCCGATGCCGGAGCCATCATGGTCCGCCACGGCGCTTCTTATGTGGATGTCGCCAGTGCCCCGCCGCGCGCCATCATCGACGTGCGCCGCCGAAGCATGGGTTATGTCAGCCAGTTCCTGCGCGCCATTCCCCGCGTCAGCGCCCTGGACGTGGTGGCCGAGCCGTTGCGGGCCACGGGGGTGGGGATGGAACTGGCGCGGGCCAGGGCGGCGGACCTGCTGGCCCGCCTGCGCATCCCCGAACGGCTGTGGCATCTGGCCCCGGCGACGTTTTCCGGCGGCGAGCAGCAGCGCGTCAACATCGCCCGCGGCTTCGCCAGCGACCACCCCATCTTGTTGCTGGACGAGCCCACCGCGTCGCTGGATGCCGCCAACCGCGCCGTGGTGGTGCAATTGATTGAAGAGGCCAAGGCCAGGGGCGTCGCCCTGGTCGGTGTTTTCCACGACGACGAGGTGCGCGAGGCGGTGTCTTCGCGTATCGTCACCATGCAGCCCGAGGTTTCGGCATGAACGAAGAACTGATCCTGACCAATGCCCGCATCGTCACCGAAACCGAGGTGTTCACCGGTTCGCTGCACGCCATGGGCGGACGCATCGTTGCCCTGGCCAAGGGGCCGAGTAATGTGCCCGGCGCGGTGGATTGCGCCGGCGATTACGTCATCCCCGGTCTGGTCGAACTGCACACCGACAATCTGGAAAAGCACTTCACCCCGCGCCCCGGCGTGCGCTGGCATTCCCGCTCGGCCTGTCTGTCGCATGACGCGCAGATGGCCGCCGCCGGCATCACCACCGTCTACGACGCGGTGTCGCTGGGCGACATGATCGAGGGCTCGGCCCGCCAGGCCAATCTGGAGGCCATGATCCACACCCTGGGCGAAGTGGCGGATGAAGGCTGGTTTCGGGCCGAACACCGCCTGCACCTGCGCTGCGAGGTGTCGTCGCCGAACATCCTCGACTCGTTCAACGGCTTCGTCACCGACAAGCGGGTCGGCATTGTCTCGCTGATGGACCACACGCCGGGCCAACGCCAGTTCGTGCACGAAGACAAGTACCGCGAATATTACATGGGTAAATACGGCTTCAACGCCGAACAGATGGAAGCCTTCACCGCCAAGCAGCAGGCGGCCAGCGCCCAATATTCCGACCCGCATCGCCGCGCCATCGCCGCCGCCTGCCAGGGCCGCGAGTTGATCCTGGCCACCCATGACGACGCCACCAGCGACCATGTCGAGGAAGCCGCCGGTTTGGGCATCCACTTTTCCGAATTCCCGACCACGGTGGCGGCGGCGAAGGAATCGCACCAGCGCGGCATGAAGGTGCTGATGGGCGCCCCCAATCTGGTGCGCGGCGGCTCGCATTCCGGCAATGTCTCGGCCTTGGAACTGGCGCAAAAGGAGTGCCTGGACGTGCTGTCGTCGGATTACGTGCCGTCCAGCCTGATCCATGCCGCCTTCATGCTGCATCACGGGGAACTTGGGTGGGATTTGCCCGCTGCCTTGGCCCTGGTGGCCAAGAACCCGGCGGATGTGGCCGGCCTTGCCGATCGCGGCAGCATCGATGTGGGCAAGCGCGCCGATCTGGTCCGCGTCGCCGATACCGGCGACATGCCGGTGGTCCGGGCCGTGTGGCGCCAAGGTGTGCGCGTGTCATAAATCATTTTCCCCGGCTGCGGCGAAAGGGTAAAATCGCCGTAGTCGGGGAAATGGTTTTTGGTCATGCGTCAATTCAATGTTTTTCATCTATTCATTGTTTGTTTGATGGTTTTCGTTTCTGTGCCTATTGCCTCTGTGGCGGCACAGACCACCCAAACCCCTGCTTCTTCTGCACGAATTGTGCGTATTCAGTTGAAGTGGACGCATCAATTCCAGTTTGCTGGCTTTTATGCCGCGCTTGAGCAGGGCTATTTTCGTGAGGCTGGGCTGGATGTGCGGTTGTTGCCCGGCGGCCCCCATATCGATCCGGCCCAGGTGGTGGTGGGCGGCGGGGCTGAATTCGGCATCGGCAATTCATCGCTGCTGATCAATCACGCCTGGGGCGCTCCGGTGGTGGCGGTGGCGGCGATCTTGCAGCATTCGCCCTTTGTCCTGGCCGCCATTCCCAGCCTGGACGAGCCCAAGGCCTTGGCCGGCCGGCGGCTGATGCTGGAGGCCCATTCCGCCGAATTGCAGGCCTATCTGCATCTGGCCGGGGTGGACATGACCCAGGTGCGGTTGATGCCCCATAGCGGCGATATCCGCGATCTCGGGCACAAGGTGGATGCGGCTTCCGCCTATAGCTCGGACGAAACCTATACGCTGCTGACCGACAAGATCGAGCACCAGATATTCAATCCGCGTTCCATCGGCATGGATTTCTATGGTGATACCTTGTTCACTTCCGCCCGTCTGGCGGCGGAGAACCCGGATCTGGTGCGCGCTGTGCGTCAGGCGGTGATCAAGGGCTGGTATCACGCACTTGAACACCCCAACCAGGCCATGCGCCTGATCAACGACAAATATGCCCCCGACATCGATCCGCTGAAACTGCGCTACGAGGCCGAGGAAATCCGCCGGCTGATGGATGCCGACGTGGTCGGCATCGGTTACATGAACGTCAAGCGCTGGGACGGCATCGCCGCCGCTTTCCAGCGCGCCGGCCTGATCGCCACGCCGGTGGATCTGGCGGCTTTCCTGTTCGACGCCGAAACCGAGCCCGATTTGGGCTGGGTTTACACTGTCCTGGCGGTGGGAGGGATTTTTGTCCTGGTGGTGGCGACGGTGGCGGCGCAAGTGGTGCGGCTGAACCGGCGACTTCGGCGCGAGATCGAGGAACGGCGGCGGCTGGAGCAGATTTTGACTCATCAGGCCATGACCGACCCGCTGACCGGTTTGTGCAATCGCCGCCAGTTCATCTTGCGCGCCAACGAGGAATTGCACCGTGCCCGCCGCACTGGTGCACCGCTGGCCGTGCTTTACCTGGATATCGACCATTTCAAGACCATCAACGACAAGTATGGCCACGGTCTCGGCGATCAGGTGTTGGTGACGGTGGCCAGGGCCTGCCGCGACGCCCTGGGGGGTGAGGATTTGCTGGCGCGCATGGGCGGCGAGGAATTCGCCGCCGTGCTGCCCGGTCTGGACAAGGTGGCAGCCCAAATGACGGCGGAAAGGTTGCGCCGCTGTCTGGGGGAGGTGGTCACCCGCAGCGAAGATGGTCGGCGCATCACTATAACTATCAGTATAGGTGTAGCCACATTGGCTGATGACGATGGTGATATGCTGACGGTGTTGGATCGCGCTGACCGGGCACTTTATCAGGCAAAGACCTTAGGTCGGAACAGGTCGTATTTTATTTGATATTACTTAAAGTTTATCTTTAACTTTTTGTTATGGGTGTCTGTTCATAGTCCAGGAATGCCACCTGCAAAGCGGGGGCATGTGGTGTCACGCGACCGGAAGAAATCCGGTGAAGGGACAAAGGATGAGCACGCTCATACCCAGGGCGTCGTTGGTGACCGGAAGCCTGCCTGCCGAGCAGCAGGAAGATTTGTGGTGCCAGAGTATCGCCCCCATGCTGGAATCCCGCTCGTGCCGCCAGCCGGATCAAGCCGGCAAGGCGCCGGAGATTCATCAATATCATCTGGGTCGTTTTCTCTATATCGACACCATCTTCAGCCGCCGAACCTTCCGCCGTGACCGTGGCCTGATGGCCCAACACGACGATGCCGATCATCTGAGTCTGCAACTCTTCATTGATGGTCGCAACCAGGTTGCCAATGGCGGCATCGATTACACCATCGTTCCCGGCAAGGTTTACGGCGTCAATCTGGCCTATTCGGTCGAGGCGGTGGCCGAGGATTCCGACGCGGTGGTGATGGTGTTGCCGCGCCAGCTGGTGTTGGACGAAGTGCCGCATCTGGCCGATTTGCGCGGCCAGCTCTTCGCCGACAATTCGGTGTGCAATCACCTGCTGCGCGATCACATGCTGTCGCTCAGGCGCCTGTTGCCTTCCGCCAGCATGGACAGCATTCCGGCTTTGACCCAGTCGCTGTTGGGGTTGCTCGACGCCTTGATGGGGCACGGCGACACTGGCGCCGCCCAGGTGCAGACGGCCATGTTCGCCTCTATCTGTCGCCATATCGACAGCCAGTTGAACGATCCGGACCTTGGGGTGGAGTCCATCTGTGCCAAGTTCCGCTGTTCGCGCGCCACCCTTTACCGGTTGTTCAAACCCCATGGCGGTGTGCGCGAACACATTCAGCGTCGCCGGCTGATGGCCTGTTTCAAGGCTATTACCGGGGCAAGGCACACGCATCGCGGTATTTTCGATATCGCCTTGGATTTCGGCTTTATCTCGCCCAGCCATTTCAGCCATCTGTTTCGCAGCCATTTCGGCATGAGCCCGAGCGAGGCCCGGGACATGGGGGCGCAGCGGTGCGGGAAAGGTCTGGATTTGGCAATGCCCAGTGGCGGCAGCGCCGTCGAGGATGCCGAATGCATGTGGCGCTGGGCCAAGTCGCTGACCGCCAGCGCCGCCTGGCGATAAAAAGGCTCCCGCCGCCGGGGCGGGGGCGGGAGCCTTATCCGCCGCAGCCAGGGTGCCGCCTGACTGCCGACGGCGGATCAGAACAGGCCAAGCAGGCTCCGTTCGCTTCGCCCGGCCAGATTGACCGGCGTTTCGACCAACGCCCAGCGTGCCGCACGGGTGATCAGATAGGCGTCGTCGACGTTAAGGTCGTCATCTGGTCCGTGGGCCGGAAGCCCCAGGGCGTTCAACGACCGGCGCAAATCGCCCAGGCGTTCGACCAGTTCCTGTCGTTCGGGGATCGACGGTGCCGATTGTGCCAGCAAGGTCGCGCCCTTCATCTGGGCAAAGGTCTTTTCCGCCTGGGTCAGGCTGTTGCCGGCGATTTGGATGATATCCAGCGCGCGGTCGGCGGCGACCGGTTTTTCCCCGGCCCGTTCGTCCACGACTGTCTTGGCATTGGTATTTTGCATCGACAGCAATGTATCCCGTGTCGACGGCGTCAGCTTGACGTCGGTGGCCATGATTTTCCCTCCATCCCCATGGAACCCCATTCCATGCCACCCACTCTACGCCGCCGGAAACAGTGCTGATTGTCTGTGCGTCCACGGATGATGTCGCATTCGTCTCAATGTGTTAGATGTCGTTGGCAGGAATTTCGCCGAAGCCGTAGCGTTGATAGAGGCGGTAGACATAGGCGCCGAAGCTGCTGGCGATGCAATGCAGGCCGTCCAGGGCCATGCTGGTTTGAACCAGCGATCTTTCGATGGCCTGGGCATGGCCGAAGATGCTGCCCCAGCCGTGATCGATGCGGTGGATATGCAGGCACAGATCGGGGTGGCTGGTGCCGTTGACGGCCACCGCCATGTCGATGGCCGAGCGCACCACCACCGTTTCGCCATGCAATAGATCGTAGATGGCGTCGAAGACGGTGTTCTTGCAGGTCGGCCCGTCCAGGCGGGTCAGTTCCAGATTGCCATCGGCATCGGCATCGACGAACCGGCGGTCGCCGGCGGGAAAGCGGCAGTGGGGCGGCAGGCCGGAAAGACGCAGCCAGGCATTGTTGCCGTCGGCTTCGCAGACGGCGATGACCGCGTGAGAGGATTGCTGATATTCGGCCGGAGAAATCTGACCTTCGCCGCAGGCCTTGGCGATGTCCAAGGTGCCGGCGGCGATGAAGTCCAGGTCACGGCGCAACTGGTCGAAGCCGCGGGCCAGGGCGCGCCGCTCGCCCGCCTGGGGCGTGCCCTGGGCGATCAGGGCCAAGCTGCGCATGCGGCACAGCAGGTTCTCGATGGCATCCATGCCATTCAGGGCCGCCTGGACCACCCCCAACTCGGCGGGGGCGGGTTCGGCGGTGAAGTAATCGGTGGCCATTCTGCCGGACTCCCCCATCCAATAACGCGTTCTGCGTCGAGGGAGTCTACAAAATCGCCGCGGATGGCGGTTGTTCCTGCGTCTCCGCAGATTGTCGCCGATGTCTCAGATGAACAGCTTGCGCAGGCGCGACGAGGCGATGTCGATCAGCGACACGGTGACGATGATGATCAGCATGACGGCGCAGGTCTCGGCGAAATAGAAGCCGCGGATGATTTCCCACAACACCACGCCGATGCCGCCGGCACCGACCATGCCGACCACGGTGGCCGAGCGGACGTTGGATTCGAAGCGATAGAGCGAATAGCTGATCCACAACGGCATCACCTGGGGGATGATGCCGAAGACGATTTCTTCCAGGGCATTGGCGCCGGTGGCGCGGATGCCTTCCACCGGGCGGGGGTCGATGGCTTCCACCGCTTCGGAAAACAGCTTGGCCAGGATGCCGGTGGTATGGACGAACAGGGCCAGCACGCCAGCGAACGGCCCCAGGCCGACAGCGACCACGAACAGCATGGCGAAGACCATTTCGTTGATGGCGCGAAAGGAATCCATCAACCGGCGCACCGGCTGGTTGACCCAGGCCGGCGCCACGTTTTCGGCGCATAACAGGCCGAAGGGCACGGCGCAGACCACCGCCAGGGCGGTGCCCCAGATGGCGATCTGCAAGGTGACCAGCATTTCTTCCAGGTAATAGCGCCAGTCGGCGAAATTGGGTGGGAAGAAATCGGCCATGAAGGTGCCCATGTTGGCACCGTCGGTGATCAGGGCCCAGGGCCGGATTTCCGCCCCCGACCACGATGCCGCCAGCACGGCGAAAATCAGCCCCCACACCAGCAGCTTGGCCAGGGACTGGCGCGGCGGCGGTGAAAGGCGGGCGGTATCAAGGGCGGTGGACATGAGAGGCGTTCCTGACAGATGGACATGGAAACGGGCGGCCCCGGCATGGGGGCCGCCCGATAAGGCAGGGATTCTACTTCAAAGCGGCCATACGCTTGGTCAGATCGGCCAGCTTGGCGTCGATTTCGGCCAGCTTGGCCTTCTTGTCGGTTTCGCTCATGTTGGCGTCGCCGGCGATCTTGTTGCGGTTCTTGAACAGTTCAAGCTGACGGATGGGCAGCAACTGGTCGTTGGACGACGGCTTGAACGGCGCCCATTGCAGGGCGGCCAGGGTCTCGATTTCCTTCTTCACCTGATCCTGGCTTTTGGTCGGGGTGGCGACGCCGTAGGTCAGGAAGAAGGTCTTGATCTTGTCCTTGGAATCCTTGGTCAGATCCTTGCGCCAGACGATGGGGTCGGCGGGGATCAGGGGCGAGGTCCAGATCACCTTGAGATTGGCGAACTTTTCCGGCTGACGGGCCTGAACCAGACGCAGGTTTTCCGAATTGTTGGTGGACACGTCCACCTGCTTGTTGGCCACCGCCATGGCGTTGGTTTCGTGGTTGGCGTTGATCACCCGCTTGAAGATCTTCTTGGGGTCGTCGACACCGTTCTGGGCGAAGACGTAATAGCCCGGCACCAGGAAGCCCGAGGTGGAATTGGGATCGCCGTTGCTGAAGGTCAGTTCGGCCGCGTTCTTCAGCACGTCCTGGACGCTGTTCAGGGTGCTGTCCTTGTGCACCAACAGGTGCGACCAATAGCCGGGATTGCCTTCGGCATCCACCGACTGGACGAAGATTTCGCCTTCAGCGCGGTCCACCGCTTCCATGGCCGATTTGTTGCCGAACCAGGCCACCTGCACCTTGTTGAAGCGCATGCCTTCGATGATGCCGGCGTAATCGGGGGCGAAGAACGCCTTGATCTTGAAGCCGGTCTGCTTCTCCATCTCGGCCAGGAACGGCACCCATTCCTGCTTCAGGTTCTGGCTCGATTCGGTCGAGATGATGCCGAAATTCAAGGTTTCCTGGGCCAGGGCCGGGGCGGCGAACAGGCTGCCCAGGGTGGCGGCGGCCAAGATGGTCGCGGAAATCTTCATGGGTCGGTTCCTTCGGTTGCGGTAAGCGGGAAAAGAATGAAAATCAGCCGGCGGCGGCGGCCAGGGCCGCGGTTGCGCCGGTGACGAAACTGGCCGAGCCCTGGATGCCGGCCCCCAATTCCTCGGCTTGGGCGCCGTAAAGGTCGCGCAGCAAGGCCGGCGTCAGCGCCGCCGAGGGGCCGTCATAGACCACCACGCCCTTTTTCAGGGCGATGGTGCGCGGGCAATAGCGGATGGCGAAATCCACCTGATGCAGGCAGACCACCACGGTGGTCTTGTCCTCGGCATTGATGGTGGCCAGGGTTTCCATCACTCGGCGCGATGATTCCGGGTCCAGGCTGGCGATGGGTTCGTCGGCCAGGATGATTTCGGCCCGCTGCACCAAGGTGCGGGCGATGGCGGCGCGCTGCTGCTGGCCACCCGACAAGGTCGAGGCCCGCTGCCACGCGGTTTCCGGAATGCCGACGCGGGTCAGGGCGTCGAAGGCGCGTTCGCGGTCTTCCAGCGGAAACAGGCCCGACAGTGACCGCCACAGCGGTAGCCGGCCCAGCGAGCCGGTCAGCACGTTGGTCATCACCGGCAGCCGACCGACCAGATTGAATTGCTGGAAGACGAAGCCGACGCGGGCGCGGGTGCTGCGGATGTCGGCGGCCAGACGACCGCAAGCCTGGACCGGGCGGCCCAACACTTCAATGCTGCCGCCCTGGGGGCCGGCATCGCTGACCGCCAGCCCGGCCACATGGCGCAGAAGCGTCGACTTACCCGAGCCCGAGGCGCCGATCAGGGCGACCATCTCGCCCGGATTGATATCCAGGCTGACGCCGTCCAAGGCTTTGCAGCAATTGAAAGTCTTATGGAGTCTGGTCACCTTGATCGCCGGAACCATCACCTTGGCGGCTTTGGTCATACCCTCACCTCGGATTGAATACGTTCCGACGGAGCATAACGATCAACCGCGTCAGTTTTATTGAGGCTTGGTTTCCGTTTTATGAAAATAAAGTTGTTACCAATTGCGGATATGTATAGAGGCAGACCTAGACAACATCGTCCGGTCATCCAGGATGATACTTGTCAATGAATTGCTCGGCATTGAGTGTGCGGAAGTCGGGTAGCGCCTGCTTCAATTTGTCGTGCGGCCAGTCCCACCAAGACAAACTCAACAATTGCGCTTCGGTTGCCACAGTAACCCGTCGGCGGATGGGTTTGGCCGGCACGCCGGCGACGATGGTATAGGGGGCGACGTCGTGGGTGACCACCGATCCGGCGCCGACCACCGCGCCGGTGCCGATGGTGATGCCGGCCATGATGATGGCGCCGTGGCCGATCCACACGTCGTGGCCGATGCTGACCCGGTGGTCGCGGCGCCAGTCGAAAAAGGCCAGATCGTCGTCACCCAGGCCGTAGGAACTGGCGCGATAGGTGAAATGGTGGATCGAGGCCCGTTCCAGCGGATGATTGCCCGGATTGATGCGGACCATGCGGGCGATGGAGACGAATTTGCCGATTTCAGCGTAAATACAGTCGCCATCCTCCATCATATAGCTGTAATCGCCGAACGCGGTTTCACGCATCTGGGTGCGGGCGTGCACGGCGGTATAGGCGCCCAAGGTGCAGTTGCTCACCTCGGCGGCTGGGTCGATCCACGGATTTTCGCTCAGGCTCATCGTCGTCTCCATCACGGTTGTGTCCGTGATAAAGCCGGTGGCGGCGGCGTTGTGTGACCGGATGGTGAAATTGGCTTAATTGTCTAGACAAGTGGCGTGAACGTCGATTCTTGCGCGCCGGCGTGCTAATGCATCGGCCATGGATAAGATCGACGACCAATTACGCGCCTTGGCGCTGCCTTTCGACAAGGGATTCCTGGACATGCCGGCGCGGGCCTTCTGGCTGCGGGCCGAGGCGTCCCCCCATTTCACCGCCTGGAGCGGGCAACTGGAGTGCCAGCAAGGCTTCCGCCCGGCCTTCGACCGCTTGCAGGCGGCGGGCTTCAAGGCGGTCGAGCGGCTGGCGGGCGGCTATCCTTTGGGCCTGTGTCTGTTGACCAAGCACAAGAGTGAAAGCCGGGCCTTGATCGCCCAAGGGCTGGATCAACTGGCCCCCGGCGGCGTGCTGGTGTGTTGCGGCGCCAATGCCAGCGGCGCCGCCAGCCTGGAAAAGGAAGCGGCCAAGCGCTTCGGCCTGCTGGGATCGCTATCCAAGCATCAATGCCGGGTGTTCTGGCTGGAAAAAGCCGAGGCCGCCGATTGGTTGGCCGAAGGGGCGCCGCGTTCGGTGGCGGAGACGGCGCTGGTGGCTCGCGCCGGCTGTTTCAGCCCCGACCACGTGGACCGGGGCTCGCGGCTGCTGGCGGCGCATCTGCCGGCGGGTTTAAGTGGCCGGGTGGCCGATCTGGGTGCCGGCTGGGGCTATCTGAGCGCGGAAATCCTGAGCCGCTTCGACGCCGTCACCGCCGTGGATCTGTACGAGGCCGAGGCCATGGCGCTCGACGATGCGCGGACCAATCTGGCCGGGTTCGGTGAGCGGGCCAGTTATCACTGGATCGATGTCTGCGCTGGATTGCCCGAGGTGGCGCCCTATGACTGGATCGTCAGCAATCCGCCCTTCCACGAAGGGGCCAAGGCCGATCCGGCCATTGGTCAGGCCTTCATCACCGCCGCCTGGAAGGCCATCCGTCGGCGCGGCAAGTTCCTGCTGGTGGCCAACCAGCATTTGCCCTACGAAGCCGAATTGCGTCGCCGTTTCCGTGAAGTGGAACTGGTCACCGTCGCCGACGGCTTCAAAATCTATCTGTCCACCAACCGTCACGACCGCTAATTTTCGTTCATTCATCCGTCACTCCCGCGAAGGCGGGAGTCCAGAGGGTGCACCTCCACATTTTCCGCGACTCCTGGATACCCGCCTGCGCGGGTATGACGAAGACAGGGCGTCACTACTTAAGGAAACATCATGCGTCTGGTCCGTCTGATCGCCAATCTGGGCTATGGCAGCCAAAGGGACATCCGCTTCCTGTTGCGTGATGGCCGGGTCCGCCATGCCGATGGGCGCGAACTGGTGGAAAGCGACAAGGTCGAGCACGACGACATCCGCGTCGATGGCGAACCGTTGGACCCGCCCGCCGGGCTGGTGATCATGCTGCACAAGCCCGCCGGCTATACCTGTTCGAGCAGCGATCCCGGTCGCATCGTCTATGAATTGCTGCCGCCCCGCTTCATGCACCGCAATCCGGTGCTGGCCCCGGTGGGGCGGCTGGACCGCGATACCACCGGCCTGTTGCTGCTGACCGATGACGGCAAGTTGCTGCACCGGTTGACGTCGCCGCGTCATCACGTGCCCAAGACCTATGACGTCACCCTGGACCGTCCGCTGGAAGGGACCGAGGCCGAAATCTTCGCCAGCGGCACGCTGATGCTGCGGTCGGAGAAGACGCCGCTGGCGCCGGCGCAATTGCAGGTGCTGGGCCCCAATCAGGCGCGGTTGACCTTGCACGAGGGCCGCTACCATCAGGTCAAGCGCATGTTCGCCGCTGTTGGCAACCATGTGGTCAGCCTGCACCGTGCCGGCCTGGGACCGCTGACCTTGGGCGATCTGCCGGAAGGCCAATGGCGGGTGATGGCGGCGGAAGAACTGACCGGCCTATAGGAAATCGGTCAGCTTCAGGCTGTTCAGTTTGCCCAGGGCGGCGTAAGACGCCTCCAAGGTGGTCTGGTATTGCGAGATTTCCACCGTCACCTGGGCCGCATCGACGCCCTTGGCGTCGCCGATCCGTTCCGACAGCAGCGAGATGCCGATGTCTTGCTGGCTCAGCGCGTTTTCCAACCGCCCGGCATTGACCGACAACCGGCCTTGCACCGCCAGCAATTGGTCCATGGCCTCGGTGGCCAGATCATAGGCTTCGCTGATGGAATCTTCGTCCGGGGTGGCGGGGTCGAGATTGGCCAGGATGTTGGCGGCGCGCAGCGCCTTCTCGAAGCCGGTTTCGCCGGCGGTGACGCCGTATTCGATACTGCTTTGGTCTGACACCTTGACCGATTGGGTGACGTCGTCGCCCAGGTAATAGCTGTCATCGGCCACCGAGGGATTGGTCGGGGCGGCCAGAAGCGTGGTGTCCACCGGCTGGGTGGTGGTGGCGCCGCCGGCGAACAGATAGCGCCCATCGGCCTGGGTGTTCATCAGCGCCGCCAGATCGGTCAGCATGTCGGCGCCGATCTGGTTGTAATCCACCTGATCGGTGGATTGGCTGCTCAGTTGCGACAGCGTGGTGCGCATGCTGCTCAGCAGGTCGGTCATGTCGCCCACCGCCTGATGCATGGTCTCGGTGCGGTCCAGCGCACTCTGGGTGGTGCTGGACCGGGCCTGCAAGCCGGCCAGGGCGTTTTCCATGGTCATCAGCCGGGCGGCATCGGCGCCCAGACCGGCATAGGTTTCACTTTTCAGTCCCGAGGCGTTGGCGCTTTGCTTTTCCGCCAGCTTGGCCTGGACAGTCATGGCCGAGCGCAACAGCGCCTGACCCAATCCTGCGCTTGATACCCGTTCCATGATCAGCTCACCGCGTTGAGAAGAGAATCGAACATCTCCTGGATCGCCGACAGCACCTGGGCCGAGGCGGAATAGGCGTTTTCCAGTTCCGAGATGTGGGCGGTTTCCTCGTCGATATTGACGCCGTAGCGCGACGAGAACGAATCGGTCAGCGCCGTCAGCGTGGTTTCGCGCGAGGTGGCGATGCTGTCGGCGGCCTTGGACTTGGCGCCGATGTCGGCGACCAGATCGGTGGCGGCGCTGGTGTCGATGGCATCGGCCATGGCTTGCGCCAGGGCGCCGCCGTCCAGGCCGATGCCGTTGTCACCCAAGCTTCCCACCGCCAGCAAGGTGGGGTCGGCGGCCAGACTGGCGCTGACGAACAGATCCTCGGCGCCGTCGCCGGTCAACATGTCGTTCAAGCCGAAATATCCCGACACACTCTTGCCGCCCACATCGCCGCCGGACAGGGCGATGCCCAGCGAGGCATCGGTGCTTTCCACCACCAATTGCCCGTCGGCATCGAGCGAGGCGGACACGCCGGCAATGGCGTTCAAGGCGCCCAGCAGATCATCGACGCTGGTGATGGTGCTCATGTCGATGTCGGTCAGGGTTTGGGCGCTGCCGTCGCTGTCGACCAGGCCCACCTGCAGGGTGCCGGTGCCGGCGATGGCATCGGTGCCCGCCAGTCCCGCCACCGTTCCGGTCAGGCTTTGCGGCGCCGGGCTGGCGCTGCCCTGGTTGGACAGGGCGTTCATCTGGTCGCGCAGATCGGTGGCGATGGCGTCCAGCTGATCCTGCACGGCGGGCAGGGTGTCGTCGCGCAACTCCACCAAGGCGGCGATGGTCCCGGATTTGACGGAAGTGGTGATGTCCTGGCCGTTCAGGGTGATGGCATCGAAGCCGCCGGGGTAGACGGTTTCCGACGTCACCGTGTTGCTGGCCTGATAGGACAGTTCGTGCACCGACGAATTCAGCAAGGGCTGGCCGCCGGTATAGATGGTCATCGCCCCGTCTTCGCCGGTGTAATAGCTGATGTCCATCTGGGTCGACAATTGGGCCACCAGCACCATGCGCTGGTCTTCCAGATCGGCGGTGGACTCGCCGCGCGATTGCGCCAGGACGATGGAATCGTTGAGAGAATCGATGGCGTGCAGCGATTCGTTGACGGAAGCGACGGCACTTTCGATGCCGTCGTCGGCCTCGGCCCGCAAATCCTGCACCTGGGCCGAGGTGTCGCGCAAGGATGCCGCCGCGTCGGTCAGTTGCAGCACCGCCTGGGTCTTCAGCGTGTCGCTTTCCGGCGTCGCCGCCAGTTCCTCCAAGGTGGCGGCCAGTTCGGTCAGCGAGGCCGACAAGGTGCCGCCGCCGCTGTCGCTGGAGGTCAGTTGCCCGAGGATTTCCGCCAGCCGGTCCAGATAATCGGCATCAGTGGCGGCCTCGGCATTGGCCGAGGTGGCGGTGATGATGGATTTCAGCAGGTTGGCATCGACCTTGGACGAGATGCCGATGATATCGACCCCGGTGCCGATACCGCTGCCGCCGGTGGTGGTGTTGACCTTGGTCGCCGATTTGACGCTATAGCCTTCGGTATCGGCGTTGGCGATGTTGTTGGCGGCCAGAGCCAGCTCGCTTTGGATGGTGCGCAGCGAGGCGGTGGCGGAGCCGAGGGCAAGGGTCAGGGACATGGCGGCCTCCCGGGGATGGGGTCAGGCGTGGAAATTGGCGCCCACCGGCGGCAGGCGCAGTTCCAGCGGGATGTTGCCCTTGGCGCCATAGGTGCCGCTGGTGCGGGCGTCCTGGCGCAGGGCTTCCAGCACCGCCTCGACCCGCCGACGCGAGGCGGTCATCGCCGCTTCCAACCGGGTGATGTTTTCCTGGGCGCCGTGGCGCAACTGGCGCACCGCCTCCATCAGGGCATGGCCGAATTCCGGGTCGGCGGCCAGGGCGGCGGCCCCGCCGGGGCCGAAATCTTCCCACAATTCGGCATATTCGGCGGCCAGTTCGGTCTTGCGCTCGCTGCTGGCGGCCAGTCCGGCGGGATAGCCCTGGGCCAGGGCCATGTTTTCGCCAGCGATGATTTCCGCCAGTTCGGTCACGGTTTCCAGCAGGGTCCGGGCCATCTGGCGGGCGGGAGCGTCATCCATGGGCAGGGGCTGGTGGGCGAAGGGCAGCATGACGGTTCTCCTTTGGGTCAGGCGCGGCGCAGCGGGATGACGGTGGCGGCCTGGCCATAGGCCCGGGCGGCACCGGTGCGGTGGTTGAGCGCCTTCAAGTCTGCGGCCAGCAGGCCCAGCTCGTTTTCCAGGGCTTCGACCAGGGCTTCCAGGTCATGGGCGGCCACGGCCATGTCACGGCGCAGCAGGCGGCGGTCATCGGCGGGCAGACCGGCCAGCCGCGCCGCCAGCCGTTCCGACAAGGCGGCGGCATCGGTGGCGTCGCCCAAATCCAGGCTTTGGCGGATCTGGCCGATGGCGCGGCTGGCGGCGGCTTCCGCCTGCGAGGTCTTGGTGATCTTGGTGTGCATGGTTTTTCCCCTTGATGCGGTCAGCGGACGGCGGCCATCAGGTCGTCGAACATGTCGGAGGCGGTGCTGATCACCTGGGATGCGGCGGAATAGGCCTGCTGCGCCACGATCATGCGGGTGAATTCGTCCGAGGTATCGACGGTCGAGCTTTCCAGGGCGCTGGGGGTGATGGTGGCGACACCGTCCTCGCCGGCTTCGTGCAAGGTGAAATCGCCCGAGGCCGAAGTCTGCTGATAGACGCCGTAGCCCTGGTTTTCCAACCCGTTGGCATTGGTGAAGTCGGCCACCGCGAGCTTGTAGATGGCGATGTCCTGGCCATTGTCGAAATGGGCCCAGATCACCCCCTTCTTATCCACTTCGACCGAGGACAGGGCGCCGTATTCGACGCCGTCGCCGGTGATCGAGGTGATGGAAATGTCCGGGTCGTCGCTGTTGGAGGAAAACTGGGTCAGTGACCCGGTGCCGCTGGTTCCCTGGCCGACATCGATGGCGATGGTGGCGATGTCCGAGGCGCCGGTGCTGAAGCCGGTGATGCTGAATTCCAGCTCGGTGGCGACGCCGCCGGCATCGGTGATGGAGGTCAGCGCCCCATCGGCAAAAGTCAGCGTGAAGGGGCCGCCGGTGATGTCACCCGAATCGGTCGCGGTATCGCTGCTCAGGACCGGGTCGGAGAGCGACAATTCCCACTCGTTGGCGGCGGTCTTTTCGTAACTCATGGTCACCGTGTGCGACACGCCCAGCGCGTCGAACACTTCCATGGTGGCGGTGACCACATCGCCCACCGCCGCGTCGGCGGGCAGATTGGCCTGGATGGTCTCGGCCGAGGTGGCCTCGGCGGTGCCGGTGAAGCGGTTGACGTTGACGGCCGACAGCGTCGACGACGAATTGGTCGAGCCGGCGATGACGTTGCCGGAAGAATCGGTTTCCCAGCCTTGCAGATAGTAATTGCCCAGGCACATGAAGCCGGCGGAATCGATCTCGAACTCGCCATCGCGGGTGAAGAAGGTTTCCTCGCCGGTGGCACCGTAGCTGACGACGAAGAAGCCGTCGCCATCCAGGGCCAGATCGGTGGAATTGGAGGTGCCGCTGATCACGCCCTGGGCCGCCACGTTCTGCCGCACCGAGGCGGTGACGCCGCCCGAGGCATAGGAGGTCGAGCTGTAGGATTGGGTGACCAGGGTCTTGAAGCTGGTGGTGTTGGCCTTGTAGCCGGTGGTGGATGAATTGGACAGATTGTCCGAGATGATCGACAACGCCGTGCTTTGCGCCTTGAGCGCGGTGACGGCGGAATTCATGGCTCCCATGAGGCTCATGATCGTTCTCCCCGTCAGGACGCCAGGCGAGTGATGGCATCAAGGGTGATGCCCATCTCGCCCAGTTCCAGGATGGTGGTGCCGTCGGAAGAGGTGACCCCGGTCACCTTGCCGCTGACGTAAGTGGTGCTGCCGATGGCGGCGCCATCGGCATCGGTGGCGGCCACGCTCAGGGTGTAGGCGCCGCCGTCGACGGTGTTGCCGTCGCTGTCCTTGCCGTCCCAGGTGAATTCGTTGCGGCCCTTGGCGGCATCGCCGCTGCCTTCCCACACCACGTTGCCGTCTTCGTCGGTGACGGTCAGGGTGACGTCGGTGGCGGCGGAATCCAGGCTGTAGACCCAGGCGGCATCGACGGTGCCGTCGTCCTGGACGCTGATGGTGTCGCCCTCGGCCTCGACGGTGTGGCCCATGTAGCCGACGCCCGAACTCATGGACATCAGGTCGATGGACGACAGCACCTCATCCAACTTGTCGTTGGTGGCCATCTGCTGTTCCAGATTGGAATACTGGACCAACTGATTGGTGAACTCGGTGGCGTCGGTGGGGTCCAGCGGATCCTGGTTCTCCAACTGCGCGCACAGCAACTGGATGAACATGTCGTAATCGGCGGATAGCGTCGATGTACTGGATGACGAACTTGTCGTCGTCGTGCTGGCTGAAGTAATAGAGGTGACCATCCGGGCGCACTCCTGAAGAATTCATGTGCGGCGTATGGGCCGCTCTTGCCTTCTTCTACGAATGCGCCCGGATGGATCAGGCGGTTTTATTTTTATTGATGGGTGTGTGCTCGGCGTAAGACCTGCATCACTGCTTATACGCGTGGGGAGTTCATTCCAGGCGGGCAAAAATTAAAACCACAGAGACACAGAGAGGTTTCCTGGGATCGGGCGCACCGGCCTTACCACGGGAAAGTCATCTCCGTGCCTCTGTGGTTTTTCTATCCCGGATGTTTAGTCCCGGCATTGGATGGATCGGATCGAGATTGAGGCGCTTTGGTTCGGTTGTTCAGATTTTGCCGATGTATTCCAAGGCGTCCAGCATGCTGATGTCGTCCCGCTCGGCGAGGGTCGCCACATCAGTAAGACGGCGGGTCATCGCTTGCTTTCGGTGGTAACGAATCCGGTTCACCAGGGCTGCCGGCTTCCCGTCGCCGGGTTCGGAACCTGCTAAGGGTCAGCCGGCTACGCACCCGGATATCGTCAGCCAGGGGAACGCTCACCAACAAGACCAGAAACAGGGCCAATGGCAGGGTGGAAGCATAGCCGATGTGCTTAAAACCCAGAGCCCCGAGCAGACCGCCAACGGTGAAGGAGGCCAACAGCGAGCCCATTAGCCGGATTTTCCGCCAATTGGCGCGGACCGGCTTGTAGCGTTCGGTTTCGGTCGATGAGTTGATGTAAACAATCTTGCCGATCTCGATGCCGATATCGGTAATGATGCCCGTCATGTGGGTGGTCCGGATTTCCGCATGGGAAATCTTGGTGATGATTGCGTTCTGTAGCCCCATTATGAAACACAGAAGCATCACCGTAATCGGCACGCCCAATCCAGTCTGACGCCCATCCAGGTAGCCGCCCATCAACCCGAAACACAATAGAAGCAGAGCTTCCCACAACAATGGATAGGCGAACTCGCTCTGGGTGCGATGATGTCGCCCCCAGTTAATCAGAATCGCCGAGTAGGCGGAACCGGCGACGAATGATACCAGGGCGGCCCCCCCAATAATCGCCAAGCCAAAGTTGTTGATGGCTAAATTGTCAGCCATTCCTGACAAAATGCCGGTCATATGCGAGGTGTATTGATTGACCGCCAGAAATCCACCTGCGTTGGTGGCACCGGCAACGAAGGCGAGGACCCTTCCAAGGTGCCGGTTGGCTTGAGCCGACCGGTGTTTGCCGGTCAGGCGACGCAAATAGAAAATTGGCATTGTCGGTCCGCTACCGGATTCGGCTATTTAATAGGCCGCATCGGCCAGGCTAATCGACCACACAAGCGCCGTCCCAACGCTTTTGTTGCGACACAGCAATGTCATTGACGGCCATAGCTGCGACCTTCTAAGGATGCCTCAATGGTATGATCGTACCCAAATCCGTATTTTGGGCGGACGGTGTATCCGCAGGGGCTGATTCCATTGAGGCCCCATACCCAAGCCCATTGGGCTATTGTCTTAACCCTTGGGCTTATCCGCCCCTGACGCGGCGACGATGCGGTCGGCCAGGCCGGCGGGGGCCTTGGGCTGGCTGTCGCGCAGGGAAACGTCCAGAGCCAGGGCTTCGGCCAGCAGGGCGGCGGCTTCAGGGGAGGTGCCCAGCAGGGCTTCGGCGTCGGTACGCCGCTGTTGCGGCCAGCGGGCCAAATCGGGGCCCCATTGGTCAAGCAAATCGGCGAACACGCCGATGGAAAGGCTGGTCTTGCTCATGTCGCCTCGGTTTCTTCGATGGCGTTACGGAAATGCCGTCCTTTGGACAGCCACATAAGCTTATACGATTCAGACCGCTGGCAACAAGGTCTAGACGGGCATACCGGCGATCTCGGCCCAGGCGTTGCGCAGGGTCCGAAGACCTTCGCCGATGCGCCGGCACGCGGTTTCGGCGTCCTTGCGGCCAACGGTGGCCAGCAGGGCGCGCATGTTGACGCGATAGGTTTCCGCCAGATTGGCGGCGACCTTGCCGCCCGCTTGCAAATCCAAGGCGGCCAGCAGGCCGCGCAGGATTTCGATGGCGCGGCTGACTTCCTGATATTGCCGGGTGTAGTCGCCTTGGGCTGCGGCGATGCCAGCGTTGTGGATGCGCACCAGGATGCCGTCGTACAGCAGCACCACCGCTTGCAGGGGCGGCGTGGTCATGACGGCGGTCTGATAGGCGGCGATGGCGTGCTTGGAAAGGTTCATGTCAGTTATCCTCGCTGTTGGTGAGAGCCTCCAGCAGATCCAGGACCGATTGCGCCTCGGCCAGCTTGGCCTCGATGCGGGCGTACTTGTCCAACAGATAGCTGCGATAGGTCTCGGCATTGGCTTCGATGGTGGTGATGCGGTCTTCCAGGTCGGTGTTGCTGTCTTCCAACGTGGTGATCTGTTCGGCCAATTGGCCGTCATATTCGTCGGCCACCTCTTCGACCGCCTGCCACATGCGGTCGGCGATGCCCTGGCTGACGGCGACGTCGATGGATTGGCTGGCGCTGCCGGTGAAGACGAAGGTCAGTCCCTCATAGATGCTGCCCTCGGCGCCGATGATGCGCGACCCCGACACGGTGAACAGTGAGGTGTCGCCGCCCACCGAAACGGCGCTGATGGCGCCGTCGGTGACGGTGATGTCCAAGGTGAAATCGGCGCTTTCCGGCCCGTCGCCATGGCGCAGCAGGGAAAGGTTGCCGCTGGAGGTTGCGGCCTGGAAGCTGAACAGGCTTTGGATGGTGTCCAGATCGTTGAGCAGGGCGTCGTCCAGGGCGTCTTCATCGATTTCCAGATAGTTCTGTTCGTCGAAGCTCAGTCCCAGGCTGGCCAGCGAGGCTTCATCGATGGCGGCGGTCAGCGCCTCCTGCAATTGGGTGGAAACGGTGCGCAGGATGGAATCGCCGAACAACACCGCGCTTTCATCGGCGCTGCCGTCGCTGGCGGTGGTCTGGTTGAGCAAGACGAAGTCGCGGAGCGCGTTATAGGTCTCGACCAGGCTTTCCACCTGTTCCTTGATGTCGGACAGCGAATTGTCGACCTCAAGCGTCAGGGTGTTGCCGCTTTCCGCCTTGTAGAGCGTCAGGGTGATGCCGTCGATGGCGTCGTCGATTTCGTTGTCGTCGCGTTCGATGGTGACGCCGTCGATCTTGACCCGGGCCGGTTGGGCGGCTTGCAGGATGTCGGCCTTGTCGCCGTTTTCGTCGATCAGTCCCAGATACTGCAACACCGTGCCGCTGGTATCGGCCAGGGTGATCTCGGCATTGGTCTGGCTGGCGGTCAGCACCATCATGTATTCGTCGTCGGATACCTTGATGACCGAAGCCTTGACCCCGGTATTGGTGGTTTCGGTATTGATGGTGTCGACGATGTCGTCCAGCGACATGTCGGCGGTGACGGTGAAGGCGGTGCCGCCGAGGGTGAAGTCGCCCGCCATATTGGCGGCGTCGCTGCGGCTGCTTTGGCTGGAGCCGCCCAGGCGCTCGGCCTTGGCCACCTGGATGATTTCGATTTCGTGGCTGCCCAGTTCGGTACCGTCCTCGACCGTCACCGACAGCAAGGTGTCGGCTGAGGTGCTGGTCCCCGAGGTCAGATAGCCGGTGCGGTTGAGGAAGACATCGTCTTCCTGGCCCGACGATGACGGGTCGGCGCGCAAGGCCTGCAGGCTGTCTTGCATGGCCAGCAGCAGGGTCTGCATTTCCTCATAGGCGGCGATCTTGGTTTCGTTGGCGGTGACCTTGGTTTCCAAGGTATCGGCGCGGGCCAGCTTGGCCGAGACGGCGGCTTCGACCAGGGCATCGGTGTCGAATTCGTTGCGGTTCTGCGAATAGCTGACCGACGACGTGGCGGTGGTCGTGGTGCTCGAACTGACGGAAGTGGTCATGGCAACGACCTCGTTATAAAAGCCGCCCGTGACGGGCGGCTCAAACGCCGCTCGGGCTTAGGGAAAGGGGAGGGGCGGGATCGGTGAAAATCCAGCCCCTCCGGCCCAAACCGGCTAGGGGGCATGGGAAGCCGGTTTAGCTTTTGAGCAGGCTCAACAGGTTTTGCGGCATCTGGTTGGCCTGCGACAGGGCGGCGATGGCCGCCTGGGTCTTGACGTCGGCCGAAGACAGGGTCGACTTTTCCGCCGCCACGTCGGCGTCCATGATCGCCGATTGCGCCGATTGCAGGTTTTCCGAGGTGGTGTCGATGGTTTCGGAACGGAACTCGAAGCGCGACATGGTCGCACCCACTTCGGCGCGGGCCTGGATCACCGCGTCGATGGCGCTATCCAGCGCGGTCAGGGCGGTTTGGGCGTTGGCCTGGGTGCTGACCGAACTGCTGGCTAGGCCCAGCGCCGTGGTCCCGACATTGTCGATGGACAGGTTGATGGTGTCGGTGGACGAGGTGCCGACCATGAAGTCGACGCCCGTCTTGGAACCGCCGACGATGGTGGAGCCGTCGGCGGCCAGCATGCCCAGACCTTCCAGGGCGGTGCCGGTGGTGTCGTCCATGGCGGTGATGGTGGTGCCGTCGATTCCGGTCAGGACCAGCCGTTTGCGGCCGTCATTGTCGGTCTCGATGGTGGCGGTGACGTTGGCGGCTTCCGGTGTGGTGGTGTCGCCGGCATTGATCGAGGCGGCGACATCTTCCAAGGACACCGAACCGGCGGTGCCGTCGTAGTCATCCGCGATGGTGTAATCGACGAAATTGCCGTCCGAGGTGGTGATGCGGAAGACGTCCGCAGCAGCGACGGTGGTGATGTCGGCGTACTGGGAATCGGTCATCCAGTTGGACGAGACGGTGGCATTGGTCGAGGCCGAGGCGTACTGACCGGTGCCGTCCAACAGCGACACGCCGTTATAGCGGGTCGATTCGGCGATACCGTCGACTTCGTCCAGCAATTCCTGGTATTCGGCGTCGATATAGGTGCGTTCGCTGTCGGTGACCGAGCCGGAATCCGACTGGGTGGCCAGTGACTTCATGCGCTGCAGGATGTCGGAGATACGGGCCAGGCCGCCATCGGCGGTTTGCAGGATGGCGGTGGCTTGGCTGGCATTGGTGGCCGCCTGGCTCAACACGGTGACGTCGGACTGGATGCGGGTGCCGATGGCCAGACCGGCGGCATCGTCGGACGCCTTGGTGATGCGCGAGCCCGAAGCCAGCTTGGACAGGCTGGAGGATTGCGCTTCGGAATTCAGGTTCAGGTAGCGCAGCGCCGAATTGGCGGCGGTGTTGGTGGCGATGACGGCCATGATACTGTCTCCTTCTGATCCAACATACGACCCGGTTTACCGGGGTCTCTTGGATGAAACGGGCCAGCCGGCCCGGTCAGGCGGAGAATCTTTACTCGGCCAAGGCCTGGAGGCAGTCGTGTTCCGACCGGCGCAGACGATCGCGCAGCGTTTGCCGGCCCCGCTTCAGCAGGCTTTCCACCGCGCTGACGGTGGTGTCCAGAATCTCGGCGATCTCGGCGTTGCCCAAATCGTCGAAATAGGACAGGGTCAGGGCCAGACGCTGCTGGTCGGGCAGCTTGCCCATGGCCTGTTCCAGCCGCCCGAACACCTGGGTGCGGTGGATGCGGGTGACCGAATCGGTTTCGTCGTCCATGGGTTCGGGAACGTCGTCCAGGCACTCGGTCGCCGGGCGGCGGCGCAGATCGATGCAGCGGTTGACCACCACCCGATAGAGCCAAGTGGAAAACTTGGCCTTGCCGTCCTGCCAGGACTGGCGGTGGGTCCACACCTTGACCAGACATTCCTGCGCCACATCCTCTGCATCGGCCACATTGCCCAAGACCCGGAGCGCGATGGCATAAGCGCGGTCCACGTGGCGTTCCACCAACAGCCGATAGGCCGCCGCGTCGTCGTCCTTCATCCGCGCCAGCAAGGTTTCGTCATCCAGGCCGGCCAAGGCGGCGGCGGAACTGGCGGAAGTGGTCAGGCGCTGGATCATCATGGTCTGAATCCCGGCATGGAAATGGGCATCGTTACTGAGTTACACGCCGTCCAATGCTAATCCAGGCGCAAAAAAATCAAGATAATTCAAATGGTTAGTCGGCAAGTTCTGCCGGGCTCTAGGCAATAATTGCCTAGTCTGGCTGTTTGGGCGGCGGCGGCCCCAGGCGCGACAAGGCCTGACGACCGGCGGCAGACATCTGTGGAATAGCTTGAATCAGGGCCTTGCCGATGCGGTCGCCGGCCTGTTCGCGCCGGCTGGACAAATCGGTGACCGCCTGACGGAAGGCCTCGGCGTCGAAAGGCTCGGCTTGCATCAGCATGCCGATGCGTCGGTGCTGCTCTGACTGGTCGCGGTCGACATCAAGCAGGCCCTGGTCCCCGGCGGCCTGACGCAGAATGCGGGCGTCGGCGGCGGGTAGGGTGGCGGCCATCTTCTCGACGATGTCGCCGGGTTTGGGTGGGCCGGGTGGCGGTGGGCGATCGACCACCAGCACACCGGCCAAAAAGCCGTTGGCCAGCAGCGACGCGGTCAGGATCCACGGGCGGAGACGGCGAAAATCCATGATCACAATCCCACCGGCGACAGGGGCTGGGCATAGGCGTAAAGGTCCAGAGGCGTGGTCACCGCCTGGGCCTGACCCAAGCCGGACAGCCCCGCCGCCAGACCTAGGGCCAAGCCCAGGACCAGCGACACAGCATAGCGCGGCAGGGCGCGCCAGGATCTGGCTGGCAGCAAATGCAGCCACCAGGGCGGCGGTGGTTCGGCGGCGATGCGGGTCAGCACGGTGCGGCTGATGCGGGCGACGCTTTGCGGGTCGATCTGCCGCGCCGGGTCGTGGCGCTTCAGCAAGGCGTCCAGATCGTCGTGGAAACGGTCGGTGGTCATAGCAAATCTCCCGATGCGGCGAATCCTTGCCGCGACAGATAATCCCGCAAGCCGCGGCGCCCCCGCACCAGCAGCGATTCCAGCGCCGAAACACTGATTCCCAGGGTTTCGGCGGCCTGGGCATTGGTGGTCTCGCCCAGATGACACAGCGCGATGGCGGCGCGCTGGCGCTCGGGCAGGTGGTTCAGGGCCTGGGACACCAGCTTTTGCATCTGTCCCTGGGCCAATCGCTCCAGGCCGTCGGGGCCGGGATCGGGCGGTTCGTCGATGTCGTCCATGGCCACAATCGGCTTGCGCCGTTTGCGGTCGGTGCACAGATTGATCACCACCCGGTAAAGCCAGGTGGTGAAGCGGGCGCCGCCGTCGCCATCCCAGTCGGGGGCCTTGCGCCATACCCGCAAAAAGGCTTCCTGCGCCACCTCCTCGGCATCGTCGGCATTGCCCAGCATGCGCATGGCCAGGGCCAGGGCGAACGGGGTGTGACGCTCCATCAAGGCGGCAAAGGCCCAGCGGTCGCCCTGGGCCGTGGCCTGCAACAAATCCTGGTCCGAGGGCGGGGCGGTCATTTCATTCATATGCCGCTTACACGGGCCAAGCGTCCTCGGCCCTGCGCAAAAAGTCACGGCCTTGGTGCGCTTTTATCCGGGGCGGTCAAGGGGGGGCGGTGTGGGATATGATCGCGCCCCCTTTCCTGCGCACGGAAATCGGTGGGCGGGACGTGTAACTTCGATCAGTCCTGGTCCAGGTCGTTTTTCATGAGTGACACCCGCATCGGTCCGGCTCCACCCGCGCCCAGTCCCGAGCCGCAACCGCGTGCAATTGCTGTCGAGGCGGCGGCGGAATTGGACGATCTGGCCCGCTTGCTGGTCCGCGACGTGGAAACCACCCGGCTGGCACGGGCGCAATCGCAGATCGAGGCATTGCTTTATGCCGCCCAACTGGCCTTGGCCCGGGGCGATGCCACTGGCTTGCGCGGCATCGCCTGGGAAGCCGGGCGCATCGCCCGTGACTTGGGCGGCGGCGATGCCGCCGCCGCCATTGTCGCCCAGGCCGGTCAGGTCTGTCAGTTGTGCGAAAAACCTAACGCGCCAGCCACGCCCGCCAGCCGCCAAACGCCGTGATGTCGGTGGCACCCTTGGTGGCGTGGCCTTCGCAGATGAAGCCCTTGACCAAGGTGCCGTCGGCCAGGGTCAGGGTGCCGATGCCCAAGGGGGGGGGGATTTGGGCGACGAAGCTGCCGAAGGCTGCGGCGTCCATCTCGTAGATTTCCACCTCGATGGCGCCCGCCCCCAGGCCGTCGAATACCAGACCGGGCTTGGCCGGCTGGGTGTTGGCCAGGGCATAAAGGCTGTAGCCGGCGGCGGTGCGGGTGACCGCCCGCAGACGGGCGTTGCGCTCGACCAGTTGATGATGCAAGGGCTGACCGGCCAGATGGGCGCCGACCACCGCCAGGGCGATCTTTTCGCAGGCGGCGGCGACAACCGGCGGCGTGCTGTCCAGGGCGATGCCGGTGCCGCCCAGGCTGGCACCGGGCAGGGCGCGGTGCAGGCAATCGGCCAGGGCGGCGATGGCGTCATCCTGAAAGGCCCGACCCATGATGGTGATGCCGAAGGGCAGGCCGTTGGGACGAAAGCCGGCAGGGATGGCGATGGCCGACAAATCCATCAGATTGACGAAATTGGTATAGGCGCCCAGGTTGCTGTTGAGCCGGACCGGATCGGCCAATACCTCGTCGATGCGATAGGTGGTGCCGGTGGTGGGCAACAGCATGACGTCCATCTTGGCCCATTCGGCTTCCGCTTGGCGGATCAGCTCGGCCAGCCGGTAAAAGCCCTTGAAGCCGTCGGCGGCAGAGATGTCTTTCGCCCCCAGGATGATGCCGCGCACCACCTCGTGCAGGGACTCGGGTTTGGTGGTGGCGAAATCGTCGATGGCGGCCAGACGTTCCGCCACCCATGGCCCCGAATACAGCAACTGGGCGCATTGGGAAAAGGGCGTGAAGTCGATCTCCACCTTCTGCCCGCCCAAGGTTTGCAGCCGTTCCACCGCTTGCGCGAACAGGGCTTCGGCCTGGGTATCGCCGAAGAATTCCAGCTTGCCCATGGGTACGCCGAAGCGGAAGGCGTCGGGCCAGGGGGCATCTTGCGCGGCGTTGCGCGAGAAGGCGTCTTCTGGGTCGTAGGCGCCGGCCACGTCGAGCACCGCCAGGGCATCGGCGCAGGTTCCCGCGAAGATGGAGATGCAATCCAGGCTGCGGCAGGCCGGCACCAGCCCGCGATTGCTGATCAACCCCTTGCTGGGTTTCAGGCCGACGATGTTGTTGAAGGCCGCCGGCACCCGGCCCGAGCCGGCGGTGTCGGTGCCGAGCGAAAACGACACCAGCCCGGCGGCGACGGCGACGCCCGACCCCGACGACGAGCCCCCCGACACGTGATCGGGCGAAAACACCGACGAACAGATGCCGTAGGGCGAGCGGGTGCCGACCAGACCGGTGGCGAACTGGTCCAGATTGGTCTTGCCGACCAGGATGGCGCCTTCGGCCTGCAAGCGCTCGACCACTGTGGCCGAGCGGTGGGGAACATAGGCGAAATCGGGGCAGCCGGCGGTGGTGGGCAGGCCGGCGACATCGATGTTGTCCTTGACGGCGAAGGGGATACCCCACAGCCGGCCCTTGGGGGCCCGGTGCAACTGCGCCAGGGCCTGATCCTTGGGGATCAGGCTGATCCACACCGGGCGCTCGCCCATGGAGGCGATGCGGTCATAGACCTGATCCAGTACCTGGGCCGGGGTAAGGCTGCCGCTGGCATAGGCGTTTTTCAGATGGTTGATGTCGAGCGAGAACATCAGGCGGCCTCCTCGGTGATGACGGCCAGGATTTGCCCCAGGGCGACGGCGCGGCCCTCGGCGCAACGCAATTCCGCCACGATGCCGGCAGCGGGGGCGAGCAGGGGGATTTCCATTTTCATGCTTTCCACCACGATCAAGGTGTCGCCGGCCTCGACCCGTTGGCCCGGTTGGACGGCGATTTTCCACACGCTGCCCGGCACCGGGGCACAGGCGGCGACGCTGCCCGCCGGCACCGCCTGATCGCTGTCGTCGTCGACGGCTTCCGGCATATCGGCGCCATAGCCGATCTGGCCCGAGGCCTCCCAGCGGGCGCGCTCCTCGTCGAAGGAGTGCTGTTGGCGGGATTTGAAGGATTTGATCGAGGCGTCGTTATCGGCCAGAAACTTGCGGTAATCGGCCAGCTTGAAGGTGGTTTCCTCGATCTTCAGACGGGCTTTGCCACGCGGGAAGGCGTCGCGGAACTCCAACAATTCCTGGGCCGAGACCTCGACGAAGCGGATCTGGTCGAAGAAGCGCAACAGCCACGGCTTGCCCGGCTGGAATTCCGCCGTTTCCTTGTGGGTGTTCCACACCTGACAGGTGCGCCCGACGAACTGATAGCCGCCCGGCCCCTCCATGCCATAGACGCACATATAGGCGCCGCCGATGCCCACGGCGTTTTCCGGCGTCCAGGTCCGGGCCGGATTGTATTTGGTGGTGACCAGACGGTGGCGCGGGTCCATGGGGGTGGCGACCGGCGCGCCCAGATAAACGTCGCCCAGGCCCAACACCAGATAGGAGGCATCGAAGACGATGCGCTTGACCGCATCGATACTGTCCAGGCCGTTGATGCGGCGGATGAACTCGATATTACTGGGGCACCACGGCGCGTCGGCGCGCACCGATTGCATGTATTTGCGGATGGCCTCTTGGGTGGCTTCGTCGTCCCACGACAACGGCAGATGGACGATGCGGGCCGGCACCTCCATGGCATCGTTGTTGGGCAGGCTGTCTTCCGCCTTCATCAGCAAGGCCAGCAATTCATGCAGGCACAGTACCCGGCTGTCGTAATGCAGTTGCAGCGAGCGGATACCCGGGGTCATGTCGATGATGCCGGCGGGGGCCAAGGCCCGCAATGCCGCCATCAGCGCATGGACGCGGAACCTGAGTTCCAAATCCAGCACCAGCGGGCCGTATTCCACCAACAGGTATTTGTCGCCGGCGCGGCGATAGACCACGCGCGGGCGCTCGCCCTGGGCCGGGATGTCGCCCACCACCGCATCGTCGGGGCCGCTGCCGCCGGGCTGGGCCAGACTGTCCGTGTCCACCGGGGCGAAGGTTTCGATTTCCGCTTCCTGCTTGGCTTCCAGCAAGGCGGCCTGGGCCGGGGTCAGGCGGATGAAGCGCACGCGATCGCCGGGGCGCACTTGCCCCAGCTTCCACAATTCGGCCTGCACGATGGTGGCCGGGCAGACGAAACCGCCCAAGGATGGGCCGTCGGGACCCAGGATCACCGGCATGTCGCCGGTGAAGTCGATGGCGCCGATGGCATAGGCGTTGTCATGGATGTTGCTGGGATGCAGGCCGGCCTCGCCGCCATCTTTGCGCGCCCATTTGGGCTTGGGGCCGATCAGGCGCACGCCGGTGCGGTTGGAATTGTAATGCACCTCCCAAGGGGCGGCGAAAAACTGCTCGATGTCGTCATCGGTGAAGAAATCCGGCGCCCCGTGCGGGCCATACAGCACGCCGATTTCCCACTCGTGACCCAGCACCGGCATCAGCGCATCGGGCACGGGGCGGGGCTGGGCGGCGGCGTGGGGCTGACCCAGATGCAGGACGTCGCCCGTCATCAGGGCGCGTCCGCCATGGCCGCCGAACTTGCCCAAGGTGAAGGTGGATTTGCTGCCCAGGTAATCGGGCACGTCGAAGCCGCCCTCCACCGCCAGATAGGCGCGGCAACCGGCGCCGCTGACCGTGCCCAGGCGCAGCACCTGACCGGCGGCGACGGTGACCGGGGTGCCGTAGACAACCGGCTGGCCATCCAAGGCGGCGGCCATTTCCGCCCCCATCAGGCAGATTTTGGTGTCGGTGTTGAATTTGAGCGTCGGCCCCGACATGGTCAGTTCCAGCGCGGCGGTGCCGGCGGAATTGCCAAGGGCATGGTTGGCCAAGCGCATGGACAGGTGATCCATGGGGCCCGATGGCGGCACCCCCACATCCCAATAGCCGGTGCGGCCGGGATAATCCTGGATGCTCGCCTGGGTGCCCACCGCCAGCACCTCGATGGAACGGGCATGATGGACGAAGCTTTCCAGCGTGCGGGTGGTCACGCTGCCCTCGACGAAAGCCGGGCTGGCCACCAGGGCGCGCAAATAATCCAGATTGGTCTCGATGCCATTGATGCGGGTTTGGGCCAGCACCGCCTGCATCTTGCCCAAGGCGTCGGCGCGGTCGGTGCCGGTGACGATGATCTTGGCGATCATCGGATCGTAATAGGGCGAGATTTCAAGCCCCGCTTCCACCCAGGTTTCGACGCGGGCGTCAGCGGACCAATGCACCTGGGTCAGCAGGCCGGAAGAGGGACGGAAGTCGCGGGCCGGGTCTTCGGCATAAAGACGCACCTGGATCGAGGCACCGCGCGCCCGCTCGGCGTGATCGGCCAGGGGCAGGGGCTCGCCCGCCGCCTGGCGGACCATCCATTCCACCAGATCGATGCCGGTGACCTGCTCGGTCACCCCGTGTTCCACTTGCAGGCGGGTGTTGACCTCGAGGAAGTGGAATTCGTCCGCATCGGTGTCGTAAAGGAACTCCACCGTGCCGGCATTGGCGTAGCCGACAGCCTGCCCCAGTTTGACGGCGGTTTCACATAATTGGTGCCGCAAGTGCGGGCTGATGCCCGGCGCCGGGGTTTCCTCGACCACCTTCTGATTACGGCGCTGGGCCGAACAATCGCGTTCGCCCAGGGCCACCACGTTGCCCTTGCCGTCGCCGAAAATCTGCACCTCGATGTGGCGACCGCGTTCCACGTATTTTTCCAGGAACAGGCCGGGATCCTTGAAATTGTTGCGGGCCAGCCGCTGCACCCGCTCGAACAACGGCTCGAGCTCGGCTTCGCCGCGGCACAGCGACAGACCGATGCCGCCGCCGCCGGCAGTGCTTTTCAGCATCACCGGATAGCCGATGCGCTTGGCCTCGGCCTTGGCGTGAGCGACATCGTTCAGCAATCCCGATCCGGGGGCCAGCGGCACTTTGGCCTTTTTCGCCAGATCGCGGGCGGTGTGCTTCAGGCCGAAGGCGCGCATGTGCTCGGGCCACGGGCCGATGAAGACGATACCGGCACGGGCGCATTCTTCGGCGAAATCGGGGTTTTCCGACAAGAAGCCGTAGCCGGGATGGATGGCCTGGGCGCCCGCTCGGCGAGCGACGTCCAAGATGGAATCAGCCCGCAGATAGCTTTGCGCTGCCGGGGCCGGGCCGATGCAATAAGCCTCGTCGGCCATCGCCACGTGCAGCGAGTGGCGGTCGGCCTCGGAATAAACGGCGACGCTGGCAATGCCCATCTTGTTGAGCGTGCGGATGATGCGGCACGCGATGGCGCCGCGATTGGCGATCAGGACCTTGGTGAACATCACTGAGCCTCCCAGATCAGCACGTCGATGGGGGTCGGGTTATAGGCGTTGCAAGGGTTGTTGAGCTGCGGACAGTTGGAGATCAGCACCAGCAAATCCATTTCGGCCACCATCTCAACATACTTGCCCGGCCCCGACACGCCGTCGGCGAAGCTCAGGCCGCCCTCGGGGGTGATCGGCACGTTCATGAAGAAGTTGATGTTGTGGCCGATGTCGCGCTTGGAGAGGCCCCAATGATCATGCTCGGCCAGGGCGAGCACATAGGAATCGCGGCAGGCATGCATGGTCTTTTTTTCCAACGCATAGCGCACGGTGTTGCTTTCCGTGGCGCAGGCGCCACCTAGCGTGTCGTGGCGGCCGACGAGATCGGCGGTGATCACCGCCATGACGTTGCCGTCCTGGCTGATCAGGCGCGAGCCCACCCCCAGATAGACCTTGCCCTGGTCGCCGATGGTGCTGGTGGCGCAATAGCGTTCGTGCGGGTCACGGGCATTATAGAACAAGGTATCGGCGGCCTGATTGCCGTCGACATCGACGATGCGCAGGGTCTGGCCCTTCTTCACCTCGTGCAGCCAGTAATCCCCGGCGGGCACGGTGGCGCTGTAGATGGCCGTGGCGGCGGCCAGTTCGCTTTCCTTCAGCATGAACGCTCTCCTAGCCGATCAGGGTGTAAAGACGATTGTTCTCGAACCCGCGGCGGTTGGCCGGCGAGTGGTTCAGGCAGTAATCGTCCTGGGCGACCGGGGGGGTCCGCAAAAGCTGATAGGTCACCGGTTTTTTCGGATAATCGGGGCTGGGATTCATCGGGTGCGGGCAGGTGTGCAGCAGCACCAGCGTGTCCATCTCGAAACGCAGCGTGACCACCGAGCCGGCGGGCGAATTGGCGGGGGCGAATACCATGGTGCCGTCCTCGGTCACCGCCACCTTGGAAAACAGGTTGAGGTTGGCGGCCAGATCGCGCCGACCCAGGCCGTATTTGCCGCCTTCCACCAAGAAGCTGTCATGACCGTTCAGGAACCAGTCGTTGCGACAGGCCTGATAGGTCTTCACCCCCCAGCGTTTAGCCACCATGTCCTTGGTGGTATTGCCGCCGATGGTGTCGTGCCAGCCGACGCTGTCCTCGGTGATCGAGGCGAAGATGCGGCCCATGTCCGAATACAGGCAATGCCCACGGGTCAGCTTGAAGGTGTGCTGGCATTTCAGCGTGTCAGGGGCGTTGTAGCGCTCCAGAAGATTGGCCGGGTTGTAGAACAGCATGCCCGTATTGGCACCGCCTTCCACGTCGATCAGGCGCAGGCTGGTGCCGCGCTTGGCGGTGAAGGACCAGTGTTTGCCGCCGGGCAGGGTGTCTTGGTACAAAAGCTCGCTCATGCGGATTTCTCCGTCGTGCCGGGCCGTCCCGGCTTGGCGCGAACCCTCCGGGGTCGTCCCCGGAGGCAAGGGGTTAAGGTCGGACGATCTCGGCCCGTTCGGGCTTGTCGTCCAACGGCAGGTTCAAGGTGATGGTGGCGCCATAGGCCTGGGGCGCGTCGGGGTCGTGGCGCACCTTGTCGAAGGCCAGCACCCGGGTGGACAGGCCAAAGCCCTCCTTGATGTCGTGGGTGACCATGAACACCGTCATCCGTTCCGCCCGCCACAGGGCGCGGACCAGATCGTGCATCTGCGCCTTGGTGCCGGGGTCGAGCGCGCCGAAGGGTTCGTCCATCAGCAAGATACGCGGCTTTCTGACCAGCGCCTGGGCGATGGACAGGCGCTGCTGCATGCCGCCCGACAATTCACCCGGATATTTGTCGCGGGCCTGATCCAGGCCGACGGCGTCGATGACGTGGCGCACCTCGTCCAGGGCCTGGCGCTTTTTCGCCCCCCACAGCTTGCCGAACAGGGGCGCGCGGGCGAATTCCAGTCCCAACACCACGTTTTCCTGCACGGTCAGATGGGCATAGGCGGAATAACGCTGGAACACCACGCCGCGATCGGGCCCGGGTTCGGCGGCCAAGGGCTGGCCGTCGATGCGGATGCTGCCCCGGGTCGGTTGTTCCATGGACAGCAACAGGCGCAACAGCGTGGTCTTGCCGCAGCCCGACGGCCCGACCATGGCGCAGAATTCACCCGACGGGATATCCAGGCAGATGCGTTCCAGCACCACCTGATCGCCGTATTCCATCCACAGATTGTCGATGCTGACCCGGCTCATGACGTCCCCCTTGCCAGCCACGGGCACAGACGGCGGTTCATGGCACGCAAGGCCCAATCCATGCAAAAGGCCAGCAGGGTGATCCAGGCCACATAGGGCAAGATGACGTCCATGGCCAGATAACGCCGCACCAGGAAGATGCGATAGCCCAAGCCGTCCTGGGCGGCGATGGCTTCCGCCGAGATCAGGAACAGCCAAGCCGGCCCCAGGGACAGCCGGACCGCGTCCAAAAGCTTGGGCCACACATTGGGCAGCACCAGCCGGGTGATGATCTGCCAGGTGCTGGCCCCCAGGGTCTGGGCCTTGATCACCAGTTCCGCCGGGATGGCCTCGACCCTGAGCGCCAGATCGCGGATCAGGAAAGGTGCGATGCCGATGACGATCAAGACAACCTTGGACAATTCGTCCAAGCCGAAGACGATGAACAAGATGGGCAGGATGGCCATGGGCGGGATCAGCGACAGCACGGCGATAACGGGCGACAGTCCGGCCCTGACATAGGGGATCAGGCCGGTGCCGATGCCCAAGATCAGCCCCAGGGCGGTGGACAGCAACAGCCCCAGGCCCAGCCGGGTCAGGCTGGCGGCGGTGTCGGCCCATAAAAGCACGTTGCCGCTGCGGGCATCGGCGGTGAAGGCCAGGCGGTGGATGGCGTCGGCGATGGTGGACAGGGCCGGCAACAGCTTGTCACCGGGATTCTCGGCCAGACGCAGGGCCGAGAAGACGACATAAAGCACCAACACCGCCAGGAAGGGGAGCGCCCCCCAGAACAGGGCGCTCCCTTTGCCGGGGCGCCGGTTGATGATCCGGCGGCCCATGCTTACAGCTTCCCGTCGGCGGCCAGCTTCATGAACTCGGCATCGAAGCGCAATTTCACGTTCTTGGCGTCGCCGATGGTCTTGCCGCCGGGGAAGGCGATGCCGACCGCGTCCTTGGTCTTGGCACCCTCGCCCAGCAAGCCGTGCTCGAACGAGAAGGTGCGGACCATGTCCATGGTCTTGGGCAATTGCGCCGAGGTGGCGAAGGCCACCGCGTCGGCGGGCTTGTAGAACATCTTGGTGGTGGCGAGCTGGGCCTTGTAGCCGGCCAGATCGGTGCCCGAGGCCTTGGCCATGTGTTCCAGCATGGCGGTGTCGCCGGCTTCCATCTTGGCCATCAACTCGTACCACACGCCGGTGAGCGCCTTGCCCAAAGCCGGGTTGTCCTTGAGCGTGGCCGAGTTGACCACCATCAGGTCGATGATCTCGCCCGGAATCTTGGCGCTGTCGAACACCTTGGTGGCGCCCTTGACCGCAGCGACTTCGGCCAGTTGCGGGTTCCAGGTGACGACGGCGGTGGAATCCTTGGACGAGGTGAAGACGGAAACGATGTCGGCATCCGAGGTGTTGACGACGCTGACGTCTTTCTCCTTCAGCTTGACGCTGTCCAGCGCCCGGGCCAGCAGGTAATGGGAGACCGAAAGCTCGACCAGATTGATCTTCTGGCCCTTGAGATCGGCGACGCTTTTGCCCTTTTTCAGGACGATGCCGTCATTGCCGTTGGAGAAGTCGCCGGAGATCAGCGCGGTCGAATCGACCCCGCCCGCCGCCGGAATGGTCAGTGCGTCCATATTGGTCATGACGCAGCCGTCGAAACCGCCGGCGGTGTACTGGTTGATGGATTCCACATAGTCGTTGATCTGCACGATCTCGACCTTGATGCCGTATTTGTCGGCCCATTTCTTCATCAGGCCGGAATCGGCGGCATAGCCCCACGGCATCCAGCCGGCATAGATGGACCAGGCGACCTTGAAATCCTTTTTCTCGGCGGCAAGGCCGGGCGAACAGGTGGCGGCGACCATGGCGGCGGCGCCGACGGCCAGACCCAAAACTCGTTTCAGGGAAGAACGCATGAAAAACCCCCTCGGTTGCTTAAGAAGCTTCACAAGGCACCGCGGGGGACGATCG